>Ga0070734_10000204_pt1 | contig 158756 bp, 111 predicted proteins | sample Coa_R1_8_FD_66444 | JGI IMG/M metagenome (GOLD analysis project Ga0070734, IMG submission 66444) | Surface soil microbial communities from Centralia Pennsylvania, which are recovering from an underground coalmine fire - Coalmine... | ecosystem: Environmental > Terrestrial > Soil >... | reverse complement strand
TCTATTAATTGCGGTCACTGGTTTGATTTTACTCAATCTGTATTGGAACTCGCAGAAATTACTGCGAGAAACGATTTCAGCTCGGGCGCGAGTGGAGCCTCGATCTGCATGCTTTTTTGACTCTGGGGATGTGTGAAGGCGAGCCGGGCGGCGTGAAGGAAGTTTCGGTCGAGAGAGAGGGTGTTCCCTTCCCTGCCGATGACGTGGGGGGCCCCGTAGAGGGTATCGCCGACGACCGGATGGCCTAAAGACTGGAGATGGACGCGGATCTGATGGGTGCGGCCGGTTTCGATGCGGACCTCGACGAGGGTGAAGGGGCCGTAGGGGGTGGTGAGGCGCTCGAGTACCTTGACGTGGGAGACGGCGGGGCGGACACCTTCGCTTTCGGCGGAGCGGCGGGTGGTCATTCGGTTGCGACGGACCAGATCGCGGCCGATGGGGAGATTGATGGTCGTGTTGTCTTTGGCGATGTGGCCGTGGACTAGGGCTATGTAGGTCTTTTCGACATGACGCTGGGCGAACATGTCGCCAAGCTTGCGGTGGGTGCTGTCGTCTTTGGCGACAAGAATAATGCCGCTGGTTTGCTTATCGAGGCGGTGGACGATGCCGGGGCGGAGGTCGCCGCCGATGCCGGAGAGCTTGTTGAAGTGGTGGAGAAGGGCGTTGACGAGGGTGCCGTGGTTGCGGGAATCGTCGGTGGCGCCGGAGCCGGCGTGGACCATCATGCCAGCGGGCTTGTTGATGATGGCGAGGTGCTTGTCTTCGTGGAGGATCTCGAGGGGGATGTCCTCGGGAAAGGCGTGGAGGGGCGGAGGGTGTGGGGTGCCTTCAATCTCGATCTGCTCGCCGCCGTGAAGTTTTTGTTTGGGCTTGGCGGGAGCGCTGGCGACGCGGACCTGGCCGTGCTCGATGAGGAGTTGGACACGGGCGCGGCTGATGTCGGGGATGGCCTGGGCGAGGTACTGGTCGAGGCGCAGGCCTGCGGCTTCGGGGGCGGCGGTGAAGGTATGGATGTGGTCTTCGGCGTCGTCGTCGAAGTCGATTTCGAGGACAGGGATGGGCAGCGGGGTGGGCTCTTCGACGCCTCGGGTGGCGCGGTACTCGTGCTTGACGGTGCGGCGGCGCTGGCCCTTGGGGAGCATGTTCTTAGACGGCATGGGTGACCAGCTTTCGGGATTGGAGCGAGATGAGACCGGCGGTTGCGATCATGCCGAGGGCGATCCACTGGATGGGATCGAGGAGATTGCCGAGTGGGACGGGGTAGGGGAACGGCTGCCGGAGGAAAGTGAGGAGGTATTGCGCTACTCCGGTGGCAACCAGGGCGGAGGCGATGGTGTCTCCAGCATGGCGGTGCGGGGTGAGGTAACGGAGGAGGCCGAGGGTGATGAGGGTCGCGGCGATGGCGGCGTAGAGGGCTACTGGGTGGAGTTTCAGCGCGGAAGGCGGGATGGCAATGCCCCAGGGGAGACGGGTGGGGAGGCCCGGGTCGCTGCCCTCGGCGAAATGTCCTAGAGCGAGGAAGGCCCAGATGAGGGTGGCACAGGGGGCCCAGGCATCCAGAGTGCGGAGGATCGGGAGGCGGCGGAAGCGGAGGTAGAGGGTCGCCGCTATGGCGGTGAGGAAGAGGCCGGCGGCGGTGAGCGACGGAACCATTAGGAGAAGGATGGGGTAGGTGAGGAAGTCGCGGAGGTTTGTGACGACGAGCAAAAAGCGGGAGAGGACGAAGGCGGCCAGAATGGTGAAGAGGCCGGCGTTCCAGACTTTTTCGGGGCTAAGTCCTACTTTAGCGGCGGTGCGGAGGCTTAGGGTGAGTCCGGCGATGAGGCCAATGGCTGCCAGTGCGCCGAAGGTGGGCAGGGTGAAGTAGCCGAGGTGGATGAGATTGGGGTACACGGGTGGCAGGAGGAAACCGCAGGTCCTTCGACTCCGCCTCTGCTTCGCAGAGGCTTCGCTCAGGATGACACATCTTCATTTGGCGCGGCGAGTCTTTAGAACGCTGCCGTTGGAACAAGAAAACCGACCCGCGGGGCCGTGTGCGAAGCGCTGGTGAACCCGTCCTAAGACGGCGGGACCCTGCCGTGGTTCTTTAGGCATTCCGGACTGGCGGACACTGCACACCGAACCATATATACGAGCCAGGCCCCTGTTCAATGAATGTTGGTTCAACCAGCGTGGATCGCGGCACCTGCTTAGCAGGCCGGTCTCTTAGGTTGTGATCCTACCTATGCCGGAGGAGCAATGCAAGTTGACAAGGGCGTTGTGTTCAGGGCCGCTTGCCGCGGACGAGATCGCGCATGGCAAGCGCTTCGGGGGTGTTGAGGTCTTCGAGGCCTTGCTCGACGGCGCGGAGGGTATGCTCGGACTTATTCTGGCTGACCTTCCACTTGCCTTCGATCCGGGTGATGGGGAGTTCGAGGCCGACGATTCCCTTGATCTGCGATGCGATGTAGTCGGCTGGTGCGTCAGTGATCTTCCATGGGGTGGAGAAGCTGGACTCGTGCTGGGTGACGAGAGTGTTGAGGTGCGAGCGCAGCCATGCCGGGTCTTCGATGATTTTGAGAGGGCCATAGGCATGGACGACGGCGTAGTTCCAGGTGGGGACGACTTTGCCGTCTTCGGCTTTCTCGGGGTACCAGGAGGGTGAGATGTAGTGGTGGGCGCCGGAGAAGATGGCGAGGGCTTCGACGGAGACATTGAGATCGCGCCACTGCGTATTGGCGCGGGAGAGGTGACCTCGCAGCGTGCCGTGAGGGCCTTCGCCGCGGGCGAGCACCATGGGGAGATGCGTCGCGAAGAGGCCGGAGCTGCTCATGGTGACGAGTGTGGCGAGCGGCTGCGACTCGATGAGCGCATGCATGACGTCGAGACGGGTCTCTTCGTTGAACTTGGGGATATACACGTCTGATTCCTACTGTGAGCTTGCTTCAAGTGTAGCGGCTAATGGCATGTGAGATTCGCTAGTTGCCAGTGGAGGATGAGCGAGGTGCGCTTTCGCGGGCTGCCTTCGCTTTGGCGATGAGTTTTTTGAGCTTGCCTTCGACGTCGGAGCCTTCGCCCAACATTTCGGCGGTCAGGACGCCATCCGTGTCGATGGTGAAGTAGTGCGGGATGGCGTTGATACCGAAGGCGTTCGAGAGATCGTGGTTGGCGTCGCGGTATTGGACCCAGGTCATCTCGTTCTTGGCGATGAAGTCTTTCCATTTGGTCTCGTCGGAGTCCCAGCTGACGCTGATGATGACGAGGGGTTCGTTGGCGAACTCTTTTGCGATTTTTTTCATGTGGGGGAGTTCGGCTTTGCAGGGGCCGCACCATGTGGCCCAAAAGTCGATGAGGACTACGCGTCCGCCCATCTCGTCGAGGTTGAAGTGCGAGCCGTCGAGGGCAGTGACGGTGATGGGAGGAGCCATTTTGGCGAGCGATAGCGCAGGGTTTGCGGCGAAATGCTGGGTGCGGACGTAGCTTGGGTCTTTCGGGGAGAGGCAGCTTAGACATACCTTGAATTGCTCGCTGGCGGCGTCGATCTGATTGAGCCGCGCAAGTGTTCTGCCTTCATAGAAGTGCGCCGTGGCGTTTTTAGGATTGCTGGCAATCGCTGCTTTTAGGGACTCATCTGCTGCTTTGAGGAACTCGGGCTTACCCTTGTCGCCGGCCTGCTGATAGAGAGCGAAGCCGCGGCTACCTTCGGCGTAGGATTTGTCGGATGGGTTGGTGGCGATGGCTTCCATCTCGGATGCTGTGTTGGCTGCGTCCTTGTACCTGGCGATGGTCATCTGGATGGTGAAGATTTCATCGAGAGAGTTGAAATCTTTGCCGCCCGCGATTTTGTTGGCTTTTTTGTAGGAGTCGATGGCGAAGAAGTACTCGTGCTGGTTGGCGAGTTTTTTGGCTTCGGCCACGGCACTGATGAATTTCGGGTCGGATTTATAGCTTTGGGGGGCCTGGGCGTTGATGGTGGGGAGGCAGCAAAAAGTGGCTAGTACAAGTGCGACAAGGGGGCGCATCGGGGCTCCGTGAAGGATGATCTTGATTGAAGCAGCAGCATCATCATTCAACGGCGACGGCGGAAATTCAAGGGAAAATGCTAGCCGACTTTGCGATCTTCGAGAACTTCGTCGAGGAGTCCGGCGAGAGAACCGGCGCGGGAACGCATGGTGACCTGGGAGAGGGAGAGGCTGCCAGCGAGGGTTTCGTGGCGCTGGCGGAGGGATTGAAGCTCGTCGGCGATGTTGAGAGCGGCAAGGACGGCTACGCGGAGCGAATCGACAGTGTTGCCAAGGGCGGAGACGGCGCGCATTTTGGCGTCGACGATGTGCGCGAGCTGCTGGATGTAGGCGGGGTCGGTGCCGCGGAGATTGTAGATCTGGTCGTAAATTTCGACAGCGATGGATTGACTCTCAGCGAGCTGTTGTGGTGCGGGCGGGGTGAGAGTCTGATCCATCGTTACTCCTGAAGTGCGCTGTTGACGCGGGTTTTAGAGGAGGTCATCCATTTGTTGGAGCATTTTTTCCACGCGCAGGCGTACGGCGTCGCGGTCCTTGGTGAGGGTGGTGACGGCGGTCTGGGCTTCGGTGGCGACGAGGGTCTGGAACTCGAGTTGCTCGCGGAGGGCGGTGACTTCGGCCTCGGCTTTGGCGCGGGCTTCGCGCTCCTTCTTGACGATCTCTACTGCGCGGAGGACCTTCTGTTCAAGGGCCTGGAACTCGTCGACGCTGATGGTGGCTGTGCTCATTACTTGTACTCCTGTGGAAGAGTATAGAGGCTGAATCCGTGGATATTTTTTTGGGGTATCTTTCTGGGTTCGGGTTTGTTGTGGAGTGGTGTGTTGCGGGTGGTTTTTGGTGGTGGGTTGATGGAGAAAAGTGTGGCAAACGTGGTAAATGGGATGCATGTTTTGCTCGGATCGCTTCGCTCCCCTCGCTAATACAGGGATTCTTCGCCTTCGGCTCAGAATGACGAGTAACGCCAACGGCAACGGCAACAGCAAAAGACAGAAGCAGATCCCTACGGGATGACAACTAGAAAGGCAAAGGCAACTGCGGCTGGCTGGGTGTCAGGCTCGGAGGGTGCCGCCTAGTTTGGTTAGGGTCTCGATGATCTGGGTGGACCAGGTCGCTAGCTCTTCGTCTCGAAGGGTGCGGTCGAGCGATTGGAAGATGGTGCGGACGAGGAGGGAGTAGACGCCGGGGTACTTCTTCTCGTTGCGCCAGACTTCGATGGGCTTGCGACTTTGTAGCTCGGGGATCGCGAGGGCCTGGATGGCGGAGGCGATGGTGTGCCATTGGACGGCGTCGGGGAAGACGAAGGAGAAATCGCGCTCGACGGCTTGATAGCGGGAGAGGTCGTGGGCCGTGATCTTGCGCAGGGGGAGATCGTAGAGGGTGGCCAGGTCGATCTGGGCGAGATAGACGGGCTGGCGGAGTTTGCGTTGCTGGGCTTGCGTTTGGGCCAGTTCGCCGAAGTGGGCTATGGGTTGGTTGTTCAGGAGTGCGGTGGCAGAGCGACCGGGCTGGAGCCAGGCGGGTGATTCGGAGGTGAAGGTGACGGCCTCGGCGCCTCCGGGGAGGGTGAAGAGGGAGAGGAGGGACTCGATGGCTCCCTTGAGCTCGAAGAAGGGGACGTCTTGCGCCATGTGCGGCGCGATGGTTTGCGGGTTCGCGGTGGTGAGGCCGAGAGATAGCTGGGGGGATTCGTGGACGTCGGCGATGTGGGAGGCGTCGGCGGGGATGGTGCCGGTGAAGATCTGGCCCTGCTCGAAGAGGCGGACTTCGCGGACGTCTCTGTTTAGGTTGTGGGCGAGCATCGTGGCCATGCCAGGGATGAGCGATGGACGGAGGAGGGAGGCTTCTTCGGAGAGCGGGTTCTCCATGGGGACGGGTTGCTGGCCTGTCTGCTTCGTGGTGTAGAAGAGGTCCCTGTCCTGCTGGCTTGCGAAGGTGCTGGAGATGGATTCGCTGAAGCCGAGGGCGAGGAGGCGGGTGCGGACGGCGGCCTCTTTTGCTGCCGTCGGGTGGGCGATGACGGGAAGCGCCGTGGGGAGGGTGTTGGCGAAGCGGTTGTAGCCGTAGACGCGGGCTACCTCTTCGATGAGGTCGATCTCGCGCTCGAGGTCGAGGCGCCAGGAGGGGAGTTTGGTGCGGTAGATGTCGAGCCCGTGGAGGATGAGCTCGCAACCCAGCGAGGAGAGGTAGCGGGCGACGATCTCGCCGGTGATGCCTTCGGGGTCGATGGTCTTGCCGAGATGGCGCTGGACCTGTTTTACGGAGAGCTCGATGGTGGGACGGTTGGCGGTACGGGCGGCTACGTCGGGGTCGATGACGTCGATGAGCTCGCCTTCGATCTTTCCGCCGGCTTGCAGGATGAGCTGCGCAACGAGGGCGTTGGCTACGGGTGCTGCGTTGAAATCGGCTCCGCGCTCGAAGCGGTGGGAGGCGTCGGTGTGGAGGAGGTGGCGGCGGGAGCTGCGACGGACGGTGGCGGGGTCGAACCAGGCGGCCTCGATGAGGATGTTTTTGGTTTCGGGGGTAATCATGGAGTCCCAGCCACCCATGACTCCGGCGAGGGCGAGGGCCTTCTTTTCGTCCCCTACTACGAGGTCGTCGGCTTCGAGGGTGCGCTCGGTTCCGTCGAGGAGTTTGAGCTTTTCGCCTTTGTGGGCGAGGCGGACTACGATGCCTCCTTCGATCTTGTCGAGGTCGAAGGCGTGGGTGGGGTGGCCCAGGCCGAGGAGGACGTAGTTGCTGGCGTCGACGGCGTTCGAGATTTGCTTTTGGCCGAGGAGGGTGAAGTATTCGGCGATTTTGCCGGTGCTGGGGGCGATGGTCACGTTGCGGAGGACCTGTGCGGTGAAGCGGCCGCAGAGTCCTTTGGCGTCGGGGGCGATGCGGATGGGGAAGGGCGCGTCGACGAGGGTGCCGACGGGGAGCTTGGCGTTGAGGTGCTCGAGCGGGAGGTTGTAGATGGTGGCGGCTTCGCGGGCGATGCCGTAGTGGTTCATGGCGTCGACGCGGTTGGTGGTGATGTCCATCTCGAAGAGGTGGCCGTTACCTTCGCCTAATGAGTGGACACCTTCGACGGCGATGCCGCGCAGGGTGAGGTCGTCGGCTAGTTGCCGGTCTGTGACGGAGAGGGTGGGAAGGTAGTGGCGGAGCCACGCGGTGAGAATCTTCATGATGGACGGCTTCTAGTCTAAATGTTTGCCCTGTTTTCCTTGAAACGGGTTTGGCAAAGCTAAGATCATTGCATGAAATGGTTCGGGCCAAGCGTTCGTTTCGAGATCTTCGATTGAGAAGATGAAATGCAGGTTTTGTTCACGAGACAAAGGCGCTGGATTGATTTTCTTGTGGAGGCTCTTGTTATCGCGGGGCTGGCATTTCTCTTCGGGCGCAATCAAAGCTGGATTGTCCTTGTCATGCTGATGGTTGCTGGAGGCCATTGCGTTGTCGAGTGGCTTGGTGACGATCACGCAGAGTTACTGATTACTAAAGAGGGCATTAAGGTTATTGGTAGCCTCGGTCGAATCTCAAGCAGCAATGTACGTCTTCAATGGTCGAGCATTTCGGGTTTGGACTATCGAGAGGGTGGCGAAGATGAGCCAAGCGGCCTGTATGCGCGATTGGGTGGTTGGAGTTCGACGCGCCTCATGACCCACGTAAGCAAAGAGCAATCGGAAGAGATTATTGCTGCGATCTACCGTAGGTTTCCCTATGTTGAGATGGCTGAAGATAGCGGGGGATGGTCGCTCTTTGGTGGTGGCAGCGAAATCATGACACTGGGTTTGTCGAAGACAGATGAGTCTTCTGGTGGCAAATAATGCGCGATTTTAGTGAAGGCATACCCCAGGGGCTAAAGCCCCTTTTTCTTCGTTGTGTCGATAGAGGCCCAAGGCTGAAGCCTTGGGTTACCTAGAAGCTTGGTGATTCAAATGAGTAGTCGAGTGTAAAAAAAATCAAGCGACTGTGTTTTCCGTGGTTTCTTTAATCTCTTCAAACATGCCGGTGGGGTAGCCGTCGATGCTGTAGGCGTTTTTCTGGCGGCGGTAGTCTTCGAGGGCGGGTTCGCCTTTGGCTTCGGCCCAGCGGGTTAGCTGGTCGCGCTCGCTGACGTAGTCGAAGAAGGGGACGTTCATGCCGCAGGAGGTCTGGACGAGGTCGATGGCGAGGTGGACGATCTGGCGGGATCCGGGGACCTCGGTGTTGTTGAAATGGGCGGCGAGGAGAATGTCGTATTCAGGGCTGTGGCGCGGGAGGATGCGGGCGTGGCCGTAGAGGCGGAGGACCATGGGGGTGCCTTCGAAGGCGCAGAACATGAGGGTGAGGCGAGGGCTGAGGCGCAGGTGGGCTGCGGTCTCGTTGCCGCTGCCGGTGCGGTCGAGGTAGACGACGGTGTTGGGGTCGAGGATGCGGAGAGCCGCGACGTCGCGGGGTGAGACGTTGACGCGGCCTTCGGGGGCGGCGGAGGCGTTGAAGAAGATGTGCTGGCGCTCGATGAAGTCGCGGTGAGCGGGTTCGATGCGCTCGAATTTTTTGCCCATGAATGTGCGGTTTCCTGATTTGAGTTTAATGCGGGTGAACATTCTTATAGATGCTTGCGTATTGCGGAGGGTGCTTACTTTTTGAGCGGTGGAGGGTGCGATGAAGAGGTTTTCGGCTTTGGTGCTGGTGGGCTTGATGGCGGGGACGTTGGTTCGGGTGGAGGCTCAGGCTGTTCCTGCGCTGGATGCGATCAAGAGCGATGCGGAATTGACGCGTGCGATTTCGACCCTGGATACGCAGCTTTTTGATGCTTACAACAATTGCGATATTGATAAGCTGGGCTCGCTGGTGGTGGACGATCTGGAGTTTTATCACGATAAGACAGGGCTGATGGTGGGGAAACAGCCGTTTCTGGTTGCGATCAAGAACAATATCTGCGGGAAGGTGCGGCGGGAGCTGGTGAAGGGGTCGCTGGAGGTTTATCCGCTGAAGGGGTATGGAGCGGTGGAGATTGGTGTGCACCGGTTTTATCATCCGGGGACGCAGGACCACGATGTGGTGGGCGAGGCGAAGTTTGTTCAGCTTTGGCAGTACAAGGATGGGGCGTGGAAGGTGTCGCGGGTGATCAGTTACGACCACGAGACGGTGAAGTAAATTTCGAGCGAGGAGAGAAATATATGCTGGGCCGGGGCTGGGTGGGGTATGCTCGTGGGGCGGAAACGCTGAGCGCGAATCCGGGTTTTCAATTCTGCGGCTGAAAGGAACGAGCCATGGTTCGTCTGTTTCTGCACTGGATTTTGAATGCGGTTGCCCTGCTCGTGGTTTCACATTTCGTACAGGGTTTTGTGGTCAGCGGCTTTGTGTCGGCTTTGATTGCGGTCATTGTGATCGGGCTGCTGAATGCGACGCTGGGGCTATTTTTGAAGATCATTACGCTGCCGCTCGGGATTCTTACGTTTGGGCTGTTCTTTCTGATCATCAATGCGGTGATTCTGAAATTTTCGAGCGTGTTTGTGCCGGGCTTTGTCGTAGCGACCTGGACGGCGGCATTTCTTGGCGCGCTGGTGCTGGCACTGCTGCATCTGCTGTTTGGTTTTCTGGATGGGCCGAAGAAGAAACCCGTTTAGCTGGAGTCGAACGCGGAAGGGCAGTGTCTTTCGAAGGCACTGCTTTTCTGTGTGAGGGAGAGCTGCTATGAAACTCCTGGATTATCCTGTCCTGATTTTTTTTGTTTCATTCGCAGCGCTGTGGTTTGCGGACTGGTTGGGGGCTCGGCTGCGCGTTCGCCGGAAGAGTATCGGCGAGGAGGAGCGGCCGGACTTCGATGTGGTTCTGGGTGCGGCGCTGACTCTGCTTGGGCTGGTGATCGGGTTCAGCTTTTCGATGGCGATCAATCGCTTTGAGCTACGCGGCGACTATGAAGAGGCCGAGGCAAATGCGATTGAAACGGCGTATCTGCGAGCGGAGCTTGTGCCTCAGGAAGATTCGGCTCGAATACGCGATCTGCTGCGTCAGTACACGGATCTTCGGATTCAGTTTTATGTGAATGGGCACAGGGCGACAGAGAGAATTGCGGCGGAGACGGCACAGGTGCAGCATGGGCTTTGGGCCGCTGTGAGTAAGCCGGCTCAGGCTCAGCCGACTGCGGTCGCGGCGCTTGCGGTCGCCAGCGTGAACGATGTGATTAAGTCCGAGGGAGCGACGCGGGAGGTGTGGGAGGACCGCATTCCGGTGGCCGCGTGGGCGCTGATGTTCGGGATTGCTCTGGGCTGCAACGTTTTGTATGGCTATGGGTCGAGACGTACCGACTGGAAGCTGTCGATTGTGCTGCCGTTGGTGGTCGCGGTGTCACTGGCGTTTATTGCCGATATGAATAGTCCGCGGGGCGGGTTTATTCATACGCAGCCGAAAAATTTGGAGAGGTTGCAGGGAACCTTGCAGTAGTCAGCGGGATCGCGCAGGGACTACTCTTTTTCAGTTGCTTGATGAGAGTGCGCAGGAGACTTTTTATGAGGCTTTTGGATTATCCTGTCCTGATTTTTTTTGTTTCGTTCACGATACTGTTGTTTGCGAACTGGGTGGGGACCCGGTTGCGTGCTGGCCGGAAGAACATCTCCGAGGAGGAGCGCCCGGACTTCGATATTGTCCTGGGGGCAGCGTTAACGCTGCTTGGGTTGGTGATCGGGTTCAGCTTTTCGATGGCGGTCGGGCGGTACGATCAGCGAAAGAATTATGAGGAGGCTGAGGCCAATGCGATTGGAACAGAGTATCTTCGCGCGGACCTGCTTCCAGAGGCAGACGGAGCGCGGGTGCGTGAGCTTCTGCGGCAGTATTTAGACCTTCGGATTCAGCACTATGGGGCGCGAAACGGCGACGATCTGCGGCGGATCGATGCAGATACGGCGCGAGTGCAGGGTGAGGTTTGGACTGCTGTTTCGGGTCATGTGAAGGAGCAGCAGCCGATTTCGGTGGTGACGCTGACGGTGGGTGGAATGAACGACGTACTGAACTCGCAGGGCTATACAGAAGCTGCGTGGCGGTACCGGATTCCCGGGGAGGCTTGGGTGTTGCTGCTTGTGACTGCGATCTGCTGCTGTGTGTTATTTGGATTTCAAGCCCGGCGCGTTGAGCCTAAATTGGCGATCGTGCTGCCGCTTCTGGTCGCGATCGCGTTGTTTCTGATCGCGGATATCGATAGTCCGCGCAGCGGCGTAATTCGTGTGCATCCACAGAACCTGCAGAGTCTGCGGGATAGCTTGAAGTAGCTACTTCTGTCCCTGGCTGGCTTGTCTTTCGCTGCTCGGCGGGACGATGTTTTTTATGCGCAGATAGGTGACGATGTTGCCGTAGTGCTCATCGGTGTGCGCTGTGTTGACTGACAGGACAGTAAGCCTGGCCACGTCGTAGTTCATCATCTTCACGGTCTGGCTCCCCTGCGCGTCAGTCATGCCGGCAAACGCTTTGTTGCAGTAAGCTACCGCGTCCTTCAGAGCGGCAACGAGGTCTGCCTTCGATGTCTTGGTCTTCTCGATTGCTTTCATGGGATTCGGTTCGCCGATAGCCGTCGAGCAAAAACCGTACTGCGCATCGGCGACGTGGCCGACCAGTTGGCCAAAACTGCGAACCTCCGGTGTTGGCTTGAACGAGTAGTTTTCTTCCGGCATCTTCTCGGCGGCAGCGATTACTTCGCCACTGACGAGCGTGTAAAAGCCCTTTTCGCTGGCTGTGATGGGATTAGCCGGTGAGGTCGGCTCCTGTGCAAGTACGGTAATGGAAGTGGCCGTAAATGCGGCGAGCACAAAATGGAGTGTCTTACTCATGTGCACCCCCGGAAATTATTTCAGATATCAGGCCGACAGAAATGTTAAAAAAGCAGCGAATCTGGTGAGTTTGCTGGATAGTGTGTGAGGGCGAATCTGCACCGGGAGCAGACGGAGGAGATCATCGCCGTTAGGCGAACTGTTCGAGGAAGCGCATTGTCTTCAAAGCCTAGACGATACCGCTCATCCTTGAGATTTTTTGGCGAGATTTTTGAAACGAGCGAAGCCTAATGTTGCTAAGACACCGGTGGATAGCAATACGAGTGAACCTGGCTCGGGGACTGTCGAGGGAGTGGGATCAATGGAGAATACGGCCGTATCTGTTCCGTAGAGAATCCGAGATGTCAGGTACAAGGTAGGAGAATCAGCCCGGATCGTCATCGTATCGCCTATGAGGCTATAGGATTCGATGAAGTTCGAAGGGTCGGAAAGAAGCGTCAGATTTGTGAAGGCAGGATCGGTGAACGTGAATAAATCGCCGAAGACTCCGCAGCCATAGGCCCATTGGCAGGTTTCCGTGATGGTAAGAGCGCTATCCGTGAAGTCTGAAGTGATGATGAGCAAAGACGTGTCTTCATAGCCGAATTCAGTGGCAGATCCGATGGTGATGTTATTTGGTCCCGCATAGTTGCCGTAAATAGACGGAACAGCGTTGGAATAGGATGAGGGGTCGTACAAGTTGTACGAAACTACAGTGCCATAAGCTGGGGCGGGGCCGGTGTACGTGTAATAGAGCGAACCGGAGACGCTGGTGCCTATCAAATCAGCATGCAAAGATTGGGCAGATAGTGCAATAAGTACCAAGGCAAACACAGTTGCAAGTCTCAAACAAATACCCCTGGATAAACTCAAAAATGGAAATGCCCCCTGAGCATATCAGGAGGCATGTTGAAGCGCTATCTTTTTGACGTTGAACAACTTGACGCTGAACAACGGCTTCAGGCGAACTGCTCTAAGAAGCGCATGTCTCCGGAGTAGAAGTGGCCTATGTCGGAGATGCCGTGCTGGATCATGGCTATGCGTTCGACGCCCATGCCGAAGGCGAAGCCGGTGATGCGTTCGGGGTTGTAGGTGTCGTCGTCGGGGTTCAGCTTGCGGCGTTCTTCGGTGACTGCGGCGAAAACGGCGGGGTCGACCATGCCGCAGCCGAGGAGCTCGATCCAGCCGCTGTGTTTGCACTTGCGGCAGCCCTTGCCTCCGCAGAAGATGCAGGAGATTTGCACATCGGCGCTGGGTTCGGTGAAGGGGAAGAACGACGGGAAGAAGCGCGTTTTGACGTCCGAGCCGAAGAGGGCCTTCATGGCGTGGTCGAGCGTGCCCTTGAGGTCGGAGAAGGTGATGTTGGTGTCGACGCAGAGGCCTTCGACCTGATGGAAGATAGGGGAGTGGGTGGCGTCGGCGGCGTCGTTGCGGTGGACCTTGCCGGGGATGACGATGCGGATGGGCGGCGCCTGCGCGACCATGGTGCGGATCTGCACGGGGCTGGTGTGGGTGCGCATCAGGAGGCGGTCGCGGCTGGGTTTTGAGGACTGGTGGGCGATCTGGAGGGTGTCCTGGGTATCGCGCGCGGGGTGGTTTGGGGGGAAGTTGAGGGCTTCGAAGTTGTAAAAGTCGGTCTCGACCTGGGGGCCCAGGTTGGTGCTGTAGCCGAGGTGGTGGAAGACCTGCACGATCTCCTGCATGGTCTTGAGGAGCGGGTGGGGGATGCCGGGAGTGCGGATGGCTCCGGGGAGAGTGACGTCAATTCCCTGCACTGCTGCCGTGCTTGCAGTGGCTAGCGGGGCTTCGAGGGCCTGCTCGATCTGCTGCTTGAGCTGGTTGAAGCGGATGCCGAGGGGCTTGCGGGCTTCGGCGGGGGCGGACTTGAGCCAGGCGTCGCTGATGAGCTTGAGGCGGCCTTGCTTGCGGCCCAGCCAGTGGAGGCGGAAGGCTTCCTGCGCCTCGGGGGTAGTGAGGGCGGCGGCTTCGGTGCGGACCTCTGCGGCGAGAGTGGCGAAGGCGGCTTCCAGGTCAGGTTCGCCGTAGCTGTTGAGTTGGGGGATGTAGTCGCTCATGTGAGTAAAGATCAGGATAAATGAGGTGGGTAGGAAGCCAGGGCTTGTTAGAGGGCCGATAGGACGATGGCCACGACTAGCAGGCCCATGAGGAGACTGCGGCGGTCGGTGATGGCGTAGACGACGGGGTCTTCGTTGAGTTCGCCGCGGGAGGCCTGGAGCCAGAGACGGCTTAGCCAGAGGAGAAGGACCGGAACGAGCAGCCAGAGGCGGTGGATGTGGTTGTAGAGCTGGGCAGCGTCGGAGTTGAGGTTGGAGATGTAAAGGGTGAGGACAACGACGGAGGCGTATCCGCTGGCGGAGCCGAAGCTGCGGAGCTGCTCGATGTCGGTGATGTGGTAGCCGCGGCCCTTGGCTGAGGTTGCGCCGCGCTCGCGGAGATTTTCAAGCTCGGCGAAGCGTTTGACGAACGCCAGCGAGAGGAAGAAGAAGATGCTGAAACCGGCCAGCCAGGTGGAGACGGGGACTCCCGTGGCCGCTGAGCCGGCGATGATACGCACGGTGTACAGACCAGAGAGGACGATGACATCGACCAGCACGGTGCGCTTGAAGCGGAGCGAGTAGGCAAGAGTAGTCACGGCGTAGAAGGCCAGCCACGCCAGGAAATTGTGCGGCCGGGCGAGATAGAATCCCGGCGAAAAGGTGGAGACGGCTCGCGGAACGAGGAGGGCAAGGGCGATGGAGGCGACCAGGAAGACGGCGATGACGAGGACGCCGGCGATGGCGGAGAGGTCTCCTGAGGCGAAGGGACGGCGGCGCTTGCGGGGGTGGTGACGGTCGGCTTCGATGTCGAGGAGATCGTTGACGATATAGGTGGCGGAGGCGCAGAGGCCGAAGCTGAAGAAGGCAAGGATGGCCGCTGCGATCAGGCCCGGGGACAGGGCGTGTCCCAGAATCATGGGGAGGAAGATGAGGGTGTTCTTGGCCCACTGGTGGATGCGGATGGCTTTGGGCCACGCTTTGAAGGGGGAGACCTGCTCGCTGAAGGTGCGGGTGGGGGTGATGTGGGCACGACGGAGGGCGGCGCGGAGGCCAGCGGTGGGATTGGCAACCATTGGCTCGTGGCAAGCCTGGAGGAGGGGAAGATCGGGAAGAGCGTTGCCGATGTAGTCGAAGTTGTCGCCAAAGCGTTCGCGGAAAGCTGCTAGTTTATTGTTTCCAGACAGGTTAGTGGTTCCATCCGAGGCAAGGACGCCGGCAAAGATGCCGAGGTGATCCGCCACGCGGTGGGCGGTAGCGCCGTCGGCGGCGGTGGCGAGGTAGATGGGGCGTCCCGTGGAGCCCTGCCGCTCTAAAAATTGCAAAAGTTCGCGGTTGTAAGGCAGGTGGGCGACGTCTAACTGAACAGTAGCTGCGATGTGCTGCTTGAGTGCGGCTTTGCCCTGGGCGAGCCAGCCTGGGATACGGAGGAGTGCGGAAGGATGATGGCGTGCGAGGGCGAGAGTAGAGTCGACGAGCGTATCCGACTTAACGAGAGTGCCGTCGAGGTCGACACAGAGCGCGGGAAGGGTGGAGGTTGCGAGTTCGGGGGCCGGAGTGAGCAAAGAAAATCCTTCCTTATGAGCGCGATTACCGGACTAACACCATGAAGCAGGACAGAATCTGTCCAAATGGAGAACGCTGGATTTCGAAACCTTCCAGCGGCGGCCAACGTCATTATCATTTATTCTGAGGTATCTAGAGAAAACTCAGAATCCTGATTTCGAGAATCTCGCATCAACAACCTCGGTTCAACCCTAAATCTTTGAGAGCACGGTGAGCGCACCCATGTCGTCAGCCCAGATAAGCGAACAAGAGACCAATGCAGCCCTGCCGGCGCCTAAGCCGCAGATATCGCTGCCTGAGCCGGAGAAACCGAAGGGATCGGGCTTCAGGAAGTGGATTGTGGTGCTGGTAATCGCACTGGCGGTAGGCGCGGCCGTGTGGAAGATTCGCAAGAACTCGCAAGAGCAGGTGACGCAGGGTCAGAAGATGGCTGCGATGCTGGATCGGCCAACACCTGTGCAGGTGGTCGCCGTGCAGCAGAAGACGATGCCGATCTACCTGACCGAACTGGGAACCGTGACGGCGTACAACACGGTGACGATCAAGTCGCGGGTGGACGGGCAGCTGATCCGGGTAAATGTTACCGAGGGGCAGACGGTGCATCAGGGCCAGTTGCTGGCCGAGATAGACCCGGCACCGTATCAGGCGGCGCTGGCTCAGGCCGAAGGGCAGTTGGTGAAGGACCAGGCCGCTGCGGCGAATGCTACGGCAGAAGCGGCGCGGTATACGGCGCTGTTGGACGCAGGGGTCGTCTCGAAGGAAAACCAGCAGGCACAGGTTTCGACTGCCGGTCAGATGGAGGGATCCATTGATGCGGACAAGGCGGCGATCCAGGCAGCCAAGGTCAACCTCGCTTATACGAAGATCACGTCGCCGATCAATGGCGTAGTCGGGTTGCGGCAGGTTGATCCGGGCAACATCGTTCATGCCGCAGATACGACCGGATTGCTGGTGGTGACGCAGTTGCAGCCGATCGCTGTGATCTTCACACTGCCGGAGGATCATCTGCAGGATGTGCTGAAGCTGACGCGGAACGGCCATACTCTGGCTGTCGAGGCCTATGACCGGTCGGGCACGACGCACCTGGCGAGCGGCAAAGTGCTGACGGTAGACAACCAGATTGATACGACGACGGGCACAGTAAAGGTAAAGGCCGTCTTCGACAACAAGGACGGGGCGCTGTTCCCGAACCAATTTGTGAACGTGCGGTTGATCCTGGAGCAGAGAGCGAACTCGCTGGTGATTCCGGCGGCTGCGCTACAGAGCGGAACCCAGGGGAGCTTTGTGTACCTGGTGCATCCGGGAGATCCTCCGGCGAATCTGCTGACCAACGGCAGCGATAGCGGCACCCAGGGCAGGCGCAGACGCACTGCGGGAGCTACGAATGCCGGGGCGCCAGCTGCAGGTGCTGGTGCAGGCAATGGCGGCGGAAAGCAGAATCAGGCGCCTTTCTGGGCCGAGGCAAGGCCGGTAACGGTCGATGTAACGGAAGGCACACAGGTGATCCTGAAAGACGGCGTGAGTGTGGGCGATTCGGTGGTTGTGGATGGCCAGGAGAAGCTGCGCAACGGAAGCAGAGTGATCCCGACAAAGGCGACTCGTGTTTTTGCGGCGGACTCGATAGGCGCTCAAACGGGAACTTCGGCGCCTACCGGCAATGCGGGACAGGCCGGACAGAATCAGCAGCACGGACAGCCGGGTAATGCAGGGGGTACGCGTCCATGAGCCCATCAAGGCCATTTATTCTTAGGCCGGTGGCCACCTCGCTTTTGATGGTGGCCATTTTGCTTGCGGGTGCCGTCGCGTACTACCAGTTGCCGGTTTCGGCACTCCCGCAGGTGGATTATCCGACGATTCAGGTAATGACGTTCTATCCGGGAGCCAGCCCCGACGTGATGGCTTCTTCGGTGACGGCTCCGCTGGAACGGCAGTTCGGGCAGATACCAGGACTGAGTCAGATGACATCGACCAGCTCGGGCGGCGGCAGCGTGATCACGCTGCAGTTCGAGTTGTCGGAGTCGATCGACATCGCCCAGCAGGATGTGCAGGCGGCGATCAACGCAGCGTTTACATACCTGCCAAAGGACCTGCCGAATCCGCCGGTGTACAGCAAGGTGAATCCGGCTGACGCGCCGATCATGACGTTGTCCTTGACGAGCGACACGCTGGAGCTGTCGAAGGTCGAGGACTTGGCCGACACGGTGATGGCGCAGAAGATCTCGCAGCTCTCGGGCGTGGGCTTGGTGTCGATCAATGGCGGACAGAAGCCTGCGGTGCGGATTCAGGCGAATCCGACAGCATTGGCAAACTATGGGTTGAGTCTCGAGGACATACGGACAGCGCTGGGCACGGCCAATGTCGACCAGGCCAAGGGAAATCTGAGTGGTCTTCGGCAGGCGTATACGATCGGCGCGAACGATCAGCTGCTCTCGAGCAAAGACTACAACCAGGTGATCATCGCGTACCGGAATGGGTCGCCGGTGCGGCTGTCGGATGTTGCGACTGCGATCGACAGTGCAGAGAACCTGTATCAAGCGGCCTGGGTTGGAATGTCGGCGCGGCCAGCCGCCGGGAATCAGCCGGCACGTGAGTTGACGCTCAAGCCGGCGGTAATCGTCAACATCCAACGGCAGCCCGGCGCGAACATCATTGGGGTCGTGGATGAGGTGAACCGACTTCTGCCGCAACTGCGCTCCACGCTGCCTACCAGTGTGACGGTGCAGGTGCTGACCGACCGAACCGCCACCATCCGGGCATCGGTGAAGGACGTACAGTTCTCGCTGATCCTGACCATCGCCCTGGTGGTCATGGTCATCTTCCTGTTCCTGCGGTCGATTGCGGCGACGATCATTCCTTCCGTTGCGGTGCCGCTGTCGATTGTGGGTACGTTCGGAGTGATGTATCTGTTGGGATATAGCCTGAACAACCTAAGCCTGATGGCGCTGACGATCTCGACCGGGTTCGTCGTCGACGACGCGATCGTAATGATCGAGAACATCGCGCGGTATCTGGAAGAGGGCGACTCTCCGCTGGAAGCTGCGTTGAAGGGATCGGAGCAGATTGGTTTCACGATTCTTTCGTTGACGGTCTCGCTGATCGCTGTGCTGATTCCGCTGCTGTTCATGGGCGATATCGTGGGGCGGCTGTTCCGCGAGTTCGCCGTGACGCTGGCCGTGACGATTCTTGTTTCTGCCGTTGTATCGCTGACGCTGACGCCGATGATGAGCGCCAAACTGCTGAAGCATACGCCGGAGAACGAGCAGAATGCCTTCTATCGCAAGAGCGAAGAGTTCTTCGAGTATGTGATTGCGAAGTACGGCAAAGGCGTGAAGTGGGTGTTGCGCCATCAGACGCTGACGTTGCTGGTAACGCTGGCGACGTTTCTGCTGACGGTGTATCTGTACATCATCGTACCCAAGGGATTCTTCCCGGTGCAGGACACGGGCGTCCTGCTGGGTATCACGGAGGCTCCGCAGTCCATCAGCTTCAATGCGATGGCCGCACGTCAGCAGGAGCTGGCGAAGATCATCCTCCAAGATCAGGACGTGGAGAGCGTGTCCTCGTTTATTGGAATTGATGGGACGAACTTCACACTGAATAGCGGCCGCATCCAGATCAACCTGAGGGACAGGGAGTCGGGCAGGTCTTCGGCGTTGGACGTGATTCAGCGGCTGCAACCCAGACTGGCGCAGGTAGAGGGGATTCAGTGCTTCCTGCAGCCGTTGCAGGATTTGACCGTAGATGACCGTGTGAGCCGGACGCAGTATCAGTTCTCGGTTGAGGACGCCAATGCGGATGAGTTGGCAATATGGTCGCAGAAGCTGGTCGATAAGCTGCGCCAGATTCCGGTGCTGACTGACGTCGCGAGCGACCAGCAGTTGAGCGGTCTCGAGGCTCATCTTGTCATCGACCGCGATACAGCGGCGCGGCTGGGCATCACGCCGCAGAACATCGACGACACGCTGGATGATGCATTTGGACAGCGGCAGGTGTCGACGATCTTCACGCAGCAGAACCAGTACCACGTCGTGCTGGAGGTGGCACCGAAGTTCCAGCGGACCACCGACGCGCTGAACAACATTTACGTGAAGAGCTCGAACGGGACACAGGTGCCGCTATCGACATTTACCCACATCGAGGAGAGACAATCGTCTCTGGCGATCAACCATCAGGGGCAGTTCCCTGCTGTGACGATCTCGTTCAACCTCGCGCCGGGCAAGTCGATCGGCGATGCTGTCGAAGCGGTGAACCGTGCCAAGCAGGAGCTTGGACTGCCGGCGAGCGTCAACGCTGAGTTCCAAGGTTCGGCACGCGCCTTTGAAGCATCGCTGACCAACGAGCCGCTGTTGATTCTTGCTGCGCTCATCGTCGTCTACATCGTGCTGGGTGTGTTGTACGAGAGCTATATCCATCCCATCACGATTCTGTCGACTTTGCCGTCGGCCGGTGTTGGTGCGATTCTGGCGCTGCTTATCTTCCACGTCAACCTGAGCGTGATTGCGCTGATCGGCATCATCCTGCTGATCGGCATCGTGAAGAAGAACGCCATCATGATGATCGACTTTGCGCTTGAAGCTGAGCGCGAGCATGGAATGGAGCCAGAGGAGGCGATCTATCAGGCCTGCCTGTTGCGCTTCCGTCCGATCATGATGACGACGATGGCAGCGCTGCTCGGCGGCCTGCCGCTGGCGATGGGACGCGGCACCGGAAGCGAGTTGCGACAGCCGCTGGGAATATCAATCGTCGGTGGATTGATCGTGTCGCAGGTTCTGACGCTGTTCACGACGCCGGTCGTGTATCTGTTCTTTGACCGGATTGGGCGGAAGTATCTGAACACCGCGAAGGCGGATGCGGAGTTCCGTGAGCATGAACATGCGGTGAGTGCAGACTGATGGCTTACGAAGAAAATCACGATCTAGCTGCGGCGATGAAGACAGCGGAGAAGCGTTCCGCGGAGGGCGTGCACTTCTCCGCGCCTTTCATCAAGCGTCCGGTCGCGACGACACTGCTGTCGATCGCAATCATTTTGGCGGGCGCGGTCGCTTATAAGCTGCTGCCTGTAGCGAGTCTGCCGCAGGTTGAGTATCCGGTAATTTCGGTGGGTGCGAGCCTGCCGGGAGCGGACCCGGAGACAATGGCGTCGGCAGTTGCGACTCCGCTCGAGCGGCAGTTCGCCAAGATTGCCGGCATCAATGAGATGACGTCGTCGTCTGGGTTGGGCAATGCCTCCATTACGCTGCAGTTCGACCTGAGCCGCGATGTAAATGGCGCGGCGCGCGACGTTCAGGCGGCGATCAATGCGGCGCGGAGCCAACTGCCTGCGAACCTGCCGAGCAATCCGACGTACAGAAAGATCAACCCTTCGGATTCGCCGATCCTGATTCTTGCGCTGACCTCGGACACGCTCTCTGTGCCTGAGCTTTACGATGCCTGCGACAGCATTCTGGCGCAGAAGATCGCCCAGGTGGATGGCGTTGGCCAGACGTTCTGCGGCGGCAGCGCCAAGCCTGCAGTGCGTATCGAGGCCAACCCGACGCAGTTGTTCAACTACGGCGTGGGGCTTGAGGCGCTGCGCGCAGCCATCGGCACGGTGAATGTGAACCAGCCGAAGGGATATCTGCAGGATGAGACGCGACGCTGGATGGTCAGCACAACGGACCAGCTGTTCGGCGCATCGGAGTACGCTCCGCTGATCGTCGCGACGGACAAAGGGCCAGTAAGCTCGGCGGCTGCAGATACCGGATTGCCCGCGTCATCTGCAAGTGCAGTGGCCGGCGTCAATACAGTCGTCGGGACACCCGCTACTACGACTGCAAGTGCTGCTTCAGCATCTCCAGCCGCAGCAGCGCATGGTGTAGTGCGAATTCAAGACGTAGCCGATGTGATCGACAGTGTTGAGGACATTCACACGGGCGGTCTTTTCAACGGCAGGCCGGCGATCCTCGTCATCGTCTTCAAGACGTCAACGGCGAATGTAATCCAGACTGTGGACAATGTGCTGAACCTGCTGCCATCGCTGCAGGCGGCGGTACCTCCGGCAGTGCAGCTTCACGTGGCGCTGGACCGCACGACGACCATCCGAGCCTCGGTCAAAGATGTCACGCAAACGCTGATCATCTCGATCGTGCTGGTGATTCTGGTGGTGTTCGTCTTCCTGAGGGAGGTACGGTCGACGCTGATTCCCAGCGTGTCGGTGCCGCTTAGCTTGTTGGGCACCTTCGGCGTGATGTACCTGCTGGGATATACGCTGGACAACCTGAGCCTGATGGCGCTGACAATCTCGACCGGGTTTGTCGTCGACGACGCGATTGTCGTAATCGAAAACATCAGCCGCCATCTTGAAAACGGCAAGTCACCGTTTGATGCGGCGATGATCGGGTCGAAGGAGATCGGCTTCACCGTGGTCTCGATGAGTACGTCGCTGATCGCGGTCTTCATCCCCATTCTGCTGATGGGTGGAATTGTGGGTCGGCTGTTCCGCGAGTTCGCCGTAACGCTGTCGGCGGCGATCATGGTCTCGCTGGTCGTCTCGCTAACGACGACGCCGATGCTCAGTGCGAAGTTCCTCAAACCGCACGGCACCGGAAAGCATGGCATTTTCTATCGCTGGGGTGAGAGGGGCCTGGCCTGGCTTACGGAAGAGTACGAACGCGGCTTGAAGTGGGTGCTCGGGCACCAGGGTCTTGTGTTGACCATTACGATTCTGACGTTTGCGCTGAATGTCTATCTCTACATCCTTATTCCTAAGGGGTTCTTCCCGCAACAGGACACGGGACGTATTGGAGGCCAGATACGCGGACAGCAGGACGTCTCGTTCGACACGATGAAGCCGAATGTGGCGCACCTGGCTGAGATCGTAGCGAACGATCCGGCTGTAGAGAACACAATGGCGTTCGTTGGCGGCGGCGGTCCAGGCGGCGGTGGTGCCAACTCTGGAAACATGTTCATCTTCCTCAAGCCTGACGCTGAACGGCAGAGGACAGGGGACAACGCTGAGGTCGTCATCAATCGTCTGCGTCCGAAGACTGCGAATATTCCGGGCGTACAGCTTTATCTGCAGTCGCAGCAGGAACTGCGCATCGGTGGGCGCAACACGGCGACTCAGTACCAGTATTCGCTGACTGCCGATAACCTCAACGACCTGAATGAATGGGCGCCGAAGCTGATGGCGGCCATGCAGAAGCTGCCTGAGCTCAAGGACGTCGCAACCGACCAGCAGAACCAGGGGCTGCGCGCGCAGTTGGTGATCGACCGCGATACGGCCAGCCGCCTTGGCGTTTCGCCGCTGACGATCGATGCGACCTTGTCCGACGCCTTTGGGCAACGGCAGGTGTCGACAACCTACCGGCCTCTGAACCAATACCACGTTGTGATGGAGGTTGCGCCGCAGTATCAGCGTGATCCGGATTCTTTGAAGAATATTTACGTCAAGAGCACGACCGGGGCAATGGTTCCGCTCAGCGCGATCACCCACTTCGAGGAGCAGCGCATCCCGCTGACGGTCAACCACCAGTCGCAATCGCCTGCCGCAACTCTGAGCTTCAATCTCACGCCCGGTGTGTCGCTGAGCGACGCCACTGTGGCGATTGAACAGGCTCGCGTCAACATTGGAATGCCGTCGACGATTCACGGCGGCTTCCAGGGAACGGCGCAGGCCTTCCAGGCGTCGCTGTCGAGCGAGCCAATGCTGATTCTGCTGGCGCTGGTTGCGGTTTACATCGTCCTGGGCATGCTCTACGAGAGCTTCATCCATCCGCTGACGATTCTTTCGACGCTGCCTTCTGCCGGAGTCGGCGCGCTTGTCGCGCTGCTGCTGTTCAAGGTGGAGTTGAGCGTTATTGCGATGATCGGCATCATCCTGCTGATCGGCATCGTGAAGAAGAACGCCATCATGATGATCGACTTTGCGCTGGTAGCCGAGCGTGAAGGCGGCAAGACTCCACGGGAGGCGATCTACGAAGCATGCCTGCTGCGCTTCCGTCCGATCATGATGACGACGATGGCGGCGATGCTTGGTGGTCTTCCGCTGGCGTTGGGCCGTGGCACAGGAAGTGAGCTGCGGCGGCCGCTGGGAATCGCGATCGTCGGTGGCCTGATCGTCTCGCAGGCGCTGACGCTGTTTACGACGCCGGTGGTCTATCTGTTCTTTGATCGGCTGCGGGTGCGCTTTGCCAAGAAGCATCCGGCAACTGTGCATGTGCCTCAACCTGTTGCAGGAGACTAATTCCAACAAAATGAAAGGGCGCGATCAACTAAGATCGCGCCCTTTCATTTTTAACCTACTGCAAGCTATCGGACGGTCACCAACGCGGGCTCTGGTTCCGGTGTGTCGGTGGAGCGGCGATGTGGCGTAACGCTGATTGCTGCCGGTACGATCGGCCCTGGCGGGTAGTAGGCATTGGCAAAGTACTGGCTGAGCATCCGATGCGTGTTAAAGAACGTCCCGTTGATCCCGATGCAGTGCTGCTGCATCTTAGCCCAGGCGTTGGGATTGGCATAGAGCGGGGCGATGCGCTTCTCAAGCTTGTCGTATAGGCTGTTGGCCTCGGCGGCTTCCGTCTCGCCGTCTTCGATGGCCCATCCTGTGGTGTCTTCGGCGCAACCCTCGATCCACCAGCCGTCCAGAATCGAAAGCGAGGGGACGCCGTTGAGGGCGGCCTTCATGCCAGAGGTTCCCGATGCCTCGTAGGGACGCCGCGGCGTGTTCACCCAGACGTCGACTCCCTGGGTCAACAGCGCTCCCAGCTCCCAGTCGTAGTTTTCAATGTAATAGATCTTGAGCGCGGCGGAGTTCAGCTTAGCTGCTGCCGCGTAGACCTCGCGGATGAGGCCCTTGCCCGCGTTGTCGGCCGGATGAGCCTTGCCAGCGAAGAGGATCTGCAGGCCCCCGATCTTCTCTGCGATGGCGACCAGCCGTGCAGGGTCCTGGAGCAGCAGGCTGGCGCGCTTGTAGGTGGCTACGCGGCGGGCAAAGCCAAGGGTCAGCACGCTGGGATTGAAGTAGTGATTGCTTCGCTTGGCGATCGTCGCAAACAGGCGATGCTTATTTTTGACGTGACAGGCCGTGATGCGTGCCGGATCGATGCCATAGACGGAGCGGAAGTAGCGGTTATCCGTGCGCCAGTTCGCTATCTCCTTGTCCATCAGCTCCTGAAACGATTCGGACATCCAGGTGCCGGCATGAACGCCGTTGGTAATCGAGTAGACCTTGTACTCAGGGAACATCTTCTGCGAAACCTTGCCGTGCTGCATGGCCACTCCGTTGACGTAGCGGGAGAAGCGCAGCGCAAGGTAGGTCATATTCATCAGGCCGTTGTGCAGACAGTTGGCACAGTCGATGGCGGCGGCGCGGTCGTGACCTAGCACCTGATACATATGGTCGAGGCCGAACTGGTCGTGTCCTGCGGGAACAGGCGTGTGCGTGGTGAAGACGCATTGCTGGCGGACGGCATCGATTTCGATCTCGGTGGCTTCACGCAGGGGTTTGCCTGCGAGACGCTCCTCGAGCAGGGCAATGGTCAGTAGTGCGGCGTGGCCCTCATTCATGTGGTAGACCTCGGGCTTGCACCCGAGCGCGTGCAGCAGGGCGATGCCGCCGAGCCCAAGCACGGCTTCCTGACAAAGTCGGTAGTAGGAGTCGCCACCATAGAGGTGGTCCGTGAGGTGGCGGTCCCACTCGTCGTTGCCCTCCACGTCGGTGTCGAGCAGGAAGACCGGAATGATATGGCCGGTAACGCCGACGACATCGAAGCGCCATGCGCGCACAAGCAACTGCCTTCCCTGAAGGGTGAGGGCGATCAACTGGTTAGCGCTGGGAAGTGTCGTCTCGGGCGACCAGGGGACGTCGGATTCGGTCTGCTGGCCCGTGTCATCGAGGTGCTGGCGGAAGTAGCCGCGGCGATGCACGAGCGAGACGGCGACCATCGGCGCGCCGGTATCGGCTGCAGAACGAAGGGTATCCCCGGCAAGCATTCCCAGGCCGCCGGAGTACGTCGGCAGCTTTGGAGAAAGCGCAATCTCCATCGAGAAGTAAGCTATGGTGCGGTTGGTAAGGTCAGGGGGTACGGAGGTTGGTGAGGCAGGCAGGCTCATGCTTGGGTGCTTCCTTTTCTGGCCGGGTCGGTCGTTCTCTTTTGACGTACACTCGGCAGCTTGGGTGCGCTCCGTAGAGCTGGAAGCATGAATGCATGATTTCCAGTGCAAAAGAGCGAAATCGGGCCCGTTGGCGTGAGTTTACCAAATCGTTTCCATCGCGCAGTAGAACTATGGTTACTGGGGTTGGTTCCGAGGGGGTATTGACAGAAAAACGGCCTCCGCCGCGGACTCAAGACGACTCCAGATCTGGTCGAGCCAGGCCAGGTGTTCGGGCTTCATCAGCACAGAGCGGAGGCAGGTAACTGTCTTATTTTGTTCGGAGTCCGGCCAGGTTCCCGCCGGGAAGAAGCGCATCGGCAGATTCGCCAGTGCCAAATGAAGGTCGAGGCGAGCAGCTTCGTCGAAGATGTGCTGGGCGGATGTGGATGAAATTTCAGGAGTTTTGGCTCGGACGGCCCAGAAGACGATATCGAGCTGAGGTGGGGCGGTTGGAGTGACGAAGTGCGGGGCTTGGGACAAGCGCCGATTCAGTTCGAGCGCGGCGGCCCGGCCTGATTCGAGCCCCTGCGCGAAGGCTCCACCGGGAGTGTAGGGCAGAAGACGCTGCGTGGCCCAGAGAGCGACGGCTGAAGCTCCGGCGCGGGAACATTCGAGGGAGATCTCGCCGAGGTGGAGTTCCTTCGAGGAGAAATAAGTGTACGGAGAGTCGTGTTTGTAGAAGTGGCCTACTGCTGGGTCGCGGAAGAGGATCGCCCCGCACCCATAGGGCTGGAGCCCATGCTTGTGCGGGTCGACAACGATGGAGTCAGCGTGTGCGATGGCGTCATAGGCGGCTCGCGCCACGGGCGAGAGGTTGGACGCAAGCGTAAAGTAGCCTCCGTAGGCCGCGTCGACGTGGATGCGGAATTTGTAGCGCTGCTGAAGTTGCACGATCTGGTCGAGCGGATCCACCGAGCCGATGGCAGTCGTACCAAGCGTGACTACGACAGTGCCAATACTCCCTGTTTCGAGCAGGCGTTCGAGAGCGGTGAGATCCATGCGGCCGTTGTTGTCGGTCGGAATGCTGACGAAGGGCAGGCCGAGGACGCTGGAGATGCGGCTATGAGTGTAGTGGGCCTGATTGGAGGCGGCTACACTCTTGCCCGGTGCGAGTTGGCCGGCAACCCACAGCGCTTCGAGGTTGGCGAAGGTTCCTCCGCTGCTCAGGTGGCCCAGATGATGCGGCCAGTGAAACATCTTCGCCAGCGCGGCGACGGCTTCAATCTCCATTGCGGAGCTGGCACGGCCTCCGTCGAGCGCGTGATTATTGGGGTTGACCGACATGGCGAGCGCGTAGGCAGCGCGGGCGATGGGATGTGGCGGCTTCAGCATCTGCCCTGCGTAGAGCGGGTGGGCGTAGGGGTAGTTATCGTGGAGACGGGTCGCCGCTTCCTTGAGGATGGCAGCAGCCTGCTCGTCCAGCGGCGGCGCAGGGGCGGGAGGAAGATCGGAAAAACCTTCGTCGAGGCGGTGCTGAGCGGCGTTCAGGAGTCGGAAGAGTTCGTTATCGGCCATGGCTCGGGTATGTGTGCGGCGAACTATTTTGCAAAGAATAATTTTTGCAAAAGATGAAATCGCAGAACGATGGGAAGAATCTATTCATGAGACAGCTGTGATGAGTTTAGCGCGAACGATTCAGGAGGGACGATGAAGGCGATACAACTGAGCAATGCAACGGGTGGTGTGACTCTGGTCGAAGTAGATGTTTCGAAACCAGTAGCGGCGCCGGGTGAAGTCCTCGTTGAAGTGCATGCAGCGGGGGTAATCCCTACCGAGCTTGGGTGGTATCCCACAACGCACACGAAGACTGGCGAGCCGCGGACCGGCGCTGTTCCAGGACATGAGTTCTCAGGAATAGTCGCCGCTGTGGGTGATGGCGTTACCGGCATCGACATTGGGCAGGAGATCTACGGAATGAACGATTGGTTTGCCGATGGGGCGGCGGCGGAGTACTGCGTCACGCTGCCGGGTTCGATCGCGGCCAAGCCGAAGTCGCTGACGCACGTTGAGGCGGCCTCCGTTCCCATCAGTGCGCTGACGGCATGGCAGGGTCTGTTTGATCGCGCCAAACTTCAGGTTGGCGAGCGGGTGCTGGTCCATGGCGGGGCGGGTGCGGTTGGGATATTTATCGTTCAGTTGGCGCGGTCGCGGGGTGCGCATGTAATCGCCACGGCTTCGAAGCACACTCTTGCGTTTGTATCGGAGCTTGGAGCCGATGAGGTGATCGACTATCGCAAGGAACGGTTTGAAGATCGTGTCGTAAAGGTCGATATCGTGTTCGACACTGTCGGGGGCGAGACACTGCAGCGTTCTTGGGGTGTGCTGAAGCCAGAAGGCAGGATGGTCACCATCGCCTCCGATGTCGAAGGCACGGACGATCCGAAACTGAAGGCTGCGTTCTTTATCGTGGAGCCGAACCGCGATCAGTTGACTGAAGTCGCTCGGATGCTGGATGCGGGCACTCTGCGTACTTTTGTGGGCGCGACGGTGCCGCTCCAAAAGGCAGAAGAGGCTTACACGGGAAACTATGTCAAAGGCGGGCCGGGAAAGGTCGTCGTTGTCGTGAATGAGTAAGCTCTATAGATCGCGGGTGATGAAGCCAAGCTTCATGGCATAGCCAACGATGGCAGCCAGTACAAAGGCCAGCGCGGTCCATGGAGCGAACGTGCGGAGGCGCTTCATCAGAGCCTCCATGATGAGAATGAGGATCAAGAGGATGACCATGAGCAACAGGCCATCGGGAACGAAGTAGCGCGTGACCGTTGGCGTCGTGACTGTCAGGCCCCACCGAAGATTGAACGGGTGAGCAAAGCTGCCAATGGCAAACGTGAGGAGGAACAGGAAGAATTGCAAAAATGTGGAGAGAAATTTTTTCATTCGTATCGCCTTGTCTTGTGCGTTTATCTCAGAGCATCTTAGCGTGATGGATTAGTTGTGGTAACGTTTTTCGCCGGCGGGAATGGCGATGTTTAGGCGGTTCTGCTGCGGTGGTAGCGGGCAGGTCGCGAAAGCAGTGTAAACACACGGCGGATTCTGGATGCGATTGAAGTCGAGCACGACGGTACCGGGCTTGTCGAGACCGTTGCTGGGCAGAGACGTGTAGAGGAAGCGGCCAGCCTGATACGTAGTGGTGGTGCTCGTGGTGTCGCGGAAGATGAAGAAGAGCTTCTGCTCGGCAGGATCTTCGATGACGGGCTCAAGCCGCAGGGTCTGTCCGTTGAGCGTGAACTCGGCGACGCCGGGCGAAGCCTCGTGGCTGATCTGCCCGAGGACGTTGGGTATGGTCAGAGAATGTGGCGGGTTCGACGGAATCCACTTGGCGGTGACGACGAAGCGTGGATCGGGCGGATACCAATTCAAGCCGTGGAAGTTGGTTCGCGTGGGAGCCTGTGCATCCTTGACGCGAAGATAGAGGCGGTCTCCGCGCTTGATCACGATCATCAACAAACCGTTGTAACGAAGCTCCGACGGATGGTTGTCATCGACGGAAAGCTTGGACGAAGTGGCGGCCTTGCCGTCGAGCGTGACGCCTGCCGAAAAGCCTCCGGCTGGTGGCACGAGGGTGACGCTATCCTTTGCAAGGTGAAACGTTGCGAGATGGGCAGGAGCGTGATCGAGATGCAGCGTATTGCCCGGGGCTGAACCGACGGTGGTATCCCCTGGCTTGAGCCACTGCAGCGCGACGAGGGAGAGCCAGCCATCAGGCGCTGACAGATTCTTTGCCCGCTGAGTACGAAACTGCTCGATCTGCTGCAGGAATTGCGGATCGGACTTCGGCGTCTGGGCAGCGACAGTGAGTGTCATAAAGATGACGTAGAGAAGTTTTTTCATGAGCGACGGTCTCGTGATGAGTTTAGCGCGTGCGTGCACAAAAAGCGCCGCCTCACCCGAGAAGATGAGGCGGCGCGAATGACGCGGTTAGAACGTAGCCGAGTTTGCAGCGGACTGCGAAACGTCTATCGTCCCCTTTAGGTCAAGCGAGGCCGAGGAGTCACCAACAAGGACACTGAATTTGCCAGGAGCGATGCTCCACTTCTTCGCCTCGACATCGTAGTAGGCGAAGGCGCGGCTATCGAGGTCCACCGAGACATGTTTCGTCTCGCCCGGCTGCAGCATTACCTTCTCGAAGCCCTTCAACTCCTTCTCCGGACGAGCGATCTTCGCATGATCGTCGCCAACATAAACCTGTGCAACGTCAGCTCCGGCACGATCCCCGGTGTTGGTAATGTCGAAGCTGACGGTGGCATGAGCAGCATCAGGCTTGATCGATAGATTCGAAAATTTGAAAGTCGTGTAGGAGAGCCCATATCCGAACGGATAGAGCGGCTGCGTGTGGTTGTGTTCGTAGCCGCGATACCCGACGAAGATACCTTCCTTATAGATGACCCGATTCGAATCGCCCTCAGGATAGTAGTTCGCGTAGGTAGGATTGTCCTCAGCCTTGCGTTCGAGCGTGACGGGCAGATGTCCGGATGGATTGACAGCCCCGAAGAGCGTCTCGGCAAGCGCAGTTCCGCCTTCCTGACCCGAGTACCAGCTTGCAAGGTACGCCGGCACTTGATCGATCCACGCGCTCGAATCTACGTTGCCTCCAGCAGTTACAGTGACGACTGTCGCCTTGTTGGCCGCAGTCATTGCGCGAATCAACTCGTCCTGACCGAAGGGCAGTGTGAATGTGCGATCGCCACCCTCGGACTCGCTGTCGAAGTCGAAGCCTGCCGAGACAACGACGGCGTCGGATTTCGCAGCGAGTTCTTTGGCTCGGGCGCTGACAATAACATTTGCGTCGACGATGGCGAAGCGAATGCGCCCGCCAAGCGGTGCGTGGCGCCAGTCTTCGATGACGAGCTTGTGCACGCCCGCAGGAAGTTCGAGCGTGCTGTGGGGCTGAATAGCGCGGACGAGCTTCCAGTTGTTGATGATGAGCTTGTCATCCACATAGACACGATTACCAGTTCCTTCACCTGCACCCTGCAGCGCGACAATGTACCTTCCTGCCTTACTAGCGATGTAGTAGCCGGACCAGCGCCGCGAGATTTGATGTCTTTGGCTAAGGGCGGCGGTAACGACCGGATCGTCGATGTTATTGTCACGACCTGCGCCTGCACTGTCGATATGCTGAACCACGGTGGTGCTGACGGGCGCACCCGATAAATCGGTATTAGCGAAGATCTCCATCTTCAAGCCCGGTTTGCCATTCTGCTGCTCGGTGACAAAGTCTGTAGCGCGAGCCGCCTCAGACAGAGTCGGCACACCGCGCTCGTACAAGACGTTTACGCCTGAACCAACGTACGCGCTGATACCCTCAAGCGCGCTGACCCTATGGAACGGCACCACACGCGCGCTGCCTCCGCCGACCGGAACCCCCGGATAGGCATCGGGGCCGACCACGAGAATCGACTTCACCCGCGCCTTATCGAGCGGCAGCAGCTTGCCGTCGTTCTTCAACAACACCAGGCTCTCGCGCGCTGCGTTCAGTGCAACCGTGTTGTTCTGCGCACTGAAGAACGAGATGGAACTGTCCGTCTGCTTTCGATCGAGCCAGCCGAAGCGCGCCGCAGTCCCCAGAATCTTGCGCACCTTCTCGTCGATCGTAGCCTGCGTCACCTTGCCACTCTGTATGGCGGGCAACAAGTTGGCGCGATTCATGAATTTGCCCGTGGGCATCTCAAGATCAAGGCCGCCATTCGCTGCCGCAACCGCATCGTAGGTTGCGACCCAGTCCGACATCATCACGCCATGGAAGCCCCAGTCCTTGCGCGCGACATCGATATTCAGATAACCGTTCTGCGTCATGTGCTGGCCGTTGGTCATGTTGTACGAATTCATGATGGAACCCACATGGGCCTTGCGCACAGCGGCCTCGAACGTCGGCATGTAGATCTCGCGCATCGTGCGCTCATCGATGATTGAGTCGGAATCGTGGCGCAGAAACTCGGAGTTGTTGCCCATGTAGTGCTTGACGGTCGCGCTCACGCCCTGCGACTGCATGCCGTTGATGTAACCGACAGTCATGGCAGCGGCCAGGAAAGGATCTTCGCCGAAGTACTCGAAGTTACGGCCATTGCGCGGCGAGCGATAGATGTTGACCCCGGGCCCAAGCATGTAATGAACACCACGCGCACGCGCATCGCGACCAATTCCCTCACCGACCTGGACGGCCAGATTGCGGTTCCACGTGGCGGCCAGTCCGATGCCGGAAACATACGTGGTGGAGGGGAAGCCAGCGTTGCTGCGGACGCCATAAGGACCATCGGACATCTCGAAGGCCGGCAGATTCAACCGAGGCACAGCGCGGATGGCAAAGCCGGTGCCGCCAATGTAGTCGATCTTTTCTTCGAGCGTCATCTTCTCGACGATGGCGTCAACGCGAGCGCGCAGAGCGGGACTATCCGGCTGCGGCGACTGTGCCAGGGCGCAGGGCGCACTCAGCAGGATTGCGGAGAGGAAAGACAAAGCTACATTTGCTGCTCTTTGTGCATACGTTCTTTGCAACATCTAGGTAAACTCCTGTTGTTTTCGATGTTCTGTAAGGGCAAGACAGTAATCGGCTCTGGCTCACGGGACGATTGGCTGGGTGATGAATTATGGATGCGAAGACTGACCGGGAAGCACATGAATGGTGCGCAGCCATGTTTCGACGAGCCCGGGCCAGTGGGTCACTGGAAGTTCGGTCGGGCGAAGGCCGTAGCCGTGGCCTCCTTGCGCGTAGAGGTGAAGTTCCGCCGGAACCTTTGCCTCCTTCAACGCCTGAAAGTAAAGCAGAGCATTCTCTTCGTGCACCGGATCATCTTCGGCCTGCAGAAGAAAGGTGGGCGGCGTGTTCGGGCTGGGATCAATGCCATGCGCGAGTTTGTTCAGCGCCGGGGCATCGGAAAGATAGCCGGGATAGATGACGATGACAAAGTCAGGGCGCGCGTCTATCTCGTTCGCAGACTCTCCGGCACGCTTGTAGTCGGCATGGTTGCTCAACACGACGACGAGATGTCCGCCAGCGGAGAAACCGAGCGCGCCGATGCGCTTTGGATCGATGCCCCACTCGGTAGCATGCGAGCGCGTGATGCGCATGGCCTGCTGCGCATCTTCAAGGTCGGCAGGATTTTCAGGAAAGTGTTCGGCAAAGGGCACGCGATACTTCACCAGCACGCAGGTCACTCCGATGGAGTTGAGCCACGTGCAAACCTCCGTGCCCTCCAGATCGTAGGCGAGGATGCGATAGCTTCCACCGGGAAAAACGACCACCGCCGCACCAGTGTTTTTGCCGGTCGGTTTGTAGACAGTCAGCGTCGGCTTGCTGATGTTAGTCAGATGCGCTAATGGCTTGCCGGCGACGAGGCGATCTGTGGGCTTCGTAATGTCAGTTTCGGGGTCGCCATGGTAGACCTCGGGTGCCCCGCTGGGCCAAAGCGGAAGGGTGATCTGTTGAGCGGACGCGAAGGTCCCAACAATTAACAGAGCAGCAAGGAAAACGTTTGTTCGCACGCCAAACATAGTACATGCCTCGGTTACCTCAGCGTCGGCTACGGTAATCCCTTATAGAACGGATTGACTTTAGAGAATGGTGGAAGCCTTGGTTTTGAAAGCACGTGGAAATTCACGAAATTACTTTTCAGGAGGGCGAGCCGAAGGGTCGAATTTCCCGCCAAAAAATGTTGTCAAGCCTCAATATTGACTAAACCATTGAAGATAAACGACTTTTTCAGTGGCAGTTAATTTCACCCGATTCACTAGAATAGAGATAGGGGATTCTGCCACGGAGATCGGCTTCCATTTTGCCCGAAGATGTACCTTAGGTCGGGATAAAGTCTGGACCTAAGGTATCTGCAATCAATAGTTTGAGGCCTAAGGTGCGGGGTAGGGGGATACCTGCTTATGGAAGGCTACCCTCGAAGAGCAGATAACGGTGTTCGAGTTGCCACTGCTCGGCGGCCTTCTCGCTGGACTGCAAAAAAGCCAGGCACTTGGGCGTCGGGTTGGCTCCGCCAAGCGGTTGGGCAGCGCAGGCAGAGTTGATCGTAGTAAATACGTCAGGCTGTGCCCATAGGCTGGCCCCCGGAAGAAAACTGTGCTCGATCGAGGTGCGGGCCATCTTCTTCAGGTCGAGGTAAGAAAGATTGAAGTCGAGTGCAGCCCGGGCGTATTCGTGCGTGATGTTGATGCGAGAGACGCCCTCGTCATCAGTCGAGAGCGCCACCGGAACTCCAGCGGCACGATAAGCAGGCAGCGGATGCCACGCCCCGGTGACGCCAAGGATGACGTCGTTCGAGGTGAGGTTGATCTCGGTCATGATGTGCCGCGAGGCCATCTCTTTGAGCAACGATTGAGGCTCGTTCTCGTACATGACGGAGACGCCATGGCCGATGCGCTCCGCGTGACCAAGGTCAATCGCCTCGCGGACATGGAAGCGGAGACCGTCGGGCGGAACGAGACCGGGAGCTAGCTCCCCCGCATGAAGCGAGATGTGCACCTTGGGGTAAACGCCGTGCAGGTAGTCGAGCATCAACATCTGGCGGTGGTACTCGGACATCGACATGTAAGAGTCTTCGGGCTGAACAAAGTTAATGCCGACGACGCGCGGGTCCTGCGATGCGACCTCGAAGCCCAGCAAAGTCTGTGCGAAGACCTGTTGTGGCGGAAATGCTCGGAGGACCTGGTATAAGAAGCGGATTTTGACGGAGCAGGCGCGGGTAGCACTAGGCTCACCACAGTGCTCAATCTGGTTGCGCGAGTTCAGAGCATCGTCGAGCTCCTTGCGATCGACGGCGACCTCATCGCGCAAACCTCCAGCCAGAAGCGCGTCGCGGAGTTTGCTGAGATCCTCGCGCGTGGTTCCGGTAGCGTCACCAGTGCGATTCAGCGCAGGGTCAGCAGGAGTGCTTGGCCATGGAATGGAGTAGCCAAGTTTGGCGACATCAGAGAAGATCGGCGTCTCCATGACCTCAAGGTACTGTTCGTTCTGCGCAGCAGCGCGAGATGCCACTTCGTCGAGCCACTCGCCGGTATGGGATTTGTCGATGCCGCTGAAGCGACCGAAGGTAGCGAAGAACTGATCGTGACCGCTGACGCCGGCGCTGGGAACGAAGCTGCGCATGGAGAACGAGTTGACGAGGTCATCATAGAGGCGCTGGTCCTTGAAAGCGTCCGACGCACGGACATTACCTTCGCCGCAAACTGGCTGAGGCGGAATACTACGCGTGGTGCCACCAGGCTTCAGGAAGCTGTGAGTTGCAGGATTGACACAGAGCAAGTCGGCAGCGCCGTTCCTGATGAAGGTCTCGGCGTAGACGGCCCCGGAAAGATGCATATGAAGATCGCCGCCCTTGGGCATGTTGACGAGGAAGGCAGTGAGTTGGAGAGGGCTGCTCTGTTTAGCGGCGTCGAATGCGCGGGAGGCGCGTTGCTCCTGAGGGGTAGCAGGTGATACGCGTGGGGCTGCCGTTTTGGGTTTGGCTGGAGTCTGTGCAATGGCAGCAGCGGTGAAGCAGAGAAGGAGAGTGGCCAAAAGGCTCTGGGTGGGACGTAGCATGAGGCGTCCTTATCGTGAGTGATATGAGCAAGAATAGCGTGAAGGGGCGGCGAGTTGGAGAGAATGGCCAGAGATTGCTATACTTGAATTGCGTTTGAGTTGCTGGTTCCCCACCGGTAGCAAGCTCCCCCTGAAAAGGCCGATGCGACAGACGTACGCTCCGGGCATCCTTGGCGATCCCCGAATAGAAGCGTTGCACCATGCCAAGGCCAGATAGCTCAGTGGTAGAGCGCGGCCCTGAAAAGGCCGGCGTCGGCGGTTCGATCCCGTCTCTGGCCACCACTTCAAAATCAATAACTTAGGTGCCACTTTTCAAAAAGTGCAAGAGAATTGCAAGAGAGTGGCGCTACTCTATTGGGATGCAACCCTTGAAGACTGTTTCCCTGCGCCCCAAGACCCAGACTGTCTCCGTCTATACTCGCCACTCTGCCGACTGCTCAAAGAAGGGCGAGCCGCAGTGGAGACGTTGTAAGTGCGCGAAGTACCTTTATCTGCTTCGAGACGGAAAGAACAAGACGATCTCCGCGAAGACCCGGTCTTGGGAAAAGGCCGAACAACAGGCACAGGAGATCCGGGAGAGTTGGGACCCGGTCAAGCAGAAGCTGCGGGAGTTGGACCAGCTCAAGCAGGCCCAAGAACTTGGCGAAGTCACGATTGCGTATGCTTTGGAGCGTTGGCTGGCCTCGGTGAAGGCAGACAGCGACTCGGGCAACGAGCATACCCATAGTAAGTACCAGACCGCCGCAAAGCATATTGCAGCGTGGGCGCGTTCGAATAATCTGATCCGCCTGAGCCAGATCACACCTGACGCCCTCGACCACTGGAAAAGCTCGTGGTCACCTAAGGCAAAGAACCACAATGATCGCATCGGCAAGACCACGGCTGGCAGGCGACTTGAGAAGGTCAAGATGTTTCTTCGCTACTGCGTGAAGATGCGCTGGCTGGCGGCAAGCCCGGCAGCAGAGCTGAAGGCGATCAAGCCAGATCCTAGCGTAACGTGGCCGTTGTTGGGTGGACGCTATGAGAAGGTCATCGCTGCGACCTATGAGTATGACAAACAGGCACGTCGGGCCTCCGATAAGTTCGGGGAGGAGATGCGAGCGATCATCGACCTGATGCGTTGGACAGGGTTGCGTATCGGCGACACCTTAATGTGCGCCAAATCGAGGATTCAGGGAAACCGGTTCAGTCTCACTACGCAAAAAGGAAAATTTCCTTTGATCGTGATCATTCCCGACCATGTAATTGCGGCCCTTAACGCTCTCCCTCCGCGCCCCGATCTGCATCCGAACTACTTCTTCTGGAGTGGCAACTCCAAGCACAAGTCTCTTACCGGTCGATGGCAGCGCAAGCTGGAGCGCCTGAACGACTATCTTTCCCTTACGAGAGACGATGGAACACCCATGAGATTCCATTCTCATCAGCTACGCGATACATTTGCAGTGAACCAACTCCTAAGCGGTACCACGATGCAAGACCTGTCCAAGATGCTTTCGCATAAGTCAGTTCGGATCACAGAGAAATACTACTCACCATGGGTGCCCGAAAGACAAGCTGATTTGGAGCGAAAGATGGCTGCCGCATTGGCCACAATGGGAGCCTCGGTGAGCCTCTAGCTGCTCAGCAGGCGTTCCAGGTGTGCAAATAATTGGTAGGTTCAGCTCGGCGAGGAACTGTGCTGTGCAATCGGGACGCGCCCTTCACTTAGAGAGTCTTTTATGGACGCTAACGGCCACGCTCTCCGGGATGTAGAGGGAACAGTATCCGCGCTTGTTCCTCAACTCCGGACGCTCGATCTTGAGGACACCAGGCTCTGCCGCGAAAATTTTTCTCACAAGCTTCACGCCCATCCCCCAAATCTCCGCCAACTCCGCTGCCTTGTAGTGTTTCTCAAGCGCCCTCATGCTCCCATGCCCCAGAGATCGCTTGCTATTTCACAGGCGAATCAAGGGTGTAGTACCCATACGGTCATCGACATTCCGAATATTAAAATAAATCCATAGAATCAATCACTTACTTGAGATAAACGCCAGCCTGTTAGAGCAGAAATATTCTATATGGAATTACACTAACTTTTATGACTCTTGAAGAACGACGGAGGGTCCTCGCTGCAAGGCTGCGGGGTGCTCGTCTCAAGGCCAACGCTCAGCGGGCACTGTCGCGGGCGAACCAACGGCAGTCGCAAACCAAGAGCGCGAAAAGACACCCACCTCTGACCCAAGCCTTCGTTGCCAGACAACTCGGCATCAGCCAGTCGTTCCTCTCCAAACTTGAGAAGGGGTTACAGGAGCCTAACTTCCTACTCATTGAACGGTTGTCACGTTACTACGGGGTCAGATTGTCAGTCTTTGAAACCTACACCCAGGATGAAAAGCGCCTTGGTCACCATCTGAATGATCACTAACCTCGCATTCCGCGTCCGCGACATACTTCCGACGACAACGCTGGTACAACTTCAATCGAAGAGACACTGCCAGTATTGATCCGTTAGGTGGTACGGAAATACTGCGACCTGATCAAGCGTGAAGGAGGATTCTGGTACGTCTGCGCCTTGCCAGTCATGAAGCCCGATTCCGACGCCTTCAACTCCTACCTCATTTACGCGACGCGTCATCCGAAGGGTGTCGAGGTCTTCAAAAGCGTGGAGAAGCGCACTGAAGAGCAGACGCATTTGGTCCAGGCCGACGTCCGACTGCGTCAGCGACAAGAGAAGACTAGGAACTTGGAACTATTGGCGCCCCAGTGCTGTATCGAGAAGAGGAAATATTAGCAGCTTGCAGAAGAAAACCGCATGCGCGCCAAGAAGCGGTTTGGGAGCTCCTAGTCACGTCTAGCGAGATCTCCTACGATGATTGCTGGGCAGAGGCGCTTCAATTTCCAGCCGTCTACCAGACCGATCTGCTTGAGTGGCTGACCGAATGGGAAAAGGCCGGGAGACTTCATGTGAAGGGCCGCAAAAAGCTAACTGAAGTTTTGAAGAGGGACTGTGGTCACAGTCTCCGGTCTCGGTGACGCCGCAGGGTGGAAAATTCATACTAATGCCTCATATATAAAGATGCTATACACAGAAAAACCGTTCGTGCTCCTAGGAGAGTCCTGCGATGAAGTTTCCTCACTTCCTTGCGTCGGTCGAGACGCTGGTTGGAGAAGACGAGCCGAGTAACGCCAAACCGTCCTTGGATCACGGAACGGACGAGTTGCCATTCAACTCGCTCGGGGGGAGGCGCTTCGAGATTCTTGGATACCTACTGGAGCTCGAGAATGCCGACGAAGAGATCGTAGTCACGCTTGTTCAGGCTGCTGGCGATAAAGGGCGCGATCTTCTCGTACATCTGAACGGAGTTCTGACCCGGATCGTTCAGTGCAAGAACCTTCTCAAGAAGGTTGGTCGTCCCGATCTCCTGGTGGAGCTGGTCAAGCTCTTGCTTTTCAATGAGGTTGAGACTTTTCTTCCGCAGTCGCCGCTGCTCTATGAGATCTGGGCTCCGCGAGGGCTTACGGAGCGCGCAGATGCTTTGATCGCGGAGTGGCCGAATGGGCTGGAAACCGGTGAAGTTCTCGCGGCGTTTCAAAAGGTCACCGCTACATACAAGACTCTGGAGCATTTCCGTTGGGAAGAGTTCGGTGATTCTCTGGTGGAGAGGCTGAAATCGCAATTCTGTTTGAAGCGGGAGAACGGAATCACGCTGAGCCAACGCGTGCGACAAACAATTTCGGTTTATCAAAGGTTTTTCCAGGGCGTGATCGTCATGCAGCAGCCCGACGTGGACTTGTATCTGGATAAGAAGCTAGCTCAAAAGGTCGCGGAAATCATGCGTTTCCACGGCGACTCCGGAAACGGGCAGCTTGGAAATGCGATCGACACAGAGATCGACGAAGCGGCAGCGTACATCAACAGCGACAAGTGCCAGGCAGCTGCATCGCTGTTATCACGGCTCAAAGAAAAGCGAGGGTCGGAGTTCACGGTCAGACAACTGTATCGCGTGGAAGCGAATCTCGGAGCTGCGTTGTTCCGGCTTGGCAAGGCGGAAGAGGCAGCGGGCCATTTTCTCAAAGCGGCGGCGCTTGAGCCGGAAGATGAACGGGCGAGCACGAATGAAGTGTTCGCACATTTTCTGCTGGGAGATGATGTCAAGGCATATGAGCTTGCCTCCTCTCGGCGAAGCAAGTTTCCGGGATCGGGACGACTGCTGGCCATCTGGATCACAGCGTCTCCAAAGACCTTAGATATCGCAACGCTAAGGGCCACGGTGCCGGATACTCTGTCGGCAGATCCTGAAGTGAATGTTGCATTGGCACGGAAACTGCTGCAAGCGGGACAAGCTGAAGATGCTCTCGTTCTTGCTCGACGGGCGCAGCGAGCAGCACCAGACTGGGCGCAGAGCCACCTGATTTGCGCTCATAGCGCGATCGCGTTCAATCTCTTGCCCCACGGCGTTCGAGAGGTGAGTGCCTTAGTGTGTACTCAGGTGAACGACGAGGGCATCCTAGCCGCTAGCCGCGCCCAGGAGTTAGCCAAAACACTCGCTGATGAACAGACCGAATCCCAAGCGCTGGCCGCACGCTGCGAGCTGTACCTTTTCGCCGGCAATAATCCCGCGGCAGCAGAGGACGCTAAGCGCGCCTTCCTGCTCAATCCCAAGGACGTTGGCAACGTCTTGACCCTTGGACAGACGCTGTTAGTCGAAAACAAGATAGAAGCAGGCATCGCAACCCTGGAACAAGCCTTCGAGCTCGAACCGCGTCCGGATGTTCGTTTGATGTTGAGCCGTGCCTTGAGGGCGCGTGGTAATGCAGCAGACCCCCTTCGTTCTGTGGAACTGTTGGAAGAACTCAACCTTCCCGATCTTCCGGTCGGTATGAGGCCCCCCGTTGCAATCAGCTTTGTTCAGGGGCTGAGCTTGATTCAAGAATGGGATCGTGCTTCGGTCTACATGGAAGGGGTGCGGGATGCACTTGACGAAGCGACGTGGCAGGCACTGAGCGCATTTGTGCTCAAGGGTACGGGGCACGCGCCGGACGCCAACGGGCGTGCCAGCGAATCTCTTGCCAGTCTCGCAACCACTACACATCCCTTCACGCGCGAATTTCTTGCGCGCATCCTGATGACGCAGGGCAGATTCGCCGATGCGTTACCTCTGTATGACGAACTCTTCCGTTCAGGAACCCCAGCGTTCGATCCCATGCAACTGCTGGAATGCGCGGGCCGGTTGAATCGGGACGAACTCGTACTGGACATCTTCGACGAGTTGCATCGCCGCAGGTCGGTGGATTGGCGACTGCTTGAGATCGAGCTTCACTACTTGCACCAGTACCATGCTCTGAAGGCCATTGATCGGTTGAACGCGTTTCTTGAGCGGAATCCGGAGCATAAGCTCGCGCGTCTCCATCGTTCTGCCATTGCATGGGAGATTGGATTGAACGATCTCGTCTCTAGTAGGTTGCAGGACTTGCCGACTGCAGATGAATTGCCACTCTCATACATCCGTATCGCCCTGAAGATGATCTCGCTCGGCTCGGATCGGAATCAGGCCGTCGATTACGCTTACCGCTTCTTGAAGCTGCATTTCGACGAAGCGGAAGCGCACAGCGCAATGATTTTTAGCGTGCTTGGGCTTCCCCAGGATCATGAGAAAGATCCGAACCTGCCGACAGTCGTTGAAGATGCGGCGGTGGGTTATCGCGAATTGCCGGACGGTGCTTTACGTTGGACGGTACTGGTGAAAACGGATGCGCCCGATCACAACTTCGAAGAGCGTTCGATCGATGATGCGGTGAGCAAAGAGCTACTTGGCAAGAAGGCCGGCGACCGCTTCGTGCTCGCGGCTGGCTTACAGGATAGGTTCGGAGAGATCGTGCAGATCCTTCCGAAGCATGTTCGCCGCTTTCAGGACTCTCTGACCGAGATGGCCGTTCGTTTTCCTTCGGAGAGTGGCAATTTTCAGTCGGTGACGTTGGGAAAGCCCGATGAAATCGATCTCGGCATGGCGACGGTCTTAGAGAGCGTCCGCCGGCGAGCCGAACAGGTCAAGGAAGTTCAGGAGCTCTATCGGAATCAGCCTATACCTGTTCACTTGTACGCAGCTCGATTCGCAACCAATGCCTATGAAGCAATGCTGCATCTAGCGGGAGCCGAGACGGTACAGATCAAATGCTGCAACGGCGATGCGGGCGCATTTGAACGTGCGATCCAGGCGTTTGACGAGGCGAAGTCTATTGTGATGGACCTGTCGAGCGTCGCAACCTTTCGGTTGCTCGGTCTAGAAGACCTGCTCTCTCCGGAGAGTTTTGTGATGTCCCACGATTCGCTGGTTGAACTTCGCGAGACCCTGATCAACGATCTTCCGGATCAGCGTGGGGGAACAATGATCTTTCAGGAAGGCCGCTATACGCTATACCAGGAGGAGAAGGAAGACAAAAAGCGCCGTTTGGAGGCGGATCGAGAGTTCTTCGAAAAGGTGCGTGCGGGCACCACGATACAGCCGAGCCTTACGGTGGCCTCCGTAGACGCGACCCAGCGCGAAACGCTGTTCAAGTTCCTAGGAAAGTATGGGTTTGAAACGGTCATGCTTGCCGTTGAACCGGACCGCGTGCTTCTCACCGACGATCTCACCCAGGGCGATTTAGCGGTGGCCAACTTCGGCGTCCGTCGTAGCTGGACTCATGCATTCTTGGTTCATGTGCGGAGGAGGGGCAAGATTTCGCAGGAACGTTTCGTCGAAGCCGTGGCAAAGCTGATCGGGATGCAGTACACGAATACGCCATTCAACAGTGCAGAGCTGTTGGCCTGTGCGCGTTTGGCGAAATATGATCCGGCGGCTTGGCCGTTCGTACAGGTCGCGGAGTCGTTTGCCTTGCCGCAAAACGCCATCATACTGCTCCTGCGCATCGCACTGGGGTTCTTCCTGCTCTTGTTGCAGTTACCGGTTGTACCTCAGAACGCCGGACGCCTGTTGGGCGTCCTCCTTGAGAAGATGTGGAGCAATTCCGAGTGGCATCCGTACCTGCTTGCGGCCCGGAAGATGAGTCAACAAATTTTCGGGTTGAACGTTTCGGCAGAGCACGCATTCAATCAAGCTTTCGACGCATGGCGCCGCAACCGAGAAAGCGGACTGCTGTAAGCTCGGGAGCCAGAGCGGTTTAGCTCTGCTCCAGTGCGCAAAGTTTGACCTCTCCCTTTGACGCGTTGAGCTTGCAGGGCCGTACCCAACTCCTCATGAGCTGGGTAACGGACACGGGATTAGGAAGAACTTCAGAAGTCCCGGAGCGATCCGCCTCACCCGCCGGGTAATCTCTTCCGCAGTAGGCACCTTAGGCTCCTCCGGAGGCGCTTTCCTTCCTTGCGCGCCCGAAAACAAGCGCATTCAAGGGCTTCGCGTACTAGACTCTATACATCCATCTTTTAGTCCCGTACGAAAAGCAGGATTCTCGTCTTATGACGAACACCAAAACCAACACGAAATCGGAAACCGCATGCACGCGGTTTGCGCGCATCAACCTTGACCCCGACTCCGTCCGCCAGTTCATCGACTGGCTCTGCGGTATGGATCAGATGACTGACCGCGACCAGACAAGCTCCCGTCGCGATCCTGTTGAGTCGATTTGGGGCTGGAACGCTCCTCGCCACCGCATGGCCAAACTACTGTGGCAGCTGGTGCACGGTAGCAAGGACGAAACGTTCTTCCACCAGAACTTTACCTACGGAGCCCCAATTCGCACGAATCAGACCGAGAAGATTCTGGCGCCTATTCAAAGGAGGATCCAATGGGCCCTCGAAGGCACATTTCAGCGTCAGAATGAAGACAGGCAGATCGGCCAGGGCGACTGGGGTGAATGTTGGTGGCTACCGGTCGAACATACCGAATACGTGCGAAAGCATCTTCGCCATGTTGCTGTCGAAATCGTCCAACAGCCCTCGGAATATGATGATTGGTTGTGCTATTACCTGAATGCTCTGGTAACCAGAGCCGCGAAGAGCATTGAAGTGCCGTGCCGCTACGAAACCCGCTGCTATGTCGGAGTCCGCGACCTCGAGACCCACACGTGTTTTGTGAACGTTCTCGGGGATGATGGAAAGGAATTCCCCCTCAAGCATTGTTCGCGCGCGTATCTTGAGGCGGAAGGAACGGGCTACGAGTGGGGATACGGTGGGGGCGGACCGTATGACCTCGCGGAGAGCGTGCTGACCGACGCGCTCGATGGTGACTTGGGATTCTGCGACCAACAGATAATTGTCGATTTTCGCGCCGAGTTCATCGAGACCAATCCGCAAGATGAGGACTTTCGGATTTCGCGTCAGCAGGTTCTCAAATGGGTGAAACAACGCGGCCTGCTGGACGCCTGGAAAGATCGCCGTCCAGCAGTCATTCAGGCGAGGCGCAAGGTCTCAAAGAAAGTCAAAGACACGTTGGAGCGTTTACGGCACGTCCAGCATTCCGGGGGCCTACTGGCTCAACGTTTCGATATGGTCCCATCGACATTCGAAGCGGCTCTCTGCCTGGATTTGGCGCGGATGCTCGAGAGCAGCGATTATGCGATGCAATGCGCTCGCTGCAAGCTACCGATCTCCCATGATGGATCCTCGAGATCCAATCACCAGCGTGCACGTGCGAGACGAGGTCAGCCCGTATATCATGAGGAATGCCGGCAAGAACAGGCGCGCACGCGGAAGAAGCTCTACTGGCGCCGCAAAGCAAGCTCGGCAGAATTTCGCGAGCGCGAGAGGCACCGCGCCCGATACAATCGGACCGGCGTCTAAGCCACCAATCTCAAAATCAGCGAGGCGTAAGCCTTTTGGCTCTACAGGCATGCGCTAGACTGCTTGGAAATGAGAAGCCTCCTGACACTCCTGCGTTCTAAGCTCACACCGAAGCGCAACACTGAAATTCAGTTACCTGTGGTCTCTACCGAACCTTCTGTCACAGAAGTCTTATCCCAGTTGGGAATAAAGGTCTCTGCCACGTTTGGTGCTCCGCCCGCTTCGCAAGATATTCCGGTCGATCATATTGCTACAGGCACCGGTAGGTTCTATGTCTACGTGCATCGCGACTGCAATGGTCGAATCTTTTATGTCGGTAAGGGCACAGCTAAACGTGCATGGTCCGATGAACGGCACCCGATATGGCATCACTACGTCTCAACACGATCGAATGGTGAGTACACAGTTCAGGTAGTGTCGTATCACGAAAGCAACGGCGACGCTGAAAACGTCGAGGCTTCATACATCTCTAGGTATGGGCCTCGACTTGTGAACTGGATCAATACCGGTCGTGACTTCGATTATCCAGCTCTTGCGCGATTCCATGCGGCACGAAACGCGAATCGAGAGCTCATTGCTGAGACTAGGAAGTTTGAAAGTACCGACCCTCAACAAGCGGTCGAACGATACCGACAGGCGATGATTGCAATGAACGAGTATTTAGAAATTGTCCATGAACGAGGCTTAGTCGCAGAGTTAAACGCTGAGCTTTTCCCGTCCGGTGGTGATGACAACATTCTTGATCGTCTGACATTGTGCCTATTTCGCCTTGGAAGGCATGACGAATTAAACGCAGCTATTACTGAATATCAGAGACGGTTTCCTAACGACTATCAGTCGGACAAGATGAAGTCCATTCTCAAACGGCAACAACGGGCCAACAAAGCTAAAGGCGAATAGGATTTTCTGGTCGGCGGCCATTTATATCACGTGGCAGGCACGGCAGATGCTCTGAAGGCTATTCAGGTCCAGTCGCATTCGGGTGCCAGACGGTTCGGGATGATTTGGTCAATGTCAATGGTCGGCGTTATGCGACCACCGACGATACAAACGAGAGTGTCGAGCTAGGCCAGGAAGATTTAATCTCCCTGTGAGAGACTAACGGCAACAATGCTCACTCAACTTCGATTTTGCTGACCATCTCCACGCCTTAGCAATAGCCCACGATGGTCAGGGTCTTTTCAACATAGCCCTGCAACTCCGTTTCGTCTATGTAGCTTGCAGGTACCCCCGGCCGGTCACCATGATGGTGATCCCTTGAGTACTCGTTGATAGTGTCTAACTCATCGTAGAACGGGGCTAGCTCGTGATTGGGCCCCGCGTCACGAATCTTGCCGCAGATGGTGCCCAGCATATCGTCATTGTCGAACAAGCTGGGGTAGAGCATCCGGCAGTAAGTTTCAAGGACCGAACGCATCTTTGCGGAAATCTCGACCGGAATACCCCCGGCGGTATTGTAGAAATTTGAAAGAGCGGTGATGCCGGCCTGATATTGGGTTTGCGTTGCTTCTTCGATATTCCACGGAAGGATGCGTGTTAGCCGTTCTCCCGTTCGCGCCAATTGAAGGCACTTTACCTCCAGACTCCGTTGATTAAGATGATCGTGCAGCCGTCGCAAAAATGTGCGGTCATGGGACAGCACAATGACCTGCGAGCAGGCTTCACCGCACTTCCGAATCTGCTGGACCGTGTGCTCCCTGCGGAAGGAATCCTGACTATTGAAAGGGTCGTCGAAGATGACGATGCGGTTGGCCTTGTTCGGGTCGTGCTCTAGCTCTGCCAAGAAGAACGCTAGGGCAAGCGTGCTCTTGTCGCCGGCGCTGAGCGTGTTGCGAAAGCTCGGCTCTTTCAGCGCAGTCTTAGCGTCACCTAGGTTGACAGTCACGTCATTAATGAGGATTTGGAAGCTCGAACTCGGCACGCCTCCCGGATAGGCGTGCTTCGTCCCTGTAATTCGAAATCCAGCCTGAAAATCCCTAAGCAGCTTGTTGATTGTCTGCTCGTAGATGTTGATTACGGCCTTGGTGTGCTCGTCAAGCTTTTCACGGACAGCTTCCTTCTCGGCCTCAAGCTCGTTCTTCTGCATCACCGCTTCGCTATATTCGTTGCATATCTTAGTCGCTTCCGCTGTGTGACGTGCTTTGGTCGCTCTGAGGTGCAGGAGCTCTTTCCGCACTTTGTCAACGTTCGCGCCCTCAAGAGATTTCTTCTTGTCTGCAATGACGCCTTGGGCGTTAGCTACGGCTGCATTGTAGCGCATGCCCGATGCGCGAAGGGCTTCAATTACATTCATGGCATTGTTGAAACGCTGATCGATATGTACGGGTTCGAGTGGTGTAGCAGCCTTCTTGTCCAATAGAGCGAGCGTCGCATCACGAAACTCGCGAAGAGATCGTCCGAAGCCCTGCGGCGATGAAAGGGCCGGTTCAGCGATCGTGCAGTACCTGCCCCAAAACTCGACGACTGACGGGTTGCCTTCTATGACGCGGTCAGATTCACCAATCGCACGGTCCGAAAAAGAGGTCGCGATCTTTTCTCGCATCTGCGCGATCTCAACTTTCAGTTGTTCGTAGGCGTCACTAAAAAACGCCGACAATGAAGGCATCAAGCTCACGCCTTCAAGCGACTGATCGCAGAAAGGGCAAGAATGCTCTTGAATATAGCCAAGTCCCTCCTGCAGCCATGCCTCGCCGTTTTCTCGCATTTGGTGCTTTGCGGTGTGTGTGGCAATCCGCTGCTCAACTGTCGCAGAAAGTCCTGTGATAGTGCGCAGCAAAAGCTCAGCGAGGCTCGTGGGAACCTCCGGGAACGTGATCTCCGATAAGCCAGCCCTAGCTCTGATCTGTCCGCTTTGCTGCACTGCTTCGAGTTCACGTTCTTTCTCTGCGATTTTGGCTTCAATAGCAGGGTCTGCGATGAGGTTTACAAAGACATCAAAGCTGAGCCCGGATGGCACACGCCCGTCAATCGTTGCGCGTTTGATTCTGATCGCGCTTGTTGCGATGCGGATTTGGGCATCCAGATCGTTGAGCTTCTGGGCCATGGTGACGCCGGCGTTGCCGATAATCACGCGGTAGAGATTCCGCTTGTGGTCAAGGTCTACAGCATCGCCTGAGAACACGTTCTCAGCAACGAACGTTGAGTCGAAAATAGCCAAGTGTGGCATCGGCTGTGACCAGGCTCCGGCTTTGAAGGTAACGGCGCCCGATGCGGTCAACAAATGCACCTGCGGGGCATCTGTAGTGCCCAATGTTCGCCGGCCAATCACATAATCGGGGCCGTTGCTCTGAGCTGAACGAAGGATGGCGCACAACGTACTTTTGCCCCTGCCATTTTCAGCGAAAACGAGGGTGAACCGTTTCAGCATGACATCGCCCGCGGCGTTGTAGTTCTGAAAACGTCCTATATTCTTGATCGAGACAAACTTGCTCAGCGTCACGGACTGACCTTTGTAAACAGTGGACTAGGTTTAAGTTCGAAAAAGCGGAAGGCTTGATCATTCCCCCCGACAAAGCTCTTACAAACAACATTCAAATATGCGAGATCAAAGAAAACGCCTCTGCGGTTCATTTGCACTCTCGTCGATAGCTACGAGTTGTTCGTCCGGAAGACGCCAGATGCGTTTCTCGACCATCGTACTGGTATGTTCTAGCGCCCCGAGGGGCTCGATGCCCATCATGCCTAAACGTTGGCACAGTTCGAACAGCACCTCGTCCTTCCTCAGGGTCCAAGTGGACGCAAAGCAACGCCAAAACACCCACCCGGCCCGCTCGAGGATACGTTGCCGATTCATGTCATGCGCCCACTTGTCCGGCCCGTGGTACTCGTCACCGTCGCATTCGATTGCGAGGCGAACGTCGCCAGCACCTTCAACAACCATGTCAATTCTGTAAGCACCCGTCTTTACTTGAGTAATCACCCTGTAACCCCGCTGAGTCAGCTCCTTGTAGACTTGGCGCTCGAAGCCGGATTCGCAGAGGTCGATTAGCTTCGTCGTGTCAGTGCTATTGAGCACCATTGGCTTGTCAAAGTGAGAGAGCAGGCTGGCTCGTAGGTCTTTGTCGGAAAGGTCCGATGCCATAACTGAACGGACCAGGTACATACGGTCCTGTGCACGGCTCGCCGCGACGTTGAATCTCTGATCGAACATACTTCCAGAGAGTGCTTTGCAACTGGTAGCATCGGCGACCATCGATAAGAACATAATCTGCCGTTCGCTACCCTGAAACGCTCGCGCGTCCCCGCACAGAAACTTCCTGCGTCGCAACTCTGCAGTGTCGCATCGCTGCATTACGACAGAATCGATATGTTTCGCCTGTTCGGTCCCGAGAAGGGACACAACCCCAATCGTGCGACCGGCTAAATAGTCGTTCTCAAGAATTGAACTTATCTCGTCCGCGATTGCCTGTGCCTCGCAATCATTGCGATCATGCTGATCTCGTACGCCGCCTTCAACGTAAATGTCGACGAGCGGAGGCTCAATTCGCTCCGAGGCTCGTGGAATGCGGAGTGGCAGAATCTGGTTTTGGTAGAAGGTTCGATTTGAGTACGCGATGATCGGAGGAACACAGCGGAAGTGTTCACGCAGCATCACCTGATTCGCTGCAAACACACGCGTAGCAAGATCGTAGAGCGATTTCTCCGGAGTCATCTCTGCGCCGAAAGGCTGATCAACGAGGAACCGGTCAAGCAGTTCCTGAATGCGCGTGCTCTCAATGAATCCGCCGTCAGGGGAGACTTGTTTGTCGTCGCCAACAACAAGGATCTTTTTACCGCGGAGGATCGCCGGGAGCGCCCAAAGGTCCGACTGACTTGCTTCGTCCACGATCACAAGGTCAAATGCGCCGATGTCAGCAGGCATCGCTTCGGAGATGCGACTGTGGTTCATGATCCAACATGGAACTGCTCCCGCAGCGTCGAACATCATTTCGCGGGCATCTCTACGATAGCGCGTAGCGTTCGGTCCGGTGCCCTGGCCGATTCGGCGTACAGCGGTCGCATAGCCGGCAAGTGCCTGCAGAACCTTGGGGCTGGCGTTGCGTTTGGTTGCGAGCCATGCTGCCTTCGCCACCAGTTCCCGATAAAACCGCGCTAGCCCTGCCTCGACATCGCGCCTCCGTCGTGCCAGCGTCGTGAGTTCTTCTCTTGCTTCGATCGCGTCGAGATATGTGCGAACCCTCGCCCAGTTCCAGGCATCTCTCCACGTAGTTGGAAACGATATGTCCTCGCCCGAAGCTCCGATCGGTATCGATCGCACTCTGGCAGCCAGCTTAGGTGCACCAGCCGCCTCGAATCGATTTGCTGCCTCGGAGACGAAAGTAAGCTCACTCGCGAGGGCTGCAACGCGCCGAAGTTCCTCCATCAGCTCCGCGTATTGAGCGCCAATGCGCTCCTTTGACACCGCTTCGTTTCCAAGCATCTCACTGACAAAAGCTCGCAGAGTCTCGGAGACGGGCCCCGACTTTCCCGCAAGCTTTCCTTGAATATCGCTCAGTTGCATCGCCGCGTTCGAAAGACTTGCGAAGATCAGGTGTTGTGTCAACTGTTCTCGAAGAAATTCCAGCTCATCCAAACCCTTGTGAGTGGCAAGAGCAGACCCACGCTCGAATACCTCCAAGGTGTGTTTCCCGAACTGGAAGTCAAAATGAGTCGCCAGCCGATGCGCCTTTCTCGCGAGAAGAGCAACTTGTTCAAGCTGTCTCAGCGAAGAAACGCCACCTTCGAGAGGGGGAACCGATAGCAGCTTATGAAGCTCGTTCCACCTGGTATTGAACGTGAGGACCTGCTTGTGAAGAGCAATCCAATGTTGAACCCTGAGCCAGTCATCTTGGCTCGCCGGCGCTCGGCCTTGGACGCGGAGTGCGGCGATATGTTCCTTTGCTTCCGAGGTTCCGAAGGATACAAAGCCAAATGGTTTACCCGTCTCAACGGCCCGTGCCACCGCTTCACCTGTCTTTGTGTCTTCGAGAGCATCATCCGGAAACACGACTGGGAACTTCAGGAATTCGGCACGTGCCGCGACAAGTGCGTCGAGGTCTTCGAAGAGGGACTCGAGAGCGGCACGCTCGGAGGCGAACGACGCATGCACACACTTTTTCCTTAATTCAAACGGCCATGTCTCGCCGGTATCTTGAAGCTCACCGGTCAAGGAAATCATCTCCTCGGTGATCGTGAGCAAAGCACGAGCGGCCTCGAAAACTTCGGGAGTGTTGACTTTCAGAGGCAGCAGCTCGCCGCTTCGAACATCTTCTTCGATGCTTCTTCTTTTCACGAGAATGTCGTGCAACTCACAAACCGCAGTGATCGAAGGAAAGCTGTCCGCTGACGGCACGTCCGAACGAACGTAGACCAGATCCCCTCGGAGTGATCGCCTCGCCTCTCTGAGTCGGCTAGCCTCGTCTGATGACAGAGGCGGAGCATGATTTGGCGTCAGAGTGAGCTCGTCATCGAACCAACCATGGCGCTCCCGGCCCGAGACGACTAGCTCGGCAAGCGTCTGTGCCCGCATCTCAACACCATCGATTTCGATGGCGGAGAGTTGTTGGAGTGCAATTTGATCGACCCTGCGGTCAATCGTGATCAGTTCCGAATGAGCTCTGTCGATCGAACTCCGAAGACGTAAAATCTCCTCTTGCGTCAGCTCCGGATTGATCTGCGAAACCCTATGTTGAATTGCCTCGATAGACCCTTGGAATTGGCGGATACCATCCCGATCGCTAGTCAGCAGAGCAACTGTCAGTGCACGAACGTCTTCCGGAAGCTTTTCCTGCAGTACGGAAAGAGCTGCTTCACCGCGTGACGTTACGAGGATACGTTTCCCACTCGCGAGGTAATGGCAAATGACGTTTGCGATGGTGTGAGTCTTTCCGGTCCCTGGAGGTCCCTGAACCGTCACTCCGGCCGCCCGCTTAAGCCTTTGCACAATTGTCACTTGTTCGTCGTTGTAGGGTAGAGGAAAGTACAGTTCCTCGACGGTACCCGCTCCGGCAGATGCGCCACGACCCGATAGCCCTCGAAATGTGATTGGCTCAAATTCGATCGGCTGGTCCGAAGGAGGCGTGACAAGCGCGAGGGGGCCTTCGTGGATCGTGCAGCCCTGCTCTAATTTCCCCTGCAGTCGCTTAAGGTCCTCGAAGAGATAGTTAATAGTTCGAGGGCGGGATAGCAGAGCCCATGCATCGGTGACCACGAGGTGTGTACCGGCTGTAGGTATCGTGACGTTTTGGGCTAGAACCTCTAGGTACTGACCTTCGCTATCCAGATTTCCGGCAAACAGCTTTAAAACGTCGGAATAGCTTCCTGGGTCGAACGGGGTGACAGACCGGTCCTTCTGTTTGGACAGCTGCGCCATCGCGCTCCGTTCTACCTCAATCGTCCCAGCAACCTTGCAGGCAATAAAGGCATCAAGCTCAACGCGTGTGTCGGTCGCGCGAGGGCGAAGTTCGATTGCCATAGATTCGTCGTCAATCGAAAGCTCCATCGCTTGCGTCAGGAGTGGATACTCAAACGCGATTTTCGTCTGTTCTGCTTGGAGTTGCCACGACGAGATCCCCAGTCCCCAAATCAACTCCTGAGGCTTGTTCGTCTGTTCAGCTTCCATTTGGTGCATCAATGTAAAGAGGTCACCATAAAGTGCGATCGTCAGTCGGCGTGGCCTTTCGCCTACGGACCACGATCTCCAAATCGCGGTGTAGGCAATCAACGTTTCTGCGGCAGTTGCCTTCTGCTCCATTTCTATCTTCGCGATCTCGGTAGGGTTGCCCTGGGCTCTTGCTTGCTGTACAGATAGGTTGATTTGCCGTGTTAAAGCGGCATCGTCGGTGAAAGGGGCTGGGCCATTAGGGTCGTTGTTGTAACGAATCAGACCTTTATGCGCATCCGGAGGGTTAGGCGGTGCCTCTGCTACTAAGCGCGGGACTCTCAGCCATACGTGGTCCCCCTCGACCTTAATGTCAAATTCAACACCGGGCAAGCCTGCTATATCGCCGCGCTGCCTCAGGAAACCCTTGGAGTTCGCGAGCCGGTACGCTGCGGGATTGACTTCCTTGGTTTGCTCCTTGACATAGTCCAAAAGGCAGATAAGTAAGTCACGCGGATCAGGCATTCAGGCCCCCAATGAAAGTTCTAGTCTACCGGGCCGTCTGGGAACAGGAGTCTGGTAATGGAATCATTGTAGCCAGAGTTCTGTTGGAGATTCCAGATCATTCAGATACGCAGCCTCAAACCCGATCATTTCGGCGCTCAAATTTACGCCGCACCATGTCAGGCGAGCTCGCCGCAGAGTTCGAGTTTGCTTTTTTCCTGGACATCGGTCACGTATATTTCCTGCCGGGAAATGGGTTTGCATACATATCACTTCATTTCCGAGGGTTTATAGGATCGTTCACTTGGACAAATAAATGTCAGCGCATTTTCGGCGCCAAGCCGATAAGGCCGCTCCTCTGGAATACCCTCACGACTAGACCGACCGGATTGATTCGCAGTCAAACGCCCGCCGAGGCGTATTGAACTCATGATCCGACCGAGATGTAGAAGTGGACGCCCGGTGGCTTGCCGGGCGTTCCCCCACTGAACGTGGTTGTCATCTTGTGGAGAAGGACGTCTGGAATGCCGTTTCCAGTTCCCGCACAAACTGAGCACTCCGCTCCAGACTGCCAAGAAAGCGGATGAGCCCCGGTGCCAGCTTCTGCACCTTCTGAGTAACTTCGGCGGCAGTCGGTGGAAGCTCCTCAGTGAGGACCTTCCCCTGAGCGCGGGCCAATGCGTCTTCCCGGCGCTTCACATACCTATCTGCCGTAGCCAGCGGAATTTCACGCTCCCTGAGGAACTCAGCCCACCTGCCGTCACGGCCGGTACCTACAAGACGCGTCTTATAAGCGTGTAATTCAGTCGACAGAGCATCGCGAAGCTGCTTGAGCTCGTTACGACTCAGCTTGGCAGTGGCACTCTGCTGCTTATGCTGAGACCAGAGCGTCATGATCCGTGCCGCCGACTGCACCTCGGTTTCGCGGTCAGAATCTGAAGGTTTGATGGAGCTGCGGAACCCTTCGCCTTTTGGGTTCCGGGCCAGATCTTCATCCTTATTGATATCGGAGCCATTGTCCGGATGCAAAGAATCAGACAAGTTCGCCGACTTCGGCCGAGGCGTGGAAACTTTCTTTGGCCCGGAATCCGTTGAGGCCACAACAGCCGGCTTGGATTTTGCGAGATCGGCAGACGACGTCGCGGCCGTCCCATTGTGCTTGCCACGCGGATGATCTCCGCTTGACGGTGTTGTTGACGCCTTGTCAAGAGCATTGCCAAAGGCAACTTGATGAGACATCTTGGCTACCTGCGACGCTGCCGGCGCAGTGGTGGGCTCGCTATTGAGCCTTGCTTGATAAAGCATGATACGTCTCCTAGAACAGATTTTTGAGCCGCGGGACACGTGAACGTCCTATCGGTTAATACCGTTGGCCCTCTTATTCGCGGGAATACTGTTGAAAGATTCCAAAAGTATTTTGAGGGTGGCTCGCGACCTGCACGGAATGCACTGTTCCTGTCCCAGCCTCGACAAGCATTTCTTCCGGGCAGCACCTCTTCGATGCGTAGCTTTTCTATGCCCCAATCATTCAGGCAACTACTCTTCCCAACCGCGTTCGCGCAGAAAACCTATAGCGCGATCGAAGAACTTCACCTGCCGACCATCCTGGTAGCGCATTGGGTAGTCAAAGACAATTTTCGCCTGATCGTTCTCGCAACGAAGAGCGAACCCGTCCAACAGAGCAGAACTCGACTGCCTCCAGCAGAACTGGATACGCCCGATCGTTTCCTCGATCCGATCCGACCCTACATGCACGAGCAGTGCATCGTGGAGTGGAGCAACAACCTCCAAACCTTCCTCCGTGGCCATGCAACACGCGAGCCTAAGTATCTCCGCTCCGTGGGCCTGCATCGGGAAATTGAGGAGTGTATTCCGTTTTTGCCTGTGAGCGTCATTCAAACGCCAGTCGAGCGCGGTCCAGAGCTCCCTTTTGAAAGCCGCCGTCTCCAGTGTCATTCGGCTATACGCCCAGTAACCAGGGTAAGCGAGTCTGTGCAAATTCATGAGTGCCTCAGCTTCCGAAGAACTTACACCGAGCTGCATTCCGAGTGTCTGTGAGCCCATCCCGTATTGGACACCGAGACACACCTTTTTCAACTTGTTCCGTTCGAACTCATGGGTACTCCGACTCGCGTGACTAGGAAGGTACTTCATCCGCTTACCAAAAGAGATATAGGGATCGGCGTTCTGGTAATCGGCCATCATGGCCGCGTCCTGACTGAGCCCTGCAGCAATCCCAAACTCCGCGCTCGACAGATCAACATAGACTAACGCATGCCCGGGCTCCGCTCTCATCAAAGACCGAAGCCATGCCGGATAGCCCATGATGAATTCCCTGGTCCTCGGCTGGTTCCTTGAAGTTTTGGCTCGGAAGGCTGCAATGGAGGTGCGGTTTCGACCGTCGTCTCCTACCGGAGGGTTCAGAGCAGGTAAGGATGCGAGCGTCTTTCGCAACATACGCAGCGCCTCAAAATGGGGGTGCGCGATCGACATCGTCTTCAGGTATCTGCTCGATAGACATGCACGGTTACAGGACGTCCTTTGCCATATTTCCAGCAGACCTTCTCGTGCGAGCAGGTTGTCAAAATTGCTGTAGCTGAAACCAAAGCCGTGGCGTCTCTTCAAATAGACGTCATAGCCATTTTCACGCTCGACTTCCTCAATCAGATGTTCCTGAAACTCAGACCAGGACCCCTGAAGGGCCTTCAATAGAGGCACATCAATGGGAATGCCGTTCCATTCCATCCGCGCAACGGCCAACGAGTATCTACCTCTCTCCAGCGCCGAAGACAAGCGGATACTAGAGTGCATTGCCTGAAGCAGCCGCGAAGTCTTCTCGACGTCGCTCTGACAGTAATCAAGAATAGATTCTCGTTCATCGTTGCTGAAATGCCCGCCGCGCAGGAACGCTCACGCATGTCTTGCTTGTAGAAGCTAGTCACCGAGGGCAAGCCATAGTAAGAAAGGGCATCGATCATGCTGTCCCCCACGTTTTTAGCCTTACCGTTTGTAAGGCAACGGAACTCGAAGAAGAGGTCGCAGACGTAGCGAGGGAGTTCCCACCCTTGGGCGAGATAGCATCCCCACTCGGCCGACGCGCTGTAGGCCACATACAGTGCGTCAGGCGGAAGCGGATTTGGTCGCGCCTCTACATCATCTAGCCAGATGCGGTGGATGCGTCCAGAACGAAGCTCCTTCGCGCAAAGGCAGACAGGTACCGGCCGATTGCCTTCACGTTGACCTGTGTGAAATTCGGTGTCCAAGACGACCACTTCGGTAAAGCGGTCAAACATTACTTCTTCCCCCGAATACGTTCGAGAACATCATCGTCTACGGATTGGATTACGCGTCCACTGAAGACACGGGTGAAGAGCTCCGCCGCTGTGAAGCCGCCAGTCACTTCCTCCCAATTAGGCGAGTCATAGTCGATAGAAGCTTCATGACAGTCGTAGCACTTCTGAGCTAGATTCGACTGGATCTGAACCCAACCCACCAAACCCGCCTCGATACCCCGCTGCATTGTGCGGAACCATTCCGTATCCGAGTGCTTTACCCTCCAGAGGATGGTGTTGGCGTTGAGTACAGCGGTGACATAAAAGTCGTTCTCGGAGAAGACTCTCTGCACTCGGGCTTCGAGTTGGTCATAGAGTCCAGGACTAAGGATAGAGACGTTGCCATACGACCGCGAGATTCTGGATCTGTTTACTGCCATCCGCTACCACACCGAACTCGATCAGGTTGGCCGCCTTCTGTCTGTCAACAGCCAGCGGCATCTAAGACCAGCGGGTGAGATGGCGACACTCTTTCGAGATGTTCCAGGAGCCATCGCCAACACTGGCGATCTCTCTACGCGCTTGGCGTTTGAGTTGAGTGATCTCGGCTATGAATTCCCACGTTATCCCGTACCAGGTGATGAAACCATGGACAGCTTCCTGCGAAAGCGCGCCGCCGAAGGAGTGCAGAGGCGTTACGGCTCGAAGAATGATACGGGACTGCTGGAACGAGCAAAGAAGCAGGTGGAACATGAACTCGCTTTGATCGCTAAGCTCGGGTTCGCTGGGTACTTCCTGATCGTCTGGGATATCGTTCGGTTTTGCAAGAGCAACGACATTCTGATCCAGGGACGTGGAAGTGCAGCCAACTCCGCTGTCTGTTATGCCCTGGAGATCACGGCGATTGATCCGGTGGGCATGGATCTCCTGTTCGAACGCTTTTTGAGTGAGAGCAGGGGTGAGTGGCCTGACATTGATCTCGATCTGCCCTCAGAAGACAAGCGTGAGCAGGCCATCCAATATGTCTATCAACGTTACGGCGAGTTCGGCGCTGCGATGACCGCGAACGTTATCACCTATCGTGGCAAATCGGCGGCTCGTGAGGTTGGAAAGGCGCTTGGCTTCGATCAGGAATCTCTTGGCAGGCTAACGAGTCTGGTCAGTCAGTGGGAGTGGCGCGGCAAAACCGATACCATTGCACACTCCTTTAGCAACGCTGGTTTCGATACCAAGCACCCTCGAATCGCGAAGTACCTTGAGTTGAGTATGCGGATTCAGGGCCTGCCTCGTCATCTTGGACAGCACTCAGGGGGTATGGTTATTTGTCAGGGGCAGTTGAATCAGGTCGTCCCATTGGAACGTGCTTCGATGCCAGGCCGCACAGTCGTCCAGTGGGACAAGGAAGACTGTGCTGATCTCGGCATCATCAAGGTCGACCTACTCGGCCTTGGCATGATGGCGGTCCTCAAAGACTGCCTCGAACTCATCCCTCAACATTACGGTGAGGCCATCGATCTGGCCCAGTTACCTGAGGACGACGAGGTCTACGAAACCCTGCAACGAGCCGACACCGTGGGTATGTTTCAAGTGGAGAGCCGTGCTCAGATGGCTTCACTCCCTCGCAACTATCCGAGGAAGTTCTATGACCTTGTTGTCCAGGTCGCCATTATCCGGCCTGGCCCAATCGTCGGGAAGATGATGCACCCGTACATGCGACGGCGACAGAAGAAGGAAGAGATCACCTATCCTCACCCATCCTTGAAGCCAGTCCTGGAGCGCACTTTGGGGGTTCCGCTCTTTCAGGAGCAGTTGCTTCGGATCGCGATGACGGTCGCCAACTTTTCCGGGGCTGAAGCCGAAGAGTTACGTCGCGCTGTTGGCATGCGCCGTTCCTGGGAACGCATGAAGAACCTGGAGGGGAAACTTCGTAAGGGGATGACGGACAACGGGATTGACATCGCCACTCAGGAGACCATCGTTCAGAACATCAGCTCATTCGCGTTGTATGGCTTCCCCGAGTCACACGCCGCCAGCTTCGCTCTCATCGCATACGCCTCAGCCTACTTCAAGGTAAAGTATCTGGCGGCGTTTACCTGTGCCATCCTAAACAACCAGCCGATGGGCTTCTACTCACCCGCTGTTCTCGTAAAGGACGCGCAGCGGCATGGGCTGAGAGTGAAACCAATCGATGTTCAGGTTTCAGATTGGTCCTGCGCCATCGAACGTGAAGACGATGGCACCTTGTCCCTACGTATGGGCTTAGGTTATGCAAAAGGGTTGCGGAAGCGGTCCGCTGAAGCTCTGGTTGTGTCACGTCAGCAGAACGGCCTATTCCGTTCAGCAGATGACCTCGCATTACGCGTCTCCTCGCTTGACCGAAGAGAACTTACACTCCTGGCTCGTATTGGCGCACTGAACAAACTCGATGGGATTGCACATCGTCGTGAGGCCCTCTGGCAGGTAGAGTGGGCAGGTAAGCCGGAAGGGCCTTTGCTTCAGCAGAAAAGCGAATGGCTGCGGGATGAAGCAAGGAGCCAACCGCTGCGGCAGATGAATACGGAAGAGCGCCTCGTCGCAGACTATGCCGGCACCGGTCTTACCGTTGGAAAGCACCCCATGTACTATCTACGGTCCGAACTGCGACAACAGAGAGTCTTGTCCGCTGATCAACTACGCAATTGCAGAGACGGCGAGTACATACGTACAGCCGGATGCATCATTGCCCGGCAGCGTCCAGGTACGGCAAAGGGGTTCATCTTCCTGTCCATGGAAGATGAAACGGGCATCGCTAACGCCATCATCACTCCCGACCTGTATGAACGTGAGCGCCTTGTCGTCACTCGCGCAAAGTTCCTCCTGGTCGAAGGGTTGCTTCAAAATCAGGATGGGGTGATTCACATCAAAGCCAGCAGATTGACTATGCTCTCGGACAAGTCGTTGGCAACGAAATCGCACGATTTCCATTGAGAGGGGCTGATGACAGTCATTATCCAGAGGATAGGAGATCTTTGAAGGAGATGGCATCGTGCACAGAACAGCAAATCCATGCCCATATTCCGTCGTGCAATTGGACGAGATCCATATCGTAGTGTGAATAGTCGGTATGACATGTCTCGCAGCACTTCGCAGCCTCAAATCCAAAGTCTTCGCATGTTTTGAACACTTGATCAGGCAGCCTTCTTAGTAATTCGGCTGTGACGACTGGCAGATAGCCAGAAGGGCAGGAAAGATCCGATACTGTCTTGGCGATGATCTCTTGTTTCGTCATAGATGAATTGCTGAGGTCAAGCTAATGGGGTTGCGGCGCTCGTCCTTCATACGCTGAAGCTCAATGTCGCCGACTTTGGTGATCTGACACCACTTGCACTGGCATGTGAGGTTCCACTTTCGGAACCATCCGACCTTTTGCCCCTTGCCGGCCTCTGCTAGGCTCTTCAGCCTGCGTCGGGCAATACGTTCCGTGCGGTGACGACGTTCTCCACGATTCATGGTGCCCCCACTATATCTGTTTTGCAAACGGACTGGTCATCCTCGCCAAATTACGGATGGCGCACGCACGCGAAGCGGCAACCTTAATTCTGGAGACTCAAACCGCACAGCAGGCTTTTCCGCCCCTTTACTAAAGCTCCTCATTGAGGAGCTTTCTAACGACGGTGAATTTTATCGGTTTGACAGAGAAACAGCTCGTCTCCCCTACAGTTCTTCCCAAGGATCATAAAGGGTGCAGGATCATTTCCATGGAGTTTGACGCTAGGCCCACTCCTCGATAGGTTCAGAATTTTGGAACAATCTTCTACTATTGCGTTACTTCCAGGACAACACGAATGACAATGCCGATTCTTTCCGATGATCTGATTGCTCGGGTGTCAGGACTCATAGCTGACTACATTACGACACAGCGAAACACCTACATCCACCGGGCCATCCCACTTACTACCTACCAAACAGCCGCAATGGCAGGATTCTTCACGCCTCAGCTTCTAGATGAGACACGATTGCTCGTGCTCAATGATGAACGGGTCGCCAATCCTGACTTCTATTCAATGCTGCGACAGATCGGTTTTAATGACCTGCCCGACCAATCGGCAATGGCCGCGATCACATTCGCAGATTGCGTGGTTTCTCATAGACCCTTCACAGAGGGGCTGCTTTTTCATGAGCTAGTTCACGTAGAGCAATTTCACCAGTTGGGAGTTCCTAGGTTTGCCGATTTGTATCTTCGAGGCTTCTTGAACAGAGGCAGCTACTTCGAGATTCCGCTGGAACGCTTCGCTTACGCTCTTGGCGAGCAGTATGAGAACAATCCCGCTCGGCACTTCTCTGTAGCTGACGAGGTGGCTCGATGGGTCTCGGAAGGGCGGTTTTGATCCGCTACAAATACCGCGCCGCGCCCTTGCCTGCCGGGAAAGACCATTCCGCGTGAGTGTAGGAGTTCGTGCCAATGAGTGCTGAGCACTATTAGCGTCAGCCGAGAATTATTCCCTGTTAGCCGTGGCTCACCATAAACCGCAGGTCTCGCGCAGTGCACCAGATGGATCGTTCGCTGAATAGATCGGCGGTTTCGGACCATCCGAGAACTGACACGAATGCCTTTCCGCCCAAAGCCCTACGGAGAATCTTTCTGGCGTGTGATTCTTAGGAGTTTGTTATGCTCGAGTTTGCAAACCCTCCTTCAATTCTTGAGAAACCTATAAGTGCATTCTTGGGTTAGTCGTCGCCACCGATCACGAATCCTTCGAGTTTGCTTGCAAGGCTGAGACCCCACCCCAGAATATAGAGGGCATCGCTCACCCAGCCAGCTCGTGTTGCGTACTGAGCGTTGCGCCGTCGTATACTCTCAGCTTCTTCCATGATCGCTTTCGTCAAGGTATTGAGCTTCTTCGTGTATTCATCAAGTAAGGACCCTGACTTGTCGATTCTCGTCTGCAACGGTTGCAAATGGGCCTGCCACTGCTCATCAGTAGCATAGTCGTAGAAAAACCCGATCCCATCATCGAAGTGCTCCCTGGTCGCTTTGACTTCAGCCTGTAGGTGTTGAAGGTCGATACGGTTAGGGTCTTTCGCCGGAAGCTTGGCGGCGAGGAGCGAAAGGTTTTCAATTCGCGTCTCAATGCGCTCAAGTGAACCGAGACTCACGCGCCACGTGTGAGCGAGGCTCTCCATTTTATGACGATCTAAGTCGACGAGCGATATCTTCGCCAATTGTTTGATTGTCGTTGGTCCTGGTTCAACATCGCTACGCGTGATCAGGTCCATGGTCTCAAGCGATAACCGCAGCTGTTCGGACATAGCCACGTGCAACTCATACATGTACTGAGCTGTGTCTAATGCATCTGCAGTATTCTTCCAGCCTTCTTTGAGACGCTCTCTGACAACGAATGTAAAAAATACGATCATCGCGCCTAAAACTGCGAATAGCCGTGAGTGTTTGGCGAAAAAAGATGCTCGCGGCGTCGAACTCCTCAGCTTCTGTATTGGCATTTGCTCTCCTAAGAGGGGTTAGCTCCGAGCGTAGAGGCATAGTGACTCAGGAGCAAGCGAAAGGTTTAGTTGGGGCGAGCAAGTTACAAGCTGACGGCGAGCGATCAGTCTGGCCTGCCTCCCAACAAGGCCTCCGCGCAGATTCCACCCAAACATCTTCAGTATTGTCTCTGTTCTCGAACGAGATCCCGTTATATGTTCGGCGGTTTGAGAATTTTGAGATCACACCTCTCATTTAAGTCGTGGTTTCGTGTAGTTCGGAGTGAGATCCGTTCACGGTACTGTAAAAAATCCGCCGTCGAGTAATTGTCACTTGCTTGACAGTTGACTTTCTGGGAACATTGAAAGCCGTCCCGAACCAATCTTGCGCAATTCCCACCAACACGAGGAACACTAGACTGCAAAACTCATCGGAGGAAGTCGGCATGAAAGAAAAGGCTTTAAAGGGTATCTGGTCGAACTTTTCCAGGAGGACTCCTCGATCAACCCTATCCGCAAAGTTGCCCCGCAAAAATTCTCACTTGGTCACGGCTTCAAGATTCCGAAGAATTGCTGGCCTTCTTATCTTGGCGTTCCTTCACGGCGCATTCACTGCCTTTGCCGAAAATCCTAGTCCTGAAAAGGCGACGGTTCCGGACACCAAACAATCGATTGGCACGCAATCTATATCTGTGGTCACGGTCAACCCTCAAAATGCCGTTCGCGGCGCTATTGTCACTGTGACCCTCACGGCTCTTCCCAAGGACGCGAAGACCGTGGAGGTTTTGCTTGATGCTACCCGCGTTAGCGTCCCCAACCCTGATCCCAATGGCACTTACCGCGTGCAGATTCCTGCCGACTCAAAACCTGATGGTCCAAGTTTTGTTCCTTTGGGAAAGCACCGTGTCTCTGTTGTTGTCGACGGAAAGTGGTTCACTGGGAATGAATTTGTCGATGTGGAGCGTCCGGATCCGGCCCCAAAACTTACATCCATCTCTCCCACCTACTTAGTCGACGGGAGCACTGATCGCGGAGAAGACCTCCGTTGAAGTCAACGTCCGCCAGGGCGAACACGATACTGCCTCCGGTATCCGCCTAACGATTTCTCATTTGGGCGAGTTATCAATAATCCTTTGGTCCTTTGCGGTCGTTCTTGTTTGCGCGGCACTCGTCTTTTTCCTTGCGCACTTTACCCGCAAGTACCGGATCGGAGACACCCGATACGGCATGTGGTCCATCCTCTTCCTCGATTTGGAGACGAACACTTACAGCCTTTCTAAGTTGCAGTTTTATCTGTGGACGGGCGCGGCCATCCTAACCTATACCTACCTAGTTATCGGACGACTCTTTGTACAGAGATTCGATTTTCCTGACGTTCCCTCTTCCTTGCCGGGCATCATCGCCATCGGGGCAGGTACAGCGATTGGCTCGCAGTTTGTCACGAACGTTCGCGGTCCCAAGGGTGGTGGCCCTGAGAAGCCCAGCCTCGGCGACCTCGTTACCAGTGGTGGTGTCGCCGCTCCTGACCGCGTGCAGATGCTCGTCTGGACTTTGGTCGGCGTAGTTGGATTCTGCATCGCCACCTTCCGCATCGAGCCTTGGACTATCTCGACGCTGCCGAAAATCGGCGACAGCCTCATGCTTCTAATGGGCATCAGCTCCGCCGGTTACCTTGGCGGCAAACTCGCCCGAAAACCTGGGCCCATTCTCAATGTAATTTCCCTGTCGCCTAGTGGCCCCGATGATAATCAGGCTGGCACCGCAACCGTTTCCACTCCTGTAGCGGATCTCAGTCAACCCATTGCGGCGGCGTATCAGGTCTACTCCCAAGCTAACGCGGCTCTGGAGCAGCCCACACAGAATCTCAGCACCAACGCCTTGGCTGCCGCTCAAAATGCCCGCGGCACCCTTAAAGTTGCGCTCGACGCGGCCAAAGTCGCGAAAGCCGATCTGCTCAGCACGCTCACTGATTGTGCCGCCACAGCAGATGCGGCATCGCGAATCCTCGCCTCAGACTACAGCGACCTGGTATCCACAGGCGCTGACGCCGTCAAGATAGAAGCTACGCGGCAGGTTGCCGAACTGGCCCAAAAGATCGCCTCCGCTGCTCAGGACCTTACCAGCGGCGTCTCCCAGGCTATAGGCAGCGCGCAAGCGCAGACGCAGCCGCCGACCAGCTCAACTCCCTTGCGGATCATCGAACTTCGCGGACGCAATCTCTCCTCTGACGCTACCTTTGAAATCAACAGCACCGAACTACCGTTACGTATGCTTGCGGATGGGAATGGAATTCAAGCTCCGGAGATCATCAGTCCCGAAGATGACGGAGGCGCCACCACTATGACGCGCGCCCTCCGTCTCAAGATCGACCCGAGCGCGCTCGGCCCCTCCGATCGGGCTACGTATGACTCATGGTTCAAGACCGGAGGGAAGGATCTCAAGTTCACCATCTCCAATCCGGATGGACAAATATCGGAGATCACCGTTACTCTCCCGCCCGGAACCCAGCAGGCACATACCTAACCAACAATTTCCGGAGGACATCATGAACGATATACAGAAGCAGACGTGCCTGGCCATTGTGAATGTGTTTGAAACGGGATCTCCCAAGGGGAACTATGGCGCTGTCACTCTTCTCCCCGGAGATACCGGACATCTTACCTACGGCCGCAGCCAGACCACTTTATCCACCGGCAATCTCTATCTGCTCATCAAGGCATACGTCGATAACCCCGATGCTCAATATGTCGATGAATTCCGCAGTTACCTCGATCGCCTTTCCCAAAAGGATCTCTCCCTCGATAACGATCTTCAGTTTCGCTCTCTTCTCAGGGAGGCCGGAAGCGATCCCGTCATGCAGACCGAGCAAGACAGCTTCTTCGACCGTGCTTATTACCAGCCGGCCATGAACTCTGCCGCCAATGTCGGACTCACCCTCCCTCTTTCTCAGACCGTCGTCTATGACAGCAACATACAAGGCGCATGGGGAAAGGTTTCGAAGAAGCTCATCGACTCGATCGGCAAAGTTTCCGCCACTTGCTCTGAAAAGGATTGGGTGGGCAAGTATGTCGCCGCTCGCCGCGATTATCTCAAGTCTTGTAAGCCGCCTGTGCCAGCAACGACTTATCGTATGGACGCATTCGATGCCTTGATCGCTGCGAATAAGTGGGACCTAGATCTTCCGCTCGCGGTGCGTAGGGTCCAGATTACTGCGGACATCTTCGACAATCCTGCTCCAGTCCGAGCGTCGGTGCCCGATCTTGCATCAAACACACATCCTATCCTCCGACCTATGACACCCTACGTCAAAGGCCCCGATATCGTCGACCTACAAACGGCTCTCAATGAAGAGGGCTTCAAAAATTCGCAGGACGGAATCTATGGCCCGTTCACCCAGGCACTAGTTCTACAATTTCAGCGCAAATCCGGTCTTAAGCCTGATGCCATCGTCGGTCCTCAAACATGGACCGCGCTCTTATCTGATCAAGCAGCCATCGCATAGGACCCTCTGGTCGTAGCCAATTGGTACTAGCGATCAATAATAATGATCCGCATCGGCTTGTTTCGGGTGGGAGTCCCGTGCTAGGAAAGTTAGCAACCTTACTTCGTCGATAGCTACTATGAACACCTGAGGATCAACGCGACGCTCCGAGAATAACTATGCGCGAGCCAAAGCGTGCTGTTGTGTGAAAACAGTTTAACTGTCATTGCTGTGGGAGTATCAATGTGGCCGGCGCACCATTTTGAGTTACAACCAATAGAGAACCAGACGGCGTACAAGCGTTATTCGTAGCCGGTGATGACCACTGGTAACGAACATGATAAAAGGTTCCAGATATTGCGGTGCTTCCCTGTCCAGGTGGAGTATATGTGCTGCTGGAAACCGCTGTGCCCTTAAAGTCGCTTATTGTCGTATTTCCACAAGTAAGAGTTTGAGGAACGTCTAGATTTGGGTCAGTTCCTGCCTGGAGTAAAGATGGGTTGGGTATCTGATAAACAAACTCGACGCTAGTGCCTGTGGCGGCAGCAGTCGGCGTCATAAGCTTAATGCTTGGCACTGCAAGTTGGTAAGGATAGTCGAAGTTTATTGTGTTAATTGTGTGGGAGGCATCCACCATTGGCACTAGCGTCCCCTTTAGGTGCGTACCCGGGGGCGGGGGAGTTGAGGTAGCTACCGTCCAGATGCAAACACTGGGAGGATGGGTGATCGGTGAACTGACGGGAGCCGCCTTGGTCTGTTGCGCGGAGGAAAGAAATCTGGCCGAAAGTGTTAGATCTGCCGGAGAGGGGGCAACAAGACCCCAAGCACTTACTGAACAAAGACTCGTCGGAAGTTCCTCCATTACAAAGGAAGCCGTAACCGTCTTTGAAGGAGCGTCGAATAATGGGGCCTTTCTATACTGATTGTTAGCTGCAATAAGATTGGAACCAAGACTCTTTAAACCGTTCAGCGTTTCATCGAAACTAGGTAGTTGGACCCATACCGGGTGTCGTACCAAAGTATGAAACAGATTCGCAGATGTATTTTCCCCAAATGTGAGATCGTCGTTCGCAGATCCGTTAATACCGCCGAGAGGTGCCTCATAATCCGCACTTCCGGTGGCAGACTTATCAGTCGCGAGTTGCTTTTTAACGGTATTGTATACGGCAATTCCCTCTACCCCCCCTAGATACCAGATCTTTTGCGTCGGCTTCTGGTTACCATTCAGGGCAAAATACTGACGGTAAAGATCAAGAGTTTCCAGAAGGTAGGAAGCAGAATGAATACTACCTAGATGTGACAGCGGCGAAACAAATGTTCCGTAAACCAGTTCGATGTTGTCGCTGCTGTTCTCCTGCGCGGAAAACTTTTCCGACACTGTAGCCACAGCTAACTTTAGATTTCCGGATTCAGTAGCGGTAAGTGCATTGGTGCAGGTGACTTTGTGCACGGAAACGCCGTCACCATCATCCCTTAAGATTTGAGGGTCTGTAAAAGGATTGAAGTGCAGGGCGCTTGGCTGCTTAAATGGCATCTGCACTGCCTTTATCCAATCGTCCTTCATCGGTGCTTTGTCTGAATATATTCCTGTGGTCAATAAGCGCGCCAACGAAGGAATACTCAGTTCTATCCAAGGGTCTTCCGTACTCGTGACGAATGCCTCCCGAGGCAGATTTTGTAGAACCTCATTCGGCACAACATCATATGGATGTTCTGAGTGAAACCATCTCGTCGGAGGCCAGAAGCGAGTGAATACCAGGCCGCACCTATTGTCCACCTCAGCGTAGGTACGATCCAAAAAAGAACATACTTCTGTCGAGTCGGCATTCTCTTGGATCATTTTTTTCTGTTCTGAATTAGTCGAGGCGCACGGGTTGACCCATTTTTGCGCGAGGCTTTTTGTGCCAAACAGAGCCACAAAAAGAACTATCCAGAGAATTTTGATCGCGGACCTTGATTGGTCCAGAATTTGGCCAGGGCAGAAAACAGTTGATGACTTCACGGCAAACAACTCCTTTCATCAATCAAATGAGGAAACCAAAGGTAATCCAGCAGCGAATATTGTCGCGGCCGTTTTCTCAAATATCAACCTTATTCAAGAGCCTTCAGGGGAGTTGGACAAGCGTATCAGAATACACGTTGGCTACAACGAAAACTTTCACTGGAGGTCCAGTGTCTTGATAATGAATCCCTCCGGAAGACAGGTCGCAAGCCAGTTCAAACCCGCGCCGCCAGCCGCATCTTCGAAGACGCCCCTCCAACGAAGATCGGGACGGCTCTTTGGTTAGTTTTGTGGGATTCCGGATTTTTCGCCGCAGCACTCTCCCATTTAGGTGAAAGTAGATTAGATTTTTCTTGACCCACCCGCGGGTTTGGGCGAAATTACAACTGTTTACTCTAATTAACCGGGCTCTAACTTCAAAACTTTAGATTGAGCGGCATCGGACTCGTCCAGATCCCGCGGACGGCTCCCATGCCAAAAAAGTTAGCGATTACGATCGCAGGTGCTGTGTCGTTAGGTAGCTACGAGGCAGGTGTCCTCTACGAGGTGCTGGACGCGATTCAGCAGCACAACGGCAATCCTTCGACCAGCGAGGATGATCGGATCTACATTGACGTCCTGACCGGGACGTCTGCCGGGGGTATGACGGCGGTCATTCTCGCTCAAAAGCTCCTCTATAGCGCCCAAGAATTCCGAGATGCCTACAACAATCCCCTTTACAACGTCTGGGTTCAACGAATCAGGCTCGAGGATTTGCAAGACGTCCAAGCCGACGAACCCGCCCTCCATTCTCTTTTCTCCTCGAACCTTATCGAAACCATCTCGAAAGAGGCGTTACTGCAACGGTATTCCGTCTCGCCGCCGCCCTCACCCGTGAGGCATCCGGCTACTGCGCCGAGCCTCCGTGTTGGAGTCGCTCTCACAAATCTTAATGGTGTCGCCTACGGATATGAAGTCACGCCAGGTGGCAAATTCATCTACATCGATTACGGCGACCAATTCACTCGCCACATCGATCCGTTCAACCCCAAGTTCAACTGCGATTCACAGGAGTTTTGGGAACCTCTGCGTCAGGCCGCTGTCGCCTGCGGCGCTTTTCCCGTCGCCTTTCGTCCACGGGACGTCGACCGCAGCGCAACGACGGACAGCGACGACTATCCTGCCGAAAATCTCGAACCGTGGAACAGTGACCCCTGCACTTTCACGTACTCCGACGGTGGTATTCTGCAGAACCAACCATTGGGCATGGCGAAGAATCTGGTAGATCTCATTGACCGACACCTAGATCAGGAGTGCCGCTTCTTTCTCTTCGTCTCTCCCCATGCCAAAGACCCAGATGCCAACGACGGCTTTCACGAAGGCAACGCGGATTACTTCCATCTTTTTCGCCGACTCATCTCTGTAGTCATCGGCCAATCTGGCTTTCAGGATTGGATCACCGCTCGTCAGATGAACGAGCGGCTCGAGCGCCTTGATGAGCGCGCAGAAGGCTTGAAAAGAGCGATCCAGATGGGAGAAATCGATGTGCCGAGTCTGGAGAAAACCTCCGACTCCATTCTTGCTCTATTCTTCCCAGGTGGTGTCCACACATCGGTGGGTTCCACGAAATCAGAGACCCTCGTCGATGCGCGGGCGCGGATCGCCGCCCAGTACCACAAATGGATAGACGAGTTTGGGAGCGATCAGAGTACCGCAAATACCTATCGCGATGCCGTGCTCGCCTTCGAAACGGCATCCGGACTGAGTGACCACGACTACATGACCATCTATGGCATCACTGCCACCGACAGTCAGCTTGCAGGGGGCGCGCTCGAGGCGTTCCTCGGCTTCTTTGATCAGCGGTTTCGCGATCATGACTACGACGTCGGGCGCCTCCACGCGCGTCAGGTGCTCACTGATCCGCACCTCTCTAAACCCGGCGAGCTCGGCCCGATCCGTTACAAAAGCACTGATATCCGGCCTATCGATAGCCGCCTCGACGGGCTGAAGATGCACCAGGTTCCGCACGAGGATCTAGCTGCGTTTAAGGCGGCTATGCGCAAGAGGCTCAATCAGATGCTGAAGGAAATGTGGGGACCATTTTTTTCGCTTCCCGCCATTCCTGGCTCTGACCTTATCTTGGATTCGATACTTGATCGCATGATCGCGAAGTTGTAACAAAGCGTTCCTCTTGTCAAAGCTTGACTGGGCCTACGAAACATAGGATTCTCACGCGGAGTCTTCCTTATGTATCGCCAATTTGGTAGTTCTGCTTTTTTTTTACTCGTCCTGAGCGCCTTTGTTTCCAACGTCGGTGGCGGCGCGGCGAATTTCTTCGACAAAGACAAGACAACGAAAGATAATGGCGGATCGAAGACGGCGAACGCAAAAACTTCCGAGGCTATCGATGACGACGCACAACGTTGCGCCGCCGTCGAGATTCTTCGACGTCATTACGGCTTGAAGGAACAACCGCCACAAGGGGATGGTAGTTCCGACCTTGCCTGCCAACCATCGGCATTCAGTTCGCTCTCAGTTGTCGATCAACCCTGGGAGCCGGGTGTGGTTCTCATTGCTACTGTTCCCGACCCACTTCAGTCCGCCAACGTGCTCGAGTTTGATCGTGACATCCAGGCGCTTCAAGAGGCCGGAACCACTGCCGGGTACGACTTCGAATCAATCGTCACAGAGTGGGACCTGTCAAATCTCGAGGAGCCAAAAGACACTAAGAGCGGCCGTGAAGCGGAGCACTACCGCAGGCTCTTCGGCGACCAACCAGGCGCCATGCTCTTTCATCGCCATTCAGCCTCGCAAAACGATACACTCGCTGACCCGTCCTCACGATCCGACAGCGAACTTCTCCTTCTTCTTCTGGTTCCTGAATCTCCCACGTATGGCCTCAATATACATGCAGCAAATGAGGCCCTTTCCGTGATCAAGGTCCTTCAGGGCAAGAGTTTCTCGACGGGATCTTCAACTTCCCTCGGGGCTATTGCCTGGATTGGGCCCAATTATTCCGCATCTGTCTATGGTTTAACGCGCCTCGCAGCGGATCATTCTTTCAATGCTTTCAGTGGATCTATCACATCCAGGGCTGCCATTGATGCTTTAAAAATGGTCGATTGCGAATACTATCGCCAAAAAGCACTCTCCAGCGAAGTCGATACAAGAATCAAATGCGCGAAAAGTCGCTTGGATAAAGAGGTCACGGCGCTTGAGCCAGATGAGAACGTCCTCAAGATACTTCGAAGATCAGGTGTTTTAGGAAGGGGTGCTGAAGACTCAATTGTGCTGTTGCAGGAAGATGAATCCACCTATGGTTCTGGAATCCTTCTGCCCCTACAAGATATGAATCCGACAAATACGAAACAGACAGATGCTGATCAGATTGATGTTAATCAGGTGGGTGCCAGACAAGCCGACGCATACCGGATACGAACCTTCCATTTTCCGCGTGGCATATCGCATGTTCGCGGCATCTTCGGTGGTCAATACACGAACTACAAACCGGCAACCGGCGAATCCCCTGCAATGCAGGACAAAAAGTCCCTTTTCGACCTTTCGGACGTCCTCCAGCAGCCTCTAGACACTGCCCCTGAGTTCTCTGCGCAAACCCCTTACTCTAATGAGAGTGAGTTAGCCAGTCTCGCCTCTAGTATGGAGCACATCAAGGCATCAGCGATCGTTATCCTCGCTACAGACCCGCTCGACAATCTTTTTCTTGCACGCTATTTCCGCCAAAAGGATCCCGACGCACGCATCGTTCTGTTCGGCGCAGAACGTCTCTTGCCCGCTCTTCGGCGTCAATATGATCTCGACGGTACGATTGCCGTGACTCGCTTTCCTCTCTTTGAAGACTCCTATCTCGATACGCCGACTGTGGTACGCCACGCCCTCACCTTCATGAACAGCACACAGGAAGGTATCTTCTTCGCCGCGCTCCATCAGATCAATCCGTACCCAATATATGAGGCTTCTGCGGTTCGTGACGAATTCGAACAATTGCCGACGTGGATCGCCGTTGCCTCGGGGGGGAGCTTCTGGCCGCTCAGGCATTTGCGCGGCAGTGATTCCTTCTGTGCAAACGACCATCACTACATCGTCAACGACATTCCAGAAGAGCCTTTGCCACGTCTTTGGACCATCTGCACTGCGCTGGTCCTACTCTGCGCTACCGTGCACGCTATTCTCTTTCTTGCTGGCGGCCCCCTCAACAAATGGATGCAGGCAGATGATCGGGCCTGGCTAAAGACGCTTGCTAAACACCGCATCCTTACCTTCTACTTGCCTTGCCCACCTAAACCCTTTCATATGCCGGAGTTCGAACGCGAGTTCGGCAGGCGATATTGGATGTTAGTTGCCACAGCCCAACTTCTTCTTGTCCTCAGCTATCTCCTAGTGCCGGCAGCAATGCTCGCTGGCAGGTACTTCACGCCTTACTCCGTTGGTGAATTATCTACATTTCTGTTTAGTGGCCTCGCTTTCGGCCTTTACTTGACGACATGGCTTCTCTTCGGATGGCTTCTCACGGATGTCTTATTCTATTTTTCGCGATTTCGGCCTGAGCGACTAAGTCATCCGGGTCTCCATATCATCTTGCCAATCGTGACACTTCTGTGGCTCGGACTCACACTAGTCGTGTTCAGCCTCCGCTTGAGCGATTCTAGCGACGGTTGGACATTTGCGCTACGCTGCGTTCATCTCGCATCTGGCGTAAGCCCGGTGCTTCCACTGTTGCTTGCATCAATGGGATTCATTACGGCAGCTATAGTCAACTTGAACGCTCTCGCACTCGCACGTGATCGCGATCCGCAGATGCCTGAAGTCGGACCCGGTCTCCTTCAATTAGCTCCGTGCAAAGACCAGCTTGCTTCCTTCATCGAGTGTTGGGGAGTCCTCCCCGCACCACAGGGATATGTTCTCTTTTTCTTTGTCGCAGTATGGCTATTCATAGTCCAACCCCAGCGCCTTTTCGGTTCGCTCGACGGCGCAGGCATGACCTTCATCTTTGCTTTGAATGTCGTCTTCGGCCTCTGGACCATCGCGTGGCTCTGGGTACGTTTCGTATGTATCTGGAGTCTGCTTCGCTTCGTGCTTGAAACATTGGAAGGTTCGCCTCTCCGCTTTGCCTTCTCCCGCCTCCCCAAAGTCTTCTCGCTCGCTCCTATCTGGTCCTATGCGGGGCTTCGGCGAACGTTGATTCTGCCGATGCGCTGGTTCGAGTATTTCAGGGTTGCTCCAAAACAGTACAACCACACTCAGCACCTCAGTTGCGAACGCGCGTTGCTCGAAGATATCGCTGGCAGTCTGTTCAACGACCAGGCTCTGATTGGGGGAGACTATATCGCTTTTAGTCGTGATCAGAATGAGTACGCCACCACGCTTGCGCAAACACTGCCCGCGGTCAAGACGTCATGGGATCGGGGAGGACCAGACGTCGAAATCGGTGCCACCGACGATACGTTTGGGGTTGCCGAGCATGGCGGAATAAAATCTCGCATCGATGTGCCAGCGCCCAGCACCCACACGCCCGTTAACGATCGTGCCGTTGCTATCGCCAACGAGTATATTGCCATGCGTTTGGGAGCCTATGTCCGCTACGTCACTCTTCAGTTAAAGAACCTCATGACATTCATGTCGATCGGCCTTTTACTCTTTCTCCTCGCCACAGTCAGCTATCCCTTCCGGGAACCGCGTGGCATCGCATGGTCGCTTGTGGTCCTGGTCATTTTTTTGCTTTTCGGCGTTGGCACCGTGCTCATTCAAATGGACCGCGATTCCATTCTTAGTCGTATGAGCGAAACGCCACCGGGAGAAGTGGCCCGAGGAGCCTTCTTCTGGCACATGCTTAGCGTTGGAGGTCTGCCCATCCTCACCGCTCTCTCTGCGCTCTTTCCGAGCATAGGCAACTTTCTCTTTTCGTGGCTGCAGCCGTTGCTAGCAACGCTTCATTAGCAAGCGATGCAACATCCTGGGTCAATCGCTACAGTAATAACCTCCTTTTTTTGCAAGAGATTTGCAAGAGCGTTTGGGCATTCCGGCACTTTTGGCTCTTTGTGCACCTAATAGAATCTGCAAGTTACTGATTCTATTAGCCAATGGAGAGACCGATCCCGTCTCTGGCCACCACTTAGAATCAGTAACTTACCAAGAGATCTTCGACAGAGGCCTCCCCACATGGAGGTCCTTATCTTTTGATAATTATTTTTATTTTTCAGCAACTTGACTGTTAATGCCACGGTCGTGTATCGGTCGCGCCTCATCGGGTGAAGCTCTCGGGCCCAATGTCTTTGTGGAGATTCATCGGGGTCGATTCGCCGGACGGTAATCGCTGGTTCGAAGCCTCACCTTCCAAATCGATGGCTACTTCCGCGACCTCCCGAACCTCTCCCCTCTTCACAAGTCCGCGAGTTGGTAATTAGCAGAGTTTTCTTCTCAAGAAATCGGGATAAGGCTTGCAAGCCCTAGACGGAGGGTGCAACCTATCTGGGCAGGTAACCGGCTCTGTTCGATAAGCCCCGAGGCCTATTTCGCTAAGCGACGGAGGACCTAAATGAGTAATCGCATGCGTGTTTTATCGCGCCGACTTGAGCGCTTCGCGGTCGGCTTCTCAATCGCAACCTTCGCCTTCTTCTTAATCGGGTTCTTTGCTGCCGCCAACACTGAACGCCAGATAGTATTCTTTATCGCTGGCCTTGTTGCGGTGTGCCTCTTCGCCACCTTCTTTTTATGGCTAGCGCACGGCTTCGCGTGGGCGATGATCCCAGAGGAGCCTATAGTGGCGAAGAAACTTGCAGAGGCGATGAAACCTATAGAGGCGATGAAGCCTACAGAGGCGATGAAGCCTGTAGAGGCGATCAAGCCTGAGGCGATGAAGCCTGTAGAGGCGATGAAACCTACGGAGGAGAAGAAAGCTGCGGACGCGATGAAAGCTGCAGAGGAGAAGAAACCTGCAGAGGAGGAGATGATTGCCCCAGAGAATCCTGCTGACGCGAAGTACACCATCACCGGAAGGCGCGTCTACTGACCCAGAGAGCTTGTCAAAATTGACACGAGAAATCGCGAACTCCGTAGCGAGTAATAACCGGCGGGTAATCCAATGTCCATGTTATCCACTCGTGACACCACAAGCTGACCACAAAATACACGACGTTCAACACCCATTTTTTGCAAATCCCGCTGACGGAAAATTTAACCAGTAGCGAGTGAAATTAGCTCTCGGAGATCAATGGCCGAATTTGACTCCGCGCCTCGCGGAAGAGACGGGGCAATCACGAGAGCTTGACTGTGGCCTTCAAACCACACAAGGAACGAAGAGTGCTCTGATCCCGACAACCGCTGCTGGTTTATCCAATGATAGTAAGTGCCCATGTCTGCATCGATGAGGGAGCCTATGAGATCGAGTTCAGGATTGCCATGGCTGCCGGAAAGCAACTCATTCATTGGTCGTTGCCGTTGTCGCGGTGCGAAACGTACCAACAGGGTGAGCGGTTGGGCACGTCGTAGGGCCTCGCGTGCTGTCCACTGTGCAAAGGTGGTGCTGAATATCTGTGTCCCGGAGCCTTCTGTGAGCAGTTTGACCTGAAAGCGGTCCAGCACCGCGTCTCCCGCTTTATCCATCCCAAGATCGGAGGGCAACAGTCGTGCCAGGTTTGTGCGTAGTTCCTCCGGCCCCATACCGGGTTGCTCAATTTCTTTCTGCATGTACTTGAGCAGGGCAACGCGCACAGGTTCAAGCGCCTGGTACTGCACGCACGTCATTAGCGGGCTATGATCGGCCGCTTGCCCTCCATCAACATACCAATGGCCATAAGGAACGGGATATGCTTTCGCCCGAACAGCGACCGCCGTCAGCAGATGCTCAAGTCCGTTCTCGGGCTTGACTTGTCCAAAATAAGTACCCTGCTTGCGCAGGTTGCGAAATAGAGATCCATCGTACGACACGACACCCTGTCCGATCACTGCAATTCCAAGCCTGGGTACGGGAATAGGCTCAACGGACACCACCGATCGCAGTCGGTCGCCGTAATCGGTCGCTGCCTTTCGAAATGCGTCCAGTTGATGCGTGGTCCATAGGTGTGCCGATTCCTGTTCGAGAAAGCGAGCAGGATGATTGACCCAGTCGAGGTGCTCCAACTTCGAGGAGAGCGATAGTTGGGAGAATGCTTGAAACCACTGATTAATCTGCGCCTGCGAAAGAGAACTGAGGTTCGCGAGTTCCTTCTCGATTGCAATGCGCTCTACTGGGAACTTGAAATCGTAATCGATAAGTTCTCTCAGTAAACCCGGCAGAAAGCTGAGTGGCAGTTGTTGCAGCGCTCGCAGGTTGGCTACCGCCAGTCTCCTTGCCTCAGGAGGATACCCGATGAAGTGTTCGGCTTGGAGATTGGATGGCAGCATAAAAATTACAAAAGTTCTTGAATCGGTTTACCTTGCGACAGCGCAGGCGAAAATCCCATCATCGCCCCCAGACTAGGTACAAGGTCAATAGACTGCAACGGACGGTCGTACACCACTCCTTGGCGGGTACCTGTGCCCAGAGCCATCATCCAGGTTGTACGGGAGGCTGCGTCACCCGTGCGATGATGCTGAAATCCATTTCCCCCGGGATCCTCGTCGGCATCCCGGCCAAAATCCGGAAGAATTAGAAGTGTCGTGTTGCCCGCGTATTCCGGCTCGCTCTGAATCGCCTTCCATATCTCCGTGCAAAGACGATCCGTACGCTGAATGGCATCAATGTAGAGCGAGTAGGCCCCGGAGTGTGCGATGTCGATATCGTGCATCGTGATCCAAAGAAGGCTGGGGGATTCCTGCTTCATCAGTCGCTTCGCAATATACACAGAGAGTTCGTCCGGGCTCGATAAGGTCTGGGCATGCGTCCTAAAATCATTGACCGAAAGCTTCAGGATTGACTCCAGTTGCTGCAATTCGAATTCCCCGCCCCCAATTTGGGGGGTGTAGAGCGGCGTTTCGTAGTTATCGCGCAAAAGATGTTCGTAGTCCGCGGCAGTCCCGGATGTCGCTGCGCTGAGCAAATGCTTTGGCAAAACCACCCTCGCTCCCAGGCCGGGACCATAAGAGCGGCATTCACTCTCGCCAATACGGTTGAATCCGTTGCTGGGCGCAACCACCCACGCGTCCGAGGACGGGCGTCTCAGATCCTTGCGAAAGTACTCGAAGACAGTGGGATGTTCCGGAGGGATTGCAGAAAAGTTGTTGAGGGTTTCGTATACACCCGTCGCCAGACTGGCAGTCGCCACGTAGTGGCCCAGTATCCCTTGGTTCGTTACCTGTGTAAAAAAACTCGACTGAGGGATAAGTTCGTGGAGCAGGTGCGGGATATTTTCCTGCCCCTCAGGTGCAAATGTTTCCTGATCGCGGGCGCCTCCGCCAAATGTAATGACGATTACTTTCCGCTTCTTTGCAGTTTGTCCACGGACAAAAGGGCTTACACCCATGAGTGTAGTTCCCAGGACCATCCCTGCCGCATCGCGCAGAAAATCGCGCCTGCTATGGCCGAGATGTTGGGCGAGTTCGCGAGGGCTGGCCGCTTCCTTCCTAGGAACTGTATGTGCTCTGCTGAATGATGATTGGCCCGTCACTTAAATCTCCTTATCATTCGTTGGAGCGAGTTTCAACGACATTCAAAATTCCACTCGTTATTCCGCCAGCATACGCTTGAGACTGTCGCTGCACAGAAATCAAGGCTTGGTAGAAGGAGCAGCCTTCGCCGAGTACACGAATTGCCTGACTTCTATCCTCTCCTTGTCGACTTCGGCCAGATGTTGCGCTCGGAGCTTTTGATAGACGTCGAACTCGTTTTGCGCGCGGTCTTTTTGTCCGACGTGAACATAGTCCGTCCCCAAACGGTAATGGGCGTCCGGGAGATTCGGATTCAGTTCGAGTGCACGCACATACTCCGGAATGGACTTGGCATATTGATGCTGGTCGGCATAAAGATTGCCTAATTGCACATGGGCTTCGGGAAGCTTTTCATTCAGAGATATAGACTTTTTCAACAAGGACTCGACTGCCTGAAGATCCAAGCCTGAGCCCTCAGCCCGTTTTCCCTTCCACAAACTCATCGCGTAATAGTACTGGGCTAGTGCATTGTTGGGCTCAAGCTCCGAATACCGCTGGAATCTCTGAATTACCTCTTCCGCTTGGCTTGGAGAGCTATCGTAGGCCTTCGAGAGAAAAAGGTAGCACCGAGCATCGGAAGGATTTAGATCAGCCGCCGCAAGAAGGGCCTTGACTGCCTCTTCGTAAAGACCTCGCGAGTATAGTGTCATGCCCAGCCCGATCTGAAGTCTGGGGGAATTCGGATAAAGCCGGGTAGCTTGGCGAAAGACATCTATGGCCGGCTCGTAGGTCCTGTGGATAAGAAGTTCGCTCCCCCAATCAAACAAATTGTCCTCACTCGGATCCATATGAGCAGCAGTCCCGAACTCATTTGCCGCCGCCACGAATTTTCCGTCTTTCTCTTCAATCTGGGCTAGCAGGTTGTGCAACTCCCCGGTGTTCTTGCTTTGGATCATGCTTTGGACAAGTTGCCGTGCCTCGTCAAGCCGTCCAGTGAGGAGATCAGCCATCGCCAGATCGTAGCCGTTATCGTAGGAGGCAGGATTAATTCGTTGCGCCCGTTCGAGAAAAGGGTGCGCTTCCGCGATCTTTCCGGACTGAATATAAAATTCACCCAGGTTGTGGTTGGCGGTATAGTCCCTAGGCTCCAATTCGAGCGCCTTTTGGAACTGTTCGCCAGCCAATTCGGCCTTTCCTGAACGCGAGAGACTCGCCGCCAGATTGGTCCTCGCAGCAGCCGAGTCCGGCTTCAATCGAACCGCAGCATCAAGGTGTTTTATTGCCTTCGTATCCTGCGACAGCGCGGAGTAGGTCATGCCCAAGAGTTCTTCGACCTCAAAGTTATTGGGTGCCTGAGGTAAAAGGTCTTCTAGTTGGGCTGCTGCCTCTGCGAATCGCCCGGCGTCATATTGCGCCACTGCCGACTGAAATTGGCGATCCAGCTTTTGCTTCTGGTCGCCATCGGCTGCGGCAAAGGTCGCGCAAACCATAAGAGAGCAAAGAATCCCAAGCCGAAACCGTGGCATCCTGCTCACCGTCTACCTCCATGATCGCCGCGAAAGCAAAGCGCTTCGCAAAAGAAAAACCCCGGAAAGTCGCCCAGTAGGCGTACCTTTCCGGGGCGTTTTTATCTTAGCTTAGAAAAGCAGCTTCAAAGCAAATTGAATCTGCCGCGGATCGTAGGGAGCATCGCGAGTCGATCCAATTTGCCCAAAGTTGGCGCTGGTGAAGTTGCCAGAGTTGCTAATTGCGACGACACCGTTTCCGCCGAAATTAGGAGCATTGAAATTCGGATGGTTGAGTATGTTGAAGAACTCGGACCGGAACTGCAGGGAGAACCGATCGCTCAGGCGAAAAGCCTTGAACGCCGAGAAATCAAACCGATTAAATCCTGGTCCTGTGGTCGTCCCCGGGCGGAAACCCAGAACGGCACTGCCAGTGTATGGGATGCAGCCTGCGGTGGGTGTGACCCCCAGCGGACACGGTTGCTGGAAGGCAGCGGGGTTCCCATACCAAAATGGCTTCCCGTTCTTCATGAACCGCCCAAGTTTTTGACTTTGTCCCGCAACCCTCACATCGTTGCAGTTTGTTCCCGCTGTCGTGGAAGTCGGGCAACTGAGGGTTATGGGCTGGCCACCTTGAAGTACCAAAATCCAGTTTACAGACCATCCTCCGAGCACAGCATCTGCCGCTCTACCGGAGTTCGCCATGAAGCGCTTATTCCGGCCAACTGGCAGTTCATACCCACCACTCAAGTGAAATACGTGGCGGATGTCGAAATTGGCCGGCCCCCAATCAAATGAGGGACCAAGGCCCGGTACAGCAGGCGCGCGGAGCCCAGCCAAGCTGCCGCCATTCAACAAGTCGCCTGCATCCGAGAGCGTCTTGGAATAGGTGTAGGCGAAAAGGAGATTCAAGCCGTTCGAAAATTGCTGTTCCAGCTTGGTCTGCAATCCGTTGTAATTACTAGCTCCTACCGTGGCCTGGAAACTACCATTCGACGCGAAATCGGGGAATGGAATCGTTCCTCCAGCGCCTGGATTCGCTAGATTGGTTGTGCTTGTACCAGACGGCAAGATTGCAGTCACATTGTTGTTGCCAACACCCTGCTGAAGATTCTTGCCCTGAGTAAACACATACGCGACCTGTGCCGACAAAGCCCGTGTTATCGAGTATTGAACTGATGTGTTCACGGCGAGCGTACGGGGGGTTATGTAGTTGAACTGAAGCCCCTGCAGGCCCAGACCCTGTGCATTTACAGCGGTAGGCGTAAATGCAATGCACGAGAGACCGGCACCAGTGGTTGCGGTTCCACCCGGGCCCGCCGTAGGACAGCCAGCCCACGGAGAGTTGTAGCTAATTGGCGAGACCGCCTGCAATCCGGTAGGACTGCCGGCGGGTACTTGAGACGAATACGAGAAGTTGTACACAAAGGGATAATTTTCGCCAATATTCGGTCCATATCCCTGGTTCTCAAATGAATTGTAGAAGTAACCAAATGCGCCGCGTACGACCGTTTTCGGATTGACTTGGTAAGCAAGTCCTATGCGTGGTGCGAAATTAGTCTTTTGCACTTGCGTCAGCCCTTGTCCGAATTTATCGGTCAACTGGAGCGCAATCCCATCTCTGGCCAACAAGGTGGTAAAGCTTGTCGATAGGCTTCTATCATCCTTACCGCTCGCAGGGATGAGGTACGTCGGAGTTCCGTTTGGAGGACCGCTTTGAACGAAGTTAGCCTGACCGCCATTGGTCTCCCGAATCGGACTAAAGTAGTCGTATCGTAGACCGAGATTAAGCGTCAATTTCGGAGTTACCTTCCAGTCGTCCTGGAAGTAGAACGCCAAGTAGGTCCTGTAATTGTAGGTTTTATTGATGTTGGATGCATTGACTCCGTCGGCACCTCCCGAGTAGTTGACTCCATTTGCAACGGTCGCTGCTTGAGGAGTTAGCAGAAATTGCGCGCGTCCTGTGCCTCCATTGTTTTTGGTAGGTACATCAGTGTATCGACCGTCATAGTCGAAATTACCGCGTGAATACGCTGGCTGCAGTGTCGAAAATTTTACTTGCTGCGATTCGATGCCCGCTTTGAAGCTGTGCGTCTTCCAAACCTTCGTGAAGTCGTCGGTGATCTGAAGGGTTTGGCTGATTTCGTCCGAGGGAAGGAAGGCGTTGCTGCCCAGGGTCTGCAATCCACCAATAGCAAGGGAAGGAAGACCGCCATTTTCAGGAACCTGTGGGATGCCTTGAATTCCGAACTGTGCCGGAATACCGCTCGTACCGCCTACCGGCCCAAAGCGCGTGGTATGAAGATGGTTGAATCCAACGTGCAGCACGTTGATCATCGCTGGCGTGAACACATGGGTATACCCCAAAACAGACTGACTCGATGTTGCAGACTGATCGCCCTGCTGAAATCCGCCGCCGTCTGCTATGCCTCCAAAGATGCCCGGAATAAATTGGGGGTCGTCCACATAGCTGAAACGAAAGAATACCTGGTCCTTTTGGGTAGGATTAACGTCGGCCCGAACATCAAATGCGTTTCTATGCTCAAACAGGCTTGGGCTCACCGTGTAGTTCGAAGTTAACCCTCCCCTCTGCGCCGCCGGGTAGAGGCCCATCAGCTTGAGGGCAACGGGATCCAACCGGCTTGCGGGAATATGATTCAGGTTGGGGCAGTTGGCGATCGTAACGTTCACAGTGGACGCTGAGCAACCGAACGGATCTCGAACATAGCCGGTACTCGACGCACCGAGGCCTGACACAGGATCAACCGTGCCCGCTGTAACTAACCGCGTTGTCGCTGGATCCAGGACCGCACCGAGCGCTATGCTTCGGCCCAGGTTATCGGTCTGGGCGTTCCCAGTGACCAAGTCAGAGAGATTGGTGAAACCACTGCTGACTTCTCCCGCGGTCGGCACGGAACCGGTTTGAACCGTACCCTGCACGCGACGCAGACCTTCATAATCGCCGAAGAAGAATATCTTGTCTTTAATGATCGGGCCACCTACAGCGACTCCGAATTGATTCAGTCGTAACTTTCCTTTTTTGACTCCACCGTTGTTCTCAAACCAATCGGCGGCATCGAGAACATCGTTGCGGAAAAATTCCCAGGCCGCACCATGGATGCTATTGGTTCCGGACTTGATCGTAGCGTTGAGAACGGCGCCCGCGGAACGGCCGAGTTCCGCGCTGAAATTAGCGGTTTGAACCTTGAACTCCGAAACTGCGTCCACCGGAGGGAGCACGATGAAGTTTGTTCCGTTCAGGAAGTCAACGGCGTTCGAATTGTTGTCAATGCCATCGAGCAAGTAGTTATTTTGCGCTGGCCGAAGGCCATTTGCGGAAAAAGCTCCGGAGGCAGCATTGCCTCGCGTGTCGGCCTGGGGTGTCTGCGTGCCTGCACCAAGCTGGGCAAGGAAGGTAAAGTTGCGCCCATTGAGCGGCAGCGAATTCACGCTCTTTTCGGTCATCACTTGGCCGACCGATGCTTCCTCGGTCTGCAGTTGTGGCGGGGCAGCACTCACCTCAACGGTTTCAGTCGAAGAACCCAGCTTAAGTTGAACATTGACCTGCAGGTGGCTACCGACGTTTACCGTCAGATTCTGCTGGGTCGTCTTGGCAAAACCTTTAGCAGTGACGGACAGAGAGTAGTGCCCGATCCTGACCGGCGAAAAGGTAAAGTCGCCGCCGCTGTTTGTTGTGACATCCAAAGTTATACCTTGGTCGGTATTTAAGAGAGACACTTGTGCATTGGGGACAACCGCACCGCTGGTATCTTGGACAGTTCCCGTAATAGATCCTTCATCTACCTGGCCGAATACGTGCAAAGTTGAGACCAGGAAAAAACACAAGCATGTGAGAACAATGCAGGCAAATTTCCTAAGCCGAGTGCCGCGATTGCGATCAAGAGCCATCCGAAATACCCTCCAATTTTTCCTACGTTCTTCTGTTTTCTTATCCCCAGGGGTCTTTGCCGAGAGGAGAACCCGGAAACGCTTACTATATGTTGTAACCGGTTACAACTTAGACGAGGCGAATACTAGTGCAACCGCAGAACATGTGTCAACCAAAAGTTTGAGATCGGCATTCTTCTTTGGACCTAGCCAAAAGTCTCTCCGAAAAGGTCGGGTGGGACACCGACCTAATTTGGGCTGCTTTGGCCATGGTGCTATCCTTCGGACACCTTTGCCGGCTTCACGGGTCCTCTGATAATCATGTCGCTTCACGAAAATGAAAAGCCCCTTTCCCGACGAGCGCTGCTCAAAAGCATGGGGTTGGCACCCCTGCTCCTCCGTCCGGCGCCTTTCTATGGGGTCTCGCTTCTCTTCAGCTCACCCAAGGTCCTCCCGACTCAAGATCCCGCCTTTACTTTTAGCGATGTCCGCCTGACTCCCCACTATCCGTCCAAATCTCCCTTGGCAGATATTCTTCGCCTTGTCGCTCCGGGTTCGGACGAGTACGTGACCGAGAAGTATGCCTTTGAAATCGATTCGCTCCTCAAACAATGGAGCCAAACCCTCAAGACATCGGCTCGCGATCTTTCTGACCTGAGGGAGTTGCTGTCCTCCTCGATTGAGGCCTCATCGCTGATTCCCGCCAAGGTCTCCTCACTGCGTTCCGGTTACGGAATCGACATCGTGAGGAGACAATTTAGCGCTGACGTAGTTCCGGGACAAGAGCGATTTCTCAAAGAGATTCATGGGTGGCTGAGCGACGTCTCACGAGTAGAAACTGCTGAATTTGAAATTTACAGTATCGAAACGATCTCAGACACACCAATAGCAGTTCGCCTCGAAGTCCGATATGACATCGTCACCAACCGAAACGATGAGCAACGTGAGGAAAGGGTCGGATCCTGGCGAATGGAGTGGTCGCACGATGAATCGCAAGCTTGGAAGGTAAGAAAGTGGGAAGCCAGTGAAGAGACTCTTAGCGTCTTGCATGGACCTGCATTCATCGATGTTACATTCCAGGCTTTAGGAGGCGCGGAATCATACACAAGCCAGATGCTTCGTGGCGTCGATCACTGGCGTACAGTTCTCGATGGCGCATGCGGCATCGACGTCTATGGAAACAATGGTGTGGCCACAGGCGACTTTGATAATGACGGATTCGATGATTTATATGTATGCCAGCCATCTGGCTTGCCAAACCGCCTCTACCGCAACCGAGGCGATGGCACCTTTGAAGACGTAACGGAGAAGGCAGGGGTCGGCGTACTCGACAACACTGCGTGCGCACTCTTTGCGGATTTTGAGAACAAAGGACTCCAGGACCTTCTTGTTGTCTGCGGCAGCGGTCCTCTCCTTTTCCTGAATCAAGGGAACGGGACCTTCTCGCTCAAGCGTGATGCCTTCAAATTTGCGCGTCCTCCTCAAGGAACATTCACGCATGCGGCTGTAGCAGACTACGATCGAGACGGCCATCTCGATATCTATTTCTGCACGTACATGTACTACCTCGGGCTCGACCAGTATCACTATCCTGTTCCCTACTTCGACGCCCGGAATGGTCCACCAAACTACCTCCTACACAACGAAGGAAACGCAACATTTGTAGATAGAACCGAACAGGTAGGATTGAACAAAGATAATGACCGGTACAGTTTCGCCTGTGCATGGGGCGACTCGAACTCCAACGGCCTGCCTGATCTCTGCGTGGCGAATGACTTCGGCAGATCTCAGCTTTATCACAACAACGGCGACGGAACCTTCGGCGTTGCTTCAAGCGAGTCCCACATCGAAGACGTCGGCGCTGGAATGAGCGCATGCTGGTCTGATTTCGATAACGACGGACATGAGGACATTTACACCACCAGCATGTGGGCAGCCGCCGGCCAAAGAGTCTCAGAACAAGCGCGATTTCACTCAACTGCCCCAGAGGATATTCGCGCCCTCTATCAACGGCACGCGCGGGGCAATGCGCTGTACCGAAATCAAGGAGACGGCAAGTTTAAAAACATCGCGCAGCAGGCCGGAGTTGCGATGGGCCGCTGGTCCTGGTCCGCCGATCTATGGGACTTCGATCACGACGGTTACTCTGACCTCTATGTAACCAACGGATACATCTCCGCGCTGGATCGGAACGATCTGGCAAGTTTCTTCTGGCGACAAATAGTTGCAAAATCTCCCGAAGATGCTACCCCATCGTTGGCTTACGAACATGGATGGAATGCCATCAATGAACTGATTCGGTCGGACAGTTCCTGGAACGCCTACGAGAGAAATGTCATGTTCGCGAACAACCGCGACGGCACGTTTTCCGAGGTTTCCGGCATGCTGGGATTGGATTTTCTTGAGGACAGCCGCTCCTTTGCTCTCGCCGATCTCGACCATGACGGACGTTTGGAGGTCATCCTCAAAAACCGGAACGCTCCTCAATTGCGGATACTGCACAACGTAATGAAGGACCTCGGGGGCTCGATCTCGTTCCGTTTACGAGGGCATAAAAGCAATCGCGATGCAATCGGAGCGGCAATCAAAGTCGAAATTGGCGCGTTTCGCCAGACAAAGTATTTGCAGGCGGGCTCTGGATTTCTCGCTCAACATTCGAAGGAATTGTTCTTTGGAGTTGGGAAGCCGGAAGGAACCATCCGGGCTACTGTCCGTTGGCCAAGTGGGCTCTCGCAACAGTTCGAACATTTACCGATCAACCACCGTATCGAAATTGAGGAAGGCGTGAGTTCGTTCCAGGCTAAACCCTTTGCGGAGTCGCCCTTAGCCTACGCAAAGCCAGGACCACCGCCAACTTTGGAACCATTGCCTTCCCAGATAAACACTTGGCTCCTTGATCCCTTAAAGGCGCCAGAATTCTCTCTGCCCGACCTCGCAGGCAATACACGGGAACTCAAGCAATCACAGGGCAGCTTCGTGCTTCTCAATTTCTGGGCGACAACCGCGCCAATCTGCCATGACCAACTGAGACTTCTCCATCAGCACCGCTCAACGTTCGCCACGAGCCATCTGGACGTTTTAGCTGTGAACGTGGATGATGCAAGCAATGCTTCAGCCGCACGATCATTAGTGGCGCGGGAAGGGCTTTCCTTTCCGGTCCTTTTTGCAACGGAAGACGTGGCTGGTGTCTACAACATCATCTATCGATACTTGTTCGATCGTCGAAGGGATCTCGCAATTCCGACATCCTTCCTGCTGGACAGAGAGGGCATAATCGTCAAGGTCTATCAGGGCCCAATAAATCCACAGCGTCTGCTGGAAGATGTAAAGTCTATTCCAACTACTGCAGCCGATCGGATGAAGAAGGCGCTGCCATTAAAAGGCGAGCTCTATCAGGATGCGTTTCGGCGCAACGACTTTACCTATGGCGTTGCCCTGTTCCAACATGGCTACCTGGACCAAGCAACAGAATCGTTTGAGCAGGTCATCGCCGCCAAACCCGACGACCCGGAAGGCTATTACAACCTTGGAACTCTCAATCTCCGAAGAAACAACTTTCAGCAGGCGCGCCACTACCTTGAACAGACCGTGAAGCTGCGTCCGAATTATCCGGAGGCTTGGAATAATCTCGGCATGATAGCGGCACAAGAAGGCCACCCGGAAGAAGCCGTTAAAAACTTTCAGCAGTCATTATTTCTCAGGCCAACCTACGTCATTGCGCTCTTGAACCTGGGGAACGTCTATCGGCGGCAAAAGGTCTTTGAGAAAGCAGAGGAATGCCTCAATCACGCGCTCAAAATTCAGCCTGACGATCCTGAGGTCAACTACAGCCTAGGAATGCTCTTCGCCCAGCAAAATCAGATGCAGCGCGCGTCAGACTATTTGCAGAAGGCGATCGACTTGCGTCCAGACTATCCCGAGGCTCTAAACAACCTGGGCATTCTTTTCGTCCAGATGCAGGATTACTCAAAAGCGGAAGAGCAATTCAAGACTTGCATCCACCTTGCCCCAAACTTCGATCAGTCTTATCTCAATCTTGCCCGTCTCTACGCAATGCGGAATGAAAAGGAAAAAGCGAGAGACGTGTTGCAGGACCTGCTACGCATGCAGCCCCAGAATCCAGGCGCCACGCAACTCCTTGAGATGCTACACTGACCGCGCTAATGAGCAAGTTGGAACGGTGTGGGAGATGGGCATTCGCACCTCATTTAGGCATAGGATCGGAATCGTCATAGCGTGGTCGCGTGCGGGTAGCATTTCTACCCTAGTTGCGATTTTGTTTGCTTGCGCCACGGGTACGGCCCAGCAACAATCTTCAAAGATATCCGCAAAGCTCCAGCCAATTGAAGTTCTGGTTCAACAAGGCCATCTTGATGAAGCCAAGACGAAAATGTTGGAAGAACTCAAGCAAAATCCTTCTAGCGCTGAGGGCTACAACCTGCTTGGAATTATCGCGAGCGAACAGCAGGACTACCCAAACGCTCTCGCTGCATTTCAGAAAGCCTTGCAGCTTGCCCCCAACGCCACCAAGACGCACAACAATCTGGGAAATGTCTATCTCGCCCAAAAGCAGTTCGATATGGCTGAGAAGGAATTCCGAACTGCTCTGCGTCTTGAGCCAGGAAACCGGGATGGGAACTACAACTTTGGGCTACTCGAGATGGCTAGGGGATCTCCAACGGAAGCCATTCCTTACTTTGAACGTGTACGTCCGAAAAATATCGAGACACGCCTCAACCTGATCCGCGCCTACTTGCAGAGCAAACGCACTGCAGAGGCCCTTCGGATGGCGATTGAACTCTCCGCAGAGAATAAGAATGAGGTCCAGCTACATTTCTCTCTTGGAATATTGCTGGCGTCCGAAAAGCAGTACAAGCTTGCACAGTTGGAATTTGAAAAGGCCGATGCTCTACAGCCCGAGACTTTCGAGATTCTTTATAACCTCGGACAAATCTTTCTTCTGAACGGCAACTATCCCAATGCAGAGCTCATCTTGACTCGTGCACTCAAATTGCGGCCCGAGTCCCCCGAAGCTCTTTACTTGCTGGCACAGGTTTATACGAATGAATCGCGATCTCTCGATGCACTTGATCTACTGGTCCGCGCAAACAAGATAACACCCACGAATCCGGACATCCTCCTCCTGATGGCCCAGATCAGCATCTCCCAGAAGTATTTCGAGGATGCGATCCCATTGCTGGAAAAAGCTCTACAGATCACACCACAGCGATCGGATATTCGTTCCGTTCTGGGCGAAAGTTATTTCGTATCGGGCAAGATCGACAAAGCTATCGAAGAGTTCAATAAGTCGATCGCGGCCGAACCTTCAGTGCGAACATACGCCTTCTTAGGTCTTTCATACACACATCTCGGACGGTTCGACGAAGCAAAACAAGATTTTCAAAACGGACTCAAGCTGGATCCTCGCAACAGCTTCTGCTTGTTCCAGCTGGGCCACATCGCAAATCTTCAGGGAGATACTGCAACAGCAGACGCGATATTCCAGAAAGTACTCGGCTCAGATCCGAATTTTCCTGATGCGCTTATAGAGTTGGCCAATCTTCGAATCGAAGCCAAAAGATTTCCCGAGGCAGAGAATCTGCTCAGAAAATATGTTCGAGTCAGCCCCAATTCGGCGACTGGATACTACAAGCTCGCGATGGTGGAGAGAAAATTGCACGAGACGACAGCAGCCGACCGGGACCTCGCCCAATTTCAGACTCTCTCTAAAAATGTTTCCGTTAATGCGTATCCCTATGAGAATCTCTTCGATTACCTCGATAATCGCTCAAAACTTGATCCCGGTGCCCGAAACCTGCAGGACCTGGCTCAGCTTATCGAGCAGATCAAGAAGCACCCGGATCAACCTGACGTTCTTTATCCTTTGGCTGAGGCTTATCTGAAATCCGGAAAGGTGGATGAGGCTAGGAACACCATCGCGCAGCTCGACAAGGTAAGTCCGGGCGATTCCCGAACCTTGGCTGGTGCTGGTGTCTTACTGGCACGTTACCATCTATACGACGATGCTATCCAACAGTTCCAGGCAGCACTGCAGGCGAATCCAATCTCGAACGAAGTAAATTTCGATTTAGCAAATGCATATTTTCGCGAGGGCCGTTATTCCGAGGCGCTTAATACGGCCTTGCAGGTTGCACCGGAAGGAAGTAGGGACGACTCCTACCTTGCCTTGCTCGGAGATATCTACGCGCACATGGGTGACACAACCCAAGCCACAGAGATCTTCCGAAGCGCCATCAATCGCAATCCAGATAACGACCAGGACTATCTCTCGCTTTCACTGCTCCAGCTTCGCGAGAACAACATTGCAGATGCGAAACAGACATTACTGAAGGGACAAGCTCACATTCCCGGCTCCGGGAAAATTCTTTGGGGATTGGGACTCGCCTCAGTTCTCGAAGGAAATACTGCAGAGGCAGCGGAGCGGTTCGAGCACGCAGTGGAATTGCTTCCAGAATGGCCCGGAAGCTATTCAACCCTTGGTGCCTTCTACTTTCAAACGGGACAGATCGCCAAAGCCAAAGAAGTTCTGGACCGTTTCAAGAACAGCAATGTAAGCACTGGCCTTGACGTAAACCGCATTGAACAGGTCCTGGCGCAGGCTCCGGCGATCACCCCGACCGACGATGCACCCATGCCGATAGCCAGCAGAAAACAATTGCTTCAACTTGCGCTGTTCCTCGCAGACAAAACCCTATGAAGCGAAGTAGATTGTTTTCTCCGATATCTGAATTATGCGCAGAGAGCTGAAAGGAAAATCGCTCGATATAATCATTGCCATCTATGATCTTCCCGCGACGGCGCTTCCTTGGGTCCTCTCTCTTCGTGTTGGGTAGTGCGCTGACGGATGCACTTACGACTCCACTCTGGAAATGGAAAAGTTCGCTCGTCGTTGAAGCTGCAGCATCGAATCCCACGCCGTCCGGGGTCCAGTTCGTCGACGTGGCGCAGCAAGCCGGACTGAACATCCCCAATGTATGGGGTGGTATCGACCACAAACGGTCCATTATTGAGACCAAGGGAAGCGGACTGGCCTTCTTCGACTACGACAACGATGGATGGCTCGATATTTACCTTACAAATGGAAACCGGCTCGACGCGAATTGGCCGCAAGGAAAGACGCCGACTTCACATTTGTACAGGAACAATCGCGACGGCACGTTTACCGATGTCACAGATAAGTCAGGACTAGGGATTACCGGCTGGCAGACCGGCGTCTGCGTAGGTGATTACGATAACGACGGATGGGACGATCTTTTTTGCTGTTTCCTTGGGCATAACCGTCTTTTTCGCAATAACGGAAACGGCACGTTTACTGACGTTACCCACAAGGCCGGCCTCTATCGGGAACAAGGCCGTTGGGGCGCAGGCTGTACTTTTCTCGACTACGATCGAGACGGTCATCTCGATCTCTTCGTCTGCAATTACATCAAGATTGATCCGGATAAGATCCCCTCCGCAAGCGCAACAAACTACTGCCAGTGGAAAGGCGTTCCCATTATGTGCGGGCCCCGCGGCCTTCCAGGCGACACCAACCTCCTCTACCACAACAATGGCGACGGCACGTTTACCGACGTCTCCGAGAAGTCAGGCATTCTCAAGCCCGGTCCACGATACTCCATTACCCCCGTTTCTTACGATTTCGATAACGACGGATGGCCGGACATTTATATCGCGGTGGATTCAGAACCAAGCATTCTCTTCAAGAACAACCACGACGGCACGTTCACCGATATCGCCGTCATGGCCGGTTGCGCCTACAATGACGACGGGCATGAGCAGGCTGGAATGGGCGTCGCAGTGGCCGACTACGACTGCGACGGTTGGTTCGACATCTTCAAGACTAACTTCGTCGATGACACCTGCAACCTGTACCACAATAATGGTGATGGAACTTTCACCGATGTAACCTTTCCGTCCGGCATCGGAGTTAACAATCGCTATGTAGCTTGGGGCTGCGGTTTTATCGACTATGACAACGATGGCTGGCCCGACATCGTTCAGGTCAATGGACACGTCTATCCTGAGGTTGACCACTATGACTTCGGCGAGACCTTCAAAAACCCACGACTGGTGTACAAGAATCTCGGCAACGGTAACTTCAAAGATGTTTCGACACAGATGGGATCCGGCATCAGCGAGCGCTTTTCCAGTCGTGGCGCCGCATTCGGAGACTACAACAACAATGGCAACATGGATGTTTTGGTCTTAAACCTGAATGATCTCCCATCGCTTCTTCGCAACGAAGGAGGCAACAAACAGAACTGGATTAAGATCAAGCTGCTGGGAACAAAGTGCAATCGCACGGCCATAGGAGCCCGCGTGCGAGTTGTCACCGGCAAACATGCTCAGATGGATGAAGTTCACAGTGGCACAAGCGTGATGTCACAAAGCGACTTGCGCCTTCACTTCGGTCTTGGCAAAGTCGAGACCGTGGACATCATCGAAGTAAAGTGGCCGACGACACAGAAGATCGAACGATTCACGCAGGTCAAGGCGAATCAAATCCTCACTATTCGCGAAGGTGACGGAATAGTCTCAATGTTCAAGCCACAAGCAAAATAGAGAGGCTTTACGGTGTCGGCGAATGACCGGGCTGCTCCGGCAGAACGACCAGGAACTGCTTCACCTCTCGCCGTTGTCGTTCGATAGCCTCTGCCTGTTGCTTCTTGATCTCATCGTGAAGCTGGAACTCCCGTTTGGCCTTTGCCGACTCGCCGATCCGGTCATAAGCCACACCCAACCGATAATGCGCCTCGCCTAACTGTGGGTCTGCACCGATTGCCTTCGTATAAAAATCAATTGCCTTTTCAAACTTATGCTCGGAGGCAGAAAGAATCCCAAGTTGAAGATAAGCATCGCCGCATTTGGCATCGATCGTCACGGCTTTTGTAAGCAGGTCTTCAACCTGTTTCAGGTCCTGCTTATCTGCCGATTGTGGCTGGCGTTTCAAAATCGCCATCGCATAAAAATAATTGGAAAGAGCGTTTCTCGGATGTTCCTGCACAAACCGTGCGAGCTTCTGTTCAATGCACGCCAGCGGATTGGGCGCCGCCATCTGGATCTTGCCCATGAAGATGTATGGCTCGGGGTTCGCCGGATTCAGATCAGAAGCATTGCATAGACGAAGCGCGGCCTCATCATAGCGAGCACCGGCAAAGAGAGCCGCACCCAATCCAGTCAGCATTCTGGCCGATTTCGGATACGCCTCGACTCCTTTGTGAAAGACCTCCTGCGCCTGCAACACAGCTCGATGGAGCAGCAACTCGGAACCCCATTCAAAATAGTTCTGCTCACTGGGATCCAACCGTACAGCTTGCTCATATTCGTGCACTGCAGCCAAAGGGTCGCCTAACTTCTCGGCAACTTCCCCCGCCTGTCGATGCCGGGTTGCTTCACTGGAATCGCCGGTGACATCTGCACGATGTTCCGGCCCCGTCGATTTAAGCTTGAGCGTTTCACTGGCGAGAGCTTCGCTGGTTCGTAAACTTGAATCCGATCCATGCCCGCCCACGGCGGTCCAATCCGTAACTCCTGCGATGGAGAAGTTCGGTTTATCCGCGAATGTCATGGTTTGAATGGAAGACAATGAGGAGGTACTAAAATCTGAATGAGTTGACCCGGAATCTTCGAGGACCAGATCGATTTTCTCTTGATCCCTCTGTGATGGCACAACGACAGCAGCGCTGCGGCTACGTAATCCTGCCTTCTCTGCGTTGAGTAGATAGCTACCAGTTCGGAGAGCCAAGAACACGAAGTCGCCAGCTGCGTTTGTCTTCGTCTCGACGGCGCCGGGAACACCCTCGTGTTCAAGTCGTACCACCGCGTCGTTAACCGGCTTGCCATCTGAGCTATGCACGGCGCCCCATACTGTAACTTCGTCCGAGCGTTGTGGAGAAGCTTGTTGCGCAACCGCCGGGAACGACAGAGTCATTAGTCCCGTGATAACTGCCAAAACACTATGCAGACATCGGCCGGTCCTGCTTTTGCTGGTTTTAGATGAAGAGCGCAATTTGTATAAACTATTCACGATGGAACTCGACTTCATCACCCCAGAAACTGGGGGTTGCTTCTTCCTATACTGACTGCAACTATACCTTCGTCTACGAGGCTGACTGCTTCCCCGGAAAGACAATTCCATCGTACACGTGGCCGATAGGCCACATTGGAAACACTCTCATAACCTCACTAAGCACCTTTAAGTCGTTTCAGGCATTTTTCAAAATACATCGTACACCTCACTAGGAACGTGATAGATCTGCGTTAAGCTGTCGTTCAGCCCCGAACAAAGAAAAAGCCGCCTCCGAAGAGGCAGCTTAGGGGCGATACAACGACACGGTTTTCGACGATGGTGGCTTGATTGCGAGTAAAAAATCTCGATCCCAAAGGATCATGTCAACAAGTCATTCGCGGCCACTTCTTGATTGCGAGATCTTTCGTCAAAGCCTGACAATGATGGTTTTAACTTCCGAATACTGCTGCAGTCCGTACTCGCCTAGTTCACGTCCCGTTCCTGACTGTTTGAATCCACCGAAGGGAGCCCGAGTATCCAAAATGTTGTAGCAATTCACCCATACCGTACCAGCGCGCACTCCATTTGCAATCGCGTGCGCCTTTTTGATGTCCCGTGTCCACACCCCTGCTGCCAATCCGTAATCCGTTCGGTTTGCCCGAGTGACTACTTCATCGAGATTCTTAAACGGGATGACACTCATCACGGGTCCGAAGATTTCTTCGCGGGCAACCTTCATGTCGTCCTGAACGTCGGCGAACACGGTGGGCTCGATGAAGTATCCACGATGTCCGACGCGCTTGCCACCGCAGACAAGCGTAGCACCTTCATTTTGTCCTGATTCGATATAGCCCATCACTTTGTCGAACTGCGCCTGATCTACCTGCGGACCTTGTTCTGTCTTAGGATCGAACGGGTCTCCGACTACACGTTTGTGGGCGCGAGTTGCACTTTTTTCTACGAACTGATCATAGATCTTCTCTTCGACGAACACTCTTGAACCGGCACAACAAATTTGACCCTGATTGGAAAAGAGTCCCAAGTGCGCGCCTTCTACCGCTTCGTCGAGATCCGTATCCTCGAATACGATATTCGGGCTTTTTCCGCCGAGTTCAAGAGTGACTCGCTTCAGATTGGACTTTGCTGCGGCTTCCAAGATTAGACGCCCAATTTCGGTGGATCCGGTGAATGCCACCTTGTCCACGTCCATGTGACGCGCGATCGCCGCACCTGCTGTGGGACCGAATCCCGACAATATATTGACGACGCCTTCCGGAAAACCCGCTTCGACAATCAACTCCCCGATGCGTAGCGCGGAGAGAGGGGTTTGCTCGGCCGGCTTCAGAACGACGGTATTTCCTGTGGCCAACGCCGGAGCAAGCTTCCACGCCTGCATCAGCATGGGATAATTCCAAGGGATGATTTGTCCGACTACGCCGATGGGTTCATGCCGGGTGTAGCAAAAAAAATCGCCGTCTATGGGAATGGTTTTGCCCTGAATCTTGTCCGCCCATCCCGCGAAATATCGATAGCAAGCAACTGTCTTGGCAACATCCACTCTCTTCGCCACTGAAACTGGTTTACCGTTATCGAGAGATTCGAGCTGGGCGAGTTCGTCATCATTATTTTCGATGAGATCGGCAAGAATGTAGAGCAGGCGCCCCCGCTCTGATGCGTGCATCTTCCGCCAAGGACCTGTTTCAAAAGCCGTCCGCGCTGCAAAAACGGCCTTCTCCACATCGATGGTATTAGCCGCAGCAACTTGGCAGATTTCCTCGCCGGTGGCGGGATTTACCGTCGCGAAGGTGTCGCCGGATTCGCTTGCAACCCAGCGATTATTTATCAGAAGCTTAGTCGCTGGTGCGGCCATACCAGATTTCGCGGGCGTTGACAGGATAGAGATCTGTCTTTCAATCGTAGCTGCTTCTGCGCACATATATACTCCAGCCAGTTTCGGTAAATGCATACAGCTGTTGAGTGCCAGGTGTTTTCGATTTTTAACTTTCCTAATGCAGCAGAGACGTCCGCGAGTAAGTCTACGCGTGGGCGGGACGTAGCTTCGTTTTGAAGCGCCTTCAATGCAATCACAGTCCTGTGATCGAAGTAGTTTCGCGGCATCAGTGGGTAGATATTTGTCTCTCCACGGAGGTAACGCCCAACATCCCTGCGGTATTCAAGCAGCAAGGTATTGGATTCATACTCTGGGTGACCCTGAAAAAAGACGAAGAGGCTTTTGTGCAGCCCTACGAACGTATCAACGCCGGCATCCGCCGCTCGCGTGAGTATGCTATATCCACAACTTGTCAAAGCGTCTTCAGGTATGCCGTTCCACCGGGAGTGTGGAAGTTTGAAGCACGACGGCGCATCTGTCGTCAGGGGGTGATCTGACAGCCGGGCACATTCGAAGATACCGCAGAATTTATCGTTGCTCCTGACACGATCGATCCCATCTATGTGCAATAGCGCAGCGTGCGCGGCCAGGCAAGACCAGATGGTCGAGTAAGTGTTTTCCTTAGCCCACTCAAGGACTTCTGTAAAACTCTCCCAGTAAGGTTCATCCTTAAGATTCGATGCGAGAGGCTCTCTGCCGGTCACTATGAGTCCGTCAAGGCTCTTATCCCAAAGACTCTCAACACTCGAATAGAAATTTTTGATATGGCTTGTACCTAGCTCACTCCTGGGAACGTTAGGTAACGCATGAAACGATAGTCTAATTTGTATGTCATCGGAAACCGAATCGAGAAGCGAAATAAACTGGCGCTCTGTTGCATCGAGAGCCCCGTCCGCCATGTTATTGATCAATCCGATTGTGACGCACTTACTCGACCGTTCCCGGCATTCCGCAGGCGGGTTGCTGCCTGACCGCCGGTCATGAACGAAACGACTAGAACTCGAACAAATAGGCATACGTGTACCCCTCGGAAAATCGGCATCAGGGTATTCTGTAACGATCAATTTATTTACACGGTTGCGTTGAGCGCCAGATTCAGATCAGGCGATAATATCGTCGCAGTGTTCGATCCCGAGCCATGACTTCGGCGCTGCGTTTCGCTTCATCCGACATTCGTCGATGCGTCGTCGAGGCAGATGGCAGACCAACGATTTGGTGTCACCAGATTGACAAACCGTGCCACCAGCTTCAACGCAAAATGAAATTTAACTGTTGGCTTCGTAGCCTCATGATCCCTACAGTCATTAGCGAGTTGCCACCATCGGGCATATATTTGTGCCGATGCGTGATAAGGACTTTCGACGAACCCAACATAATCGACTCAACTCCAACACAAAAGGTATAGAACGAAGTTCATTGTGCCTTCTATATTTGTCGTGCCGGTATGCAAGGTGGTCTCAAGGCTTTACCAATGGGAAATAGGCATTTAGCCACTGTTCAGTATGCTGCCGAACCGCAACTCGGCCCTGATGGTTCACGAAAGCCTTATTGGCACTATTCGTCACTTTTACGACGACCTTACTTCCGCGACCTGCAACTTTCAGAAGATATTCTAAGTAGTCGAACTCACCAGCCCTCGGTTTCATGTTGACAGTTCTACAGTCGGGCCCCTTTAGGATAAGAACCGGCAATCCTTTGGGCGTCAGTTTCTTCCAGGAACTAAGAAGTAGATAATTGGCATTCTTCGGCAGGCCTCCCCCGCGGAGAAAACAGCCAATCCTTTTCAGGCGATCATAAACAATACTCGAAAACTGGCAACGCCTATGTAAAAACCAAGTACCCCATTCCCGTCGAATTACTGGCCGTTTTGCTTGTGGCAAGTAGAAGTATGGGTCCATCAAAACAAGGCCCTTGCACTTTGGCGAGGCTGCGGCCGTATAAAGTGCCGAGACACCGCTTGCGCATTGACCCACTATGACTACTCCCGATAAGTTGAATCGAGCCACAAGCTCTCTGACCTTAGCGGAAACAATGGATGCATATCCCCCTTGATTGATAAAGCCAGCCAAATCTTCTGGAAGATCTCCTTCGGAGTCTCCGAATCCTGGCAGATCAAGTCGAAAGGAGGGATAGCCACACTCCGCAAACGAGTCGGCCCAATAGACCGCCGCATCGCCATGCGCAGCTCTCGTCGGCGAAATAGAATTCAGGAACAAAACCCCGATGCGGGGTTGCGCGACCGGGTTTGGCTGTGCGCCTAGGTTGTCATCGTAGGTCTTATGATAGGTGCCTCGGATAGTGACGTCGAGACCATCCAGCACGATCAACTCACGTGTTTCGATCGTTTCTTTCATTGCATCCCCCTGTGCGAGAGGGCTAAGGCGCCGGCAATCCAGTCGTAATTACTGGAGTATAGGCAGCTGAAGTCCCTAGCTTCGCCATTCCCAAAATGCGACTTCACCAGAGGAGCAGCCTCTTTTCCAAGCTTAATTACCTTGATTGGCTTTTTATATGATTCGCAAGAGCTCTCATCTCGCATGGTCGCGGGCAGGTCAAAGTGAAAAGAATCGCGCCACAGACGACTCGACCATTGATATCCCTGTACCTCGATAAAAGAACCTTCTTCTAATTGCCGGATATATTCCGAGACTGTCTTCCGGTTCTCGGGAGACTCGTTTAATTGTCCCAACCCTGCCCAGTGCAAGAGGCTCGAACGGAGTACCTGGTTTGCATTAGCAGGCGGAGACCACAGTAGCAATGCATCGCCTGTGCCCTTATGGAAACATCTGGCGGCGAGTATGGCTCCTAGTTCTAGCCCGTGGAGCACAAGCGGGACGCTAGGCGACCGTCGTATGACCCAATCGGCAAGAAGTTGGACGTCTTCGCTCCAGTTCTCAAAACTCATTTCTTCGAAAACACCCGTGCTCTCGCCAATACCGCGATAATCATAGCGAAGGACTTCGATCCGCCTCGCGGCCAGATATCGGGCCCAGCGAACCCATGGGTGATATGAAAAATGCCGGCCGGAGGCGAATGGTCCAACAAGGAGAACGCGCGCCACCGGATCCGGAACCTGATGCAGGACTGCGTAAAGCTCCGCACCGGGGACCGTGAAGTATCCGGCCTGCTCTGGCAAGCTGATCTCTTGATGAAGTTGGGTCTGCACTTGAGATGCCCCCGGTAGGAATGATCAGGCAGAGGGTGTTTCCCGGTTGAAGACGACGGTCTCGATGAGGTTGCGAAGGAGATAGACGCCTTCGAAGAGATCTTTCTCCGGTTCAAGCGGGTTGAGAGTCATCTCAATGGAAAGTGCACGGAAGAGACCGTCAGTATGCGCAATATCGCAGACACCGTGTACATCTGTGTATTCCATATCAACTGAGCCTTGTGCTTTGGCAAGATCCGCCAAATAAGCCATAAACCGTTGTATGAACCCTTCGAAGAAAGCCATTGTCAGGAGCGACTGCACGGCGGACAGCCGGCCCAGAAAGCGACGGACGCTATTTAACTCTTCATTCACGGCTAGCGCATCGGAGTCTGTCGGAAAAGCCTGGGCGGCAACCGCGAAATTGCGTAGCATGACCGGATGGGAATCGCGCACTTCTTCGTTGAGATTATCAAGGAGGATAGGGCGCGCATCTTCTGACTGCACGGCAAGAAGGGTGGCCGTCATCCAATAGATGAAATTTCCTTCCAGAACTGCGGTATATCGCGCAATTATCCCTCGCCGCTCAGCTTTGGTCAGTTGACTCATTTCAGGCAACGAAGCCATAAGGCCATCGATCATGGCATTGATCTGCTGTTGGATGGAGGCGTCGAGCACATGGTTTTGCGGCTGCTGCGGCATGAGTAGCGTCGTGTTCATAATTTCACCTTTCTTTCAATGGTTAGGGATTCGACACCAGAAATTTGCAATCGGGCGCCACGGTGATCGGAGTCTGGGCAAAGACGTACTTTATTGCTAGACCTATAAGGTTCAGCAATCGGCGCTTTACCCACCTACAGTTACTGGCTGTGTTCTTCCTGATCCAACATTCAGCCCAAGTAGACATAGCTTTGCCCTGTGGGCTACATTTCTTACTTGGCAGCACTGATTTCGAATGTTGTGTCGATCTACACACGCTAAGCTTGCACGATGATGGCCATAGTAATGGCGACATTCCTAAACATGATCAAGGTATTTTATTTCTGATTTCGCGAAAATTATCGCTTGGCTACTTGCGCAGTTTTCCGTGCGTGATTCTAGGTTGCAGGTCTTTGCATTCGACGTAACAATAAAGTGCATATGTTATCGGCGAGTAGCACCGGCGGCACAGGTAAAAAATGATGCCGATTTAGTTGCAGGGGACTCAAGTTGATTTACAGCTGAACTTTTGGGAAAGAAGAGTTTTACTGGTAAGCCACTCACGCCTTCATATCTAAGTACTCTCGGGACATGCCAACGAAGCCAGGTTTTTTGCCGATGTGATCTCCTGTTTAACAACAACCTCCACTTTTTTGAGTGCAGCATGCCCATGGAGCATTGAAGCAATCTCCATACCGATCGACAAGGAGGCTGTGGCTGCCGGAGAAGGCACGTTGCAAACGTGGAGAATTCGATCCTGATAGATAAAATGAAAATCATCCAATAGATTACCGTCATGATCCAACGCCTGGGCACGTACGCCCGAGCCTCCAGGCTGAATGTCTCGCTCCGTCAAACTCGGCAACAGCTTCTGCAGCGCGCGCGTAAATGCCTGCCGACTCCAAGAACGGTAGATTTCTTCGATCCCGTATTCCCAGTTCTGAGAGGCCATCTTCCAAAAACCCGGGAACAAAGCCGTCGAGAGCGTGTCTGAGAGGCTGAATGACGTTCGGGCATATCCCTCGCGTTTGAACGAGAGCACCGCATTCGGGCCGGCTTCGACACCTCCGTGAATTCGCTTGGTGAAATGAACTCCCAAGAATGGAAAGCGGGGATTGGCAACCGGATACACTAGGCCTTTGATGAGATGGTGCTTCGCAGGCACGAGCTCAAAGTATTCGCCGCGGAACGGTATAATGCGAAGACCAAGACTGGCGCCAGCCATGCTAGCGATGCGATCGCTCTGCAGGCCTGCGCAGTTGACGGCGAAACGCGCGTGTATAACATCGAAATAAGTCTCAAGAACGATCCCACCAACCTCAGACAAAATGCGTGAGACGCCAGAGTTAGTAAGAACCTCGCCTCCACCTTGCTTGATAAGCTCCGCATACTTGGCCGAGACCATTCTGAAGTCAGTGATACCTGTAGTCGGTATATGGATACCGCGTAGGCCCGATGCGTGAGGCTCGATCTCATGAATCTGCTGCGCGTCCAGCTCCCGAAGGCCAGCTACGCCATTCGTACGTCCGCGGCGCAACAGTTCATTGAGACTAGGTATCTCGTGTTCTTCGGTTGCAACGATGATTTTGCCGCAGATCTCGTACGGTATCGCGTGCTCCTCGCAAAACTGGATCATGGCCGCCCTACCCTCAACACAGAGTCGCGCCTTGAGCGAACCTGGCTTGTAATACAAGCCAGAATGCAGCACACCACTATTATGTCCCGTCTGATGAGAAGCTACTTCATTTTCCTTATCGAGAACAATGATCTTCAGGTTCGGGTCCTTGCGAATGAGTTGCAAACCAACCGCGAGCCCAATGATACCGGCTCCAATAATGGCAACATCGCAATATTTGTCGCTCATGCTGCCAACAACCCCTTCCACCCTGTTATGCGTGCTAACTGGAACTAAGCGCGGGTAAGGAGATAACTATCCAATCCATCCCGCCAGTCGGTAAACACGTTCAAATGAGCAGCTTTCAGTGCCTGATTCTCAAGAACGGAGAATTTCGGACGCGGAACCTTTGTCGGAAACTCTCCGGGATGCGCCTTCTCTAAGCGAATTCTGGTGCCTGTGGCACGAAAGATCTCACGAGCAAACTCATACCACGAGCAGCTTCCTTCGGCGGTTCCGTGATAGAGGCCGTAGTGCCGCGAGCGGCTGAGCACAATTAGTTGCTCTGCGATCTGCACAGTGGGCGTCGGTGTGACAAATTCATCATCAACAACGCGCAATTCGTCTCGCTCGCGAGATAACTTCAGCATCAACTCGACGAAGTTCAGACCACCCTTTGCTCGGCATGGTTGATGGCCATAAATGGCAGAAACGCGAAGCACGAAGTACTTCGCAGCGATTGCGGCAGTAAAGTGTTCTCCCGCCAGTTTGGTAATTCCGTAAGCAGAGAGCGGGGCAGCAGCGTCGATTTCCAAGTACGGAGCATCTTTCTTGCCATCGAAGACATAATCAGTGCTCACGTATGCTACCGTTGCGCCGGCCTGTTTCGCCCATTCGGCCACGAACTTTGCACCAATTGCATTGCTGTGAAATGCGCCAATGGGATCAGCCTCGCATTTCTCTACATGGTGCATCGCTGCCGTATTGACGATGAACTCCGGCATTGAAGCGGAAAGCACTGCATCGACGCAGGAAGCCGAAGTCACCTCTAAATCCGAGTGAGTGAGACCAATAACTTGATCTCCATTCCGTAGAAAGGCTGCACACACATCGCTCCCAAGTTGTCCATTAGATCCCAGCACGGCAACTTTCACCTAGTGCCCCCAACGACCTGGGAAAACGCATAGGTACCAGTCGGTGTCAGGTTCTCAAGAGCTTTGAAAACATGGATGTTGTAGTACTTGGGGTTGTCCCAATCGCCACACTTATCCATATTGCTGATCAGACTGCGTACGATGGACTTGACACTATGATGCGGATGGAAACTTAGGATTGTTTTGGCCCGCTCGATTGAAACCTTGTAGTTCCGGGCGTCTCTGATGTGCTTGATGTCGAGCGCGATCTTTTGGCCGAACTCTTCTTCGACCGCAAACTTAACGAGATCGGCGACTTCGCCTACAGTGTGATTGCCGGAGGCGATGTTATAGATGCCGTTGATGGACTCATTAGCTTCGATGGCGCGTGTGTAGGCCATGACGGCGTCTTCAATGCTGAGAAAGGGGCGCCATATCGCTGGGTCGTTGACGTGAATCATACCCTCTTTCATGGCACACTTGAACATTGTATTGACGAGCAAATCATAACGCATACGTGGGCTGTATCCGGAGACGGTGCCCTTCCTCAGAGCAATGACAGAGAATTCGGAATCGACCATTTGCATGACGGCACGTTCCCCTTGTAGCTTGGAGATACCGTACGGGTTGGACGAATTGACGGGGCAGTTCTCATCGAAGAGTTCGTTCTCCGTGTAGCCGTACACGGAGCAAGAGCTCGCGTAAATGTATCGCCTCACCTTGGCCTTCTTGGCGATGTATGCGAGATATGCTGGAGCCGATGCATTGAAGATGAAGTTTTTGGCGGGTGAAAAATCGGCCATCGGATCGTTCGAGAGACCAGCTAGAAATATCACCTGGTCATAGCCAGATAAGTCGGACGCTTGCAGGTCGAAGATATTTTTTTCAATGACGCCAACATAGTGCGGCAAGTCGTTGCCGAACCAGAACAAATCGACGACGTCGATCGTATAACCCCGATCCAGGAGATGCGGAATCAATGCAGAACCGACGTAACCTGCACCACCAGCGATAAGAATACGCATTTACTTCACCCCTCCAGCAAATTCTGATTTAGATTGACAGACGATATTGTCAGACAGTGGCGAGGCAAGCCATTGATTCAGGGACTGTGCCTTGGCATCCTTAGTGGATACAATGACATCTGTGATTGGCCACTCAATGCCAATCTCGGAATCCTTGTAGTAAATTCCCGATTCTGCACCGGAGTTATAAATTCCCGTGCACTTGTATTGCACTTCACACTCATCAGTAAGAGCACAGAAGCCGCGCGCAAATCCGTACGGAGCATATATCTGCTTCTTGTTGTCTGCTGTAACTTCAAGGCCGAACCACTCGCCTAATGTGGGCGACCCTTTTCGGATGTCCACTGCGACAAGGAAGGCCGCACCACGAGTCACCCGCATCAATTTGCTCATTGGAGGATCCCACTGAAAATGGAGACCGCGTAGAACTCCCTTCGATGAACGGGAGTGATTGTCCTGTACCCATTCGGTCGGCAAACCCATGTCTCGGAAGTTGTCGTAGCGGTAGGTTTCCATGAAAAAGCCACGGTCGTCGCCCAAAACTGTAGGCTTAATAACCACAACTTCCCCACCAAGATGTGAACTATCCAACTCCAAGGACATAGATGTACTCTCCGTTAGCGACTATCGAGACGGGAAGATAGCTATAGTGTGATGTTCAGCGCATGTAAAGTGCGCCACAGGCGAAGCTCTGCTTGATCTGCCATTGATCCTTGGGTAGAGGTCGATCAAATTGTCAGATTGGCGTGAATTATTGGGAACCGATCAGCATGTTGTTGCGCTGAGTGCCTGATTCAGGTCCTCGATGATATCGTCGATGTGCTCGATCCCGACGCTGAGTCGAATCATCTCCGGCATGACTCCGGCACTGCGTTTCGCTTCGTCCGACATTTGCCGATGTGTCGTCGAGGCCGGATGGCAGGCCAACGATTTGGCATCACCCAGATTGACGAGCCGTGTCACCAACTTCAAGGCATCATGAAATTTAATTGCGGCTTCATAGCCCCCCATAATGCCGACAGTCATCAGCGAGCAGGCGCGGCCGGACATATATTTTTGTGCCAACGCATAATAAGGACTCTCGGCAAATCCAGCATAATTAACCCACTTAACTCTGGGGTCATTGCTTAAAAATTCTGCTACTTTTTTGCCATTCTCAACATGTCGCTCGACTCGCAGCGCGACCGTCTCGATTCCCTGCAGCAGTAGGAAAGCGTTCAGTGGCGACAAGACAGCCCCGGTGGTTCGCTGGTAGAAGCTGCGACACCGTCCTAAATAGGCGCCTCTCCCGAAGTGATCCGTGTAGACAAGCCCATGATAGGAGGCATCGGGTTGGCTGAACATCGGAAATCTTGAAGCGTGGTCTCCCCACGGAAAATTGCCGCTGTCGACGATGGCTCCGCCGAGCGAATTGCCGTGTCCACCCAGGAACTTTGTGAGAGAGTGCAAAACTATGTCGGCGCCGTATTCAATCGGCTGCAGCAGAATGGGCGAGGCAACCGTATTATCGACGATCAACGGCACTCCGTTTTCGTGGGCCATTCGAGCAAGCGACTCGATATCGCAGATATTTCCTGCCGGATTGCCAACACTTTCACAGAAGATCGCGCGCGTGTTGTCATCGATTAGTTTTTTCAGCGCCTCCGGATGATCCGACTCCGCGAATCGGACGGTGACTCCCTGGCTTGGCAGAATGTGCGCAAATAGGGTGTGCGTGGTTCCATAGAGTTGTGGAACCGAAACAATATTGCTTCCCAACTGAGAAACATTGAGAACCGCATAGTTAACTGCCGCTTGTCCGCTACTGACGCACAGGGCTTCCAGCCCTCCTTCTAGCGCCGCGACCCGCCGCTCCAACACTGCAGTAGTCGGGTTCCCGATACGGGTATAGCGAAATCCTTCAGCCTCGAGATTGAACAATGCCGAGGCATGGTCGGCGCTATCGAACGCGTAAGAAACCGTCTGATAAATTGGCACAGCTACAGCCTTGGTCGTCGGATCTACATTGTAGCCGCCGTGAATAGCAATCGTGTCCCGTTTCATGTTTCCATCCCTGTCTGGGCTGTGCTGGTGAGACCGACTCCGGCCTCGTACTGGTTTGACCGGCACCTTGACAGATGAGACGATTCATCTCATCCACCACCCAGTGAATATCCGTTTCAGTAGTCTTGAAACTGGTGATACACGCGCGTAAGACAGGAGTACCATCGAGCTGCGCCTCTGACATCCATACAATCTGGCGTTCTCGCAGAACTGAGAGGAACCTACTGGTATCGAGTCCTTCCCGCGTAAAACAAACGAGTGGCAGCGGCGTCGTATTAACGATTCGCCACCCAGAGGACTCAAGAGATTCGCGCAGCACCTGTCCCATCTGAGTCTGGTGCTCGATCATCTCGACATACCCCAATTCCCCCTGCTGCGCCAACGCGAGGAAGAGTTTCAAACCGATAAAACGGCGGGACCATTGCACTGAGGTAGTGTAGGGATCCTCCACAAACCCATCCGTCTTCTTCGGCATATAGGAGACTTCAGCTCGAAAGGCTTCCGCGACGGCGTCAGGATGACGGCAGAAGAACATCCCGGCTCCCATTGGCACGGAGAACCATTTATGCGCATCACACGTGATTGAATCTGCAGTATCAATTCCGGCGAAATAGTGCTTGAGGCTTTCAGCTAGTATTGCGGCCCCCCCCCATGCGGCATCGACGTGAAACCAAAGATTCTCCTCTTGGCAAAAGCGTCCGATATCCGTCAAGGGATCGATTACGCCAGCTGCAGTGGTCCCGCCGGCGCCGACCACCATGAAGGGGGCTAATCCGATTTTTCGATCCTCTATTACACGTCTTCTGAGATCTTCAACATCAAGCTTCAAATATGAGTCGGTCGCTACTGTGCGCAAAGCCCTTCTTCCAAGTCCGGTTATATGCGCGATCTTGTTGAACGAATGATGCGCCTCCGCTGTCACGTAGATCGTGGGCAACGCGGTAAGATCTCGAAGTCCATTTTCGCCATAGTCGGGGAAAGCACGCGTTAAGGCGACAACGACCGCTGAGAGATTGGCTTCCGACCCACCACTCGTGAATGTTGAACTGGCATTTGCTGGGAGGCCAAATTTTGCGGCGAGCCAACTAAGAGTATGCCTTTCGATCTCATTCCCCGCAGGCGAGGTTCGCCAATTCGCCAACTGAGGGTTATACATGGCTACCAAGGTCTCCGCAACGACAGATGCGAGCGTCACGCTCGGGTTGAAGAGGCCGAAATAACGTGGATGGGTGACCTGGACCTGCCACGTTCTTAACATCTGTTCTACATCGACGATGACTTCCTCAAGAGTCATCGCCTTCTTGAAGTTATAGCGAGACGTGAGATGATCCCGAATCTCTTCGGGTGTCACACTGGGCACGATGGGGCCCATCGCTATCTCAGACTCAATCTTTGCGAAATCGCTCCTGAATTCATCGATGACCATTTCGCATCCTACTTCCGTGGCGCTAACGAAGCTTAGAACAAAGGAACTGTTTGCTATGAAATAGATAGTCCACTCTTGTTTACTAGTCGTGTAAACGTCGATCCAAATCGACTAGTCCAGAAGTTTATAAACGGATCTGGCCGTCTTGGATACGGTCGTACAATACTTTGTCGAGCTGAACAAACGCCTCCGACTCGGGACTGTCAAAATAGACGACATCTGTGATAGCAACAGGATCATATCCTTGACGTACTAGATCAGTTTTCGAATATTTGAAAGTTCCAGTTACTTCAATATCATCTCGAATTCGCAGAAACAAAGGACGCGCGTAGGCTGGAAGACGGCTCATCAGATGCCTCCGAAACGCCGGTAGATCCATCTCATGTTCGGTAACGAGCGCTGCCATGCCACCGCGACCTTCGGTCCCTGGAATGGCCACCCCGTAGACATTAGCGTGTTTGACTCCTGGAAATGTACAAATCGCTTCTGAGACTTCAGAGGTCGCAACGTTCTCGCCCTTCCATCGAAACGTATCGCCTATACGATCGACAAAATAAAAAAAGCCCTTCTCGTCTTTCCGCATAAGGTCGCCGGTGCGAACCCAGGCATCTCCCAGCTCAAAAACATCACGAAGGATTTTTTCGTTCGATGCTCGCTTGTCAGTGTAACCCTCAAACCGACCGCCTATGTTCGATAGATCGTTCACAACCTTACCGATCGCCTCGCCGATTTCGTTGGGAGCACAGCGAATACAGAATCCCTCGTCATTTCGGACCGGCTTGCCTTTCTCGACGTCGAACACTACCAGCGGTGGCGAAAATCGATGCGCTAGGTACGTCGGAATATGTCCGATCGCACCGGGCTTTCCTTGAACATTGAATAAAGAAACGCCACCTTCTGTGGATGCGTAGAATTCGAGGATTTGGGGGATTTGAAACCGTTCCTTAAAGTCTTCCCACACTTCGGATGCCAACCCATTGCCGCAAGCCATTCTGATTCGATGGCTTCTCTCATTTGAGGACGGTGCAGCGTGTAATAAGTAACGGCAAAGCTCGCCGATGTATTGAAACATCGTGCAGTCCCAACGAATGACATCAGCCCAGAACTGGCTAGCCGAAAACTTTTCGCGAATGACCACGGAACCGCCACCAACGAGAGCGGCACCAGGTACCAGCACACCACCAATGCTGTGATACATCGGCAAGCAGTTGTACATCCGATCTGTTTGCTGAGCTCCCATCATTCCGGCAAACCAATGGCTCCATTGCAAGACGCGTGCATGGCTGATGTTGGCAGCCTTAGGTAGTCCAGTTGTACCAGAGGTAAAGATGTAAAGTGCCCGATCTTCGATGGTTAACGGCCTTCGCTCTTCCCGACTCAACGTGTCACCCGATATGTACTCGATGTCGAGATCGATACGCTGGTATGAGGCGCATTCGACGCCGTGTGCCCAGATCTCGGGTGACACGCTGAGACTCGGCAACGCAGTAGTCAGCGCATCGACGAACTCTCCATCTACAATCAGATGTTTAGGCGAAACTATATTGATGCAATGTGCCAGCGAAGAACCAACAAGATTGGTGTTGAGCAGCGCAACCACACCGCCGACACTTGTTATACCAAGCCAAATGACAAAATATTCCGGTCGATTCGTCATCAACAGGCAGACGACCTCGCCTTTAGCAAGACCCTGCTTAAGTGCCCAGCGGGCATATCGGTTTGAACGTTCGGCAAGCTCTCGATATGTCAGACACTCTCGGTCGGATAGCAAAGCAGGCGCATCGCTCGAGCGCGCAGCCAGGTCCTCCATCACCGTGGACATAACGCGATTAGGGTTACGAGCGATCGGCGCGGTCAGTTCCAGCGCACGCAACCAGGCCTTGGCAGCAGAGCCATTCGCATTGACTGGAGCATTTGTTTGAACCTCTGTCATGCCGTATTACCCGCATCGACGGTAAGTACCGTTCCTGTAATGTTCTTCGCTCGATCGCTGAGAAGAAATTCGACGGCATTTGCCACATCATCGATGTCCGCAAGGCGTTTCAGGGCGCTGCGGCGCTCAATCTGCTGACGCTGCTCGTCTTTGATGCCCTGAGTCATGTCGGTCTCGATGAAGCCAGGAGCGACCGAATTCACATTTACTCCCATGCGTCCGACCTCTCGCGCTATAGATCGGGAAAAACCAATGATCGATGCCTTTGTTGCCCCGTACACCGAGAGGCCACTATAGCCTGTGAAGGCGGTGATAGACGCCATATTGACGATGCGACCGCCTCCATCAGCCATCATCGAGCGCACCATATATTTGGTGAACACAATTGGCGACAGCGTATTTACACGCAGAAGTTGTTCAATCTGGGACACAGGCATAAGGGCAAGAGTTCCATCAAAACTCAAACCGGCGTTATTAACCAGTCCATAGATCGGACCGAAGTCTTTCCGCAAGGTCTTGATCAAATCAGGAATGCCTTCGATCTCGGCGAGATCAAAGGGCGCGAAGTGAAACGATCCGGGATTCGCTTTTTCGGCTTCCTGCATTGCCACCGCGAGTTCATCATTTTGTTTGCGCGCAACTGCAATGACACGATATCCAGTTTCCGTCAATTTACGGGCGATACCCAGACCCAACCCTCGGCTTCCGCCTGTCACAATTACATTACGCATTGCGGCGCACGAGTTTCCCAGATTCAGTGACCGCCAACGCGGGAATAAAGTTAATTGCGACCGGAACTTTATGGGAAGAAAGAGTTTCGCGGCAGAGCAGTAGGATGTCACCCTGGAGTGCACGCATATCACGACTGGCAGATTGTTGTTCCGTCAGAACTACGTCGGCGACGACGAGCGCACCCGTAATCGGATTCCTTTTCGTCCGTACTAACGACATCTGGACCTCTGGATGACGATTGATAACCGCCTCCACTTCTTCGGGGTACACTTTCAAACCTCCGACGTTAATCGCTCCATCCTGTCGACCAACGAAGTAGTATCTATCATCTCGCAATTCAATCAGGTCGCGGGTGTCTACAAATCCATCCGCGTTTTTCAGGATAGGAGGTTGGTCGCCAAGATAGCGGCTTGCAGTGCGATTTGAACGTATCCACAACGAACGATCCTCAACTTTCATTTCGACATCGGAGGTGTGCTCTATCGCACTTGCAGGAAAGCCCGCAATACCATCGTTCACCTCAAACGCCACGCCGGCCTCTGTCGAGGCGAAAGCGTGCGCGATTCGAGCTTGCGGATAAAAGGATTGCAGATGGTTGAGGATTGCCTGATCCGCGATCTCTCCTGACAAACGAATATATTTGGGCTGGATAAGATTAGCTGACGGACTCATCAACGCACGGCGCCACTGGGATGGTGTTCCGGAAATGTGGGTGACGCCGTGCGAGCCGGCTCGAACAAGAAAATCTGCCGTTGACTCCTCCGCACTCGAAAGAACTAAGGACGTTCCAGTAAGGAAAGCGCGAAGGAATATCTGGAGACCGCCATAACGGCGAATGTCGTAGAACGTGCTCCAAACGGTCGGTTCTGCTGAACTACTGCCGGCCTTAATGGCGCCGGACAAGCTAGATAAGGTGTGGACAACAAGTTTCGGTAGCCCAGTCGTACCAGAGGTGAGAAGAATCCATTCCGTTTGGTATTGTGCGCTCCGACTACAATTTTCGGGCACAATCTTCCGAGTGCACGGACAGAAGCATAGGGGGCGGTGAATATCCAATCCAAGTATCGTACGATCGGATACGATTGCATCGACATTTGCCGATTCGATGACGTACGGTAGATGTTCAACCGGTAAATCTGGTGGGCAAAGAACCATACGGCGCGCGATGCCGTCCAGCTCTATGAGTGCCGAGGCCGTGGTGAACTGGTTCGTTGTCGTAACAAGAACGGATCGACCACCCAGTTCATCACCTCTACCATAAAGGGCAGACCCAGCAAGTAGGTCGCTCAAAGCGATACTTGCTTCCGCGCCAAATACGAAGCGGCCAGACAAATCTCCCGCGGCACTAAGCGCGTTCCAAAGTGATGCCCATTTACCTTGCTGCATTGTCATAAAAATCTCACACGCACAAACGTGTTAGCGAAGAAAATACCTTCCAAAAACAAGCAGCCTCTCAAGTCGAGCTGCGACGATCACGAAGCACAGTTAACAGAGGGCCCAGATCTTCAGTTAGCGCTGTCAATGTGGGCAGGCTCATCGACATGAGTCGCCAGACGGCGGGTAAAAGATTTTTTGAACAGGACTGTGTTCCTCTGACCAGCGCACGGAAATTCAGCCAGCGGCCCCCAGCACCAGCCATGTTCTTCTCGATGTGACGTTCTTCTAGAAAGACATAGCTTCGCCCTGTGGGCTACTGCCCTCGTTTTCATCCGTGACTCAGACTTCGAACGCACTGTGACTCTATAAAGGACAGAGGGTAGCACGATGATGGCCAAAGCGCAGGTAATCGACACGACAAGAATTGCTGTTGGTTTTTGGGGCAGATTAGCCCTTTCTTAACGAAGGGCCTCTCCGCAGTGATCTTGGGATTGCAGGGTCTTGCACACATTACAAGTAAATTACACACTCTCGGCGAGTATCTAAGGCATCTCTGAGAGTACGCTCAAATCGCGGTAGGCAGAATTTCGGCACTTTTAGAATTACGTCGCAATGACGAGCCACCTCATGCACGTCGATATCGTAAGAGAGGTGCCTTGCGAGATAAATCGAAGAGAGAAGAAAACTATGTGCCGTGAAATTGCCGAGTTCAATCAGAACCCCCAATGTCTCAGAACGCTGGCTGGCCGTTGCACGGATTACTCATTGCCCTTCGCCACGGACTATAGCGGCGTCAGCCCCCTCAGTCAGTTTCTGTTGGAAGGCGTGTAGGTAAATTACTTGCTATATCAAATAGCATTTCGAGGCCGTACTTGCATTTATTGTTCTGCATTTTCGTAAAATTTGACGAACTCCCCAAAGGTAACTGGAAAGAGGACGTCTTCGGACGCGCTAAAGGGGTCGATCCCAAGCACATCTTGAAGCCGAACTACCACAATCGCGAAACAAAGTGAGTCGAGACCTGAGCTGAGCAGTTCCAGATCGTCGGCTAAAGGCGCAAGTCGCATAGTGTGTTCTTCTGCAACCTGAGTGAATTGGGTAACGATTTCAGATCGAATGTCCATTGGTGTCAAATTCTCAACTTTCAAAAGGATATCTTTCTCTGAGCGATTTTGCCTGCCCAGAAGAGTTGAACCGCACATACAAACTTTGGTTGGGGTATTTCTGCCGAAACTAAATTGCCCTTCATTTGCAACAGCGTTACTTTTACTACTCATCGATGAAGAATAATCGCAACACATCTCCAACTCAGGTGCGCGACTCCAGCAAGACTTCGTTTTGATACTCCTTCCGTGTATTGTCCAGAGATCGAGTAGTTATCGTAGTATTTTCGCCAACGCAGGCTTTTATCGGATTGGACCGTTTAACGATTATGCCTGGGTTACCAACCACCACAGAGTAAGGAGGGAGACTTCTGCCTACTACAGAGTTCACCCCAATCACACTGTTGCGGCCAATCACTATTTCGCCCTCATTGCAAAGGATTGCAGCGCCCTGACCAATCCAACATCCTTGCTCAATTCGGATTCGTCCACCGGATGTGATACCTTGATCGCGGATTGGGAGATCGGTGCTTTCGTGCGTGTGGTGATGATCCTGGATAAGCACCGACGTTGACATGATGACATCCTGTCCAATGTGAATGTGGTTTCTGGCCGAGAGGGTGCTTCGGGCCCCTATGACACAGTTGTCACCAATTACTAGTTTCAACTCATTCACGTCATCTTGGACAATATAGAGGGTGGAATCTTTTCCAATGATCACGGAGTCTCCCAAACTAACATATTTCGCAGTTGGTCTCCGTAATGCGCAGGGATAGTGCACAGATAGCTTACGCCCTGCGGATGCAAACGGATAAATCGTACGCATCCAAAGACTGAAGAGCTTGTTTCTGGTGCGCGGCAAAAGTGTCAACGGGTCTTCGAACCGGAGCCACGCTTCGCGGAGAAGGCTAACCATGATTCGCTCCTTGATAGTACCTTCAAGTTAAAAGAGAGACTTTATTTTATCCCGCAACCCAGAATGCGGGACATGATTTAACTAGGGACTGCCCGATATAACATCGGCCATCGAGTCAAGCGCAGAAGCCGCGAACACTTTGTTCGTTCTTTTAGCTCCGTTCCTGTCGAGCTTTCCAAACAATTGGATGGACATGTGCGCAGCAATCATCCCGTTTCCCTCAAGTACTGAAGAATATCAAGCGACGATACCTCGCCATTCTTCACTGGATAACTTCTTTGACCAGACTCAATCGATGAGTTTCTCGTTGTATATAGATAGATCATGTTAGTTTTTTGAATTTTGACGCGCCAAAAATATTAGAGTTCACCGGATTATCTTTCTTGTGTGAATGAGTACTATCGGGCCGCTGCCGATTCCGTCGCCTTAGAAACGTACAAGATATGGGCTCTATTTGAAGAGCGCAGACGAACTGCGGCGCACAGTGCAAAAGGAATGAGACAACTTGCGGCACAAAAGGCTATATCGGTGCTAGGTCTAACCACCAAGCCAAGACGCCGACCGCCAAGCACAATAATCAACATTGCCACAGATCCGAGGGTTGGCAGTACAAGTGCGGATCCATACCGAAACAGGTTCAGGCCGGTTACCGAACGCAGAAGGATCAACTGAATAAGATATCCAAACGAGGTTGCAAGCAGCGCGGCAACTTGACCTCCCACTGGTCCCAGAATTCTGCAGGCCGGATAGACAACGACCAGCATTGCAACAGCGCTGACAACGACCGAATGACGATGCAGTGCTGGATGGCCCTTGGCGAACAACACAATGGTCGGCACAGAATTTAGCACAGTCAAGAACACCACTACGGATGCAACGGATAACGGCCCGGCGGCTGCAATGTAGCGTGCACCATATGCAAGTCTAAGGAGGGATGGTGCAGATAAGAATATGAAGACAGCGGCCGGCATTCCTATCAGCATAAGCCACGAAGTCACCTCCAAAAGGACTCGGTTGAGGCGATGTGCGTCCTTCTGAATGGTGGATAGAGCGGGCATAAGAGTCTGCCCAAGCATATTTGTACAGAAGATTGAAGGGGTAGTGACCAATGCGACCGCCATCGTATATAGTCCGAGGGCGGCCAAAGGATATAACCTTCCCAGGACAAAAATGTCGGCGCGCGAAATAATTAAGTTTAGAGGGGCTAAACCGAATATTCCCCGCGAGAACATCAGGAGTTCTCGAGCAGAGTTCCGATCGAAGTGCCGTGAGGGAAAGCCAGGACATAGAACATAGGACAAGAGAAGACGGAAAGCGTTCTCGCCAGAATAGCCAATCGCCAGAGCCCACACATTACGCATATAGAAGCTGAGAGCGACCGTAAGGATTACTCCACAGATGCCGCCTCCATTTGTAATTGCGGCCCACCGTCCCAATTTCATCTCCCTCTGGGCTAGGGCGGAACGAGGGCTCATGGCGCCATTGAAGAGCACGCTCAACAATGCGACACGGAGCAACCCAGACAATTCTGGACGATCATAGAAGTGGGCGATCCAAGGAGCCATTGCGAAGATGATCGAGTAAGAAAAGATCGAACGGCCGAGCCCTATCCACCACGATGCATTCAAGTAGGCCGTCTCGCTTCCCCGAGGATTTTGTATGATAGCCGCCCTTACGCCCACATCAGTGAGCATATCCACCAGTGATGCAGAAGAAATGACAATCGCCATGGTTCCGAAGGCTCCTGGCGCCAAAATTCGCGCCAGGAGCATGTTGCGAGCAAACCTCACAGCTTGCTCCGCAATGCTTCCCATCCCCAGCCAAGCGCCGCCGCGCATGGTTCTGACTCTGAGCGCATCTCCCGAAACTAAGACGCCTATGAATACCTTGGCGCGGTCGAAGATTCTTCTTAGATTCATCAGGACCCACTAACTTCCAGGATTTTCCCTATAAGTGGGAGAGAATTTACAGATTTGTACAAGGATTTCGAACAAATCGGTGGAGGAAAAAGTCTCGTGCCCCTTGGGGCTTCCGCACCTATAACGAATGGGTCGTTTACTCACTAAAAACCTCCCTTTTTTTGGAAGATGGCATGGATGGATTCGCCTCCTCCCACTATGGGGGCCATCATCAGAAGCGCTCGAAGAGCGGTTATGCGCACTATTTTCCGCGCTGCTCTCCATGGTAGGCTCGCCTCGCCTCGGTAGGCAGTGGGGGTTCGGTGAATGCCTACAAAACGAAAAGCATCATCCCAGACATAACGCAGGCTGGTCCCCACAGCTGGATTGCGCCGCGTCTCAAGCGACACCTGACACAACCCGGATGACTCGGCGAGGAATTTGAGAGACTCTTGTGAGTAATGGAACAGGTGACGCGGCAGTTCGAGTCCATGCCAATAACTTCCAAATATACGAGCCTCGGCAGCGTCCACATTGGGCACCAGGACATAAAAAATTCCACCCGGCTTCAACCAAGCTGCCACTTTTGCCATCACCCGACGCGGCTCATACAAATGCTCGAAAACATCGAAGCACGTAATCACGTCAAATGATTCTGGAGGAAATTGGGCGCGGAGAATGTCTCCTACGAATACACTTGCGCCGCTTTTTTCCTGCGCTTGTTTCGCCGATTCTGCAGACATCTCGATGCCGAAGAGATCCCAACCCTTCCCGCCGAGAGATTGCAAAAACGCACCCGAACTGCATCCCAGATCGAGAAGCGCTCCTGACTGCTTGTGTAACGTCAGCACGGCGTTGCGGTCCCGCCACCGTCCCGGCGAATTCTCGCCGGTAGCCGAAATCAGCCTGTCATATGCGTCGGTGTAATGTCTGTGCATTTCTGCTTGTTTCGGCGGTTTCCTGAGCCATACGAGCGAACAGGTCAGGCAGCGTAGAAGCGTATATTGCTCTTGTCGGCCATGCAGACGATCTGGCGCCCGTAGCCACTCGCGAGGGCCAGCCTCTCCGCAAATAGGGCACAGCTCCTGATTGCTATCCTTGAGCATGCCTTCGCCATACGCTGATTCCTGTTCCGAAACCATCTCTAACGGTGTGCTTTTGTCCATGGGCTTTCCTAGCACCGCTTTTACACGCTGAATGCTGAAGCTCTTTTGTTTTCCCGGTGGCGTACAGTTCGAAGGGCGAACCTGGGACTTATCCACGTGAGCAGCCATTTCACTGCGACGTTGAAAGTTAAATTCACCTGCGCCGCCTTGTAGGCGGCTGTACGCGCCTTTGTGTACTGTCCGGTTTCTAAATAGCAATTTACCCATCCACTATGAACGGAGCCCAGCTGTCGGCGGACCAGACTGCGGATCGCAGACGGTTGGTTATCAGTCAAGCGCAACAACCCCTCGAGCCGCAGCTGGCTATCTCGAAGGAAAAATTCCAGTTCGTTCCAAGCGGAGCTTACACCTACATGGCGATCCTCTACTGGCGACCGGTCGAATGAGACAAGCGGGCGGTTGACGTAACAAAAGCCAGTGAGCATCGCCAGGCGGAACATGAATTCACTGTCCTGGCTATACAACAAGCCAGTGTCGAATCCCCCCATCTTTCTTATTACATCCCTTCGCGCAAGGAACGAGGACAAGCAGACCACCATCCCAGCGCCTCCGGGCTTCACCAGCAGTCTAAGCACATCGGTATTTACGCCCATCTCTTCTTCGTGACGGTAGTTGCCTTCAGCGAGTTGGAACATGGTGCGGGTTTCTGAGTGGTTGAAGAATTTGACGTCCGTGTAACACGCACCACATTGAGCGCCAAATCGATCCAAGGCTTTGAATTGATATTCGAGCTTTTCCTGCTCCCACAGATCGTCGGAATCCAGAAAAGCAATCCATTCACCTCTAGCTTCCTCAATTCCCTTGTTCCGTGCCACACTTACTCCCTGATTATGTTGGAAGTAGTAACGGATACGATCTCCAAAATCGTGGTTGAGGGTTTGCCCAGTCTCGTCGGATGATCCGTCATCCACCACGACGACTTCCAGATCCTTGAAGCTCTGCGCCAGGACGCTCTCCACGCTCTTCCGAACCTTATCTGCCCGGTTATATGTGGGAATCACCACGGAAACTTTGGGATTCACGTAAGGAACTCCTTGCTATTATGGCTAGGTTGCGAAATTAGGCTCTTACGGGAATGGTATCCATAGATTTACTGATTTCTCTAGACGCGCCTGCTTCATGGGTTGCGATGGTCTCGCTATATACATCAAGAAGCCTTGCTCCGGCGACCGTCCAGGTAATGTTGGAGCACGCTTTGAGAGACGCGGCGCGCAATCTCTCCAGAAGAGCACGATTCTCATGAAGCATGGTGATGTGCTTAGTCAGGGCTTCAACGTCTCCAACCTTGTGCATTAGTCCCGTGTTCATGTGACTGCAAATCTCGGTGCATGCTTCCGACGCCACCGGCACACAACCACTGCCCATTGCTTCAGTGATCACCAGTCCGAATCCTTCCTCGATGCTGGGCAGAACGAGAATGTCGCTGTTGCGCATTAGTTCAGGCACGTCGGTTCGGTGGCCCAATACTTTCACGCTCGGGTGCGAGAGCATTGGGGCAAGTCTTTCCTGGTAGGCAGGCAAGAATTCTCCAGCGATGAGAAAAGTACCATCGTGACAAGCCGGAGATTTAAGCCATGCCTCGAGAGCATAGTGCACGCCCTTACGTACCGCGCAGACGCCGACGAACAACATAGTTAGTCCACGCTTCAAGCCGCGCGGTTTACTGTCAGGGTGGTAGACCTTCTCGTCGAAACCGTAAATGTGCCTAGCAAGCTGTTCCTTCTCGAATCCCTTGTCGAGAAACGTCTTTACTACAAAATCAGATGGGCACAGGAGTTGCGTCGCTAGTTTGTATTCCTTTTCTTCTTTGTGCAGCTTTGCTGCATTGTACGCATGTTCTTGATCCGGCGGCAGCACGATTCCTAGTCGGTCGCATTCCTTTCGCACAACGTCCATAGCGAAACCTGTATGTGCATTCGGTCGCTCGAGTAATGTCGGGATCCCTAGCCGCGCCGCTGTCTTGAGCGTCTCAAGCGCTCCAAGTGGCCAAGTGTGAATAATATCAATCTGTTCCGCCATCCTTTCGATTCGATGCGCCACAATCCGGTCGTGAAGCGCCACGGCGCGCATTGTCCCGACGATCCGGTACGGTATGCGGAATTTCCCCAGAGCCAGCGTCTGCAAAACTTTGACGCCCGGCGAGACCGGTCGGCCTAGAGAAGCCGGCCAAACAAGTACGTCCGCGCCTGCCGCAGCTAGCCCGTTCACCTGCTGCCAGGCCGTATAGCATATCCGGCCTGCCCCCAGCCTGTTGGGAAAACTATATAGGACTCGAATGGGTCTATTGTCAGATCTCATTGTTCGCTCTTATTAATTCGACACGAGCTAGGCTCAAAACTAATCGGTGCGTGTGAGTTACCTGGCCTCGGGATATCGGTCTCACGAAGCTTCGCCTTATTGCCACAAGGCTGAACGAACGTTCAATTTTTGGCTTGCGAACTTGGCGGGGTCAAGAGGAATATCTGAGGCTGCAATTGGCCTCGTCCGGGGAACCCGACGACGCCAACACTGTTACAAGCGGTTGGAGCGTTGAAAACGAGCCTATTACCAAAATCGATTTTCTCGACAATCGAGCGCGCTAGCATGTCTCGATGTTGCGTTCTTTGAACATAAGGAAACGTGTATCGACCACCACTGGCATTCGCGCGAGTTAGGAGCATTTCTGGAGGCGCAACAAAATCAAACTTCCGGCCTGGAGCAAGCTCAATTTGAATTGACACAACGTTTCCCCGACACTCAACCATAATTCCATTATCCTGCGTATACCTCGCGTCTTCGTATTTCCCCAGCGCCAACTGGTTGACTACGGTCGGATCGGCCAGCGTTACCCCGTTCTCCCTCGCCGTGAGTTGAAGCATTGCCAGGCTGCCAAAATAAGCTGACGGATCATTAATAAGAAAAATATGCCTCGCACCGCGTTGCATGGCGGACGCAAGTTCGGCCCGCATGGAACGGCAATATATCGACTCCGAGTTCCAATTTGCGCGCGCCTTCACAAACGATTGGATTCCCGCACCTATGTAGAGCGCACCCGCACCAGCAAGAAGCGCGGTTCCAACCCGACGAAGGAGTAGTCGGTTGGCGTTGACGGAGATCGAAGATTCGACGGTCAAATAAGCGAGCGGCAGACAATAAATCAGCAGGATGCCCATTTGTCTTACCACGACAGCAAAAACCAGTGGCGCAGCCGCAATTGCAGCACATCCTGTCAGCATTCGCAGATCACTGCGATACGGAGAATTACGTATTAGTCCAACGGCAAGCAAAATATAGACTGCCAGCGTAAGCAACACCATCCACCAACCAATCAGCGTCCCCCCGCTCCTTAGTGCCTCCCCAGAAACGTATGTCTCGAATGGAAAAAAAGGTCGCATCAGGAGACCCAATACGGCAGCCGCTGGGGATTTGGAGTGATACGCCTGATACGCCTGATATCCACTTTGCGCTGATACTTGGAAGAAAGCCAGACGAACGCTGAGGTATAGACCAAGAGATATGGCCACAATCAGAAATGCTTCACCTGCGGCCTTTTTGCGCCGATACCCAGCCCGAGTCGACACGTGGTAATGTGTCCACGCAACAATCAATGGCGCCACAATGCCGAGTTCATGCGCGAACACTGCGCCTGCAGAAACAATGGCCGCAGGAACAACTCGCCTGAACAGGGAACCGCCAGCCGCAGACGGAAGCAGTAGGCTCGCTAGTAACGTTGCCGCGCACTCGAGCAAATGAAGCCTAATGGAAGGATAAAAATAGTTGTCTGACCAGACGGGCGACACGAGAAAAGCCGCGGCTACTATCCAGCGCACCGTGTCGGAAAGCGGGGTGAAGCGTTGAAGAAATCGTAGGTAAGCCCACAGGACGACAATTAGAAGAACATAGTTCATTGCCAGTTGAGACTGATATCCCATCCAGGGATGGAACCAACTGGCGAGGTAAAAGAAAATGGCGGCAAGGGGCCGAAAGTTAGCCGTGTGGAGCGGGTTCACGAGTCCTTGATAGTTGACGAAGTAGCCCGTCGCGCCTCGGGTGAACCACTCCGCCACGTTCGCAAAACGATGATCGCAGTGCAAGATCCATGCGAAGTCATCGCTATAAGGCGTATAGGAACTGTAAAAAGCTAAGCAGTTTAAGAATATGAACCCCGCGAGCCCCCAAAAAAGCAATTTCGCAGACCACAAACCAATTCTATCTACGCCCAGTTTGTTTAGAAAATTGTTTAGTAACATTCTCACATCTCTGCCTCTCTTATGGGTTCTGTTTGCAGTCTGCTGCCTGTTTCGCATTTCCACCCAGGTCAGGCCAATAGCACAGTAAACTCAGGGATCGTCTCTTTCGACTGCCCGCACGGTGCCCAAAACCCCGAAACTGGCCAAGCCAGAAAAGACCCAAAAAGGCATCTCCGTTGGCCTTATACCTGTTGCCAGGCTGTGTAGCAGATGTGGCTTGCGTCGAACCTGAGGGAAATCCATATACAACTCGTAAGCACTCACTGTCCATGCTGATGCTTCTCAACTGGTTACCCTCTGTGGAAGATATTTCTCGGAAGTGGGAGCGAGTAGCAGATCGCGAGTCGGATCAGCATCTCGAGATACTTTTCGTTTAGCTTCGAAACTTGCTACAGAAACGCAGGCCAATACAGGGAAAAAAAGTAGTAGTAACTGCAACATATAGTTGATCCCGAAACTTGCCACCACATTGGCAAACATCGTACATCCGAATGTCCAAAGGAACCATTCATAGCGTCGATCACCATTTATCCGCTTCCTCGCATCTCCGACCGCCGCAAAGCTCACGCTGTAAATGGCTATGAAGAGGATCAAGCTCACAAGTCCCCCCCCTACAGCGACAGCAACAAACTGGTTGCAAAGATCCCACATGTCAAACCCCCAAGTGCCAGGATACTTAAATCCAATAAGCCACCATTGGTCGAAATGGCGGATGCAATTATCCACCAACATATAACGATGAAAACTGGATGAACCGCCGGTTAGGTCGATTTTTTCAATGAGTGACCAAACAGGTCCGTTCATAGAAAGGTGCAAGCCCACTAAAATGATTACTATCCCATATCGAATAAGTCGCATCCGCTTACGGAGAGGCCAAAAGCAAAGCCCAAGAAGACTCGATCCATAAGCCAACCACGCCGTACTCGCGTGAGATGCCATTACCATCGCGGTAGCCCCAATCAATCCTGCAGTTGCTGCCTTCCTAGATTCTTTCTCGGTCCACAACCAAAGAAATAATGGAATTATGACGCCGGCAAATGTGCCTGCGAAGAGCGTGCCCAGAACCCCCTCGGAACGCACGTGGCCATTTCTTATCGTGGGTTCATTCGCTCCCCAGGGGCCAAACACATTCCGATGAGTCAATTGTTCGCTCATCATGCATACACCCTGAATCAAGGAGATCAGGGCGAGCACCTCGATCGTGCGTCGGATGGTCTCGCGGTCGAAAATTAGATAGCGCACTACTAGATAGCTGCCCAGTGTATCGATTAGATCGCCTACAACTTTGATGAGCGCCTGCGGATCCGCCCACTGAATGGAGACGACAATGAAAGTCGACGCAGTCCAGAGAACTACAACCTTGTCTAGTTGGTTTAATCCACCCGGGAACCTGCGCTTCGATGTTGGTCCGCCCTGGGCGGCTGTTCGAGCCAGTCCGGCCAAAATCAGAATGCGCAACACAGGGAAATGCAAGGGTCCCACCAAAACAACCTGTGCGAGCGGGATCGTGAAACAGGCCAAAAGAAATGGCACAATGGCCTTCTTGCGCGGAAGGGTCAGAATCAACACAACGGCGATCAGCATCCACACCGCAACCAATGGATCGAGCACCGTTTCTAATGCGCCACCTCCAAATACAAGATGCTTAGGTACCATCAATGATCTCCGCTCGCATCAAGACACTAATAGAGGCTTATAGGAACATCTACACACGTTCAACCGATGGCCACTTTGGTTGTAACGACTTGGGGAAATAGCTCAAGGAGAGCAGAGCAAATGATTTCGCCAGCGAAACAGTATTGACGGACCGCCGAAGGGAACGTCTTAACTGCACGTGAGCTTCTTCGACCTGGCCCACGCCCATGAGAATTTTGGCATGTGTCCGCAATTTCGAATGAAAGGCTACCTCGAACTCGTTCGCCATCCCGGTGTCGGCCGTCGCGAAGAGATCTTCCAGAAGATCAAGGGCTTTGACTTCCAACTCGGCAGCCTTGAGCCGATTCGAAGAGAGGGAGCCTGGTGTTCCGCGGTACCCTCCCAAGAGCGGCACCGTTGCTAATACAACTGGGCCATAGAATGGTAACTGCCAGCAAAGGTAAACATCCTCGATCGTCCTTACCTTAAAAGGCTCCGGACCAAGACGCTCGAACAGCCATTTCGGAATACATGAAAAGCTGAGAACAAAGTGACCCGGTGCGGTGCGAAATCGCTTCAGAAATGGAACTGCCTCGAACAGTTCGGTGCGCAATTCTTGTTCGACATACTTTTCCTGCCATTGATACTCCCCGAGTCCCGTGAAACTCGTATGCCCGATAAAGTAGGCAGATGCTTCCGGATGAAGATCGAACAGCTTTCGCTGTGTCTCTAAATACCGAGGGTGCCACAGATCATCGGCATCGAGAAACGCTATCATTTCGCATCGCGTCTTCGAAATGAGCACGTTTCGAGTCGCACCTAGACCAATGTTGGATTGGGAGAAAACTTTGATGTGGGGTTCGTAAGACCGCAAAATGTCGAGCGTCTCGTCCGTGCTGCCGTCGTTCATGACGAGTATCTCGTCCGGAGGTACTGTCTGACACAGTACTGAATCCAGGGTGGCAGCAATAGTGGCCGCAGAGTTATAGGCAGCTATGAGCACGCTAATTTTCATTGGAATCTGTCAGAGGAGTGGACCGCAAAAGTGCCCACACTTACTAAATATAGGGGCTCGGCTTCCGGGGCATTCACTCACGGTTATATCTGTAATTGCGACACTTTTCCGAAAGCCGAAGGAATCGTTATAGGCCCTTGACACAACACTCCTTGAGGCGAATAGGTTTTCTATATCTGTGCGCTGGGCTCGAAACAAAACCTACGGAGTAGTAACCACCGTCCCCGTTAAATTCACCGGTGTTCCAAGCTGGTTTCCTAATTGGTATGCTCCGACGTCCCATGCTCCCATGGATGGCCTAGGATTCGTGGTGTCGTTAGGGCAGCTTAAAGTGTGGCTGGATGTGTTGTAAGCACAGCTGACACTCGTTCCCTTTAAGCAAGCTGCTGCTGCTGTCGGATTTATCGTCGAAAGAGTTGCGCAATAAGTCGATGTTAGATTTGTACCGGCCTGTACTGTACTGCAACTGGAAGATTTGCAGGAGCTTATAGGCGAGTAGGGAAACATCTCGGTTGAAGTGTAACCCTGACCGTTAGCGACCGACTCGGTTTGCGTAAGATCAGTGCATCCGGACCCGGAGCCGGTCTTACATGGCGACGTACTGCCTCCCGACGCAGAGAAGTTCAATGCGCCTGAGATGTAATGGTTGTTGTTCTCATACATGGTCCAATATGGTCCGGAAGGAGGAGGACCCCCGCATCCACCGAGAGAACAATCTACGGTGTTGTTGAACCAGTAGTACGTGCCATAATTACCCGAGCCATGGTTGCCGATATCGACGGGGTTACTGCTTAACCCCCACATGACGTTGTTGAATCCAAAGTTAACTGACGAGGGTATCGTGCCGCCATTCCCGTTGAACCACAGAACCACACCGCCAGGACAGGAGTTTCCATTGTTGATGTAATTGTTGTATATGAGTTGACCGTTGCCGCTGGCTGGAGAAAAGGTAAAGATTCCGTTGCAGTGGTCGCCATCAGCAGAGGTGACTGTTTGGACAAGAAAATTGTCATGGACGATATCTGTCCCGCCGAGGATGCCGGAAACAAGGTAGGAGAAGTAGTTGTAAGCAATTGTTCCAGCGCAACTCGAATAAACCCCGTTGAACGTATTCTTGGTGCTATCTGATCCATCAACAATGTTGTGATCGATGTTTGATCCTGAGCCACACTGAGCAAACATGCCGACGTTGTTTGAATTCCCCGTATGCCCCCAGCCGTGGATGTATAGGCGAGTTGCGCGGATATTGTTGCCTCCGGAATTTTGGACGCCATTCTGATTATTCCGCATCCCCGTCCATTCTATGTTGTCGATGATGACCCAGCTTTGGTTGGCGAGTTGAAACATATTGCTGGAGGTGGTAAGCTCAGCATTCCAGATCGGACGACACCATGATGAGCCGCAGACGCTGGAATTGAACCATGTGGGATCAATTCCTAAATAGATAGGGTTTGAACTAGTACCAGACCATACGAAGTTGAGACCCAGGTCCGAACTGACCCAAGTGTCCCCACCTTTGAAGATAAATCCTTCTCCGCCCGTAGGTGTGGTCGAGGCGCATGTGCCTGTGCAACTGGGCATTCCACGCATGTGAGCCCATGGCGCAGCCTCGCTGGTTCCAGAATTTGTATCCGACCCGGCCGATTTTGAAATATAAAAACAACTCGTTATTCCTAAGCTTGACAGACTAACAGCGTTCCCGTTTGGGTCGATGGTTACATTTCCGGAAGGACAAGCACCCCCCACAGCAAAGCTTGGTTTCGCCGCTAACAAAATGAACGTCAAGAGCGCTACAGTGCTAAAAATCTTTGACATCAAATCAACATCTCCCTACCCAGAAGTAACTAGTGTTTGCGTTTATGTTGAACTGCGCGGAACCGTACCTTTGACAAGAATCATTGTCAACAATCAGATTGGTTTCAGTGGGCAGGCAAACACGCCAGGCGAGGCGTCAATCGAAATAACGAACTTTCAAAAAGCTCTTGCGGAACTCTTTTATTACTGCCCGTGCAACACGGCGTCTGCCGAAAACGCTCGCGGAAACGGGCCCTAAATAATATCGTGCCAATAGATTTATTGGGCGCGAGGTGCAACTCTATATTCCCCCAAATCATAGCACAGATGATGCAGACCTCCTCTACACCTTTCGGGTCAGAAACGATGTCTCTATACCGAATGGCGCTATAAGAACTTCCAATGGGCAGGGTACGTTGGATTGATACTGTACGGAAGCGATGTGGCGAAGCTTGAGCTAACGTGCGGAGAACGGAGATTCTCTGGATGCTCACTGCTCATTTGGTCGCTGTTCCAAAAATCTGATCGGCCGGATCTGTGCCTTTATTGATCTGTGCAACGATGTCGTTCTTAATCCATGACACGAGAGTGTAACCCATAATCGTGAAAGACCTAGCCGACCCCAAACAGCGAAAGGGAGTCTTTCGAAGGGACGACAACTGTGGGTCATTCCATTCCGCCACCTCAATGAACGCTCGTCCCCGACAATTCGTAGCGAGACCATCGAGAATACGGCAGATTAAGTACGGATTAATTCCGCGTCCGCGATAAAGAGGAAACACGTGGAAATCGAAAAGGTGCACGTCATCCTGTGCTAATGGAAAATAATAAGGTGCCATGGTGCGTCCCTGCAACGTCCAGCCATAACCAGCCAATCGCTCTTGGCATTCGACCAACCATAGCGAAGCTCCCTTCTCGAAGCGTTCTCGGATATTTCGGTTTGCCAGTTTTGGGTTCCAGAAGCTGGTCATTGTTTTCAAATTTTCCGCGCTGAGTTCAGTTAAAGATCTGAGGCGTTTCACTTTCAGGACTACCGGAACATTTATCTGCGGCAAACCTCGCTCGCTCAGATCGCAGTACAGGACCGCCATGCGGTCTGCGAAAAGCGCTCGGTTTCCAGCGAGTTGGACGCGGCGTATCGTTGCCACCAAGCCATGTCGCTTGAGATATACCGTAGAGCGCAAAATAGCATTAGAAATGCTCATAACACTGGCCGTTTCTCAATCTGAGTTCCGCACACTGCCATAGACGAGTTGTTTCAGGCAAGCAGCGCTCACCCGTTTTCGTACTTCGCTTTCTGAATTTTTCCGGGGAAACGCAAGACTTGTAAGACCCGCGACCACGTAGCGAGGCAAATGACGGAAAAACATGAGACTCCGGATTCCTAACACACCCAGAAACGTGTGGTGTTTTTTCCAATAGTGCAAAACCGAGCGCTGTTGCGCGACTGCAAAGCGAACAGGAAATGGGGCTGTGGTTTTGCCCTGGTCATGGATGGCACGTGCTTCTGGACAGAAAATTACCTGCCATCCGGCATTTCTAGCACGACGGCACCAATCGACATCATCCCCGTACATGAACAAGCCTTCATCGAGTAGTCCCACGTCATCAAAAGCTTCTCGACGAATCATCGAGAAACAACCCACGATGACATCTACCGCCAGCATGCGGTCATGCGGAAAGTAGAACATGTGCTCCCCCGCGAAAAAATAGGAAGCTTTGAATATCCTTTCTAAGCGGGTTACGGAACAAAAATTGTTCCACAGCGTGGGAAACCGCCGGCAGGTGCTTTGCTGAGTCATATCCGGATTGAAAACGCGCGGCCCCACATTTCCCACTTTTGGATTCTGATCGAGAAAGTCCGCAAGCGTGTCTAGGCAACCTGGAAATACGATCACATCCGGATTCACGAGCGCGATATAACGTCCTTTGCACTGCCGGATGGCCACATTATTTCCCTTAGCGAAACCTAAGTTTTCCTCACTCTTAATCAATTTCGCCCAGGGAAATTTGGCTTCGATCATCTCGACCGAGTCGTCCGTAGATGCATTATCGATAACTAGAACTTCCATGCTACGCCGCGGAGGAGCTTCGGCTAGGCTTTCGAGACATAACTCCAGATAATGCTTGGCATTCCAGCCAACGATGACGACGGATATTTCTATGGATGTGGTTGAAGGCGACATTTGCCTAACTTCTGGCCGCAGGCTGTTTGATGAAGTGGCCACGGTTTAGAGCTCCTAAGGAGAAGTGAAGCGTGCGTTGGATTCCCAGACCTATCATGGCGACCCCGGAAGAGACGACGCTCTCTGACACAAAGAATGGGCTAATCTGACAAATGTCCACGCCCGAAAGCCCTCTCTTGAAATAATGGACGCCCGGATTCCCTTCGGGATCAATACCTCCGAGGTCATACGATTTAATACCGTGTTTCTTGAGCCAAGAAATCAAGGTCCACTGTAAGAGATAGGCGCCCTTGGAATTCAATCCGGCGTCACTGGTGGCGCCAAGCAGGTAAATAGCGGATTCGCCCATCGCCGAGGCAACGAGGCCAGCCACGGGAACACCCTCATTTTGACAGATCAGAACGCGCAAGCGTTGTGATTCCGGGAGAGCCTCCTGTATCCGCCCGAATTCATCAACATCTACTGTCGTTTGAAACGCCTTGCGCCGGCGCATCTGGGAGTAGATCTCGCTGAAGGTGCGATACTCTTCCCTCCCATTTCCAGAGATCACTGTCAAATTATTTTTTTCGGATCCCTTAAGCTTGTTTCGCCATTTCGCATCGAGTTTGCTCCGCAACTCTTCAAGTGGCGGACTAATATCCATAAGGAAAGTTCGGTATATATCACCAGGTCCGTTGGCATCCCGAACAAATTTCGAAAAAGCAGACTGAAATACTTCGGCCCGCGGCGATCCGGTAAAAGCGTTAGGAAGAATGCTCACGAAGAGTTTCCTCGTTTTAGAGTATTCTTCCTCAATAGCAGCGGCCAGACGAATAGGAACCTCGGGATCGAGAGTCCGGCAACGCCGTTCCCAGAGGGGCCCCCAACGCAGATAAGCCATCCCAAATTTGAGCGGAGTGGGACGAATGATTCTGAGTTGGGCCATCCCCATGACTTCGTTGTCTCTCTTTAATACGACACGACTCAAACTTCTCTCACCCCAACGGACGCTACCATATGCTGCTGTCTGATAGATGTTCGCGTCGTCGAAAAGATCAAGCATCCGTGACCATTCGACGGGCGTTGCGCGGTCCACTTCAACTTGCCAAACAGAATTAGACATGGAGATTTAGTTGAGTCCGCCGTTGTACTAAGCTGAGCCAATATAGACATTTGGACTTGCATCGAGAGAGAGAGAGAGAGAGAGAGAGAGAGAGAGAGACAGAGATGTGTGCACCATTCTCCGCTAAGGCAATTGCTTTGTCGATTTTCAGGCGTCCTTTTCGAGGATGAGCAAATTTACGCCGCCGCAAATGGAAGCGGAGTTTTGAAAATCCGATTTCGTATCGCCCGAAGGCGCGGCAAAACTTCGATTTCGAAGAACAGAGCATCATCACTTGGGGCACAGGTACTGATCCTGTTTAGATGGGACAGGTCAAGCCTTCGAGGATTGGCAACGCTCTCGCTCAAAAATATGGCTTGGTGCCCTGAACGTTCGAGATGCTTCGCTAACTCACAAGTGAGATCCTCAGCAGAACCGTAGGGCTGGCTAAATGAACGTATCTTTGTTCCTAGCAAGGCCTCCAATTCTGCCTTATTCCTGTCAACTTCTGAAACGAAATCCTGCTGCGAGAGAGACCTGAAGTGTGTGTGTGTATACGTATGGTTTCCGATTTCGAAGTCGAAAGATCCTAGGTTACATAATTGTTTGCTGGTCAAGTACAGGCAAGCTTCATTTGCAAGACGACTTTCGTTGATACCAGCCAATTGACGCAACGCTTCAAGAAATATCTCCCTTTCTTTTAGCGAGATGACCGGAAAGAAACTTCCGAAAACATCGGCAAGAGAGTGCAGTTGGAAGGTTTCGCGGCCTGGGACGGCGCGGACCGCCGTTTTGATTATCTCCATTCCCAGCACATTAGCGACATAGCAGACAAGATTGTCCGGTGCAAGGCGTTGATTATCAAGAAACGCAGCGTTTACAAAAAAAACTGCTGGCACGGCAAATTGTCGGCAGAGAGGCGCGGCCCACTCGGCAACCGACGCATAGGCATCGTCGAATGTAACAAGCATTGCGCGGGGTGGTAACCCACGGCCATCACAATTTGTTAGAAGATCTTGAAGGCGTACGGGAACATAGTATGAGGTTATAAATCTTAGCGCCGCTTCGAATTTCTTCGGAGTAGTGCTAACCCTAATGCCGTTGGTAAACGGCGACTGAACGTCCGAAATATTATGGAAGACTACGCAACGCAATGAATATGAAGGGCCGATGGCGCGTGCAAGCCTAAAGCGGCATGGTGTACGCCAAAACCCTTTCGCCGCGAGGCTAATCGCGGATTGTGTCAATTTACTATAAGGCAACTTGTTCCTTATCCAGAAATGTTCGTTGCCACAACTCAAGGCTGAGCAAAGAAAATATTTCTTTGGAGTAGTTGGCACCGTTCGAATTGGCCTTGAGCAAGCTTTCTATCGCAGCTTTGCGAAAATAGCCTCTGCTGATTGTCTTGCTGTCTGTCAACACGTCCCAGATGACATCCTTTAGATCGTTCCGAAGCCACGATTCGTAAGGTACTGGGAATCCAGTCTTTTTCCGATTGCGGATCTCATTTGGAATTTTCTGCGAGAGTGCCTGTTTCAAGATGTACTTCGTATTGCTGCCCTTCAGTTTGAGACTGGGAGGCAGCGATGCTGCAAATTCCAACACTCGGTGGTCTAACAATGGCACGCGGAGTTCAATCGAGTTGGCCATCGTCATTTTGTCCGCTTTGATCAGAAGATCGTCTGGTAACCAGGTCTTGGTGTCGATATAAAGCATCGCGTCGAGTGTGTTATGGTCTCGGACGTGGTTTTGCAATCTGCGCACTGGTTCGAGACTATGTTCACGGTCAATAGCATCCGCAAAATCAGAAGAGTAAACCTTACCCAACCCGTTTCCAGTAAAACGATTGGGATTTGACGTGCGACTGTAGTAATAGTTCGGGAAGTGCTCCTTCATCAATGGCCCGTATTCAGATAATCGACGGGAGCCAAGCAATGAGTTGGCGAGGGAAAATCCTTTGGCGAAGATGCTGTTCAACCGAGAGCCGTTTACCTTGAGACGCTCAAGCCAAACCAGGTTTCGATAATTGCTGTAACCTGCAAATGCTTCGTCTCCACCTTCTCCTGAGAGAAGCACCGTAACATATTTTTTAGCCAGTTTGGAAACATAATAAAGTGCGATGGCCGGAGGTTCACAGACCGGTTCTTCCATGTGCCATATGTATCGGGGCAGGAATGCCGCGAAATCATCGGCCGAAATCGTCATGTCATAGTGCTGGGTTCCAAATTTGTCGGCGGCTAGCCTTGCAAAGGGCCTCTCATCTGCAATTTCGTTTCCGGAAAACCCTACTGTAAAAGTGCTGATCTTCTTATCCGTAGCATTCACAGCGAGGCTCAATATTCCTGTGGAATCGATCCCTCCGCTCAGAAGAATACCCACTGGAACATCCGCAATCATGTGCAGCCCGACGGTCTCAATCAAAAGATCCCGCAAGCCGGCTTCTGCATCTTGAGCGCTCACGACCTCTAGTGGCTCTCCGAAACGCAGGTCCCAATATTGTCTAATTATCGCCTTGCCATCATTGACGAGTAGGTAGTGCCCTGGGGCCAACTTGGAAATTCCATTGAGGAGAGTCTCCTCGCCCGGCACATACAAAAAGGTCAGAAATCGATCGATGAGTTCGGGCGCTATCTGTCTGTCAATCGAAGGATCAGCCAGTATTGCTTTGATTTCAGACGCGAAAACTAAACATGAATCATTTAGGCAATAGTAAAGCGGCTTGATTCCTACCCGATCTCTCGCGAGAAACAAAGTTTTTGCATTGCCATCCCATATAGCGAAGGCAAACATCCCACGCAATTCCTTTAGACAATCGGGCCCATACTCCTCATAAAGGTGAATGATTACTTCTGTGTCAGTCTTGGTCTTGAAGACATGTCCTTTGCTTAAGAGAAGCGAGCGGAGTTCCTGGTAGTTATAGATTTCTCCGTTGAAGACGATCCATATTGAATCGTCTTCGTTTGAAAGAGGTTGGTGACCACTTTGAAGATCAATGATGGAAAGCCGGCGGAAGCCCAGCCCAACCGGGCCCGAGACGTAGTATCCTTCGTCGTCAGGGCCACGATGGCGAATCGTGGCAGCCATCGCCCGCACTAGCTCGGGCGACACAGTCTCGTTAGGCCCGAAGGCAAATTTGCCGCAGATTCCACACATGAGTTCGACGCCACAGGTGAGTGATTACTTCCAAATTGTTTGCAATCCGCAAAGGCGTCTCAATTGCTGACCGCGGATGTAAGCCCGATAAGTGCGATCTTCCAAGCGCGGTAAACGAGCAAAATGAGCTTTTAAAAATCCGTACATGATTCCAATTGAACCGACGATATAAGGTTTTTGAGTTAGACGCCGCAGGCAACTCGCAACTACATAGAGCGGGTGATACCCAGAAACGTAACAGGCTACTCCGTGCTTCACTCTGTCGCGGAACAGACCTTCCTCAGTTCCAGTGAAACGATGATGAAGAAGATGCAGTTCCGGGAAAGCATAGGTCTTCCAACCCAACATATTCGCCTTGACTTCGTCGATGGTGTCCCATCCCGGGGCTAACCAAAGTCCTTCGATTCCTTCCCAACATGCTCTTTTGTAAATTTTGGTCGCTCCTCGTACATGAAACCTCGGATTTACCTCAAGCTTCAGCTCGCCATCAACGAGATGATGAATCTCTCCTCCGCCGATTCCGAGTTTAGAATCTTGGTAAAAGTGAGCGAAGCACTTCTCGAAATAGTCGGGTGCAAAATCCAAATCTCCATCGAGTTTTACGATGAAGTCCCAGTGCGCGGATCGGAGTTTGTTGTACCCATCGTAAAACGCTTCCATCACTCCGCCGCCCGACTTCCGGAAGCCTCTGTTCTTGCGGTGTATAACACTAATCCATGAATGCTGCATCGCATATCGGTCCGCAATTTCACCAGTTCGGTCGGTGGAGCCATCGTCGACGATCACCCATTCAGCAGGAAGTATCGTTTGGTGAAGAACTGACTTAATGGTGGACTCTATGTACTTCTCCTCATCGCGAACGGGAGTGACAATAACATACCTGGGATTCATCGAATAACCTTCGTAAGTAACGATGATCTAAAATTTTCGGCGAAGCTCGTCAAGAACCAATTCGCCGCTGAGAATAGGACAACGACCGTTTTGTACGGAGATTCAGTTCGTTAGGGACGGTGAAATCTGATGATTTGATAGAAAGCGCTTTTTTACAGATATCCACAGACGGAAGCAGGCATAGATCAACGTGGCCAAGAAAAGAACTAGATAGCCAACTACTTTAGCTGGCTTTAGCCCATGCTTGTTATAGAAATGAATGGCTACAAGCCCAGCGCTCGACTTTGCCAAATAAATATCTCGAAAGTCGGATCCCATTCGAAGCAAGTAGACAACGATAGAGTCGCGCTTCGAGCCGATCGGATTCAATTCCAAATCATTCGCATATTGGATCGATAGGCAGCGCGTGCCTTCCAAAGGAACGGATATATCGAGGCTAATTTGACCTTTTTGAAAACTGTAAGGATAAGTTATTCCATCTACAGTAACAGAGGCTATCGCTTGGCCACCTATATCCTGTTTTTGCACGTAAAATATCGAGCTTCGACCGATTCTATTTTCCAAACAAATGTTGTTTGAAAATGATTGGACGTCATAATTGGAATCATTTCGAAGTTTTACGACATAGAGATGCCTTACGATTTCCCCTAAGCTACGCCATTCGGTAGCCGGTTCAAGTCTGTTCACTTCGTCTGCCACTGGGTCGAAGGCGCCGATGCCCTGCGAAAATAATTCTGAGTGATCGTAAAAAAACAAAGGATTGCCAAGAAACTGATTAATAGCTACGTACGCTTCCGGGACTTGCACTGCCGTGGAGTAGCGACTGATGCTGGGAAATCCATCGAACAACAATGTAACGGGTCGGAGAGCCTCAGACATGTTCTTGGGCCTAGTGATATTTTGAGGAACATTTGACGAGTTAACGGTGGCGGAATAGTTGTATGTCTTGAGAGCTCCCAGCATCTCTTTTGGTGCGATGCTGTGAGGAAATATCATTACTTTGTCATAAGGAATTCCTGTTAGTTTCTGAAAACTTTCCATTCTGCTTAAGGCTTGCTTAAGGTCATCTACCTGTGCTGCCAGAGACTTGCTTCGATAGTCGGTGAACTCTTTGTGATCGTGATTGTCTCCGTGGATCGCAATCGAAAATCTATTGGGATGATTTCGAAATAGTGAAACAACATCTGCTTGGCTGCGATCGTAATTCCACGGAATGAAGGCAATGGTTGTATGGAATTCGTGCTTTTCCATTTCCTCAAGAAGGCCCAGGTAACTTAGATTTCCGTATGGCTCACGAAGCCATGGATCATCGATTGTTAGGTTTGCGTAATAATGCAAAGCGTGCCAACCTCGTTCGCCGGCACTAAACTTCACAAACATCATCACGGGCGCAATTTTTGCAAATCTGGCCTCCATGCTTTCGGAGATTGTATCGGTTATGTGATTGTTTGGAAGTGTATTACATAGCAGAAATACCTTTTGCTGGCCGAGGTCTGCCTCCAGGAATATGGGAACGACTTGATGATTGTCTCGGGCTGAGATGATTACTTGAGCATGGTTGTGTTCTGTTCGGCAAAAATAACTTATGTTGTTGCCAGAAATTGGGAAATCAACATTTGTCAATTGTTGCGTCAGACCAGCGACTCGTCCAACCACATAATGCAAGCCCGATAAACTTTTTATATATCCTGAGCCGGTTACGGCACCACCCGACAATTGGCGCAAAATAACTTGATCCACATCTGGTGTTATGGCAAAAACCAGTAACGGTATACTGCCTGCTCTCTCTCGATGCAGAGCTCGAAGCAATGCTTTCGGATTAATATCGTCGAGTGCCCCCGCCTCAATTGCAACAGCCAAGTTCGCATCCTGCCGGATGGCTCCAAGTACGAAGGCCTTGTTACTATCACTCGCTGTAACAACTTCCAAATTAACCCCATAAAATCGGGCAGCAAATTCGAGTTCGCGTTGCTCCGGCGACGGGTTGTCCGACGAGCGAATTAGAACAATGCCAGATGAAAAGCACCAAGAAGATGAAATAAAGGTGAAAACGAAGACAGCACACATAGTGCATATAAGCCGATAGGCGAAACGGTAGCATCCAGCTTGCCCAGCTACAGGAAAACGCCTGCGCGTGTTGGATGACAATAAGAGGACGCGAGAACCAGTTGTATCCATCATCGGCTCTGGTTCTCTTGCACTCTCAATATGTGATCAAACTGAAGCGCTGTTTCATACGCTCGAAGTAAGGACACTTTTTCTGTTTCCCAGTTCAACTTCTCTTCTATCCGTCTACGGCCACGTTGACCAAGTTCTTGACGGAGTTCCCCAGAATCTAGCAAACGGCTGATTTGTTTGGCAAAATCTATGGGATCATTTGGAATGGCATACAACGCTGCGGAGTCTGCTATGCGGCGCCCCTCCTTTAAGTCAAAGAGTACGACTGGCAAATTGAACGCCATGTATTCAAAAATCTTGATCATTGTAGAGTTATCGTTCATTGCATTTTTCGGATCTGTCGCGACACCCAAGTCTGCTTGGGAGAGATAGGTGACTACTTCGCCATGGGACACTTGACCAGTGAGAGTCACAAAAGCGTCCAAGTGCTTCTTAGCGATTACTTCCTGCAACTCCGGAAGTATTGTTCCTCCCCCGACGAGAAGAAAATGTGTGTCTTGCCGATTTTCACACTTAACGATGTGTTCGATGGATTCAAGTAGCAAATCCAGACCATCTTGAGTGCCCATAAAGCCCACATAGACCACGAGTAGCGATCTGCCAAACGTATTGCCATTTCTAGGTTGGAGCCGGCGGAATGTGGCAATATCGGGGCAGTTCCGCACAATGAAGACGTTTTCCGGACGCTTCCCTCCACGGGAGATTGCAATATCCCTAAAAGATTCGTTTGTTGCGATACATGTGCTCGCTACTCGGAAAGAGCACAGCTCAAACAATCGAGCTAACCTATAAAGCAAGCCGCTACGCTTGCCGAACTTCGCCTCAAAGAGTTCTGGACCAAGGTCGTGCTGGTCGAAGATAAATCGGACTCCAAGAGGTTTCAGCAAGAGTCCTATTAGGAAAATCGTGTCTGGAGGATTGCATGCTTGCAGAATGCGAAATCTTGTGCGGGAAAAGACTTTCAATGCCAGAAGCAATTCGGCAGTTAGGGCGACACTATACTCCACAAGATACCCAAGTACGCCCGAGGCCTCCCATACGCGATGACGGTAGATTTCGATCCCATCAAGAGTCTCGTATCCCGCAGTGAAGCCCCTTCCTTTGGGACAAATAACTGAAACTCGATATCCAGCATCACGTAGTGCGCATGCTTCCTTCCATACGCGCCTGTCAAGAGGTACAGGTAGATTTTCTACGACAATGCAGACTGCGATTGCGACTTTTTTACACATTGAAGACCATTCCCACCCATGTCAGTAACCCTCGGTGCTGATAAATTCATCAACCCGTGGACAATTCCAAAAGAAGAACAGAGGTGCCTCGTGTCTCGTCTTTTTCGGGAGACTTATGGCCCAATTTTTTACACTCCCAGGCGATGAACTTCGAATTTCTCACGAGATGAATTCACCAGACTGACTACCGCAACGAACGCTACTACAGGAGTGGGACGGCGTTTGTGACTTATAAACCGCAGCTTCGACAGCGAAGATCCAGTCGTCCTAATCGGCAAGATGCTAACGGAAGTTTCACTTCGCAATCCTTTTGGGAAGGAACGCTATCTTATGCAACTCTATCCGCAGCTACCAGTAGATTATCCTCGTTCTCCACCCGGCTAGGAGGAGCCGTAGAAGAAAATATCTGAATCTCTTGGGCCACCCTGACTTGTTTGTCTGCTGTAAGCTGCGGGAACATTGGCAGGGAGAGGATTTCGCGAGCGGCTTTTCGCGTAACCGGAAAGTCTTCCAGACGGTAATTTAGTGAGACATAAGCTTTCTGCAAGTGCAAGGGAACCGGATAATGAATTCCCGTCCCAATGCCAACATTTTTCAGATGATTCGCCATACCGTCGCGGTCTTTAGTACGGATTACATAGAGGTGATACACAGCACGCGACCACGAAGGCTCATGCGGAAGAGTCAAGGCATCGTTTGTTGCCAGCAAGCGGTTATATTCTTCTGCTCGATCGCGACGCTGCGCGTTCCATTTTGCTAAATGAACTAACTTTATATGCAGAAGCCCGGCTTGGATCGCGTCCGCCCGTCCATTATAGCCTTCTATTTCGTGATAGTACTTTGTCGTCTGGCCATGATCACGCAGCATTTTGATCTTTTTGGCTATGTCGGCATCATTCGTTGTGACTGCACCGGCTTCGCCGCACGCCCCGAGGTTTTTTCCCGGGTAGAAGCTGAATGCGGCGGCGCGGCCCATCGAACCAGCTTTCATCCAACGATTCAGGTTTTTAGAGAAGTATTCAGCACCGTGTGCTTGGCAGGCATCTTCAATCACTGTCAGACTATAGCGTTCCGCTAGCCTCAGGATTGAATCCATATCAGCCATTTGACCATAAAGATGCACCGGCACTATCGCAGTTACTGGTCGTCCGCTTCTAAGGCTGACGAGCTTCCCCGATCGGGTCCGCGTGCATTGCTCTTCCAAATACTGCTGAAGCATCTCGACCGATATGTTGTAGGTGTGTTCGTCAATATCGATAAATTCCGGCATAGCGCCAGCTTGCGATATGGCCTCCGTGGTTGCGATGAACGTATGTGGCACAGTGAGTACAACATCACCGGACTTGACCCCACATGCTGTAATAGCGAATCGCAAAGCGTCAGTACCGCTACTAACCGCAATCGAGTGGTTCGTGTCACAAAAAGTGGCAAACGCCTCCTCAAAATCCTTGACTATGGGTCCGCCAACGAAGTCGGCCGTCTGTAGAGCTCGACGAAATACGTCAGTAAGTTCTTCCTCTAACTCTATGTGCGGAGTGACGAGGTCTATAAAGGGAATACTATTAGAAGTGTTCATTGTGACCTTTTATAGTCTGTTCAATGTAGCGCAAGATCTTGGCCGGATTGCCGGCCACGATGGCGTTAGGCGGAACATCTTTGGTGACTACGCTGCCGGCACCCACGATCGCATTCTCCCCGATATTGGTATTGGAAAGAATCGTAGTACCGGAACCGATTGATGCGCCTTTTTTTATAACTGTACGCTCGACTTTCCAATCCGTTTCGGTTTGTAGATTTCCTTCAAAAGTCGTAGCACGCGGATAGCTGTCATTAATAAATGTCACTCCGTGCCCAACGAAGACGTTGTCTTCAATAACCACTCCCTCGCAGATAAATGTGTGGCTTGAGATCTTACAACATTTTCCGATGCTGGCATTTTTCTGAATTTCCACGAACGCACCGATCTTCGTGTCGTCACCGACTTCGCATCCATAAAGATTTATGAACTTCGACAGTCGAACATTTGTTCCCAATTTAACATCGTCCGCAATGCAATTGTACGAGTTCACAGGTGCACCAGAGCCCCACTCTTGCTCAGTGATTCACTGGCTGCTTCCAGCATGTTGACTACTCGCAGTCCAGCGCACCCATTATTAAAAGGCTCCTGTCCACTTGAGATGCAATCTACAAAGTAAGTCAGCTCTTGACGCAGAGCTTCGACTTGCTCTAGTTGAGGAGCCCACATATCGCCGGACCTATAGTTAACGAGTAGTTCATAGACGCCTTCGCGGCTCGTGATGTCAACTCCTCGGTCATACACCTTTACCTTTTCATCTGCTTCGAGGTCATTCCAAACCAGCATCCGCTTCTCCCCACCAATGAGAGTGGTCCTAACTTTTACTGGGGATAGCCAGTTGACATTAATATGTGCTATTACTTTATCGGGAAAATAGAGTGTCATGTAGGCAACATCTTCACAACCGTTAAGGTGCTTCTGTCCAGTCGCAACAATTGCCTCAGGGCTTGCTTTAATAAGGTAGTCCATGATGGAAAGATCATGCGGCGCAAGATCCCAGAGAACATTGATATCGTGCTGGAAGAGACCTAGATTGATGCGAGTCGAATCATAATAATAGAGCTTACCGAGCGTTCCTTCGTCGAGCAGTTGTGATATTTTTTTTACTGCTCCTGTGAAGAGGAAGGTATGATCCACCATGATCTTTAGATTTTTTTGCAGAGCGAGGCTGATCAGCTCTTCTCCTTGCGCGGCAGTGCTGGTGAACGGTTTCTCGACAAACACGTGTTTGCCATTCTCCAACGCAGCTTTTGCCAGTTCGTAGTGTGTCCAGACTGGAGTGATAACTGCAACGGCATCAATTTTGGGGGACGAGATCACCTCTGCAGCATCTGGAGTTACTTTGATTCCTGGATAAGCTTTCTGTGCACGTTTCCGTGCGATTGGACTTCTGTCTGCAATTGCCAATACCTCGGAACCCTCCAGACTAGCAAGATTTCTTACAACGTTTGGTCCCCAATAACCGTAGCCAATGACGCCGAAGTTCATGATTTTCAGGGATCTCCGAACTATAGGTAATTGAAATGCGTATACGAGAGCGATGCGTCCCTAATGGGCGAAGCGGGCTCTAAGGAGCTAGCATTGCCTTATTTCTCGTGAAATAAGCTGTATTTCTGATGTGCAGACTAGTTTCACCACAACACCTTCTGGCATGTATGAAACTCAACAGGCGCCCGCACCCTTGATCACCGCACGAGGGGTAAGCATAAGGATCTTAAAGTCGAGCCAAGGTGACCAAGACGTGGCATATCGCAGATCCAAACGAACCATTTCGTCGAATTTAACACTACTTCGACCATTAACCTGCCACAACCCAGTAATCCCGGGTTTGACCCCCAAGACCCGGCGACGATGCCACGTCTGATATGCTGCCAACTCATATGGAATTGCGGGACGAGGGCCGACAAGCGACATATCCCCTTTCAGGACATTCACCAGTTGTGGCAACTCATCCAGACTAGTTCTGCGCAAGAATTTTCCTACTCGTGTGACTCGCGTATCGTTCGTGAGCTTGTATACGCCTTCACCATTCCCGTTGAGCGGTTTATGCTCTGCCTCGCCTGCGATTAATTTAGTCACATACTCTTTGTGAACGCTATGGTCATTGTTTGTGTGCATCGATCTGAATTTCAGGAATGTAAAGCTTTGGCCGTACTGTCCGACTCGCTGTTGCCGAAAAAGAACAGGCCCTTTGGATGACACCTTGATTGCCACTGCAATCACCAAAAGTAGAGGCGTACAAAGGATTAATATCAGTGCACTTCCGGCAATATCCATTACTTGTTTGATGCGCAGCAGGACACATCTCCGCTTATCCGGGCTCAACAGATCCGGATACAAAGATGGATTGCTTGGACGTCCGGAGTTGTCATGGCCCCAATCATCGGGAAAGAAGTGGAAGGAGATACTTACTTGACTAAGATGGTCTGATGTCAACTGGGCTCTTAGCGTCGTGCTCACCTTGCTTAAGATCACGCTCAGGATCGAGTTCTTGTCATTGCCCGCGAGTCCCGTGAACATTACACCAACGGTAGTACCATCTTTGTACCAGCCGATTACGTCGGTTTCCCTGATGGATACCAGCAGGGCAGACAGCATGCTGTCGAGAACTTTTCCATTCTTTTCCGAACCCTGAGGATTGCCAGCCTCCAGCAACATAAGAAGGAACGGCTCCCTGGAACGCTCCGTCCTTTTGCGCTCGACGGCAATCATTCTCTTAAAGGTTCCTTCGTTCAGAACCTCGCGCGTTCCAATGGATAACCACTCTAATAGAGGGTCAGCCGGATTTGAAGCTTTATCCATACGCAGCAGAGTCACAGCTAACTCCTCTCTTGTGGCCAATTTACTTTTTGCTGTCTGTTCGGAACGATTGTTCATAGCTTGTTCTTAACTTATTTTTCTTGAGACAAGAGAAAAACAAGTGATTAGAACTGTTCGTGTAAATAGGGTCTGTATCGGGCGACTTTGGACATAAGAGAATCAGAGAATTATTCTGTCGAAGTGTCTTTCAACCGTAAGTCCGTTGAAGGGCTGTAGTAGTAGTCACTGGTTGCCGCGTTCTTTGAACTATTCACTAGCGCACCGATCAACTTTCTAGGCTCGAGCGCCTCGAGTCCTTTTTTTAATTGTCGTCTTTCTGTGGTTCCTTGACGTGTAATTAGAAGAATTCCATCTGCCAACCGCATCCAGACGCTTGTGTCAGCCAAAGGCAGTACGGGAGGAGAATCGATGATGATCCAATCAAACAATACGGCTAGTTGATCCATCAGCTCAGATAACCTTCCCGATTGCAGTAGCTCCAGTGCATTGCTAGGAGCACTGCCTGCTGGCAATATCCAAAGATCCTGGCCTTCGAGATGGTAGATACTCTCCGTCAGGCTGCGCTCGCCTCGCAGCAATTCACAGAGGCCCGGATTCCTTCCGAGCCCGAACATCCGCGATAAAGACGGACGCCGCAAATCTCCCTCCAACACTAAAATTCTTTGTTGAGTCCTTAGAGCGAGAGTGCAAGCTAGGTTAGCAGCAATCATGCTCTTGCCCTCTTGAGGAATTGTGCTCGTAATTAGCACTTTCCTAAGCGTCCGATCGCGCCGGAGATGTCGTAACCGCACCCCTAGAAGGCGGAGAGCTTCCGCGGCCGGGCTCCCACTGTCCGTCAGACTTACCAGTCGACTTTGAGAAGTAAGCGAAACCTCCAGGGATTGGAATTGGCCAAATGGATCCAATCGATCTTCAGCCTGCCAAAGCTTGGCGCCTATATGAGTTCCAGGTGTCGTCCCTACCGGCGACTTCGCTGGTAGGCCGAACGACACCTCGCGATCCGAACTTTTCGTTGCATCAATCTGCTCAGACGAACCTGTCGTATCCCATTTCGATGTTGATTCACGCTCGACGCGCCGCAACACTTCAGTTGCTTCTGACATCGCTGTCAAATCAATCTCAGAGCGTTCGGCTTCCGATCTTTGTAACGCCTCAAATATGCGACTCATGTTTTCTCGCTTCAACGGCTAACGCTACCCCATCGCCTGCAATAGGTCTTCACAGGGCAGCATCCAAGTCATTGAGCACGTTTCCGATGTGTGGGATTGGATGTAAGGTCAAAGGATTCGATCGTGAGATGGAAGAACGCTTGTACACTTAGAAAGTAAACCTAACCGCGTAGGTAACTGATGGCAGAGCCTGCCAAGATGGTGGCTATGATTAGTGCCCCCATCGCCCATCCGAGTACCATCTTCCTTTTGCTGCTTCGTTCATCCGACGGGCTCACGATCTCAGGGATCTCAGATAAGATCGCCATCGGAAGTAGGGCTTTAATTTCCTTTTCGCTGTGCAGGCGATGGTCCATAGCTTCGAGTCCACCCACCACAAGGAGGCCCAACGCGAGACCGACGCCCAGTCCGATTCCACAGAATTTGAGACGATTGGGGAAATCCGGTTTCAGCGGCAAGCTCGGAGGATCAATCATGCTGAAGCGTTCTCCCTGCTGCATATATTCCATGCTGGTTGCCATCTCTGATTCGTTCTGCTTTTTTAGCAGGTCGTCGTAATTAGCCTTAGTTTGGTCATAACCACGTGTCAGATCTGCCAGCTGCTGCTCACGCGTAGGCGCAGAATTCAACCGATCCTGGTAGCTGTTGACTCTCGCTTGTAACCCGGCGATTGCTTGCTCACGATTCGTGATCTCGGCTTGGTTGGCTTGCAGTTGGCCTTGGAGTTGCAATAGCGACGAGTTTTGTGATGGATCCGCTCCGTCGCGTATAGCAGTACTGTCGACCTGCCCCCCGCTATTATTTTTTTTCTTCAACTCAGTAACGAGCGCGCTCCTCACCTTTTCGGTCTTGGATATTTCGTCTTTTAGATTCTCGACTTCCGGGTATTGATCGGTGTAGCGAGTGCTAAGGTCTGCTAGCTTCGACTTTAATCGATCGAGTTCTTGGTCAATCGCTGACAAACCTGTCGGGGCACCGTCGGCAGTCCGGGAAGAAGTATGAAGAGCCCGGTATTGCTCGATCAACGTCTGGAGGTAAACTCGCTGCTGTTTCGCAGTGTTAAGAGTATCCTGAGCGTTCTGTAGCTGCGCCTGGAGCCCGCTTAGAATTTGTAGGTTGCTTGTTTCTTGGGAAGGCAACTCTCCCACATGTTCCCCTTTAAACTCTCGAATTTTAGCTTCCTGCTCTGCTAGGTTTGAACGTGCATTTTCCAACTGGCTACCAATAAATTTAGTGGTGTCTTCAGATAGTTGTTGGCGCACCTTTAGATTTTCGTTAATAAACAGGTTAGTCAGTTCGCTTGTTACACGTTGGGCAACACGAGGGTCACGCGCCGAATAGTTGATCTTGAATGCCGTGATCTGATCGCCCTGAGAATTATGTACGAGTTCGATGTCAATGTCTTTGCGCATGCGCTCGACTTTTTCATCTGACGTGAGCTGGCGATGGCTGTCACCATAGAGGTGCAACTTGTCAATGATCAGAAGGAGGCGCGTCCGACTAAGAATTTGTTGTGTAATGCTCTGCAGTCGATTCTGTAGATCGTCGTTGACATTCGGAACAACGTAGTTTTTAGGCATGGTGGGCTGCTCTACCAGGATGAGCGTGCCCGACTTGTAGCTCACCGGCAGAACCCAACTGGCCCCCCAAACCACGAGCCACCCTAGAAATAGCGGTACCAAAAAATGGATATGACGACGGCGGATTATGTTCAGGTAGTGTTCGATGTCAGTTCGTTCGGAATTTTGTTCCTCGGAGATCTCTTCCATGATTGTCTCCAGCGGTGCATGCACTAATAAATGGCAGAGATGAACTGGTGGTTGGGTATGAAAAGAACGGAGTACTATTCTTGTGGATCGAGAAAGTCACAACCGATTTTATCGGTCTAGGCCAGACCGGCGACCGAGGGCAACGCTGAGAGTGTTACGGGGAATCCCAAGCAGCCCCTTCAAGGCACTACGACGGTGTCGTGCGGTTCGAGTTTGATGTTCTGATGCAAGTTTTTGCCTTTGATAAAGTCCCTGTAATTGAAGGCGATACGCGACTGACCGCCATCGGGATTCTGTCGAAGGATGTAAATGGCTTTCTGCTTAGCGAAATCTCCGGGGCCACCAGCAATTGCGATTGCGTCCATAACTGTTGGCGCGAGTGCAAGCGAGTATGATCCTGGCTTTGCTACCTGTCCTAAGATATTAAACTTATCGCTGTTAATTTTTTCCACCATTACCGTAACTTCTGGTTTGGTAATGTAGATCCGGAGTTTGGTAGCTATATCCTGTTCGAGTTGCACAGGAGTCCGTCCTGTTGCTTGAACTTCTCCTACCAGAGGCAACGAAATCTTTCCGTCCGATCGCACTTGAATCGACCGAGTGAGGTCAGGCTCTTTCCAGACATTAATCGCCAGAACGTCGTCATTACCAATAAGGAAACTATCATCGTGTGGTTTGCTGTCCGATGGTGTCAGAGGTTGCACGGGAGAAGCCGCAATGGTGGCCGCCGGGAGTTTGTTACTAGCCTGACCTGCGGCTGGCACTTGAGCTAGTAAAGAACCGGAAAGAACAATCAAAAGAAATCCTAATCCTATTGAGTGATCTGTATTGCTTTTTGAAACGACTTCCGACGAGGATCCCTGAAGAGGTTTGCCTTCGCGTCTGGCGAATCTCTCTTGTCCTCCAACCTGACTCTCTGTATCAGAGATCTGAGTCAGAACCTGAGTCTGCGATACGAGACTGAAGTGGTAAGGGTACATGCTGATTCACGCTGTCCGGCTTGGTTGAAGCATTTTGGAGGCGATCTCATCCAAGTCTGATCGACTCTTCTCAAATACTGGTTATTTGTCGTCCACTACAAAGTGACGTTTCACCAAATCTCACGGGTCCCGTAACTTGGTTGGCCACGAACACGGCTGCGCCCCGCGTCATCACCGGCTCCACGTCAGTGGCGTCAATCTCTACGGCCACGGATTGCGCCATCATGTCCACGGATAGAACCAGACGATACAGATTCTTCTTACGGACCAAGACCCCTTCGACGCCTTCGAGGGAGCCCCGTATGACACGAACCAGTTCACCACACTTCAAGAAAGGATGCGGTTCCACGCGAAAGGGCCCTTCGACCGCTCTTTGAATTGCTTGAATTTCGGCTTCCGGAATGATCGCGATGCGTTCGCCACGAGACAGAATCATATGAATTCCGGGAGTTGACACGACCTGCAATCGGCGATTGAGTCCTCCCCGAACGAAGACATAGCAGGGGAACAGCGGTAGCGCAAGCATTTTGCTTCTGTCTTTCCAGCGCCGTATCGATTCATAAAGCGGTAGAAAAACCTCAAAGCCCTTTGCTGACAGCATCTCCGCCACTGCCTTCTCGTGCTGATGGCGGGTGTAGAGAGCCCACCAGCCCGAGGTGTCTTGTTCTATGTCGATGCTCTGAGGAGTTAGCATTTAGCTTCGCCTTTCCTTTTAACAGCAATATTTCTGATACTCGGTTACAAAGACATAGCTTCGCCCTGTGGGCTACAGCCCTTGTTTTAATCCTGCGCTCAGGCTCCGAACGCTTTTGTGGATATGCAGAGACGCTGGCTTGCACGATGATGGCCATAGTCCAGCTAACCGGTAAAAAGTCCAATGCCAGTATTTACTGTTGATTTTCCGGGAAATTAGAGCGAGCGTGACAGTCCGATCTTCTACACGCAATCCTGGGGTTGCAGGGTCATGCATACAAGAACAATAAATTGCACAACTTTCCGGCTAGATCGGCGGCAAAATGTCGAGAAAGAGATGCGCCAAGGCGCTTAATGGAGAGAAGTCCCATATCCTAGAGCAGAAATTTCCCTCGAAGAGGGCGGCCTCATCTTAAGGAGAACTCATGCCTAAGCCAACGTTTTTGGCTCAGCCCGTCAGGGACACTAGGGGATCTTCACCGAAATCTCGTTCGATTGAGTGCTTTCTACGCCGCTCGCGTCGACACTCTCTACGTAGTAACTGTAGGTACTGCCACTTATAACCGTGCTATCCACATAAGTGGTTTGTGCGTCTGGAGACGAGTTAATCAATTGGAAAGGTCCACTACTGCTTGCCGACCGATATATGTTATAACCCACCACTGGATCGGGTGAACTACTTGGCGCGTCCCAGCTAAGGTCGACCGAATGCGCGCTCGCCGCTCCCGTCCCACTGAGAACTACAGTTGCTACGCTTCCGCTAGCCGAGTTGCTGTTGATCGTGAGCTGCCCCGCAACTGCTCCCGCCGAGGTCGGCAAAAACTGTATCTGCAGCGTCGCAGTCTGATTTGGATTTAGAGTTAGCGGGAAACTACCGCCCAAGATAGAGAAGCCCCCTCCGCTGATCGACAGGGAGTTTACCGTCACCGCAGAAGTGCCCGTCGATGTCAACGTTACCGACTGCGTTGTCGAAGTATTTAACGTCACGCTACCAAATTCCAGGCTGGCAACACTCACCGTCAACTGCGGATTCGCAGTCACGCCCGTACCGTTCAAAGTCACGATCGCCGCGTTCCCGCTGGTCGAGTTGCTGTTGATCGTGAGCTCTCCCGCAGCTGCTCCAGCTGAGGCTGGTAAGAACTGCACCTGCAGCGTCACTGACTGACCCGGATTCAACGCTACAGGGAAGCTCCCCGCAAGGATAGTAAAACCCGCACCTGCAATCGATACCGAGTTCACCGTTACAGACGAAGTGCCTGTCGACTTCAGTGTCACCGACTGCATCATCGAGGAGTTCACCGTCACGTTGCCAAAACTCAGGCTGGCGATACTCACCGTCAATTGGGGATCCGCGGCCGTGACCCCTGTACCGGTAAGGGCTACCGCGATGGCGCCCCCACTGACGGAGTTACTGCTGATCGCGAGTTGTCCTGCAACTGCTCCCGCTGATGCCGGCTGAAACTGTACCTGCAGCGTCACTGTCTGTGTCGGATTCAACGTCAACGGGAAGCTCCCCCCAACGATAGAGAAGCCCGCGCCTGTAATCGACGCTGAGTTCACTGTTACCGCCGAAGTGCCCGTCGAGGCCAGCGTTACCGACTGCGTTGTCGACGTGCTCACCGTCACACTGCCGAAATTCAGGTTCGAGGCGCTCACCGTTAGCTGCGGATCAGTTGGCGGAGCAGAGCCGGTCGCCGCCGCACCCATACCGCTGAGCGCCACGATGATCGCGCTACTAATGGCAGAGTTACTGCTGATCGCGAGTTGCCCCGCAACCGCTCCCCCTGAGGTTGGTAGGAACTGTACCTGCAGCGTCACTGACTGCGTCGGATTCAACGTTACTGGGAAGCTCCCCCCAACAATAGAGAAGCCTGCGCCTGTAATTGACGCTGAGTTCACCGTTACCGCCGAAGTGCCCGTCGAGGTCAGCGTCACGAGTTGCGTCATTGACGAGTTTACAGCCACATTGCCAAAACTTAGATTCGAGGTGCTCACCGCCAATTGCGGAGCCGCTGGCGGAGCAGAGGTAGCTGCCGTGCCCATACCGCTGAGTGCTACGACGGCTGTGCCGCCGCCATCAGTTGAGTTGGTGTTGATCGTGAGTTGTCCCGCTGCTGCGCCCGCTGAGGTTGGCTGAAACTGTATCTGCAGCGTCACCGTCTGCGCCGGATTCAACATCAATGGGAAGCTACCACCTAGGATAGAGAAGCCCGCGCCCGTAACTGACGCTGCGGTCACCGTTACCGGGGAGGTGCCCGTCGATGTCAGTATCAACACCTGTGTTGTAGCGGAGTTGACCGTGACATTTCCAAAACTCAGACTCGGGGTGCTCACCGACAGATTTCCATTGCCCCCCGACCCACAACCGGAGATTGCCAACACCAGGAAGCAAGCCATCCCAAAAGCGATCCATACACTATCGCACTCGCGAGATCGTGTGCCTAGCCAGATTCGGAGCCTGGTCAGCTTCCGAGAGACAGCATAAGAAGTGCGAGAAAGCGCTGAAACAACGCGGCCCGACGAGACAGGAATAACATATTTGGGCGACACGAACATCACCTCTTGAAACGTGCAAAAAGTGCATGGATAAGAGGCAGAGCAAAAAGGAAAAAAGGGAAGCGCTACATGTCTCGTACGAAATGCGTGCCATCAATCAGCATTGGCGCTCAATGTAGGGGAACGATTTGTCTTTACCTGGCAACTTTCATGAGAGCTGCTCAAGTCGCCTTTCATTCCCAACGTTCGTACAAGATCAAAGTTTGTGCAGCGATTTACGGCTTTTTGATAAGCCGCGTCAATGGGAAGAGCGGAATGTTTCACCCCTCACGACTTCAGATTGACATTCGTATTTAGGGGGACACAATCACACTAATTGGTTACCAATAGACCTTATTGTTGGTTTCTGACGTGCAAGCTATGTTTATAGCAGAGGTACTCCCAGCAATCAAGGCACTCCGCAGCAACCGAAACGTCACGATCGAGATCGAGCTTGGGCAAAAGTTTGATGTCTGTCGCCGGACGCCAGCAACTACTTAAATCGCTTTCGAACACACCGATAAACCTCAACCTCTTGACCACCAACGCGATATTTCATGGTGCCGTCCGATTGCTCGATGCCTTCAAAATGAACAGGGTACTTAAAGGTTACCGACACTTCAGTTAGTAACCATGACTATCTTTTTATCTTCGTCGCGCAGTGAAAAATTAATAACTCTCTCGGTCATTGGCTATCCTGTGACTCAATATAACTTAGGGCTACTAAATCGATCCATGCAGACTAACTGCATCCCATGTGTGCAATTTTTTGTTGACACTTTCCGGGGATAGCGTTAAATTCGCTGCACTTCAGGGATCGTTCGTGGGCATTAATGCTTGGCGCAATCCAAAGCGGGTAACTCAACCCATCATTACGATCTGAAGTAAATATATGGATTGATTTTCTTTTTGCAATTTTTTGCACTTGCCATCTGCCAAACGACGATGATGCGTCGTGTTTATCATAAGGTTCTCCGGGCCCTTTACAAATAATCGATCTGTTAGACAAATGCTAGGTTGGAAACGACCCGGCTGGTATAGTTCGCTCTCTGTAGCATCTGGTCCACCTATTCGATTCCGCCTTGAGGTGTGTTACATGACGCACGCATTGCAGATTTTAGCAATTAGCGACGACATCGATGTCTGCAACATGATTCACACTTCTCTGGGATCCAATGGTCATAAATCCATGTGCGTTTCTTCCTCTCGCGAGGCACTCCAGTTATTGCACACAGGAGTGGTCGCAGATTTTCTCTTGTTCGACGCAGTTAAGAGCAAATCGCGGGATGGCCTCTTTGCCTCAGATCTTCTGCAACATCTAAGCAGCGAGAAATTGTGCATCCTCTCAGAAATTGGAGACACATCCTGGGAGAAATACGCGGCGAAATGGAGCATTAAAACTGTGCTGACGAAGCCTCTGCTGCGGAAAGACCTGGAGAAGCTGACTTCCTGGCCCGAGGTCAAGCCAACAGCAGTAGGAACCCCGCAAGCAAACAACCCAACGAACCTTCCCAACTACCATTTGGAAGAATTGGACAATAACCGCTTTTTCCTGGCAGCGTCACCCACGATGATGCAGCTTTACAAAGATGTCCGCCTTCTCGCTCCCGTCGACATTCCAGTACTCATTCTGGGTGAGAGCGGCGTAGGTAAGGAAATAGTGGCCATGCTGCTGCATAAGTATCACTCAAGTGCGGACAGAAGTTTCCTCAACGTCAATTGTGCCGCTCTACCCACAGAACTTCTCGAAAGTGAACTATTTGGCTACGAGGCGGGAGCTTTTACCGGCGCAATGAAATCCAAGCCGGGCAAGTTTGAACTCGCCAATAAAGGAACTCTGCTACTGGACGAAATTGGCGAAATGAGCCCACAGATGCAGGCCAAATTGCTTCACGTACTGCAGGATGGCTCCTTCTGCCGTCTTGGAGCGCGCGTTAGCACTCAAGTTGATGTACGTGTCCTGGCGGCCACCAATATCAACATGTTGGATGCGCTGGCTGAAAAGCGTTTCCGCGAAGATCTTTACTATCGCCTAAACACCCTAACCATTACCGTTCCTCCGCTACGCGAACGCCGTGAAGAGATCCCATTGTTGATGCGAGAGTTGATACGCAGAGGTACGTCTCGGCCTGAACAACCCTCTACCTTCTCCAGTCGAATTATGGAAGCGGCTCAGGAATACCACTGGCCTGGAAATCTTCGCGAGTTGCGTAACTTCGTCACCCGCACACTTGTCCTCCAGGACGAGGAATCCGCGTACAACGACCTGCGGACTAAGACGCGAGTCAATACCGTAGTCCCCGTGGAACCCATAGTAGAGAAGAAACCACCTGCTTCTGCCAACATGAGAGACGTGGTCAATGGAGTCAAGAATCAGGCAGAAATCCGTATGCTCGAAGATGCACTATCTACTTCGGGATGGAATCGAAGAAGAGCCGCCAAGGTCCTGAACATCAGCTACCGAACGCTACTTTATAAGATTCAAAGGTATGGCCTGAAAGCATAGGATTTCTAGCGTCGCAAACCAATCAATAAAATTTCTAGTTGTAAATAATCCTCAAACTGGACTGATACTGATCGCGAGCTTGACGGTAGGCTGCGCGCAGAGCGGTGTTTGGGTGGGCAGTGCGGGTGGCTTCGACTTTGACGCAACGGCTGGCCAGTTCGGCGAAGCTCTTTGGATGGCCGTTGGCATGGCTGTAGGTATAGATGGCCTGAATGGCAGCGCCGAGGCAGCCAGCCTCTTCTTCGAGTGGGACCTCCACGGTTGCACCGCTGGCATCCGCGAGGAGTTGTCGCCAGGCGGCAGAACGGGATCCTCCGCCGATAACGAGCATACGGTCGACCGGCGCCTCGCTCTGAATGAGGTCGAGGCCATTGAGGATGCCGAAGCTGACGCCTTCAATAGCGGCGCGGATGAGGTTCTCGGGCGTGAAGTTATTAGCCGAGATGCCAGTGAGCGTTCCGCGAGCATTTGGGAGGTCGGGTGTACGCTCTCCGTTGAGGAAGGGGAGAAAGACGAGGCCATTGGCACCGGGAGGAGTGGCGGCGAGTGCCGCTTCAATATCCTGCACGGTTTTGCCGAGAGTGTTGAGGGTCTGCGTAACGACATTGGTCGCGTTCATGGTGCAGACGAGGGGTAGCCAGCCGCCGGAGGAGGAGCAGAACGGGGCAACATTGCCGGTGGGGTCGAGCACGGGCTGATCGTGGAAGGAGTAGACGGTGGAAGAAGTGCCGAGGCTGAGGGTGACAACACCCTCGCGAACATTGCCTGTACCAATAGCGCCCATCATATTGTCGCCACCACCGGCGGAGACGATGCAGGACTGGGGAAGTCCGAACTCTGCGGCTACTTCGGGGCGCAGCGTGCCGACGGGCTCGTCCACGGTGATGAAAGGGGGAAGCGCGGCGAAGAGCTGACCGGTGCCGCCGTCAATAGTATCGAGCACCTCGCGGGTCCAGCGGCGGGAGCGTATGTCGAAGAAGGCAGTGCCGGAAGCGTCCCCGTACTCCGCGCACATGCGGCCCGTGAGCCAGAAGTTGAGGTACTCGTGCGGCAGGAGGATGTGGCGGATACGGGCAAAGTTTTCGGGTTCGTGACGCTTGAGCCAGAGCAGCTTGGAGACGGTGTAGCCTGTCAACGGTACGATGCCGAAGCGCTCGAAGCAGGCTTGTTTCCCGCCAAGTAGTTCGACGAGTTGCTGGTTTTCGGGCGCTGTTTCAGTGTCGTTCCAGAGCTTGGCAGGGCGGATAACGTTGTGGTGTTCATCAAGGACCACGAGGCCGTGCTGCTGGCCCGAAACGCCGAGCGCCTGTACGTCTTTGCTCGGCGACTGCGCCAGGGCCTGACGGACAGAGGTGCGGAGGGCCTCGACCCACCACTCGGGCTGCTGTTCGCGCGCACCGGTTTCACGTTCGATGAGCGCGTGCGGAGCATAGCCACGCCCGAGGGCAGTTCCGTTTTCATCGATAACCAGGGCCTTCGTGCCCTGAGTGCCGCAGTCGATTCCGAGATACATCGTTTCGATCACCTTCGCGTTCGTAGATTGTCTAAAGAAATCAGCCGGCCGGCCGGCGCTGTGTACCAGCGTATCCGAGTTGAGGCTGAAAGTGCCATTCCTTTGGTGATTGAAGAAAATAGTTCGATGTAATGGAAGCGGGTGGAAGTGCGAGCAGTTCGCCCTGATAAGAAGTGGTTTCAGAATATAGCGTAAATGCGGGTTGATTTTCTTCGATTGCAGAATATAAAGTGGAACTCCTCCTTTGAGAGAGATGTGTGAGGTTTTAATGGCAATGACACGACGGTCATTTCTGCGCACAAGTGCGGGAATGGCAGCATTGGGATATGCAGGTGGGCTATACGCGACAGAAAAACCGGCTTCAGCAGGTATTGCGACAACGCCGGACCACTATCGTCAGCTGATTGATGGGTTCGGATTTTCGGAGGCCTTCCACGCGGCGCGTACGATTCGTCTCCTGGAGGAGAAGGATCAGAACAATCTGTTGAACCTGATGTTTTCGCCGAACGGCGGCATGGGCTACTCGATCCTGCGCAATGAGATCGGCGATGGACCAGAGGGGGCGGGTAAAACCGACGGTACTGTGGCGTCGATCGAACCGAAGTCGGGTGAGTTCAACTGGACAGGCGACGAAGACCAGATCTGGCTAATGAATGAGGCGAAAAAACGTGGATGCGCGCGTTTTATGAGCAGCGCCTGGTCGCCGCCGGCGTGGATGAAGTCCAACAGCGACAGCTATGCTGGCGAGTTGAAGCCAGCGATGTATCAGCAATACGCAGACTACCTCGCGACGTACGTGCTGGAGTACAAGAAGCGATACGATCTCGATATCTACGCGATCTCGCCTGCGAACGAACCGAATTTTACGCCGACGCAGAAGTATGCGTCGTGCCGTTGGACCGGCGGGCAGATGGCAAAATTTCTGCGACAAAACCTGATCCCGACGTTCGAAGCGAAGGGCGTCTCCGCAAAGATCGTCATTAACGAGCACGAACACTGGAGTGACGATATGATCAACGAAATTCTCGCTGATCCGGTGTGCGACAAGGCGATTCAGATTGCGGCGGCACATGCGTACGCGCCCACGTCTGCCCCTTACGTATCGATCAGTGCGCGGACGGGAAGATTCTCAACAGCGCTGGACAGGAAGAAGACGATCTGGGAGACCGAGGTCAGCGCGGGCGACGCCAACATCACGAACATGAACGACGGCGTCTACTGGGCGCGCGTGGTGCACACACACATGATTGAGGATGACGTAAGTGCGTGGCTGTATTGGTGGGGGGCAGCAACGACGACGTCACGGAGTTCGCTGATTGCGATTGATGTGCCGAACAAGAAGTATCAGCTATCGAAGCGGTTCTTCACAATCGGGCACTTCTCACGTTTTATCCGCCCTGGGTTTCACAGGGTGGATGCGAACCCTACGCCGGCGCCGAACACATATTTTTCTGCTTACATCGATCCGACGGGCAAGCGCCTGGTCTGCGTCGCAATCAACGACGACGCGGTAGAGCGTCCACTGACGATTCAGTGCGGTGGGTTCAACGCGACGACTTGCACCGCAGTGCGGACATCAAATACAGAGACCCACGCAAAGCTACCTACGATCGCGGCTACCAACGGACAAATCGAGGTGACGACAACACCGTTGAGCGTCACCACATTCATCATCACGTAGGGGACTGGAAATCACCCGAATCTATAGTTGCAAAAGAGACATATCCTGATTTGTGCGTGCAAAGACAGCAAAACTGGGTTTAGTTAGAATGATCAGCATCGTCTGGAGGCGGCAGGGGGTGTTTGGTCTATTTCCCCTATCCCGGCACTTGGCATACTTTATTGAAACTCGAAGGCGCTCCGTTACCAGGAGCGGTCGACGTGGAATTGTGGCCTGGGGCCTGCAGACCGCGCTGGTGGCTAGTCTGTGCGCACAGGCTCACAGTCCAAGCGCTCTTCCTCCTCCCGGCGCGAGATCGGAGACGTGCAGAAACCGGGCGGTCCCTGAGTTGGTGGACGTAACGGAGAAGTCAGGGATTCACTTCCGTCATCTTTCTGCACCCGACAAGAAGTACATCGTCGAGTCGATGAGCGGTGGTGTTCTGATCCTGGATTACGACCGTGACGGCTGGCCCGACATCTACTTCACAAATGCACCCACGGTTGAGATGGCGTTAAAGGGCGAGAAGGCTCGCAGCGCGCTGTATCACAACAACCACGACGGCACCTTCACAGATGTAACGGATAAGGCAGGCGTGGCAACACCGTGCTTCGCCATGGGCGGAGCAGTCGGCGACTACAACAACGACGGCTACCCAGACATATACGTGACATGTCTGGGCGGCAACGTCCTCTATCGCAACAACGGCGACGGAACATTCACCGATGTGACAAAGAAGGCAGGCGTGGTCGATGGGCGCTGGTCGACTGGCGCGGCCTTCGGCGACTACGACGGGGACGGGTTCGTGGACCTGATGGTCACTAACTACGTCGATTTCAAATTGACGGATCTGCCGGGCTTCGGCAAAACGCCGACCTGCAGGTATCGCGGGATCGATGTCCAGTGTGGGCCGCGCGGACTAAAAGGAGCGGGTGACGCTCTGTACCACAACAACGGCGATGGAACGTTTACAGATGTTTCGAAGGCAGCGGGCGTAAGTGATCCGAACGGTTATTACGGCCTCGGGGTAGTGTGGTCGGATTTCAACAATACGGGTCGGCCTGACATCTATGTCGCCAACGACTCGACGCCGAACTTTCTTTACAAGAACGAGGGCAACGGGAAATTTTCGGAGATTGGCCTGGAATCCGGCACTGCGGTGAGCGCGGATGGCTCCGAGCAGGGTTCGATGGGCGTCGCAGTGGCCGACTACAACCACACGGGAAAATTTTCCATCTACGTTACGAACTTCGCGGACGAGGAGAACGCGCTCTACAAGAATCTCGGGAACTATGACTTCCGCGATGTTTCCTACGATGCCGGGGTTGCGCTGGCAACGCTTCCGTGGGTGAAGTGGGGCGATGCGTTTGTGGATCTGGATAACGATGGTTGGGCCGATCTGATTGCAGTGAACGGACAGGTATATCCGCAGGTGGACTCGCTTCCATCGGGCGCGCGGTATCGCCAGCCGAAGAACCTGTTCATGAATGAGCGCAATGGTCTCTTCTGTGACGCCAGTAAGCAGGCTGGAGAAGCGCTTCAACAGCCGCGTGTAAGCCGCGGACTGGCGATCGCGGATCTGGATAACGACGGCAATGTAGATGTCGTGGTCTCTGATGTTGATGGCTCGCCGATGATTTTGCACAATAAAGGTGTCGCAGGCACGCACTGGGTGAGTTTTGAGCTTGCGGGCACGAAGAGCAATCGGCTGGCGTTGGGCGCGCGAGTGACCGTGACGGCTGGAGGTATGACTCAGACCGATGAGGTACGAAGCGGTGGAAGCTACCTCTCGCAGAATGACTTGCGTCTGCACTTCGGGCTGGCACAGGCGACAAAGATCGACTCGGTGGAGGTGCGTTGGCCCTCGGGGAAGATCGAGAAGTTGGGTGGGCTCGCAGTAGACCAGTTCTACGCTGTGCTCGAGGGACGCGGAGTGGTGGACGCGAAGGAAATTGGTCCAACCCGTAACCGCTAACGTGATTTAATCTGCTGGCAGGTCGAGCACCAAGCTTACTCCTACGTCAGAGGTTAGCTCTCTGACGTAAGCGGACACGAGCAAATGCAGGGTATGTGGCAGCGAGATGCGACAGGTCGGCCCACCGATCGAAAATCCTGCGAAACCGTATCTTCTGCGATGCGCAGTTCTTGACAAATGAAGAGCTAAAGCGTTTAAATGCTCTCGCAGTTGGGTTTCTCTTTAAGGCAATTCAGACTGCGATCGATCGTGCACTTTGCTGTTTTCTTTGCGAAATTTCTGAGGAGCCATGGTTATTGTGTGTCTGCCAGACAAGCAAGCTAGTCGACAGCGCATTTGCTCGCACAAAAATAAAAACGAACAAAAAGAAAAACTAAACGGAGCTGTCCTCACGGTGTTGCGGTGACAGGGCGGCCTTTATTGACCTGAAATTTAACTTTCATTGGGAGGCAGTCGATGAAACGATCACTAAGCTGGTCACTTCTTACGGCGTTGATCACAGCTCTATTGCTGGGCACGCTTTCGGCGTACGCACAAAAACTTACAGGTACAATTAGCGGTGCGGTAACGGATACTTCCGGAGCCGGTGTTGCGGGAGCAGTCATTACTGCTACGAACACGGCGACAGGGAAGACGTTCAATGCCACGACGGATGCTCAGGGCAACTACACCGTGGCGGAACTACCGGATGCTGTATATGACGTCTCAATTTCAGCCGGCAATTTCAAGGAATTCCGAGTAAAGAGCGCAATCGTTCACGTCGCCACAACGACAACAGTGGACGCCCAACTCCAAGTGGGAAGTGTATCCGAGACTGTCACCGTACAGGCGAATGCGCTGCAGGTGCAGACCGACAGCGCCAGCCTGGGCGTGGTCGTGGATGGCACCCAGGTGAGGGAGCTCCCACTGAACGGCCGCAACTTTGTGCAGCTGACGCAGCTTCAACCTGGCGTTTCTGCAGCAAACGGCTTCCAGAACACGGGTAAAGGCCTGAACGGCGGCGTCGATATGTCGGTCAACGGCAATCCGACGACGAACAACCTGTTCCTGGTCGATGGCGTGAACAACAACGACGTCGGATCGAACCGCACGATCCTGATCTACCCATCGAACGAGGCGATCGCCGAGTTCAAAATGCTTCTGAACAGCTACGGGCCGGAATATGGCCAGGCTTCGGGTTCTGTGATCAGCATCATCACTCGTGGCGGAACGAACACCTTCCATGGCAGCGCATTCTACAACGGACGCAATGATGCGCTGAATACATACACGTTCTTCTCGGCACCAAACGCGGGCAAAGGCCTGCCACTGGATGGCAAGGATAAGCAGCGCCGCAACGATTGGGGTTATTCGATCGGCGGCCCCGTCCTCAAGGACAAGCTCTTCTTCTTCTGGAGCCAGGAGTGGAACCATGAAATCAAGGGACGCCAGGTGAGCGCCTGCGTGCCGACGGCTGCAGAACGCGCCGGAGACTTCTCGGTACTGGGCTGCAATACCTCCGGCCTGCCGAACTTCAGCGGTGTACCTGCGGGCAAGCTGGCTGGGCCATCCAAGCTGGCTGCGGTCGATCCTTCGGCGGCAACGATGATGCAGATGCTTCCGTTGCCAACCACTACAAACGGCGCACTGAACTCGAACGGACAGAACTGGTCGGCATCGCTTCCGACGGCATTGAACTGGAGACAGGAGAACGTCCGCGGGGACTTCGACCTGAACCACACCAACCACATCATGGGTCGTTATACGCAGGACTCATGGGAAAACCCGGCCTTCAACGCGGGTTATTGGGGAGACACGGTATATCCGGCTCTGAACAGCAACTGGGCGCAGCCGTCGAAGTCCATTACGACCCACTGGACCTCGACGATTCGCAACACGCTGGTTAATGATGCGGCGTTCAACTACTCCAACAATCGGATTTCGATTACGCCCGGCGGCACAAACCCGGGTCTTCTGACACAAGTAACGGCTGCCGTTCCAACCTTGTATCCAGCCTCACTCAAGCACAGTGCCCTTGGAGTTCCGCAGGTCAACTTTGGTTCCTACGGCGGCAACACGTCGCTGCAGGCGCCCTGGCAGAACCAGTTGGACATCTATACCTTCCGCGATGATGTCTCGTGGGTGAAGGGGCAGCACAACTTCAAGTTCGGCGCATTCTTCGGATTCAACGGCAAGAATGAAGACGTCAACAGCAGTACGGGCGAGCGTCCGTCCGTTGGCGGCAGCATAGCCACGACCGCTGGCGGCATCGACACGAACGATACGCTGGCGAATCTGGAACTCACCGGGAATGTCTTCAACATCAACGAAACATCGACCAACGTTCGAGCCCAGCTTCGTTGGCGCGACTATGAGTTCTACGCCGGGGATACCTGGAGAGTCTCGCCAAAAGTAACCTTCACCTATGGTGTCCGCTATTCACTGCTGCTGCAGCCGTTCCAGCCGGATGACCAGATCACCAGCTTCCAGCCACAGCTTTACAATCCGTCCGCACCTTCCAGCGATGCCTGCAATGGCTTGTGGGTTGCGCCTGGAAAGGATCCATGCGGAGCTGCAAACAGCCAGTTCGGAACGAACTTCAGCCACGGCACACCTGGACCGAATCGTTCGTTGATCAATAACGGACACAACCACTTCGCACCGCGTCTCGGCGTAGCATACGATGTGTTCGGCGAAGGAAAGACGGTTGTCCGCGCAGGTGTGGGTCAGTTCTTCCAACGGGAGCGCGTATCGCGCTACACGCTGGTGGCCAACGCTCCATTCGCTCTAACAACCAATAACTACGCCCGCACACTGGGAGGAGCGACGCCGGCCAGCCTCTCCGGAACGGCCAGCCCATCCGGTGGTGAGGATCCGAACGCCAATCTTCCTAACTCATGGCAGTGGAACCTGGCCGTCGAGCACCAAATGGCCAAGAATACGATCTTCCAGGCGGCCTATGTCGGAAATCGCGGCATACACCTGACCAATTCGTATGACGTCAACTCCATTGCTCCAAATAACTGGATGGCGGCGACCTTTGCCAACAGCAATGCTGTCAACCTACTGCGCCCGTTCCCGGCGGGAGGCAACAATGGCACCCTGACGTACTGGGCGCATGGAGGCTACTCGAACTACAACGGCCTGCAGCTATCGCTCAACAGCCACATCAGCAGCATTCTTCAACTGGGAGCGGCATATACGTGGTCGCATGCCCTGACGAACGTTGTCACAGACGATTCGGGCGGCGGTATCGGCAACCAGTCACTCACCTACTACACCAACCCTCGGCTGGACTACGGCACTTCAAACGTGAACCGTCCTAACATGTTCGTGGCCAACGCGATCTGGTTCCTGCCGAAGCTGCAGGGATCCAATGCGATGATGCGCGGCGTGCTGGGAGGGTGGGAGTTGGCGACCATCCTGACGTCTCAGAATGGCAACAACTTCACCATCTTCCAGGGAGCGCACGAGAACAACCTCGGCATCAACCCGGCTACCGGTAAAACGTATACGAGCCAGTTGAACCAGAGCGGTGCCTTGGCGCAGACCGGCTTTACGTCGCCGCAGCGTCCTCTGTTGACTGGACAAAGCCCCGTCGCTAACCGTCACAGCAATACAATCATCAATCCAGGAGCATTTACTCTGATCGGGTATGCGCTTGGCACACTCCCCAGCAATATGGCGCAGAGGGGTGTCGTCGGCGGACCGAACTTCAACAACACGGACATGTCTTTGGACAAGAACTGGCCTCTGTTCCATGAGAAGGCCACGATCAAGTTCAGCCTGGACTTCTTCAACCTCTTCAACCACCCGAACTTCAACCCCGCTTCGCTCTCGCAGGGCTCGCCTGTCTCGGCGGTCAACTGCGGAGGGCCGATCGGAACAAATGCAAGCACAGGCCACAGCCTCTATGCTCCCTGCAGTGCGACGAACAACATCGTCAGCGCCCAGGATCTGCAGACGGGCTTCGGTACATCGAGCGGTTTGATCGGGAACGCCCGGCAGATCCAGTACGGCCTCCATGTGAACTTCTAACCCCCCTTGCCGGGTAGACTCCAGAAGATCCGGAGTCTGCCCGGTGTCCTCGCAAACCAATTGATCCATCCTTAAAATGGAGCCCAATCAGAAAATGCTCTGCAAAGTTCGATGTACCAATCGCATTTTGCTCCCAAATTTAGGATGTCAAGCCCCTATTTCTCTTATCTACATTCATATCAATAACATCCACATGGCAGATTAATTACCTCAACCTGCTATTCTGGATATAGAGATGAAAGAGCCTCGGCTGGGAAGCCGGGGCCTTTCTTTTGGAACCCTGACCCATTAAAGAAGGAATACTCATGCGATAAGTATCATCAAACCAATACTTTACAACCGCTACATCTCTCAAACCATTGAATCAAGAGACTTCCCACTTTCAAAGACGGACAGGTCCACCCGTAACTCCCATTTATCGAATACTTTACGCGAAAATGCCTGGGGGTACCCACCAGGCAAATCGCCGCAACGCCCTATCTTCGCGACGAGGCCACCTTGGGCATGGCACTATAACCGAATGATCTCTACCGCTCGAATCTCGCTGCTGCTCCTGCTGACCGTGGGCACGGTGGGCGAACTACGCAGCCAGTCTTCTCAACAAGCGAATTCACGGCAACCGGCCACTATAGACTCTGCAACACGGAAGCTCCAGGACCTCCAGAACAAACAGCAGGAGGCTACTTCGTCGGGTGACCCCGCGGCCGTGATGGCGTCCTCGCAGGCACTGACGACGCTCGCGATGCAGCAACTCGAAGACGTGAGCGCAAGGCTTAGGCATCCTTCGGCGTCCACGGCGGAGAGCCAGCGACTCAAGGTACGCGAGCACCAACTGCGACAGATCCTTGGATCCGGCTTCAACGACTGGGGCACGGCCGAAGCGCATGAACAGCAGTACGCAGAAGCATTGAAACACTTTCAGGATGCGGAGAAGTGGAATCCATCCACTCCCGGCCTGATGCGTAATCTCGGTACCGCTGCCTTCGAGCAGGAAGAGTACCGGGAGAGCGCGAGGGCTCTCGCGAGTGTCATCTCCATAAGTCCCGAGGACCAGCGTTCAAGACTGATGCTTGCGATGTCGCTGTTCTCTCTGGAGCGATTCTCTGACGCAGCCAAGAATTTTGCACCGATCGGCGATCTGGCCATGCAGGACGCACGGACTGCCTACGCATGGGCCTATTCTCTCGTGCGGACCGATCAACCGCAGCAAGCCAACGCGATCGCTGACATCCTCGCGGCGCGAAACCTGTCGCCCGACGTTCACCTGCTGGTGTGCAAGCTATATACCGCTTCGGCGAACTATGAACATGCCCTTCCCTGCTTTCGAACAATTACAGCTGAGAATCCGGAGATGCCAGGTGTTCACTACGAGCTAGGCGCGACCCTGATCCACCTGGACAAGCCAGCCGATGCAATTCCAGAACTGCGAGATGAATTGAAGATCAACCCACGTGACATCGACGCGCAATACGACCTGGCGTATGCTCTGTCCGAAACTTCCCACAAAGAAGAAGCGCTCCCCCTTCTACGCTCCGTGCTCGCACTGAACCCAAACTATTCAGAAGCTCAATACCAATTGGGAAAGGTCTTGTTGGAGGACGGAAAGACAGAAGAGGCTATTGGACACTTGGAGACAGCAGCCAGGATCAATCCTCACGACGCGTTTGTACACTATCAACTCCAAGTGGCCTATCGCCGAGCGGGTCGCACAGAAGACGCCAATAGGGAGTTGCAGCTATACAAGGATATAAAGGCCAACAAACGGGAGAGCGAGAGCCTGGCATCCCCTAAGGGGGGTGAACCGAAGGCTCCCTGACAGGAATGTTTGATTTTGTGCGCGCTCGCCGCTTCAACCACTCATCGCATACATGTACTTCGCTCTTGCATGATTTTTGTGTGATCACGCAGGTTAGGGGAGTCACCAGAGAGATGAAGGTACCGGGGATTAAGCTCCGCCTGAGTTACAGAAAAAGTAAAACGTGACAGCTCTACAACCTATAACTCATATGCACTCAATTTGTTGCAAGCAGCAAAAGCAAATTCCAAACATCCGACGAGTGCTGCATCGCGCACAAAGGTGTAACTGCGCAGAGCGGCATTGGCCGAAGATGTTTGCTTGCTGGAAACATCTTTGATATAAACGGGGCAGTATTTCAGAAACCAACAGTTAGTTCAATTAGCGACCGATTAGTGCGATTGCGACCCCATTCATGGATGTCGATCCGGACATGTTAGGAATGGGTGTAAAAGCTTTCCCGCGTTTCCAATGCCGTCTTGGTCTGTGTGCAGATCATTTTGATATTTTGATGTGTATGAAAATTTGGGAATGAGAATCGGCGACCTGAGCAGCGTCATGGTAGTTGCCAGGTAAGACAGAAAAATCCCACTGCACCCATATCCCTCCGAATCGGTAGGTGTGCAGTCATACGAGACGTAGACTAGCGTTTTCTCTTTTCCTTTTCGTTCTGCCTCTTAAACCATGCAGTTTTGCACGTTGAAGAGGTGATGTTCGTGTTCCATAACTACGCTATTTCTTCGTCCTCCGACTACATTGTAGAAATCACTGGCAGCTCAGATAATGCTGAGGTTCAGCAACCGAATGGACTTCGCATCCAATCTGCTGCAAAGACTCCCCAACTGCGCAAATGGTGGGGTGCCCTTGCTCTTGCGATGGCTTTCTGTCTGTCGCTATCCCTGGGTTCCAGATTCGCATCGGCCTCGAGTGTAGCCCCTTATCCCGCGGTGGACACGTTCAGCGGATCGGGAGCGTTGTCGGCAAACTGGACCAACACGTCGTCGTATGGACAAGGATATGTTCCTCTGGCGCAGGGCGGCGGCACGGTTGCACCCTCCGTCTCCGGACAACAGGGATTAGCGACCTATACCGGGATCTCGTTCTCCAATAACCAGTATGCGCAGGCTAAGTTCGTGGGTTATTCTTCGGCGCAGGGCTCCAC
>Ga0070734_10000199_pt1 | contig 161108 bp, 141 predicted proteins | sample Coa_R1_8_FD_66444 | JGI IMG/M metagenome (GOLD analysis project Ga0070734, IMG submission 66444) | Surface soil microbial communities from Centralia Pennsylvania, which are recovering from an underground coalmine fire - Coalmine... | ecosystem: Environmental > Terrestrial > Soil >... | reverse complement strand
GCGTGCTGCTGCCTGGCTCGCGAAAAACAACGCCTTGAAGTTAAGGTTGACCGTGTAATCGAAATCGGCTTCGGTTACATTTTCCGCGAGTCCCGTGGTTCCTCCGCCGGCATTGTTCACCAGAATATCCAGATGCCGGAAATGGTCCACTGTGTCGTCCACCGCACGGAAGATCTCCTCCTGGCGGAACATATCCATTTGCAGCGGCAGCGCCTGCCGGCCCATGGCTTGAATTTCTCTCGCCACATCGCCGCCCGTGGTCGCATCCCGCAAACCCAGAGCGACATCAGCGCCGGCATGCGCGAACGCCAGCGAAATCGCGCGCCCCAGCCCGCGTGCTGCGCCGGTCACGAGCGCAACTTGCCCATTCAAGTCGAATCGCGGAAATGGTTCCATGAAATGTGGGACGGGCATTCCTGCCCGTCCCGTGGTGGACTGCCTGAGTTAAAACACGAACTTCGCGCTCACCTGCCCGATTCTTGGATCGCGCGCGCTGGTCACATTACCGAAGTTCCCGCTGCTGATATTGCCCGTCGGATTGTTGAACTGTGTATGGTTGAAGATGTTAAAGAACTCGCCACGCAGTTCCACCGCCATCGATTCCGAGATCGGAATTCGTTTCGACATACCGAAATCGGTGTTGATGATTCCGGGACCGTGGAAGAAACGCCGGCTCGACGTCCCAAAAGTGCCAAGGATCGTGTTTTTAGCGAATGCACTTTGCTGGAAGTACGTATGTGAGTCCGAATTTCGGGGGTCCATCGTGACGATTTGCCCGACTCGATTCGGCTCGTCATTGTTGTTATCGCCTACGAGGCTGAAATCTCCGTTACCTTGGCGGATGTTAATCGGAAAGCCCGTGGAGAAACGGCTGATTCCCGTGATGTTCCAGCCTTGGGTCAGGCGTTTCGATAAATGCCCGAAAGCGCGGTCGAACGGAATGGACCAATTGTAGCTGCCGACCAGGTTATGGGTGACGTCGGACGAGGAGAGGCCCCGGCTTAGCCGGTAGTTCGAAAAATTCACCCACTGGCCAAAGGCGGATGAGTCGTCTATCGCCTTGGCGAACGTGTAGGCAACCAGGAATGTCATATCGGCAGCCTTGCGCTCGACTGTGGTTTGGAACGAGTTGTAGTTCGAGTTTGCGATGTTGGCAGTGAAGGTGTTGCTGTTGCTAAAACACAAGCTGGTGGGCGAAGAGGGGCAATAATTAGAGCCCAGCGCATGCCTCGTACCATAGACCTTGCTACCGTTGGGAAGCTGAAATATGTCCTGCTCCGTGTATGGGCCGCAGGCTGACGTTTGACCTGAGTTCAAATCGACTGCTCCCGCCGCATTGAGCTGCGCACACAACGCCGCGCTGCCCGGATTGGCGTCGTATTGCGAAATGAGCTTGTGTCCCTGGGTTCCTACGTAAGCGAGCGTGAGAACCGTGGACCTGGATAGTTCGCGCTGAATCGAGAAGTTATAGTGTTCAGCGTACGGCATCCGGTTGTGAATGTCGTAGCCTGGAGAGCCGGCGATGGGCAGAAAGGTACCGTAGTTGAGCGTTTTGTTCGCAGGGCTGCCTGGAATTGGGAAAGTGAACGGAAACTTGATTCCCTGTGAGGCTCCATTGCTGCGCGTCCGGTAGGGCTCGTCAAACATCACTCCGGTCGGACTGACCCAATAGAGCCCAAACGGAGCATCTCCCACTTCATAGAATAAGTTCAGATCCTCGATCGAAGTGTAGTAGATACCGTACGAGGCCCGGATGCTCGTTTTACCCGGTCCGCCAAAGACTTTGCTCAATATGCCGTCGGTAAATCCCGGCGAGTACGCCAAACCCAGGCGTGGGCCCGGATTGTTGTAACGTGTCGGCGCGAGAGTGCTGGGAATGCCCGGATCGCCGGGAACCAGCCATCCCAGAGGAGCCGTCGGAAACTGCGTCGACTGCTCGCCAGGCACGATGGTCTCGATTTTTCCTTGGGTGTCGTACCACGGCATGCTGACTTCCCAACGGAAACCCAGGTTGATGGTAAGGTTCGGTCTCAGCTTCCAGGAATCTTGCGCGTAGGCGCCGCCATACCGCGTGCGCGAATCCAGGAACTGCATGCTGCACTGGTTAAATCCGTTGGCGCTCGGCGCGCCCAGCAGGTAGTCGGCGGCGTCGACACCGGTGACACTTCCGTCAAAGGTGAAGTCGCCGTTGGGCGCACAAACATTTCGTTCATTGATCTGCAGATAACGAAATTCGCCGCCAAACTTCAGACTGTGCGAGCCCTTGACCATAGAGAACCCGTCGGTCAACATCCAGGTATTGTTGGGCTGCGTCGTCGTCAAAGTGGGAACGCCGATGCTGAAGTTATTGAAATAAAGCTGAGGTACGTATTGCGGAAAACCTGGAGGCCCGGATGGATTAATCCCCAGCGTCCCTGCACCCGTAACAAAACCCAGGTCCGATAGCTGGGCAAAGCCGCCCTTCGGCCTGTCAGTCGTTGTTGATGTGCGGAAAAAGCTCACGCGAGCCTCATTCACAGCACCCGGTCCCAAGGTTTTGGTATTGCTCATGACGATTTGCTGGGCTCGTGACGGGGTGAAAGAGGGAAAGCCGGAAACGGCAGCCGAGGGAAGAGCGTTGAAAACGGTCGAGTCGTCAAAATGGTAGTACCACGACCAGCTACCCCATCTGTCGTTAATGAAGTCGACACGCTGTGCGGCTTTGTTGTCCGAAATCCGGTTCTTCTGGCTGTTATCGGAGTAGATCCCAGAGACGGGATCTACGTTTCCAAGGGGAATGAAGGGCAAAGTCCCGATCGCTGGCTTCGACCACGCCTTCTGCGGAATCGTGCCGCCCGGGAAAACACAGTTCGATGTTAAAGTGCATCCCGAGAAACTGTACGGTTCGCCGTTGTTGACGGCGTAGCCCAGCCGTTGCGAGAGCACTTGCGCCCAATATGGCCCGTCGACGGTTCCCGTGAGGGTCGAAGGATCGAAGATCCCGTTGCGCTGGGCGGATGGAATCACCTGAACAATGCCGGTCTCAGCACCCTGAACCTGGCGGGTCCCCTGATAATCTGTGAACCAGAAAAGTTTGTTTTTCCAGAACGGTCCGCCCACAGCATAGCCAAATTGATTGCGTCGCAATTCAGACTTGTTAGCGACAAAGAAATTCCGCGCATCGAGCGTGTCGTTTCGCAGGAATTCGAAAGCATCGCCGTGAAAGCTGTTCGTCCCCGACTTCGTAATCGCGTTCATGACCGCGCCGCTGAATTTTCCATACTCGGCATCGAAGCTGTTGGTGATGAGCCGGAATTCCGCCACCGAGTCCAGATTCGGCACCAGCCCGGCGCCGAGGTTACGTCCCTCACTGACATCGCCGCCGTTGACCAGAAAGGCGTTCGCAGTTTCGCGCTGCCCGTTGACCGACACGTTCCCGGCGTTCGAAATATAACCGGAGACCGGCCTGTCGCCGCCGATCGTCCCGGCACTGGTGGGTGCGACCCCGGCTTGCAGCCCGAGCAGGTCGAGATAGCTCCGCCCATTCAGCGGTAGCCCAAGCATCTTCTTCGACTCGATGACATCGCCAAGCTGAGTATTGGCCGTTTCGACCTGAACAGCGTTCGCTGTAACTTCAACCGCCTGCTGCACGCTGCCGACCTCGAGCGCGATATCAACCTTGAGCTGATCGTTGACCCTGACATCGATATTGGTCGTGGTAAATTGCTGAAAGCCCGCGGCAGTGGCCGTGACTTTGTACGTTCCCGGAGGCAAGGCCAACAAACGGTATGATCCGTCGGATTCCGAAACTGCCTCGCGCGTCTGGTTGGTTTCCGTGTTCGTCGCAACTACGTGGACACCGGCCACCACGGCCTGCGTCTTGTCGTGTACGACCCCCAAAATCGATCCGGTAACGTCCGCCCGGACAACGGTGGGCATAACGAGCGCAGACAGCGCAAGCACCAGCACACACGTCGAACGGCAAAAGTTCAGCATTGACGACCTCCTGATAGTGTGAACAGATTAGAGATAGAATGTCATGATTTCGTCGAACCTTCAAGAGGGCCGTTGAGGCACAACTTCTTAGTGGTGTATCGAGTAGCCGGCAGCCTGGAGCGCGGTGTAAATCTCTCTAGTGGCTGTGCTTCGGTTGAGCGTGTAAAAGTGGATTCCGGGTACACCCCGCTGTAGAAGTTCGACACACTGCGCGGTAGCATGGGCGACTCCCAATTCCAAAACAGCCTTTGGGTCATCGCGACGCCGGTCCAGTTCTTCCGCTAGCGGGAACGGAATTGTGGCGCCGAAACGTTCCGCCTGGGCGGCGTTGGTGATCGGCATAATGCCGGCTAGAATCGGCACCTGGATTCCGGCGCGGCGAGCACGCTCTGCGAACTCGAAGTAGTGGCGGTTGTCGAAAAAGAGCTGGGTGATTACGAAGTCCAATCCTGCCTCTACTTTACGCTTCAGGTTGGCCAGATCGACGGCGGGGTTTCCACACTCCGGGTGCTTTTCCGGGTAACCGGCGCCACCGAGGCAAACACTGGAATGATAGCGGTCGCGGATAAATTCAACTAATTCATTGGCATAGCGGAAACCGCCGTCAACAGCTTTGAATTCCGTCTGCCCTTTAGGAGGATCGCCGCGCAGAGCCAGCAGGTTTTCGATACCGGCGTTGCGAATCTTATCCAAGACAATGCCCAGTTCGTCGCGGGTCGCGCCGACGCAGGTCAAATGCGCCATGGCTTCGATGCCGGTCTCCTGCTTGACCCTGGTTACAATCTCGATCGTGCGCTCGCGAGTCGATCCACCAGCTCCATAAGTCACTGAAACAAAGCTAGGTTTGAGGCCCCGGAGATCAGAAATGGTTTGTTCGAGCTGCTTCGCCGCTTCTTCGCTTTTGGGTGGAAAGAATTCGAAAGAAAACGTGGGCCAGCCGCGCCCGAGCAATTCCCGGATGTGCATGTCAGTTCTATTGGTACCAAAGCTTTGCAAAGGATCGCCACTGCCTTTAGGGTGTAGTAACATTGATGACGTTAACTTTCGGTAACACCTGCATGGGACGGAGAAGACTGGCTGCGCTTGTACTGTTTGGTGCTCTGGCCCAATTACGTGCCGCGGAACCAGTCCGGAAGACCCCGTTCTCCATCAACGAGCCGTGTGAAATTCCCAGCATGATTCTGGAGCCAGGCCAATATGTATTCCGGCTGATGGAGCGGGAACCGCAACGCAACGTCCTTGATGTATTCGAGACAGTGCAGCTTTGGACGGGTGATGAAACGCGCTTGCTCTCCACCCTGCTGACGATGCCGAACTACGATCTGCCCACGACGGACAAGACCGTGTTCACGTTCTTCGAACGCGGACCGAAGCAGGCGAAAGCGTTGCGAATCTGGTTTGCTCCGGGGAGAAACTACGGCCAGGAGTTCCTGTATCCGAAGCTGCAGGCGGTAGAACTGGCGAAATCGGTGGGGCGCGCGGTTTTATCGTTGCCTCCGGAATTGCCCGGCGATCTGGGAAAGCTCGCGGCGGCTCCGCCGCAACCCATTCCTGCTTCACAGGCGCCGGCGGCGGTGGCACCCCCGGTAAAGCCGGTCGTGCTGCGGCCGGTGCCGGCACAAAAAGTGGCGGAACTACAAAGGTCTGTCGCAGAAAACAGACTTCCGGCAACCGCTCCATCATCTTTTCCGATACAAAGCCGTGCCAGAGTTACATCCGAGCCCAGGCTGTTGGCGGCGAGTTTACCCAAGACGGCGAGTTCGGCTGCAGTGCTCGCTGTGTTGGGCCTGCTGGGTATTGCGGGCGGTGTTCTGCTTCGGATCCTAGCTCTTAAACTGGAGCGGAGTTGAGCCTACAGGTTCGGGTACGTTTCAAAAAATCTCTATTACGACGCACGGAACTACTCTGCTTCGCGCTGGGGCTGACGGCGATGGGGCTGTGCGCGATGCTACTGGGCCGAGCGTGGTTTTTTCAAGCTTACGAACAGTGGGCGTTCGACCAGCAACTTCAAGGGGGCCCGGTATCGTATCGCGAGTTCGTGACGCAGGCAGTTTCATTTTCCCCGGAGCCGGAGCCGATATCGGTGCCGGCGCGCGATCAAACTAAGCCGCCGAGCCTGGGATTCGACGGAGCGGGCGGCGGATCGATCATCGGCCGTATCGAAATTCCTCGCATCGGTTTAAAGACCATAATCCTGGAAGGTGTCTCCCAAAGGACGCTGGCGCTTGCCGTGGGTCATGTGCCGGGAACGGCTGAGCCCGGCGGCTCAGGGAATGTCGGACTGGCTGGCCACCGCGATACGTTTTTTCGCGGCCTGAGAGGAGTGCAAGTGGGTGATGCCATTCTCCTCACGACTTTGACAGGCTCGTACGAGTATCGAGTGAAATCGTATGAAGTGGTGACACCTCACGACACCGGCGTACTTGCAGATACGGGAGAACCGGCGCTCACATTGGTTACGTGCTACCCGTTTCACTATCTAGGCCCCGCACCGGAACGGTTCATCGTCCACGCGGTACGCGTGCGCGGGTAGGCTACTCGCCGCGCAGGGTCATCGCACTCAGGCGCCCGGGGATTCCTGCCGCCGGACCCAGGGTTGGCCTTCGGACGGAGGCGTGACAGTGGCCCATCGTTCGGCGATCCGGTCGCCTTCAAATCGCCAAAGGACGAAGCCATGGAACTGCATCTTGTGGCCCTGGGCATTCGTCCACCGCCACACGTTGCGACACATGACCTTGTCGCCTTCGGCGATCATGTCTTCGATGGTGAGATGAAGATCGGGCATGGCCTGGTACATGTTGATCATCATCTGTTCATCGCCCTCGACGCCGGTGGGTTTACCGCCGGGACCGTCGTGATCATAAAAGTCAGGCGTCATGTTCCGTCGGATAACGGCGGCGTTCCGGTTGTTCACGAAATCTTCAAAATGATTGCGCACGAATTGTTTCATTTGCTCGGGGGTCAAATTAGTCGGCATGATGATGCTTCCAGGTTAAGATGGCGCGGGGGAGGGAAAATGTGCACCCGGGAAAGAAGATAGCATGCGATTTCCTGTCTGGGAAGTACGCACAATTTTGTAAGCCGACCCTGCAGAGAAGAGCAATGAAAGATCACCTCGGATGCCCGGTGCAGGCTACGGCCAATGTAATGGCCGGGAAATGGAAAGTGCTGATTGTGTGGCACCTATCGTTTGGCTCACGCCGGTTTGCCGAACTACGGAATTTGCTGCCAGGTGTGAGCGAAAAGGTTTTGACGGCTCAATTGCGCGAGTTGCAACAGGATGGGGTGGTGAAGCGGCTGGCGCCGGGCACTATTCCGCCTCGTGTGCATTATATGCTCAGTGCAGCGGGACAGGAGTTGATCGGCGTGATGGAAGCGATGTGCGGGTGGAGCACAAAGCATCTGGGCGTGGCCCCGACACTGCCGCGGCCCAAGCCGAGGGTGACCTGAAGGGGGCGCGGAGCGAACTAATCCAGCTCACGAATCCAGATATTGCGGAAGTGGACGGGCTGATCGTGGTCCTGTAGAACGAGCGGCATCTTATCCGGGTGCTGCTTGTAAGGCGGGCGCTTCATGTAATCAGTGGGACCGGTGAGCTCCGTATTGTCCTGGACGAGCACGCCATTTTGAAACACCGTAATGCGGGCAGGGCGCAGCAGTTTTCCGTCCTGGGCGAAGCGCGGCCCGTGCCATACGATGTCGTACGTCTGCCATTCGCCGGGTCGGAGACAGGCGTTCACCAGCGGGGGCGTTTGCGCGTAGACGGCGCCGGCCTGACCGTCGGGGTAGGTTTTGTTCTGATATGAATCGAGCACCTGGAGCTCGTACTTGCTCATCAGATAGATGCCGCTGTTGCCGCGGCCCTGATCCTTGTCGTGCGGCGGATTCGGCTCGGCCCACTCGACGTGCAACTGGCAGTCTCCGAAAGCCTGTGTCGTGTGGATGTCGCTGGTTCCGGGCACGACTTCGATTGTGCCGTTGACAACCTTCCAAGGAGCGGCGCCGCCCTTGTTGTCTTGCCATTTCGAGAGGTCGGAGCCGTCGAAGAGGATAATCGCGTCCGACGGAGGTTTTCCTGGCGCCTGCTGTGTGCCGGGCGTAGCGGGCGTAATGACCTTGGGCTCGGGCCGGTTCCTGTCGGAAACCTTGTATCGAGTAAGGTCGGCGCGACGGGAAGCTTCATCCGCCGAAATGGAAAAGGCGGCGAACAGCAGGGTGAACGAGAGGAAAGAGGCTAGGCGCATCAGAATCTCCGACAGAAATTCTATCAGGGCGCTATCGGAAACCGCCGAGCGATCCCCGCGTGGCGTTTGTAACGCGACCGGTCGACGTGCGCACGGTCTTGTCAGTTGTAAACGAACGCGCCGTCGGGGCCGGTGGTAACATGGATGGCACTGAGGCGCTGCCGCTCCGCGAGTCCGCCCAGAATACGCCGCGAGATCTCGGGCAAAAGCGTATTGGTAAGAATGTTATCCACGTTGCGCGCGCCGCTTTCCACTTCAGTGCAGCGCTGGGCCACTTCCTCAACGAGCGGATCGTCGTAAGTCAACTGAATCCTATGATTCTCGTGTAGGCGCCGCTGGATTTTCCCTAGCTTCAGCGTGATGATCTTTTTGAGCGCTTCATCGCGCACCGGGAAATAGGGAATGATCACCATGCGGCCCAGAAACGCAGGCTTGAAGGTTTTGTTGAGTTCCGGCTTGAGCGCTTTGACCAGGCCATCGGCGCTGGGCATGGTTTCGGGGTCGGCGGTGAGCTTCATGAGCGTATCCGTGCCGGCGTTCGAAGTCAGAATGATGACGTTGTTCTTAAAATCGATCTCGCGGCCTTCGCCGTCTTCCATCATGCCCTTGTCAAAAACCTGGAAAAAGAGCTCGAGCACGTCGGGATGAGCCTTTTCCACCTCATCGAGAAGAACGACCGAGTACGGCCGGCGCCGCACGGCTTCGGTGAGAACGCCGCCCTCGCCGTAGCCTACGTATCCTGGGGGCGAACCTTTGAGAGTGGAAACGGTATGCGCTTCCTGGAACTCGGACATGTTGATCGTGATGAGATTGCGCTCACCGCCGTAAAGCAGGTCGGAAAGCGCGAGCGCGGTTTCCGTCTTGCCGACGCCGCTCGGCCCGACTAACAGAAACACGCCGACGGGCTTATTGGGATCCTCGAGACTGGCACGAGCGGTGCGGATACGCTCACTGATCGCGGCAAGAGCATGATTCTGGCCTATGACGCGCTGGCCGAGTTGTTGATCGAGCGTCAGCACGGATTGCACTTCGTCCTTCAGCATTTTGCCTACGGGAATACCGGTCCAGGCGGAAATGACGTCGCCGACAATCTGGGAATCCACGCAGACGCGGATGAGCGGCGTTTCGCCCTGGATGGTTTCCAGATCGGCGTTGAGTTTCGCGAGTTCAGCCCGCAAGGGCGAGGGATCGACCGCGGTTTGCACCGCGGCACCTCCGTCTCCAGAAGCCGTCTGGGCGGGCGCGGGGGCGCCTTCGAGTTTGCTGCGGATTTCGCGGATGCGGTTGACAAGATCGCGCTCCTTTTCCCACCGTTCGCGCATGCCATTGAGGCGGGTTTCGGTTTCGGTGCGCAACTTGGCGATCTGTGCGAGGCGCTCCTGATGATCGGCGCCCAGAGCCACTTCGCGCTCGAGGACACGAACCTGGACGGCGAGATCGTCGATGGTGCGGGTGGCATCTTCAATGGCCGGCGGTACGGAGTTCTGTCCAAGTGCCAGGCGCGCACAGGCGGTATCGAGCACACTGACGGCCTTATCGGGAAGCTGACGATCGGGCAGGTAGCGATGGGAGAGTTTCACGGCCGAGGCGAGTCCCTCATCGAGAATCCGAACGTTGTGATGTTTCTCGAGCATAGGCACAAGACCGCGGAGCATGATGCGGCACTTGTCCTCAGTCGGCTCTTCGACCTTTACGACCTGGAAGCGGCGGGCCAGGGCGGCATCCTTCTCGAAGTATTTCTTGTACTCAGACCAGGTGGTGGCGGCGATGGTGCGCAGTTCACCGCGCGCGAGCGCGGGTTTTAAGAGGTTGGCGGCATCGTTCTGCCCGGCCTGGCCGCCGGCGCCGATCATCGTGTGGGCTTCATCAATGAAGAGAATAATAGGGGTCGGAGACGCTTTTACCTCTTCAATCAGACCTTTGAGCCGGTTTTCGAATTCGCCCTTGACGCCTGCTCCAGCCTGCAACAGAGCGAGATCGAGGGTGCGCAGAGTGACGTTTTGCAGAACGGGAGGAACGTCGCCGTGGGCGATGCGGAGAGCGAATCCCTCGACGACAGCGGTTTTGCCCACACCGGCCTCGCCGGTCAGGATGGGATTGTTCTGGCGGCGGCGTGTGAGGATATCGACAACCTGGCGGATTTCGAAATCGCGCCCGAGGACCGGATCAATTTTACCGGCCCTAGCGCGCTCCGTCAGATTGACGGTGTATTGATCGAGGTTGGGCGTCTTGCCGCCGGCAGCGCGCGGCTGGCCGGTTCCTGGCGCCGCCGCACCGGATTCTTCGGCAGGAGCGGTAATGGCGTCCTCATGCGAGCCGCTCACGATTTGCAGCAGGTTCTGGCGCAGCGCGTCCGGCTGGATCTTTTGCAGTTCCTTGCTCACATCGCGAACGATGCGCGTGAGATCGTCATTGGTAACGAGCGCGAGGATCGTGAAACCGGAGCGGATCTGCCCGGCATTGTAATCGACGGAGCCCAGCAACCAGGCTTCGGTCAGCATGCGGACCAGCATCTGGCTCAGCACGGGACCACGGCCGTTGCCGGTCTTCATGCGATCCAGGCTGCGAGTCAGCTCGGAGGCGAGCCGGGATTTATCCACGCCGAAGTGCTGAAGGACGCGCTGGAGATCGCTATCCGTTTCGTCCAGCAGCTTCACCAGGTAGTGCTCGACCTCGACCTCATAGTGGGTGCGGGACGCGCAAAGGCCGACCGCGGCCTCAAGAGCATCTCGCGTCGTCTGATTCACTTTTCCGAAGAAAAACTTCCAGTTTTGCAGCATAGTGAGTCCTCAAGAAATTTGTAAGACAGTGTCACCCGGATCGCGGCCGAAAGGCGCGGATTTCATCCAAGTGACCCAGCCAAGCTGTGGCGTGGCCCCTTCTTCTGCTCCCAACTCGCAGCGCGGCACTTCATCGCGTTTTAGAATCAACTGCACTTCGAAATCGAACTCCGTCTCGGCGAAGAAGCCAAGCAGGCCGAGCAGGGGCCGATAAGCCGTTCCGTTCGGCAGAAAATCGAGGTACTGCGTCAGAGTGAGCGGCCCCAGACAAACACGCACGCTCGACTGCTGATCCCAGATCTCATCGCCCACAACCGCGCCAAGGCCGACCTGCTGCGAGGGGCTCAGTTGATCCTCGAAGCTACATTGTGTTTCGCGGTCGAGCTTGAACCAGCCGCCAGCGAACTGGTCGATTTCAACCGGAACGTCGAAGTAGTCAGACAGAACCTGTTGCAGAGCGACGGCGGAACGCGGCTGCTGTGCGAGGATTCCGGCGTAATAGATGAGGGAATCGTCTGCTACGGCCTGGCGATTTTGCAGCCCTTCGGTACCGAGGCCGAGGAGGTCGAGGAGGTGATGAGAAAAACGATCACGCTCGCCGCGCTCATAGGCCACCATGAAGCGGTATTTCTGCCAGGCTTGGAAGAACAGCGAGATGATCCGGTGGTTGAAAATGTCGAAGAATTCCCGAATGGCGTGATCTTTCGCGCGGCCGCGCTGGATCACCAGTTCGGTGTAATACTGCGGCAGGACGCCCAGAGGTCCGGTCAGGCCCATGAAGTTGACGGACATTTTGGCGGGCCGGTCCGGAGGGTGTTGCAGGGAGTCGATTTGACTGGGCGGGAACCAGGTGATGGAATGCGCGCCGAAGTGAACGATCTCGCGGGCGGGGTGCACGAACAGTCCCACCGGCTGGCGCTCCGGCATCAGGCGCTCCAAAAGTCGAACGGCCTGGAAGAAATCGAAGCGAAACGGCTCGTTCTCGAGCGCAGCCCAGATCTCCGGGGTGGCGCGGCTGGCGCTGACGAGTGCGCTTTCCGGCTCGGCGGATTCCGGAATTACATCAGGATCTTGTGTCCCGCTCTCGGCGGCCACTGTTCCAATTCCTCCCTTCTCTGGACGGTTCGAACGACCAACTGGCTGAAACTGTTCAGCGAGACGTACAACGACAAGAAGCGCTCGAGCACGCTGGCAAACAGATAGACGCCGCCGCCCACAAACTGGTCTTCATCCAACTCCAGGTGCACACGCGTGCCGCGTGCAAAACTGATGCCGTGCTCAGAGATGACACGGGCGAAATGCCGCTCGCTCTCCAGCTTGGTGACGCCCTCGATCTGCTTCTGAATATATGCCGAGTCGGTGAAATTATAGAGGCGCAGGATATTTTGAAGCGCCTGGCGGCCGTCCTCCACGAGCGACAGGTAATTGAGCGACAGGTGGGAGACGAGCCGCCAAAGGGCGTTACGGCCGGTGGGGGGGCGAATCGTGCCCGTCGGCTTCTTGAGCATCACGATGCGCTTAATGGGCGCTGCACCTTCGAGATCCAGATCGCCCTTTTCGTTACCGAACGGCAGACGCGACGGCAGATCGCCATTGGTGCAGGTGAGCCGAACCGTGACGGTGTCGACATTCGGCCGGATGGGCTTACCGGTCATGTCCACGAGGGAAACATAGATATCGATGGCTTCCGAGTTGCGCCGGGTGGTCTGACGCCTGGAGCCGTGCCAGAAGGTCTGCTTCCGGTCTCGCTTGGTGGAATGACGGTAGGAATAGAAAGGCTCGAACTTGATGGTCTCGTGGGAGGACGGATCGAGGCTGACCACTTCGTCGACGGAGAAGATCTCCATGGCGTCCTGGCGGGAGACGTCGGGGACGATCGGGTACTCGAAAACCGTGTGACTAAGCAGGATCGGCTCGGCGGTTTGCGTAAACAAGTTCACGATAGGAGTGCAGTTCAGCTTGACGGTCTTGTCAGACACGCCGGTTTCGAGTTGCTGCTGGCGCTCGGCGCGCTCGAATTTGGAGACCAGGATCAGAACCTCCGCGCGATCCTTAAACCCCGCGTGCGCCAATTGCTCAAGCCCGCACAGGTCGAAAAAGAAGAATTTGTCGGGGAAAGCAAAATACTCCTGCAACAGCCGGTAGCCAAGGAAAGAACGCAGAGGATAGGGGAGCGTACCCTCGTTTTCCGAGAAGCCTACGGGGCGCAATTGATCGGGCTGCAGCCAGATAGGTTTGACGCGGGAGCCGCTTGCCGGGTCGCGGATGACGATCTGGACACATTTACTCGAGAGCAGTTCATACAGGTTGTGCACCAGGGCGCCTTCACCATTCAGATGAAGACGGAGGGAGCGCAACTCGAGTTTGTCGAAGGTCACGTCCGGAAAGCAACGAATTTCGAAACGCAAAGCGGCCATGGCGTCGCTTTTGAGGGGCGGCTGAAACCGATCGGGGGTACGCCACTGCGGGTCGACGAGCCGCAGGGGCCACAGCGTCGTGTCGTAGCAGGTGCGATATTTGCAGGGAACGCCGTTTACGGGCGGCGAGTACAGCACAGAACTTTTGGGTATAGGCAGCCCCGTGCTGAGGTTTCCCTGGGCTGGATCCAAATCGAACTCGACGATCGACATGGACGGGATGGGCCGCAAATAATGCGGATAGAGCACCGTGAGCAGCGCTTCGGTGATCTCGGGAAACTCGTCGTCAATTTTGAGATGGACGCGCGCCGCGAGAAATGCGAACGCTTCCACGAGCCGTTCGACATGCGGGTCGCGACCTTCGTTCGGGTCGAGGATCAGACGTCCGGCGATCTTGGGATACTTCTCGGCAAACTCCGCTCCCATTTGCCGCAGAAAAGTAAGCTCGCGCTCGTAATAGAGCAGGAGGTCATCCCGCACTTTGGTCCCCCTTCACCTGATACTCGCCGCTGCTGAGCTCGAGCACGGTGTCAAACGAGATGAGTTCGGGTGCGGGATCCATCAGCAAAAGAGCTTCAATCTGGAAGCGAAGCTGGCGGCCGCTATTGGAGCCGGAATCGACGAGATTGACCTTCACACCGCCCAGGCGCGGCTCAAAGGCAGAGACGGTATTCTCCAGCATGCGCAGTAAACGGTTACGATCGCGGCTGGAATGGCCGCTGAGCGTGCTGACATCGGGCAGCCCGTAAGCGTACAGAGAGCCTTCCAGGCCGGGAAACTCTTCGGGGACCCCGCCGGCGATCTGTCGCGTGTTGAGCAGCCACTCGAGATCCCGGCGGATCGCGGCTTTGAGCTGCTTGACCGACTGAGCCCGCGACTGCGGAGGGTCGGCGCGTTCATCGGGCTTGAGATCAATCAGCCGCTCGATCACCGATTGGGTGACGGTCTCATCTGTTTCCCGCCGCGGCATGATTTACTTGGTGCACGCCAGCGCTTGCACGGGGTCGAGCCGGCAAATGCGGGCGTACAATTTACGCTTGGTATCGGCGTCGCCATCCAGCTGGTTCATACAGCGGTACAGCAAAGCTAGAGGGTGTGCCAGAATCTCGGAAGCCTCCCACTCCTCCAGTTTGCGCTGTTCAATCTCGTCCGCCATTTCGTTGAGGATGGGATAGGCGATGGCCTCGTGACCTGTGGACATACAGATTTGCGCCAGTTGAATTTTGCGCTGGAAGCGGGCGCGGCCGGAACGTTCATGCGCAATCTCCCGGCTGAGCACTTCCACAGCTAATTGCACGTCACCGGAACGGGCGGCATTCATGGCCACCTGAAAGGCGTCTGGTGGGGCCGCTGGTTCATTGCCGGAGCCGTTGGTTTCGACCTTGGCGGATTCCATGGCTGGCGCGGCGCCAAATGGATCCACACTTTGCGGCTGAGCCGTCACCTCCTTCAGCCAGGCTTGCGTTTCCGGATTTGCCACCGGCGTATCATCCGCCAGCGTCCATTGGGGCAGCTGCGGCAGGTCCGCCAGCAGGGATCGCATTTCGGAGCGGATCGCGGCGGCGATTGCCGGATAACCGAACTCATCGAGAGCCTTCACGGCATAGCGTTGTACATCGAGCCACGCGCGACCGCAGGGCATCGCCACGGCATTCTCCGCCGCCTCGATTAGTTCGGCCCAATTCCCCTCAACCGCCAGACGCTTGAGCTCCTGACGAACCTGTGTGGCCGGAGGAGCCAGCAGTTCCAAACTTGGAGAATCGCTGCCGGAACGCAGCTCGCCCCATCGCAATCCGCGCAGCATCAGGTAGGGAGCGGGACTATAAGGGTCCTCGCGGCGCAGATACTTGGCCACCATCGCCACGCGTGATACGGCATCGTCTTTATCGGCCGGTTCGGCGCTGAGCGTTTTCTTGGGACGGGCGGGCGCACCGCCTTCCGCGGGAGTCTCTTCGGCCGGTGCTTCCCCGGCCGTGGTTTCGAACTGCGAGGGCTCTTCGTCGGGCTCAAGTTCGCGCTTCTTCTGTAAAAGACCGTTGACCGTTGCCCGCACTTCTTCGAGACAAGAGCGCAGGCCGCCAAATCCGGGCTTTACGCCCCCGAATTTCGGCTCGCATGCTGCATCCAGTGCGTCAATGGCCTCCAGGCAATCATCCAGGCTCTGTTTGCAGTCTACGTAAAACGCTTTGGGTGAAGCGTTGAACGCGGAATCGAAATCCTCTGCTGTGACCTTTCCCTCGGCGATGGCCTGTGCACGCGCCTCAGCTTTTTCGGTGCTGTCGGCGACGTCCGCCTCGTAACCTAGCTGGCGGGATTGCTTGAATTGAAACCAGTTCAGCCCACTGCGGGTGATGGGCGCTTCATGCACGGCTTGATCGAAACGAGAACCCACCCAATCGAGCGGTCCGGCGCGCATCTCGGCATCGCCATCTTCAAGCTCCGGGTACAAAGTATCCCAGAAGTTCTCTACAAGTCCCTGGAGAATCTTCAAGCCGCTTAACAACCCTGCGAAGCTTTCCACGCGCAGGGCGGCCTCGGTAAGCCACGCGGCGATCTGAAGATCTTTGCTTTTCGTCGCCAGGGCTTCACTGGTAAGTTTGACGACCTGTTTCCAATCTGCTACTTTGCGCTCGTGCGCCCACTCACCTTGCGGCGCATCGTCATCCGCCCGGCGCGCTTCCTTGATTTTGTCGTAGAGGGGATCGTAGCGGAGACTTTTGCCACTCGGATTATCGGCCGAGATGGGATTGAGCAGATCATCGCGCAGCGGCATGGGGTATTACGGAGCCGCCGGCGGGGCGGCAAACTCCAATTTTCGGATTTCGAGAATGGGAATTTCATCGTCGTCGACAGTGAAGATCTTCTGCCCGACCGGGATGGCGCCGCCGTCGCCATTGTCCTGCCAGTCAGTGGCCCGGCCGAGCCGCACCTGGCTGTCCGGGTGCTTCCATGATAACGGGGAGAGGATGGGCAGAAGAATCTCACCGAGCTCTTTCCCTTTGAAGGCTGGCCCGGTCCGCACAATCGCCGGGGCCCAAAGCAAATCGCGCAGCCTCGTGGGTGCCTGCATCTCCAGCGAAGCCACGTGATGCAAGGGAATCCAAAGGTAGTCTCCAGCGGCGAAGACTTCCAAACGGGCACCCAATCGGGGATCAGAATCACTGAAAAACTCAAACGGTTTACCGTTGAGAGTGCCGGTGAGAGGAGTGTCCGACTGCGGGTCGGTAATAGGGTACTCCTTCTTTTCGAAGATAGACTGCCGGATTTTCTCAGCGTGGAGGGCGGCCCGGTATAACAAAGCGCCCATTTCCGCCGACTGGCCATCTGCTGCCAGCACATCCAGCTGCTTTTCCGCGCGCTGGTAGTCTCCGGCGAAACACAGCAACTCGAACAGGAAAGTGCGGCGCTTGGCGTCGGCCGGGTTGTCCCGTAATTCAGCGCCAAGCGCCTGCACTGCCTCGTCGAGCTTACCCGACTGAAACAGCTCTTGAGCTTTCATGTTGAACAGTCAACAGCCGGGGCCAGATTAGAGCACTTTCTGCTGCTTCAGATGGTACTTCTTGACGATCGCCGCATCCAGTGATCCGTCGGCCTTTTGTGGCTTGTACTCCACGTGGAATTCGGCGAAATTCAAGGAGAACTGTGCCGTAGGCACCACGTCACTATGACCCGACCCCCCCATCTGGTACGACGAAACAAGAATATCCGCCATGGTAATGGTCAGAAACGGCTGCTGCTCCTTGCCGGCCTTCCGACAGGTGAGTTTGGCTTTTTTGAAATGCTCACCGGTGGCGCACGCTAGAAAAAGAAACGGTGAGGCCTTGTCCACCTTCGTGACGAAGTGCATGTCCTGCATCTGGACCTTACCGGCTCCCGAGCCTCCTCCGTAACCACCAGTTCCGGCGTTGGTCTCCCCCCACGACCAGGACTCAACCTGGATCGTCTCCTTGAACTTATCGTCCTGGCTCTCTCCTTTAACTGAATCCAATTCCAGGAAAAAATCTACGGCTGCCATAAGGCACGTCCTCCTTTTTCACTCAACGAGATTTCGACAACCCCAAAACTCTACTTCCTGGCCGATTGCGGCAATTCCGCAACCAGGCGCAGGGACACGGAAAGTTCATCTAACTGGAAATGCGGTCGGAGAAATGCCACGGCGCGGTAAACACCGGGCTTGCCCGGCACTTCGCTCACCTCAATCGATGCATCGCGCAGCGGCTTGGCTGCCTTGGTCGACTGGGAGGCGTTGTCATCCGGTGTGACGTAGTTGATGATCCATTGGTTCAGGAAGCGCTCACAATCGGAACGCGACATGAAACTCCCGATCTTGTCGCGCATCATGGCCTTCAGGTAATGGGCGAAGCGCGAGACAGCCAGGATATACGGGAGCTGAGCCGAGAGACGAGCGTTCGCGTTGGCGGCTTCCTTATCATATAGCTTTGGTTTTTGGCATGACTGAACGCTGAAAAACGCGGCGTAGTCCGTGCCCTTGCAGTGCACGACCGGGGCGAAACCCTGATCGGCCAGTTCCTTTTCCCGGCGATCGCTGATCTGCACTTCGGTCGGACATTTCAAGGCGATGTCGCCTTCGTCGGTACGGAAGTTGTGGGCCGGCAGGCCTTCCACCAGTCCGCCGCCTTCCACTCCACGGATGGAGGCGCACCAGCCGTACATGGCGAACGACTGCGTCAGCCGTGCTCCCAGAGCCCACGCGGCGTTCCCCCACAGATACTTACCGTGATCGGTGCCGTCGACGTTCTCTTCGTAATTGAAACCGTCCACCTGCACGTTGTCCTTGCCGTAGGGTAGCCGCATCAGAATGTGCGGCAGGCACATGGCAACGTAGCGCGAATCTTCGGATTGACGGAAGGACTTCCACTTGGCGTACTCGGTCGTGTCGAAAATCTTGGAGATATCGCGCGGAGCGTCCAACGTGGTGAAGTTCTCCATGTTGAACATCTCGGCGGACGCGCCAGTCAGAAACGGCGCGTGCGCGGCCGCCGCCACATTCGAAATTTTCTCGATCAGCTCGAGATCTTCCGGTCCCTTACCGAACTCATAGTTGCCCAGAAGGGCGCCGAACGGGGCACCGCCGAACACGCCGAACTCTTCCTCATACACCTTCTTGAACAGGGCGCTCTGATCGAACTCCGGCGCGCGTTGAAGATCGCGCAACATTTCTTTCTTGCTGCAGTTGAGAATCTTGATTTTGAGATGGTCGCTGGTTTCGCTCTGATCGAGCATATACTTCAACCCGCGCCAGGACGCCTCGAGCTTCTGAAACTCCGAATGATGCAGGACCTCGTTCAACTGAATGGAAAGCAGGTGATCGATCTGAGCGATACGGGCATTGATCATCGACTCGGTATCGCGCGAGATGGTCATCTCGCCTTGCAGCACCTGGTTTACGAATTCCTTAACCAGGCTCTTGCCGCGCTCTTTCGCCGCCGGGTCTTTGCCCAACCGGCCCTGCTCGACGATCTGATCGAGCAGGCCACCGCCGGTTTGTTGCTCGACTGTCTGGGCTGCGCTCGAGGATTTTTCTTTCTCAGGCATTGGGTTCTCCTTCCGGCTTGACCTCTTCCTTCAGCTTGCGCAGCTTGTCGGTATTGGTGATGGCGTCCTGCAACAGCTCTTCGAGCTTGTCGTTGCCTTGCAGACTTCCACGCAAGTCGGAAAGCTTCGTCCGAAGTTCCAGCAGTTCCCGCAGCGGACGTACCTGGCGCGCCACCTGTTCAGGCTCGAAATCCTGCAAGCTCTTGAAATTCAAATCCACCTTCAGCTGGCCCGCATTGGGATCATCACTCAGCTTGTTCTCTACCGAGAAGGCCAGGTGTGGCTTCATTCCGGCGAGGACACTGTCGAAATTGTCGGGGTTGATCTCGACAAATTTCCGGTCCTTCAGCCGCGCCACCGCCTCCGTAGGCTGGCCTGTAAAGTCCCCCAGAACCCCCATCACAAACGGAAGTTCCTTCAATTCAATCGCGCCGCCAACCTCCACGTCATAGGTGATGTGCACGCGGGGCGATCTCACTCGATCTAACTTATGTTGTGTGCTCTGTTTTGCCATTCTCCAAACTCTCCTTCCCGATTAGGACCTGTTAGCTCTGGCCTGTCCGCCTCCTATGGCCGCCAACCGATTCAAAGCAGGGAATACCAAGATTGACCCGGAGCCGGGTTGAGGGAGACGGTTGGCACGGAGATTCAGGCTGGAAACACTGGCCGGATTTTGCAACGTGCACAGCACTCCTGGGAACACGAAACCGCTTCGCCACGATGTCCAGACACGTGACGCTGCACCTCTCCCTGCCACGATCGAACACAAGACTACACCACCACAAACGGAATGACAAGTCCTCGAATGGCTTACGGGAACGCGGCGAAACTCAGGTGACCGCACACGTCCGGAGACGAACTCGCGTCTCATCCGGATGCGTTTTCGTCGCGACTTGAAGGCCCGCCTCATACCAAACACGGGGCACAACTACGCAATCCGTTCGCCATAGGCGGACCCCACGTTTCGTAAGCGGCCGGCCCATGCAAGTTCTTCATACATATGAGGATACCCTGTTACCCTGAAATTGGCCGCACCCGCCACGGTATTTGCCCAGCCTCATTCCTATCTTTCCGGATAGCCGTGTAGCCGATCGGATAGTGAAGCAGACGCGCCGCTCGTTTCGCCCGCTATCTGCCGTTCACTGGGGTCGGAGAAGGGCGGGATTGCGCGTCGACATTTAGTTTCGCTAGATTGGGAACGGAGGAATGGGTGAGTGGTTGAAACCGGCGGTCTTGAAAACCGTTAGCGGGGTAACTCGCTCGGGGGTTCGAATCCCTCTTCCTCCGCCATATAAGTAATTAGGTTCCATTGATTTTGCATCCAGGATTGGCTCTACGCCAACAACGGGGGCAACCGGGCTATTACCCAGGATTTCGGCCACGTCCTCAAAGCTGGCACCACGACCGAGTAGTTCTGTGGCCTGCCCGAACTCGTCTTTCGGCGAGATCCCAGGGAAGTTGGCCTAACGGCGGTGGTAAACGCAATGGCTCCGGGGGTTGTTCCTGCGCTCCCCGCTGCTGAATGCGGTAGCCGGCGGCGTACTCCGGATTCTTAGCACGCCACTTCGGCCTGCGTCTTCTTCCGCCGCGCCGCTTGGCACCCTGGTTTACTGCACGCGTGCTGACGTGACCCTACTCGTTCGTTGAGACGAAACCATTGGCTGCAAATCGAGCACGGTCTTTTTCGGGGCGGGGGCATCGAGAATTATCATCACCAGGCCTTCGTATCGAGTCTTTTCCTCATAGGCCGCGTTCCCTCAGCTCCGGCCTTTCTGCTACCCTGCGGGTTTCTGAGTTTGATATGAGAGTGAGCGGCCGCGTTCTTTTGCTGGCCTTCCTGATTCCCGTAGTGTCGTACCTGACAGCGCGGATTCTCGATCCCGTGCGCACGCGGCGTTGGGAGGCAAGGGTCTGGTGGCGCTTTCCGCCAGGAACTGTCGTACCCGAGTCTATGGATTCGGACCTGCTTGCACGTTCCCCCTCGCGACGAATTTGGGACAGAGTTCAAGCAGCCGTTCTTTTGGCTGTTCTGCTTGGAATCCTCGCAGCGCTCGGGATTCTTCGGCTCCATTAACCGAACGGTGGACTGCGCCGGGTCAATTCAACTTTGATGGGTCACTTCTGGAGAGTAAAGGTGGGAAACTTCTGGCGAGCGCCAAAGCTTACCAGCCCGATGGCAAACACACCGCCAGCAAGAAAGGCCGTTGAGGGCTCAGGCACCGAAGAGAGGGGAGTTCCCGTAACGTCGAATGCGCCGGACGTAAAGTGATCGGCGGATCCCACGAACCAGCTGGTGGCCCCAACTGGCCGTGAAGCACGCTGATTTGGTCCAACACCCGCAGTCCCCCAATCAATACTCCCGGTGTTGCCGGGGTTTTCTATGGCCAGCCAGTATCTGGTATTGGCTTCCAGGAGGGGGTGGCTTACCGAGTCGACGATGATCGGGGGAGCAATAGAACCCGAAAACGGTAATACGTTCACAAGCTGGAACGATTCGAGGATGGTTCCTGGAGAATCCGAAGCATCGGTTAACAGATCGATGTTTACCGATCGCTGTGTAAATCTAGGATCTTGCGGGGTGGAGATGCCGAGAGCCGCTGTCTCAAACGCGGCGGTTTCTGAAGACACAAACGGGTAAGCCATTTCGAATGGCCCACCAATCCCCCATCCGAAAGTTGTCGTGAACGTTCCGCCGGGACCGAAGCTACTAAAGAGTGTGTCAGCGTGCAGCGATGCTGCTAGAAGCAGAAGTGTACCGACTTGCCCGATTCGTAAACGCATTGGAACTCCTTTGAACTTCTGAAGCGCTGAGTATGCCATAGGTTTAGGGCGTTGACCAGACAAACTGGAGACTTTGAAGGCCCCTTTGTGGGGGGGCGACTTACCCAATTTGGCGGTGCGTCCACAATCTGGCGGGATGCGAAAGGTCCGAGCAAGCGAGAATCGACGCAGCGGCTGAACTCCTGGCCTTGCAGTACGAGAAGCCGACAATGATCGTGAAGGGCTGGCGGGCTGTGAGGCGCTATTACTGTGCCCGAATTGTGCCGCGCTTTGCACTTTTCGCCTTTTTGTCGCTTGTGGCCAAACGCAGAATCAGTAAGTTCGAGATCTCAAGAGGGCCGAGAAAGTCCGAATCCCTGTTCCTCCGCCATCTTGTGACACCAATATGCCGTGGTGTTTGACGGCAGCTAATCTTTACTCAGAATCTTTGCCCCAAGGGCACCACCTGCGATGCAAAACAGCATCATCATGAGAAACATTTCCGCAAGCGAGCGAACCACTTCCATCGGGTTTTGGAAGCGCTTAATGGCTTCGTCAATGGTCCGTTGATCAATGGCGAAATCGCGCAGTTGATCCCTGATCGCGGCCAGGCCTCCAGCCCGTTCGAGCGCCGCCATAAAAAACGCAAATAGAATCGACAGCAGGACACAACTGAGAACGCCGGTAATCCATCCCATCTGCGCTCCGCCGCGCACGGTTAATTTCTGGCCCGTTCGTCGCTTGTAAATCCAGACGGAAAAGTATCCCGCACCCAGCCACCACAACACGAAGGCGTAATTCAGTCCGGGAATCATCATGGTGATGCACAACAATGCCGCCGCCAAAAGGCCGACCCGCAATGCAACGGGATTTCTGAACCCTAGCGGTATGGGAGGAAGGGGCGGCGGAGGAACCGTGGGCAACTGCCGCGCCGAGGCTTCCGCCGCGAGCATAGCGGCCTCCGGTTCCTCGCGCTGCGGTTTGCCGCATCTGTGGCAAAATCTGGCGTCGGGCGGTAGCTCCGCACCGCAAGTGCAGGATTGAGGCATCAAATAGGCCACAGGGGCCTATTTGTTCAGTTTGACGCAGGCTCTCCTACTGAAGCAAGTCCGATGTGGGTTCGACCGTCCCTCTCGGAGATCGCGACGATTCTCTTATACCCATCCTCGCTGTACTCCATATGCACGCCTCCGTTGTGCCGAGACGTTATGATCCAATGCGGTAATTGGTGATGGTAGAACTCTTTCACTTTGTCGATCGAGTCATCCGTGGTGTACTCGGCGGCTAGGACTGTGAATTCGCGGTGTCCGTCACCAAAGCTGAAATCGACACTGGCCGAATGGTTATCGGGATTGCGGATCGCATCGGGATAAACGGGGACTCCGATCGCTTTGGGGTCTAGTTGCTTGCGCTCCTGCACGCGCATGGAACCGATGGGTGTGTCGACCTGGACGGTTTGGCCCTTGGCTGTTCTCGTTTTCTCAACGTGAACATTGTCTGCGATGTATACGCCAGCGACGAACACGCCCAGTACCGCCAGAGCGGCAAGTATCAAGAATGCGGCGAGAACGCCGGCCAGAGCGCCACCCCGCTGAGATCGGTCACGTCTCATGAATCAACCCTTCCTCCCGCCATACGAGCGCCGCGGGGCAAAAGTTCCCCGAACGGCGCTATCCCAGCTGTTTTACGGTACTAGCGGAATCGAACCTTCACGTCGGGCTTGTTTTCGAGGTGCATGGTGTCGATAAATCGCACGCGGGCGGGCGTCAGTGTCATGACAATGGATTGCGTTCTTGTCCCATCGCCCGAAAATCGGACACCCTTCAGTAGGTTACCGTCGGTTACGCCGCACGCGGCGAATACGATGTGCTGCCCGGGTGCGAGCTCATGGGTCGTGTAGATCCGGTGGCTGTCATGGATCCCCATAGCCTCCATGCGTTCCCGCTGCTTGTCGTCTTTCACTACGAGCCTGCCTAGTATTTCGCCGTTCAAGCACCGCAGCGCGGCAGCCGTCAACACGCCCTCGGGCGCGCCTCCGGAGCCCATGACGGCCTGAACGCCGGTTCCAGCGACAGCCGCTGCGATGCCGGCCGAAAGATCACCATCTCCGATCAAGCGAATGCGGGCGCCGGCTTCACGAATGTCGGCGATGAGCTTGGCATGCCGCGGCCGGTCAAGCACCACCACAACCAGATCGTCTACACCCCGCTGAAGCCGACGGGCGATCGCCTTCAGATTGTGCTTCACTGGAGCGTCGAGATCAACGGCACCTTTGGCGGCCGGCCCCACGATGATCTTCTCCATATAGCAGTCGGGCGCGTGAAGCAAACCGCCTCGTTCAGACGCCGCCAGTACGGTAATTGCGCCACCCGCGCCAGTGGCGCAGAGGTTCGTACCTTCGAGCGGATCGACAGCGATATCCACGTTCGGGGCACCGCTATCGTTTTTGGCCGATCCCACCTTTTCGCCGATATACAGCATCGGCGCTCGATCGCGCTCGCCCTCGCCGATCACGATCGTACCTTCGATCGCGATCGTGTCTAGACAGCGCCGCATACTCTCAACCGCCGCCTGGTCGGCTGTGTGCGGATCGCCCATACCCATCGTGCGGGCTGATGCAACTGCTGCGTCCTCTACGACGCGCAGTACCTCCAAGGAAAGATCAAACATCCCCGTAGCTCTACCTGGACGATAACACAACTCACCGAAAGGACATGGTAGAGTTTTGGGCTCATGGAGCACGTCAAGCTTCTCGTGTTGGGAGATCGCGCCGAACCTCAGTTACAGATGCTGGACGAACTGCGCAGCCTGGCATCCGTCGAGGTATGTAGCACACCTGAAATGTGCTCGGGTTTCTCCCAGGGTGCAGATGTTGTTCTCAACTGGTTTTCAGACGGAGCTGTTCTGGAAAGCATCTGGCCCCAGTTGACGAATTTACGATGGGTGCATAACCGCTCTGCCGGGCTGGATGGCATGCTGTTTCCGGCACTTGCCTCCAGCAGCGTCACCCTTACCAACGCGCGCGGCGTATTCAGCGAAATTCTGGGCGAGTTTGTGATCGGGGCCGTATTCTTTTTTGCAAAGGACTTCCGGCGGCTGGTTACGAGCCAGATGGCCGGCCGGTGGGATCAATTTGATGTCGCGGAAGTTCACGGACAGACGCTCGGACTGGTGGGATATGGTGATATCAGCCGCGCGGTGGCCAGGCGCGCTCAGGCCCTCGGCTTAAGGGTTCTCGCCCTGCGCCGTCGGCCGGAGCTTTCGAGCGGCGATGGTCACGTTGCACAGACCTTTCCTCCCGAGGGCAAACACGAAATGCTCCGGCAATCGGATTATGTAGTTGTCGCCGCGCCGCTGACGCCGGAATCGCGCGGCATGATCGCCAGACCGGAGTTTGACGCCATGAAGGAATCCGCCGTGCTCATCAACGTCGGGCGCGGTCCTGTGGTGGACGAACCGGCGCTGGTGCAGGCACTTCGGTCGCGGCGGATTCGCGGCGCCGCTCTGGATGTTTTCGATACCGAGCCGCTGCCCTCCGGGCATCCGCTTTATAGCTTCGAGAACGTGCTGCTGTCGCCGCACTCGGCGGACCACACGGCGGATTGGAAGGAACGCACCATGCGGCTATTTCTCGATAATTTCCGCCGCTTTATTGCGGGTAAGCCGCTTCTCAATGTGGTAAATAAGAATCTCGGTTATTGAGGTGATTATGAGACTTGTTCTCGTTGCTATGCTTGTTGCCGCAGCGGCCGCCGGCCAGCCCTACCAACCGACTCAGGCCAATCTCAAAGCGCGTGAATGGTTCCAGGACGCCCGCTTCGGTCTGTTCATTCATTGGGGGGTTTACAGCGTTCTGGGTGACGGTGAGTGGGTGATGAACAATCGGAAAATGACCGTCGCGGAATACGAAAAGCTGCCGGCGCAGTTTGATCCCGCTGAGTTCAACCCGGTCGAATGGGTGGCTTTGGCTAAAGCGGCCGGCATGAAATACATCACGATCACCAGCAAGCATCACGACGGTTTTGCCATGTTTGGGACCAAACAAAGCCGGTGGAACATTGTCGACGCCACGCCATATAAGAAGGATGTTCTGAAAATGCTCGCGGATGAGTGCCACCGGCAGGGCATCAAGCTCTTCTTCTATCATTCCGAGCTGGATTGGCATAACGCTGATTACTATCCTCGCGGCCGCACGGGTCAAACAGCCGGGCGCCCAGACAGCGGCGATTGGGACCGATACCTCCAGTACATGGACAGTCAATTGAGAGAGCTTCTGACCGGTTATGGGGAAGTTGCGGGTATCTGGTTCGACGGCTGGTGGGACCGGCCCGATGCCGACTGGCATCTCGATCGCACCTACGGGCTCATTCACAGTCTGCAGCCGGCCGCGCTGATCGGTAACAACCACCATCGTCTCCCTTTTCCCGGCGAGGATTTTCAAATGTTCGAAAAGGACCTTCCCGGTCAAAAGACCGCAGAGTTCAACGCAACTTCCCAGATCGGCCAATTACCGCTGGAAACCTGCGATACCATTAGCGGCGCCTGGGGCTACAACAAGGAGGACAAGCACTATAAGAGTACGGCCCAGCTCATTCGATACGTAGCGCGCGCCGCCGGCTACAACGCCAATTTTTTGCTGAATATCGGACCCATGCCCAATGGGAAGATCCAGCCGGAATTTGTCGAGCGGCTGCGGGGCGTGGGTCATTGGCTCGATCGCAACGGCGAGTCTATTTACGGCACCCGCGGCGGGCCTCTCCGCCCAGCGTCATGGGGCGCCACCACGCAGCGTCCGGGCAAGATCTATGTTCACGTCATGGATTATGACGGGGACTTGCTGGCTCTTTCGAAGCTGCCTGCCGTAAAAGCGGCCAAGACGTTGACTGCCGGGACGCCGGTGGAAATTTCGACGGTCAAAGGCGGTATCGTGTTGCACTTGCCGCAATCGCGAGACGAAGCAGATACCGTAATCGTTCTCGATACTGTGCAGTAACGTACGGCACGATACCAGGATTGGGCGCACAATGGAGAAACCCGTCTGCCCAAGCGTATCCGATGGGAGCAACGCAGGAGCTCTCCTCCGAGGCGTCTACTGATGGCGTCCACGATGGTCGCCGCCGTGAACGTTGTGTTCCGACAGAAACCCGCCGCTTAACCGCCGCCGATCACAACCGGGTCCGCCTTTTCCCACGATTCGAAAAAACTGGTGGATCTGGTCGCCGTGCTGCGGCAACAGCACAAAGCGGGTAGAACCGTGACCGAACAGATTCTGAAGCTGTCTTCCACGGGCCTGCGAAACCATACCCCGGAACGGGATCAGATGGCGCACGCACTGCGGATGTTTATTCGCATGTACCGGCCGCATGAGGCTCGTGAAGACACCGTGTTATTTCCGGCGTTGCATCAACTCATCTCACGTCATGAGTGGGACTCGCTCGGTGATGAGTTCGAGAAAAAAGAGCACGAGCTCTTCGGTAAAGAGGGTTTCGAAGGCATGGTGGAAAAGGTGGCCGGGCTGAAAAAAAAGGGAACCTCTACGAGCTTTCGCAGTTTACGCCCCGCGGACAATTGGGCCGCGATTAGTTCCCGACATATCGTGCGTAGAAACTGCGTGCCACGCCGGCGTCCGTTGTGCCTTTGATGATGGCTCGCCCATCGGCAAATACAGTCATTTCCAACGGAGGTTGTGCGAAGCGGAGGGCAAACTCGTTCGCGCGCACTTCGCCCAGGGCAGCCAGCCGTCGCCGCAATTCGTTCAGATCGAGTGGTCTTGCTGTGGCGTGGATTTGTACCGCGTTTCGGCCGCAAAGGCTGATTGGCGCGCGCATAGCGCCATTCAAATACATGAAATCGCGCCGCGCGCAAACCGGACAATCCGGATCCGGTGCCGGCTGAGGCGATTGCCGGATGCTGCCGTCCCAAACGTCCATGCGTGTGATGCAGGCGGTAACGCGATCACCTCGGCCGGATAAGATTTTCATAGCGTCGGCCACTTGGAGCGCTGCAATTACCGACGTGACGGTATTGAGCACGCCCGCTGTTTCGCACGTCGGCTGCGCACCTGCCGGCGGATCGGGATAGACGCAGCGAAAGCACGCTGTGCGCCCGGGGATCACCGGCATTTGAACCCCGTAACTCCCCACCGCGCCGCCGTAAATCCATGGGATTCCTGTTTTCATCGCCACATCATTGACGAGATAGCGGGTTTCGAAGTTGTCGGTTCCGTCCAGAATGACCCCGCTTCCGGCCAGCAGTTCTTCCGCATTACCCGGATTCAGGTCGGCGACAACGCTTTCGATGTCAATCGCGCTATTGATCTGCTGCAAGTGCCTGGCTGCCGCCACCGACTTCGGAAGAGCTTCGGCAGCATCGCTCTCATCGAAAAGAACCTGCCTCTGAAGGTTGCTCAGTTCCACATAATCGCGGTCGATTAAGGTGAGACGTCCGACGCCCGCCCGCGCCAGCAAACACGCCTGTGAGCTTCCCAATGCGCCACAGCCCACGATTACCGCGTGACTGTCGAGTATGGCATCCTGTCCGCGCTCTCCGATTTTGGTGAAAAGAATCTGGCGCGAATACCGCTCACGATCGCCAGAGGTCATCTGAACTGATGGTAACAAAGTTGCTTCCGAAGCCGTTATCATGGGCATGGTGTGGCCACAATGCGCGCGCAAAACACTTACGCCGCTTCTACTCTGGGCCCTATCACCGCTCGTCTGGTCTCAGGCGCCATCGTTTGAGGGCAAGACCATTCTCGAGGTTCAGTTCAGACCGCTTGACCAGCCGGTCGCGCCCGAGGATCTTCACCAGGCATTGACATTGAAACCAGGGGCTCCGCTGCGCATGGCCGATGTCCGTGCCTCAATTGAGAACTTATTCGCGACCGGCAGATACCAAGACATCCAGGTTGACGCCGAGTTACAGGCGGGTGGCGTGGCTTTGCACATCCTCACCAAGAACAGTTGGTTCGTGGGACGAGTCTCGGTGAAGGGCAAGGTCGCCGAGCCGCCCAATCGCGGGCAGCTTGCCAGCGCGGCCGGTCTCAACCTGGGCCAACCCTTTCACGAGGAAAACCTGAAGCAGGCGGAGGAGGGCGTGCAGAAGCTCCTGGTTAGCGACGGCTATTATGAAAATCAGGTTTCCCAACGGGTCGACTATGACGCTCGGACCCAGCAGGCGCACATTCAGTTCATGGTGCAGAGCGGTCCGCGGGCGAAGTATGGAACGCCGACCGTCCTGGGCAACCTCAAGATGGCGGTGGATCAGATCGTTGCCGCCACTAAGTGGAAACGCCGCTGGGTCGGCGGGTGGCGTCCGGTCACCCAGGCTCGCACCCGTAACGCACTCGGTCATGTACACCAGAAATACGAAAAGCAGCAGCGTCTCATGGCGGATGTCCAACTCGCTGCACTCGATTACGATCGTGATACACGGCGCGTCACGGCAAAACTGCAGATCGACGCCGGCCCCGTGGTCAGTGTGAAACCGATCGGAGCTAACGTTTCCGCTAAAACCATACGTCAAAATGTGCCCGTGTACGAGGAGCACACAGTCGATCGCGACCTGTTGGTGGAAGGCCGGCGGAACCTCCAGGATGCGTTCCAGGCGGCCGGCTACTTCGAAGCCGAAGTGGAATTCAAACAACAGCGGTTGCAGAACGATCGTGAGGAGATCGATTACCTGATCAACCTGGGCCGCCGACATCGCTTCGTGAGCCTCCAGATCCAGGGCAATCACTATTTCAAACCGGATGCGATTCGCGAACGCATGCTGATGACTCCCCGGTCATGGGTCCTCCGCCATGGCCGGTATAGTGATGCGCTCCGCCGGCGCGATGAAGAGACCATCTCCGATCTATATGCGCAAAACGGCTTCCGCGATGTTCAGGTATCTTCGAAAGTCCTCGACGATTTTCAGGGTAAGGTCGGCGACATCGCCGTTCTGGTAAGCATCAACGAAGGCCCGCAGTGGTTTGTTTCCAAGCTCGACGTGGTCGGGATTCATCAGGTGGACGCGACCAAGATTCTCACCACGTTGAGCTGCGCGGAAGGACAGCCGTTCAGCGAATTCAGCGTAGCGGAAGACCGCGACACCATTCTGGCTTACTACTTCAACAATGGCTTTCCGAACGCGAGTTTCGAATGGAGTTCCGCGCCAGGACCTCAGCCGCATCAGGTCCAGCTCCGTTTTGCTGTCGCTGAAGGCCGGCGTCAGCGCGTACGCGATGTCATCGTCGAAGGCTTGGAAACTACGCGCCCCTCGCTGGTAGCCAGGAACCTCTCGCTAGCTCCCGGTGATCCGCTCTCGCCCATACGCATGGCCGATTCCCAGCGACGCTTGTATGATCTCGGCATCTTCGCGCAGGCTGACATGGCCATTCAGGACCCCGACGCAGAAACCCAATACAAGTACGTCGTCTTTGATCTGGATGAAGCCAATCGCTGGCGTATTGACGGCGGCTTGGGCGCAGAAATCGCGCGGCTCGGCGCGCGCGAAACCAGCCTCGATTCTGCGGTCGGTGCCACGGGTTTCAGCCCCCGCGCTACCTTCGACGTGACCCGCCTCAATCTTTTTGGCCTGGGCCACACCGTCAGCCTGCAAACACGCGCCTCGACCATCGAGCAGCGCGCAATCCTCAGCTATTTGGCGCCCAGAGTACGAAATCGCGGCAACCTGGATTTGACGTTCACGGGAGTTTATGACGACACGCACGGTGTCAACACTTTCGCGGCCAAGCGCGAGGAGGGCTCGGTGCAGCTTGCTCAAAAAATATCCAAGCCGTCCACGCTGCTTTACCGCTTCAGTTATCGGCGGGTCAGCACCTCGGACCTCAAGATCGACCCCAACTTGGTCCCGCTGCTGTCTCAGCCGGTTCGCATCGGTATTCTCTCGGCGAACTACATTCAGGACCGTCGCGATGACCCGGTTGAGCCACATAAGGGAATCTACAACACCGTGGACGTCGGACTTGCATCCAAGGTTTTCGGATCGCAGGTGAACTTCTTTCACGGATTGGGCCGTAATGCCACTTATCACCGGCTCGGAAAAAAGTTGGTTTTTGCGCGCCAAACCACCTTTGGGGACATCATTCCCTACAGCTATGGATCAAAGTTCACCAGCGCTTCGGAGGCAGTGCCGTTTCCGGAGAGGTTTTTCGGAGGTGGCGGCACATCGTTGCGCGCTTTCCCGGAAAATCAGGCCGGCCCCAGAGATCTCAAAACCGGATTTCCGATCGGTGGAAACGCATTATTGTTCAACAGCACCGAGCTCCGCTTCCCGCTCTGGGGCGAGAATTTCGGCGGCGTGCTCTTCCATGATGCCGGAAATATTTACTCCAGCCTGAATAAAATCTCGCTTCGCGTCCGGCAAAGAGACCTTCAGGACTTCGACTACATGGCACACGCCGTTGGATTCGGCCTGAGATACCACACACCGATTGGACCCGTGCGCGTCGACTTGGCATATAGTCTCAATCCACCAAGGTTCTTCGGTTGCAGCGGCAACATCGATCAGTTGGTGAATTGCGGGAATAATCCGGATCTTCGTACCAATCGCACCGTTGGCCACATCCAATTCTTTTTCTCGATCGGACAGACGTTTTGATGTACGCGCATTCCATCCTCGCTGTTAGCCTCTTCGCCATCACTTTTTGCGCGGAAATCATCGATCGCGTCGCCGTGACCATCGATAACCAGGTCATTACGGCAAGCGAGCTTGCATTGGAAATTCGTCTCACTGCATTTCTCAATGCCGAAACACCGGATTTCAGCTCTGCAGCGCGGCGTGCCGCCGCCGGCCGTCTCGTCGAGCAGAAGCTGATCCGCCGGGAAATGCAGGTGGGACGATACGCCGCTCCTTCGCCAGAAGAAGCCGAGCCCCTGCTGCAGCAGGTCCGGCATCAGCGGTTTCAAAATCCCGAGGAGTATCGTCCGGCGCTCGATCACTATGGCATTACCGAGGAGGAGCTGAAGGCGCACCTGCTCTGGCAGTTGACGCTGTTGCGATTCGTCGACGTTCGCTTCCGGCCGGCTGTACAGGTGACTGATGCCGAGATCCAGGCTTACTTTGACGCAAACCGCGCGGCATTGCAGCCGTCATCGGAGAATACCAGGGTGCTCACACTGGATGACCTTCGCAGCCGGATTCGCGACATCCTGACCGACCAGGGAGCTGACAAGCAACTCGACGAGTGGCTTTCACAAGCCCGGAAGCGTGCCCGCATCGAATTCCACCCGGAGGCTTTTCAATGAGCCGGCGCTCCCGCTGGTTGCTGTTTACGGGCGTGGCGGTCGCGGTGCTGGCGATTGCAGCGGTGTTGGCAGGGATATTTCTTGCACGGAGCTCGTGGCTGCGTGAGCAGGTCCGCCAGCGTATCGCGGCTGAGGCGGAAACGGCTACCGGCGGCAAGGTCGACATCGAAGGATTTGAATTTGATTGGCAGTCGCTGACGGCACGCATTCGCGGTTTTGTCATTCATGGAACCGAGCCGCCGGCTGCGCCGCCGCTATTGCGCGTTGCTTCCATCACCGTGCAGCTTAAAATCGTCTCGTTACTCGAGAGAGCGTTCGACGTCACATCCGTCGATGCAGCGGCTCCCGAAGCCCACCTCATCGTTAATCCCGACGGAAGCACGAATGTCCCGCAGCCCAAAATACTTCGCCCCTCTGTCAAGAACCCGGTGCAAACGGTTCTCGATCTCGCCATCGGCCATTTCAGTCTCCATGATGGAATTTTTCAGGTGAATTCCCATCGCCTGCCCTGGAGCGCTTCCGGCGAAAAGCTACGCGCGCAGCTCGATTATGATCGCGCGGACCCCAGTTATCGGGGCCGCATATCTGTCACTCCTCTTCGCTTTACGGCTGCCGCCGACCTGCCTGTAGCTCTCGAACTCGAAACTTCCTTCGTCCTGGAAAAGAACAAGCTTACGATCTCCAGCGCACAATTGCAGACATCCCGGTCGAAGGCCGATCTCTCCGGCTCTATTGACAGCTTTTCTTCACCCGACTACAACCTTCGTTACACGGCTCGTATCTCGCTCGGGGAGCTGGTCCAGACGCTGCGCTTTCGGTCTCGACCCGAGGGCATGCTTGAGATTGCTGGAGCGGCATCCTTTCGCGATTTTGGGCACTATCTCATGACGGGTAAATTGACTGGCGGCTCACTTTCCTTTGGACAGGGGAAAATGCAGCTTCGGGACATGCGCGCCGAATCGAATTATCGCGTTGACCCGCAGCAGATCGAACTCACCGGAATCAAGCTCTCTGCACTGAACGGGTTCTTCAGCGGGCACGCCCGCATCGAGCAACTTGACCGGATCCATCTCGAAGGTGAAGCCAGCAGTCTCGATTTGCAGCGTCTCGCGCAGGCCACTGGCGCAGGATTGTTGCCTTGGGATGGCGTTTTGTCCGGACCTGTCGAATTGCGCGGCCTCATCAGCCAGCTTAACGAGGGTAAATTCGATGCCCGCGCGCAGCTGGTAGTTTCCCCTGCTCAACCTACCGCACCTGTACACGGTGTTCTTGATGCCCGCTACGACGGTTTCCGCTCCATCCTGGATCTGGGCCGCTCTTTCCTTCAGCTTCCCGCCACACGGCTCGATTTCAGCGGCATCCTCGGCCGTCAGTTGCACGTACGCCTGCAATCTTCCGATCTCAATGAACTCCTGCCGGCAGTCCGGTTCCGGTCGGACGGTTCGTCTCCGCCTCTTCCCGTGCTTCTGGCGCCTGGTTCCGCAGTTTTCGTCGGTACTGTGACCGGACCGCTGGCCTCTCCGCGAATCAGCGGGCACACCGCCTTGCAGCACTTTCTTTATTCGGGTGAAGAGTTCGATGGATTTGCCGGCGACGTCGACCTGTCCAACTCCGCCGTGAACGTGCAGAACGGTTCCCTGCTGCGGCGAAGCCTGCATGCCCAGTTTGCAGGCAGCATGGGTCTGCGGGGCTGGAAACCCGATATCAATGCGACTGTTTCCGTAAACGCTTCTCTCCGCGCCGATGTAAGTGACTTACTCGCGCTTGCCGCGAAGAACAATCTCTCTGTAACCGGTGCGCTCGCTAGCTCTGCCCATTTAAGCGGCTCGCTGGCTGCTCCGCGAGTCGCAGGCGCTGTGTCGGTTACCAAGGGTTCATTGGGCGGCGAGCCGTTTGATCGTTTTTTTGCCCGAGTAGAATATGAGAACAACACGGCCACACTCTCCGATGCAGCGATGACCGCCGGCGGAAAGGGGTTGACATTCGGTGCGACATACACGCACGATGCTCATGATTACCTGCATGGCCGGTTGACATTCGAGGCCGCCAGCAATTCTTTACCGCTGGAAAGTCTTCAGCTTACGCAGTTGCACAGCCTTCCCCTGGAGGGCCGCGTTCAGTTGAAGGCGTCGGGAGAAGCCGAGATTGCGAGAAGCCGTACCGGCTCGCCGGCATTTCATCTCACCGCCATTCAGGCTCAGGCTGAGGGCCGCGAAATTCAACTCGCCCACCGGCCCGTCGGAGCTGTGCATTTAACGGCTAAGACCGCCGGATCGATCCTGAACGCTACCGCAGAGTCCGCTGTGGCGAATTCCACTATTCAGGCCCAAGGCCAGTGGCGGTTGGAGGGCGATTACCCCGGCACCGCGCACCTAACCTTCACGAATCTTGACCTGGCCTCGCTCGAGTCCTGGCTCAGGCCGCCGGATTCATTGCCCAGAATCTCCGGTTCGCTGGAGGGCAAAGCCACCGTCTCCGGCCCTGCTCTTCAGCCGGAAGCATGGACCGGCGCCCTTGAAATTCCCCGCCTGGAGATCGTTCCCGAGGGCATCACAACAGCTGAACCCGACAAGTTGGCTCTCCGCAACCAAGGCCCCATCCGTTTGGAACTTGAGAAGTCGGTCGTACGCGTTCAATCCGCGCGGCTCGTTGGCCAGGCCACAGACGTGTCCCTCACAGGAACGGCCATTCTCAAACCGGAAACTCGTCTCGACCTCAATCTTGCCGGCAATCTCGATCTCGCCACGATACAAGATTTCAACCGGGACCTTATCGCCTCCGGCCAACTCTCGGTCGATGCCGCAGTCCGCGGGCCACTCATGCAGCCTCTCATCAATGGAAAGCTCCAGTTACGAAATGCAAATCTCAACGTAAGGACCTTTGCCAACGGGCTCTCCAATGCCAACGGCACTGTTCTCTTTGCCGCGAATCGGGCCACCATCCAGAACATCACCGCGGAATCCGGCGGGGGAAAGGTCACGATCACCGGCTTCGCCACGCAGCGCGGCGCAACCACTGATCTGCAACTCGAAGTCGCTGCCGATCAGGTCCGTTTGCGCTATCCGGAAGGCGTAAGCACTCTGGCCAACGCCAAGCTCACTTGGACCGGAACATCACAGCGCAGCCTGGTCTCCGGCACCGTCACGATCCTTCGCACAGGCTTTACGCCGCGCACGGATTTCGCTTCCATTCTGGCCAGCTCTGCGCAACCTGTGCGCACCCCCGCCGCTCAAACCGGGCTTCTTGGTGGTATCAATTTTGATGTCCAGGTTGAGACTGCTGCCGACGTCCTCGTTCAATCCGAGATCGCTCAGCAGCTTCAAGTTGACGCTAACCTTCGGCTTCGCGGCACGGCAAGCAACCCGGCGTTGCTGGGGCGTATCAACATTAACCAGGGGCAGCTGACTTTTTTTGGTAACAAATACACCATCAGCCAGGGAAGTGTCTCTTTCTTCAACCCGGTAAAAATCGAGCCAACACTGAATGTTGACCTGCAAACCAAAGCGCGGGGCGTCGACGTAACCATCACCGTCTCCGGACCTGTGAATAAGTTGAACGTTACCTATCGGTCGGATCCGCCGCTACAATTTGCCGATATCGTAGCGCTGCTAGCTACCGGCCGCGCCCCGACATCCGATCCCACCTTCGCCGCCAGCCAGACCGGCAACGCTCAAACCTGGCAGCAGTTGGGGGCTTCGGCTCTTGTCGGCCAGGCACTGGCGAGCCCCGCGTCCGAACGGCTGCAGCGTTTCTTTGGAGTAAGTAAGATAAAGATCGATCCAACGCTCACTGGTATCACGAACCCGCAAGCGCGGCTGACCATTGAGCAGCAGGTTACTCCCGACGTCACGTTTACTTACATCACTTATTTGACTCAAAGTAACCCGCAGGTCGTTCAGGTCGAGTGGGCGCTGAACAAGCAAGTATCTCTTGTTGCGCTGCGTGATGAAAACGGCCTGTTTGGCCTGGATTTCTATATTAAGAAGAGATTCAAATAACTCAAATTACTTTTTCTGACACCGGGGGCAGAAATGCGTACCGCGTTGCGCAACCAGGATACGCCGAATTCTTCCGCCGCAACGAGGGCAGGGCTCACCTGTTTTCTGGTACACGTTGTGGCGCACTTGAAAACTGCCCTGCCGGCCGTCCACTTCGACATAATCCGAAACGGATGATCCTCCCGCTGCAATTGCTTCTCGAAGAACCTCGCGAATCGCCGCGTGCAATTTCTTTCCCCGCTCCGGCTTCAGCCTTGCGGCTATGGCCAGCGGATGAATACCCGCGCGGAACAGAGATTCGTCCGCATAAATGTTGCCTACGCCACGGAGGAACTGCTGGTTGAGTAGCAGCGCTTTCATTGTCGTTTTCCGGCCCCGCAGACGTCGCGTGAACTCCTCTAACGCGACTTCCAGCGGTTCTGGCCCCAGCTTCTGCACTCTCGCCGGCAAGCCTCTGCTCAGTTCAAGCCTCCCAAATTGCCGGCTGTCGTCATAAAGCAACGAGCCGCGATCGAGCGTCAGGATGGCATGCGTGTGTTTACCAGGTGTTCCGTTCATCAAAAGTTTGCCCGTCATCCCCAGGTGCACGACGAAACACCTTCCGGCATCCAGTTGGATCTCGATGAACTTTCCATGCCGTTGGACGCCGCGCACTTTGCGCCCCGCCAGTCCTTGCGCAGTGCCGTCCGGATCGCCTCGCAGCACGCGCATGCACCGAAACTCCGCGCTGACAATACGCCGCCCGCGTAGCCGCGGAGCCAGCGCTCGAGCGATCGTCTCGACTTCAGGAAGTTCCGGCACTTGGAATGGCTTAAGACGGAAGATTCAACAGGATGTCGCCGTCCTCGATCTTCACTTCAACAGTGGCGACTTTCTTTGCCGGATCCATGTCATTTTCACCTGTCGCGCAGTTCCATTCCCAGGCATGCCACGGGCAAACCACGTTCTCCCCATGAATGGCACCCTGCCCAAGCGGTCCTCCGCGATGCGGGCAAATCCCGCTCAGTGCTGTGATTTTCCCTCCCACTTTGCAAATCGCGTACGGCGTCTCGCCCGCCATCGCTTCCAATACCGAATTCTCCATCAACTCGCCGGCCGACGCGACCTTCACAAACGGCATGTTCTACCGACCTCCGCTATTTGCTACACCAGACTTCGACGCAAAGACGTCCTTAACCGGCATTTTTGCATCAAAAACCAGGTTAAAGAATCCGACCATCATTTCATCCCAACTCTGGTCGCCCCAGGTTACCTCCTTCGTCGGATCGGCATTGGCGGGATTATTCGGCGAGTTGTCGAAGTGCGCCGTGCATTCGATCTTCGTTCCTTTTGGCAGCACAATCGGTTTCGCCAGGTTGTACCAAAGTTGCCAGTGCCAGTCGTAGCGCGGAACGCTTAGCAGGGTCGCCGATTCCCCCGTGGGATAAACCACCCGGTACTGAAAATCTTTACCACGTCCGTGCATATGCGGATGCAGGCTTGCCAGTTCAACTGTCGTCCCCACTTCGAATGTCGCGTCCACCTTATAATTCGGGTCTCCCGCTGGGATCCGGAACGTCCCATTTGTCGCCGAAAGAGTCAAAACCCGCTCCCTTGGCGGCTCCTTCGCAAAGACCAGCCCAAACTTGCTCCGATCGGTGCTCGCCTTCCCGTTGGTTGTGTAATGTATTTCCAGAACCAGATCCGATCCCGCTTTGATCAGCTTCGCTTGGCCCGGCGGCAAAATTTCCGGCGGCTGCCCTGGCGCATAGCCCACTAGAAAATCGCTCGGCAGCGCGCTGGTGTCTATCTTCTCGTCCTTCACCTTCGGCGCCACAAAGAACTCGCCTGCCTTGATCCCGCGCAGCCAGTGCGATTCCGGCTCGCGAATGAACAGGATCATGTGATGCACGTGCGCGCGGTCGTCCGGCCGCGCTTCCGCGAACTGCACCCACTTGTCCTCGGTAAATCCCGAAGGCACGATTACCTTCTGATATTCGATGGTCCCCGTCGCCGGAATCTCGTACGCCCGCGGCAGCTCGTACACCACGTCCGGCTTCGGAATCGACCAGCCCTCGACAAAATCCACCGGCCGCGGCAGATCTTTTGGATCGCCCTCGGGCGCCCCCGCATCCGCCCAAACCGCAATCATCTCGGCATCTTTTTGTGCCAGAGACCGGTCGTTGGAAAACTTCCCGTAGTGCGGATCCGCGAACCACGGCGGCATCTTCTTCATTCGCACCGCTTCCTTCATCGCCTTCGCCCACGGCCGCGCCTGCTCGTACGTCAGCAGCGAAAACGGCGCCGCTTCCCCGGGACGATGACATCCCTGGCAATGCTTTTGCAAGATCGGTGCAACGTCCCGCGTGTACGTCACTCCCGGCTGATTAGTGGCCGCCAGCACCGGTAAAGTTAAGAACAGGCTCTGTACTGCTCGTTCCAACCGCATATTTCCCCACCCGATTCGACGAATTACCAGCATACCCTGGGACTTCAACTCGTGACGGCCCGGCATATATAATTGGCCCGAACCCATGATCGGGTTTCGTCATGATGCGAAGATTCCAAGCCCTCACGAGAGCCATTACGGCTTTTGCTCCCCTTGCTGCCTTCTCAGCCGACGTCTTCAACGGCCACACCGTAATGCTGGATGCTCAAAACAAGATCATTCCCTGGTCCGTTCCGGTCGAGAAAGCGTACGACCACTTCCTCCGCCTCCGCTGGGACTTCATCAAAACCAAAGTCCCTAACTGCCCTGGTCCAGCGCCGCGGTCTTCTTATCCGCAGTATTACTTCTACTGCGCTTTCCGCGATAAAAATGGCACTCTGGAACCCGATACGTGGATGAATGACGTCGGCGAGAAGATTCCGAACTGGCTGGAGTCGGCTCGATTGTATTACGCCTATACCGGCGACGGCAGTGTCATGAAGATTGTCCAGGATTTGTTGAGCTATGCCATCGATCACGGCACCAGCTCTCCCTCGTTCGCCTGGCCAAATTTTCCTTACACAACAACCAACGCCGGCGACATGGATTTCCGCGGCTTTACCAGCGCCAAGCGCCTTGTCTTGCACGAGATTCAGGTCGACCACGCCGGCGACATGGGCCTGGCCTACTATCGCCTTTATCTCTATAGTGGCGAAAAGAAATTCCTGACTGCCGCCGTGCACGTCGCGGACACGCTCGCGCACAAGGTCCGGACCGGCTCTCGAACTCAGTCCGTCTGGCCTTATCGCGTCGTGATGGACACCGGAAGGGTAACTGCCGAGTACGGAGCGAATTGGACCGGCTGTTACTTGCTCTTTGACCACCTGATCAACGCCAATCTCGGCAATGTGGATACTTACAAGGCCGCTCGAGCCAAAGCCCGCGACTTCCTCCTCGCCTATCCGCTCCAAACCGGCTTCTGGACCGACGGTCACACGGATACCGACGTCAACAGCACCACTTACAAAAGCAACATGAGTGCCAGTAACTTCACGCTGGTTATGTTCGACCATCCCGAGTTGAACCCCAACTGGAAAGCCGATATCCCACGCCTCATCAAGTGGACCGAAGATAATTTCGTTTATCGTTGTGCCCCCGGCGAGCCTGCCACACAATGGGGTGCCAACATTGTCGGCGAGCAGGACGACTTTCTTCCCAAGATGGACTATCAAACCGCTCGGTACGCCGCCGAGTGCGCCCGTTGGTATGCCGAATCGGGAGATTCCACCTATAAAGAAAAAGCCTATCGATCGCTGAATTGGGTGACTTACTGCAATAACCCGGTTGGTCAGGCTTTTGAAAGTCCCGTGAGCAAAGACATCTCCAACTGGTGGTCCGATTGTTACGGTGAAGGTCCCCGCATGTTCTACGCCGCCTTTGCCGGGATCCCGGAATGGGCGCCGCCCCGTGAAAACCACATCCTGTATTCAGAAGATGTGCTAAAGGACGTCTCTTACTCCGCCAACAAGGTCGAGTACACGCCGTCCGAAGCCCCCGGCACAGAGTACCTTCGGCTTGCCTTCCGCCCCGCACGAGTTACCGTGAATAACAAGAAGCTCTCGCTACTTACAAGCCTCAACGCCGAAGGTTACGCGCTACGAGAGATCGGAACCGGAGATTATGCACTGATTCTCAAGAGACGAATTGCCGGAAAAGTTGTGATTCAGTAAATCCGGCCGATCTTACAAGCAAATCTCGGGAACACGCACTTTTTGCACCGGTCGGCAGCGTACACCGGAGCGGCACTGCGGCATCTCCAGGTCAGAGAGATGAGCCGTTTGGCTCGGCTTGATTTGGATTCGATCGATCACAAAATCAACGTAACCTGGCAGCTTAGCGCGAAGCGAATAGCGGCCAGCGGTGATTCCGTCGAAACTGAATTTGCCCCATTCATCAGAGCGGATGATGGCGGGATTTCCACTCTCATCTACTCGCTTTAGGATGACCGTGACTCCGGAGAGCACGACGCCATCGGTTCGCTTGATAATTCCATGCAGGCGGGTGTGGCCCGGATTTGTCCGCTCAGAGGTAATCGCGGGCACCTCGAGCGTATAACCGGAGCATGCCGGAATTGGACCAAGCGCAAGCGCGATAGTCCCAAGATCAGTTACTCGACCTTCCGTTACCGCGATAGTTTTGGTCTGTGAAGCGAATCCCGCCTTGGAAATGACAAGCTCGTAATCTCCCGGCGCAACACCCGTGAGCCTGAATCCACCCTTTAGATCAGTCTCCGCATTCTGGACGGAAGAGGCTTCACCCTTGCTGCGCAAGGCCACGTCGGCAAGTGGGATAACGGCGCCAGTTGGGTCGACTAACGCTCCCTCGATGCTGCCGCCCTCAGCATACGCGAGGGCTCGAAGCAGAAACAGCAACGCCAACGACCTCCGCGCCATGCGCACCTCAGGCAGTTAGTACTTCGGCACCTTCGGATCCACCTTATCGCTCCAGGCCAGAATTCCGCCCTTCATGTTCTTGACCTTCTTGAAGCCGGCCTGCTTCAGAAAATCCACGGCCTTCCCGCTGCGCATCCCGCTCTTGCAGTGCGCCACAATCTCGTCCGCCGAATTCAGCTCATTCACCCTCTTTGGCAGCTCGCCGAGCGGAATCAGCTTCGCATACGGAATGTTGCAGATCTGGTATTCGTGTGGCTCGCGTACGTCGATCAGCACAAAGCGGTCGCCGCGATCAATCTTCGCCTTCACCTCAACCGGATCGATCTCGCCCTCCGCTACTCCCGCGGCCGGTGCGGGCTGGTGCTGCGGGATCCCGCAGAATTGCTGGTAGTCGATCAGCTTCGTCACCGTCGGATGGTCGCCGCAAACCGGGCACTCCGGATTCTTGCGCAGCTTCAACTCGCGGAACCGCATCGCCAGCGCATCGTACAGCAGCAGCCGCCCCACCAGCGGCTCGCCCTTGCCGAGTATCAGCTTCACCGTTTCCGTCGCCTGGATCAGCCCCACTACTCCCGGCAGAATCCCAAGCACCCCGCCTTCTGCGCAGCTCGGCACCAACCCCGGAGGTGGCGGTTCCGGATACAAGCACCGGTAGCACGGCCCGCCCTGATAGGCGAACACAGTCGACTGCCCCTCGAACCGGAAAATCGATCCGTAGACATTCGGCTTCCCCGTCAGCACGCACCCGTCATTCACCAGGTACCGCGTCGGGAAATTATCCGTGCCGTCCACGATGATGTCGTAGTCTTTGAACAAGTCGAGCGCGTTCTCGCTCGAAAGCGCAACCTCGTGCTTGTCGATCTCGACATACGGATTGATCCCGCGCATCGTATCGGCTGCCGAGTCGAGCTTCTTACGCCCCACATCGCTGGTCCCGTGGATCACCTGCCGCTGCAGGTTCGTGAAATCGACGACATCGAAATCCACAATCCCGATTCGTCCCACGCCGGCCGCTGCCAGGTACATCCCCAGCGGCGCGCCCAGCCCGCCCGCGCCGATCATAAGCACTTTTGCGCTCTTCAGCTTGAGCTGCCCTTCCATCCCCACTTCGGGCATAATCAGGTGCCGGCTGTAGCGCAAGATCTCGTCTTTCGATAACGTCGCCGGCTGTGGAGGCGCTTCCACTGCAGCTCCGCCAGCGATACTCGGAACTATCGAGATCGTGTCTCCATCCTGCACCGGCGTCGCGTCTTTTTTCAGATACCGGATGTCTTCATCGTTCAGATAAACGTTCACGAAACTGCGTAGCTTGCCTTCATCGGTATAAAGTTGCCGCCGCAGTTCCTGAAACTGTCCGGTCAGCGCATTCAATACCTCGCCGACCGTTGCGCCGCTCAACTGCACGCTGTCGTTCTTCTCCGCATACTGCCGCAGCGGAGTGGGAATCAATACTTTAGCCATTTCTTTTCTTATTCGCGTCCATTCGCGCTATTCGCGGCCCGTCGTTTTCAACGTTGCCGGATAAACCAGTTCTTCTTTGTCTGCAGCAGTCTGGTCTGCATTCGGTAACCAGCTGTTGGCGTGATCGAACTCGCCCTTCTGGATCGAGAGAACTACAAAAGAGTACCACGGGCACGAATTCTTCAAATCCGTCTCCGAGAAGTACGCCCCGCAGTCCGGATGCGAGTGGTAGATCCCGATCAGATCCATATTGTGCTTGCGCGCTTCTGCCTCCGCCTTCAGCAGATCCGTTGGCCGCAATTCGTACCGCGCCGTCTGCGAACCCGGCGACGCATTCTCCAGCGGCATGGCAATCGCCACCTGTTTCCCGGTGTCCGCAATCTTGCCCAGCATGGCTCCGCAGCACTCGTTCGGATAGGTCGCGCGGGCGTGCGCCACCATTTCACTCCACGGTTTCGATTCGATCTCTATCATTCCTCGTCCCAGAAGTGCTCGCTCAGATATTTGTCGGCCTTATCGCAGAGCATGGTCACAATGACCGCCCTCTTTCCTTCGCGATGCACCTCCCGGCCGATCTGCAGTGCTGCATTCACGTTAGCGCCGGACGAGATACCCACCAGCACTCCTTCTTCCCGCGCCAGCCGTCGTACCATGCGATACGCGTCCTCGGTTTCCAGCCACACATTGCCGTCGGCGAGGGTTTCATCGTAAATGCCCGGAACGATCGCCGTGGCCATATGCTTTAGCCCTTCCAGACCGTGGAACCCGCTCGAAGGCTGCGCCGAGTAGCACTTGGCGCCGGGAAGGTCCTGCCGCAGCCGTCTCGTCACGCCCATGAACGTCCCGCTCGTGCCCATGGCCGACACGAAATGCGTCACCGTTCCGGCCGTCTGTTGAATGATCTCCGGGCCCGTCGCCTCGAAGTGCGCTATCCAGTTCGCCGGGTTGTTGTATTGATCCGGATAGAAGTAGCGCTCCGGGTCGGCCTTGTACACCTCGCGGCATTTCCGGATCGCCCCATCCGAACCTTCTGCAGGGTCAGTCAGGATCGTCTCCGCTCCGTAAGCTTTGAGAATCCGCTTCCGCTCCAGCGATGCATTCGCCGGCATGCACAGTTTGACCCGGTATCCCTTGGCCGCTCCGATCATGGCATACGCGATTCCCGTGTTTCCGCTCGTCGCGTCCAGGATCGTCAGATCGTGCCGCAGCTTTCCCGTTCGCTCCCCGTCCAAAATCATGTTCAGCGCCGGACGGTCCTTCACGCTTCCGCCCGGATTGGTGTACTCAGCCTTGCCGAAGATTTCGATTCCCGGCAATTCCGCCGTGAGACGTATCAGCCGGACGAGGGGCGTGCGTCCAATCGTCGCGAGCACATCAGCCTGCTGAACTGAACCTGGAATGGAAGCCGCCTGAGCCATGTATTTGAATCAAAAGGAATTATTTTAGACTATTCTAGCAGTGCCTAAATCTCTGTCAACATTAGGATGATTGCCTGTGCACCGAAGACTCATCGTCCGGCCTGGGGCCATCGGCGATTTCATTCTAACCCTGCCCGCCATGGAGTCCCTAAAGGCTGAATTCACAGAGGTTTGGGCCGCCTCCCAGAACTTGCCCCTCGCCCGTTTCGCCGATCGCACCCGCTCTATCCCCTCCACCGGCCTGGACATGTTGGAGTTCGCGTCATCCGAGAAGTTACGGGCCGAATTGCGCGCCTTCGATTCGATCATTTCCTGGTACGGAACCAGCCGGCACGAGTTCCGTTCCGCAGTTCGTGACTTGCCCTTCGAATTCCATCAGGCTGTCCCGCCAGACGATTGCCGGATGCACGCCTCCGACTACTTCGCTGACCAGGTAGACTGCCCAGTGCCCGCCAACCCGGAAATCCGTTGCCCGCGCTCCGATGGCGGTTTTGCGGTCATCCACCCCTTTTCCGGCAGCACCAAGAAGAACTGGCCGCTCGATCGCTACCAGGAACTTGCTCGCCGTTTGCCTCTGCCCGTCCGCTGGTGCGCGGGTCCAGAAGAACCGTTACCCGGTGCGGTCCGCATCGACGATCTTTATGAATTCGCCTGCTGGCTCGCGACTGCGCGCCTGTACATAGGGAACGACTCCGGAATTACCCACCTCGCCTCGGCAGTGGGCACGCCAACCATTGCTTTATTCGGCCCCACCAATCCCGCCATTTGGGCGCCACGTGGCCACAACGTCAGGGTAATTGTCAGATCGACGCTTGACGAGATTGCTGTCAGCGATGTTCTCGCCGGAGCTCTTATGCTAGACTCCGCCGCATGCGCCTGATCCTTGCCGGTGCCTGCTCGATGTTGTTTCTGGCGGCTGCGCCGCGCATTACCACCATCGCCGGCGATGGAACGCCCGGTTACTCCCATAGCCGGATCAATAACCCCTACGGCCTCACCATCGGTCCGGATGGCGCGCTGTACTTTTGCGAAGTCGACAATCACAGGGTGCGGCGACTGGACCTGAAGACGCGGGTACTCTCAACCGTCGCCGGCAACGGCCGCCAGGGCTACTCGGGTGACGGCGGACTGGCCGTTGATGCCTCCCTGAATCAGCCTTACGAAGTCCGGTTTGATGCTGGCGGTAATTTGCTCTTCGTTGAAATGCAAAATCACGTGGTGAGGCGCGTGGATGCGCGCACGCACATCATTACCACCATTGCCGGGACGGGACACCCCGGATTCGGGGGTGACAGCGGCCCTGCGGTGCGCGCTCAGCTGCGGCAGCCGCATAGCATTGCCTTCGCGCCCGATGGATTGCTCCTCATCTGCGATATCGGCAATCACCGCATCCGCCGCCTGGATCTCTCTTCCGGCACCATCGATACGTTCGCAGGCACGGGAATTGGCGCTGCCACGCCCGATGGTGCGCCTCTTACCGGAACGCCGCTGAACGGCCCGCGCGCACTCACCTCGGATCCCGCGGGTAACATCTACATTGCCCTCCGTGAAGGCAACGCGATTTATCGAATTGACGCGGAGGATCACCGCATTCACCATATTGCCGGAACTGGTGAACAAGGCTACACGGGCGATGGCGGTCCCGCGCTTTTGGCCCGGCTGTCGGGCCCAAAAGGGATCGCATATGCTCCCGATGGCAGTTTGTACATTGCCGACACGGAGAGCCATACGATCCGCCGCATCAATTTGAAAACAGCCCTCATCGAGACAGTGGCAGGCACCGGCCAGAGAGGCGACGGTCCGGATGGAGACCCTCTTGGCTGCCGGCTTTCTAGGCCGCATGGCATATTTGTCGACAACTCGGGGGATGTCTATATCGGCGACAGCGAGTCCCACAAGGTGCGGGTGATTCGCCAGACACCCACGCTATAATTCCGGTAGATGGCTGCACGGCTTCAAGTCGCTCCCGCCGTCCCTGCTCCGGACCTGATCGATCTGCGCAGATTGTCCTCCAGTCATCTGGATCCCCTCCTGCATGAAGAAATCCGCGAATGGAGAACCGCGCTCGATTGGGATTTTGGAAAATCCGCCGACTTGGTTCGCCGTTTTTTAGACCTGCGCGCCCTCAGCGGCTGCGCCCTGGTGTCGGCGGGTGAAACCGTGGGGTATTCCTACTTCGTTGTCGAAGATCATAAGGGTCTGATCGGTGATCTTTACGTCCGGCCCGCTTGGCGTACTGTTGAAAACGAAAACCGGCTTCTCAGCTCGGTGCTCGAAGGAGTAGTCACGGGATCGCAGGTTCGCCGCGTCGAATCGCAGCTCATGATGCTGCTCCCCGGAGTCACACGCCTCGTTCCCGGCGCAGATTTTCTGTACGCCCATGAGCGCAACTTCATGCTGCTCGATTTCGATGCGGCGCTCCCGCTTCCGGAGATCCCGGCCCGCTGCCGCATCCTCACCGAAAGATGGTCCGACCATCACCAGGAAAGCGCTGCACAACTGATCGCGGAGGCGTACACCGGTCACATCGACAGCGAAATTAATGACCAGTACCGCACGGTTTCCGGTGCCCGCCGTTTTCTTTACAACATCGTGCAGTATCCCGGCTGCGGAACCTTCTTCCGCCCCGCCTCCTGGGTGTCTTTTGATCTCGACCAGGGTTGTCTCGGCGGCGTTGCGCTCGCAAGCATTGTGGGACCGGAGTCCGGCCACATTACGCAAATTTGTGTTGCGCCCCAACTCCGCGGCACAGGCCTTGGCTATCATCTTCTGCGCCAGTCGCTGGTTACGCTCGAACAGCATGGATGTCGTCGCATCAGTCTGACGGTCACCTCGGCAAACTACGATGCCATAAGGCTTTACGAGCGAGTGGGATTCCGTACGATCCGGAGGTTTTCGGCTTACGTTTGGGAAGGCTTTGGATCTCGCTCAACACACCTCTAGAATGCCAATTGATTATTGTATTAATTAACTGATACAATACCCGGGGAGGCAGATATGCATGCCGAAGACGACCCCCTTCCACGGCATCCAGGCATTCGAATCGACAAAATTCCCGTCGACGGCCCGATGGGTCTGATTTTCACAATCGCATCTCTTGTTATTTTTCTGGCGTTACCGGTAGTGCGATGGTTTGCCATCCTCAGCGTGCTCCCAGGGCTGGCGATCGGCGTTGTGCTCCACTGGTTGCACCGGAAATAGCGTGGCTAGTCATGGAAGGTCTGCCGGTCGAATGAGCCTGCAAAATTTATTGAGCGCCTCGTCCATCGCCTGCCGCGTTTCAGTAGACTGACTCAGTGGGGGCTCTCTATGAATCGTGCAGCCGGCCTGCTTCTGGCGTTCGCGTTCGCGGCGTTCGCCGACGTGAACGATGACTTAATCAGCGCGGCGCGCAAAGGTGACCTGGCCGCCGTGAAAGCGCTCTGCGAGAAGGGCGCGTCCATCGAGACGACGACGCCTTACGGGCAAACACCGCTTTACGTAGCCGCCATGAACGGCCACGAGGATGTAGTCGAGTTCCTGCTGGCGAAGGGCGCGAACACGGACATCAAAGACACGTTCTACAAGGCGTCGCTGCTCGGGTTCGTGCTGGAACGGAAACATTTTGGTGTCGCCAGGACCCTCATCACCAAGGGGCATGGCAGCGGCGATTCCGAGCTGCCGGACGTGGCCGATGCGGAGAATGTGGAGCTGGTTCAGGCCGTGCTTGCCAAGGGTAATGTGAGCCAGGCGGTATTGGACAAAACGTACGAGAATGCGCTTGATCAAAAGCATGCGGCCGTCGCTGAAGCGCTGAAGAAGGCCGGGGCCCATGAGCCTGCGCCGCCGCTCGCGATCGATCCGAAGGTGCTCGAGTCGTACGCGGGCACCTACAAATCGGATCAACTGCCGTTTGAGCTTACGGCGTCCATCAAGGAACAGAAGCTATACTTGCAGGCCACCGGCCAGCCGGAATTCTCGCCAAAAGCCAAAAGTCCAACGGTGTTTGAATACGCGGCGTGGGGGCTGCAAGTTGAGTTCGACGCGACGGGCGGCTTCACACTCCACCAGGACGGCAGGGATTTCAAGTTCAAGAAGGCGGTGGCGCAATGAGGAATGCGAAAATACTCGCGCTGCTTATGAGTTGTCCCTTGCTTGCTGGTGACTGGCCGCAGTTTCGCGGACCCGCCGGATCGGGAGTGGGCGACGGCTCGAAGCCCCCGGTTCACTGGGATTCCGCTAAGGGGACCAACATTTTGTGGACCGCCGAGATTCCGGGCCTAGCGAACTCCTCACCCATCGTGTGGGGCGATCGCGTCTACGTGACGACGGCTGTCTCGAGCGATCCCAAACAGACCTTTCGCACCGGTCTTTACGGCGATACCGACCCGGTGAACGACAGTTCGCCGCACAAATGGTTGCTGCTCGCGCTTGACAGGAAAACCGGAAAAGTCATTTGGCAGCAAACCGCGCACGAAGGAGTTCCCAAGACCAAGCGCCACCCCAAGTCTTCTCAGGCATCACCTTCGCCGGCGACGGACGGCAAAATCGTAATCGCGTACTTCGGTTCTGAAGGGCTCTACGCGTACTCGACCGAAGGCAAGCTGTTATGGACGAAGGACCTGGGCCTCCAAAACGCGGGCTGGTTCTTCGATCCGGATTCGGAGTGGGGCGCAGCCAGCTCGCCGGTGATTTTCGAGCACAGCGTGATCGTGCAGTGCGACCGGCAGAAAGACTCGTTCATCGCGGCGTTCGATCTGAAGGACGGCAAGGAGCTGTGGCGCACGGCCCGCGTGGAAATTCCCTCCTGGGGGACCCCAGCTATTATCCGGGCGTCGGATCACACCGAAATCGCGACCAATGGCACAAAAGGCATTCGCGGCTATGACGCGGCATCGGGAAAACAGTTGTGGACCTTGGGCCCGAATTCGGAAGTCACCTGCACCACGCCGGTTAGCGCGCACGGCCTGATCTTCGTCACGGCCGGATATCCACCCGTGCAGCCGATTTATGCCATCAAAGTGGGATCCAGCGGCGACCTGACTCTCAAGGATGGCAAGGAATCCAGTGAAGCCATCGCGTGGAGCAAGCAGCGCGGCGGGGTTTACCTGCCGTCACCGATCGTACTCGCAGATTATCTTTATACCGTCAGCAATAATGGCATCCTGTCGGCGTACGAGGCCAAGACGGGAAATCGCATTTACCAGCAGCGGGTGGGCGAAGGCGGATCATTTGTAGCGTCGCCGGTCGCGGCCGCTGACAAACTCTACATCACGAGCGAAGACGGCGACGTCTACGTAGTCAAGGCCGGCCCGCAATACGAGTTGCTCGCCAAGAATACAATCGGCGAACCTGCCCTTGCCACCCCGGCCCTTGCTGGCGATCTGCTGATTGTAAAAGGCGCGAAGCACCTGTTCGCGATCGCCGAAGCTGGGCAGTAGACGGGACGCGGCATTACACTACCTGCTCCATCAACGAAACCAAATATTCCTGGTCAAACGGCCCGGAACGGTAGGTACGGGCGTCGAAGAAGCGCCAGAGGTTTCCTTTTCTTTCCAGGCAATAAAAAATGAACTGTTCTTCGATTACGGCCCGTTCGAGAAACTCCTGGTTGAAGCAGCGTACCGACCCCTCGAGAATGTGGGGCACCCGGAAGTTCTCAGTAGAGATGGTATGCGGGGTAGAGGCGAACTCGATTTGCAGAATCCGGCCGCGAATGTTGATCTGCAACAGGTTAATGCCGATATCCTGGAAAGCCTCAGGCGCGTAGTCGGGGGGATCGAATTCCAGACGAACATGGGTGAGGCGGTCGTTGAGATTGTGGACAAAGCCGGCACAGATGGCATGGAGCTCCACCGCCGCCTGTCGCCGCTGTGCGGCAACCGTTAAAGTCTTCTGGATGAGCGCATTGTCTTTGTCTTCGAGCGCGTCAATGGCTTCGGCCAGCTTCTTCAGGCGGTCTTTCTGCAAATCGTGCGGCTCCCCAATTCGCCGGTCGTGCCCGCATCTACCGGCGTTTCTCTAGGGTAAGCCGTCCGCGGCCGGAAAGCGAGTCCCTGCAAGCCCTGAGCTCGTTTCTGGAGACGGGCGGCCCTTGCGCTCTTCATCCTTGAGCAGATCGAGGAGCGTAATGTGCAGATGGCGCAGGAGAACGTCGCCGATCTCGGGAGAGAGCACCCGCACGCCTTTGAGCACATTGTGCAAGTGGGGCTGAGAGATGCCCGTGCGGCGGGCCAGGCCGCGTTCCGTCAGCTCACCGCGCTGCACGCGATCCTGCACATGGGCAATGAGCCGAAGTTGCAGGCATTCAAAGTACATGGATGTTATCTAACTGATTTCCCCCTGAAATAGAGGGTAGTCGAATTAGATGATATCAGTAATAACGAACAATTTAAATAAGAATATGCCTGGTCGGTCATATCGCAATAATGCTATGTACGACAAAGAGTTAGGCTCAGTTCACCTTGCTCTTTACGCTATAATTAAAAAAATATTAATGAGAGAACTTGACGTGTGTTCGATTCGCTTTACATTGAACAACAGCATTTTCGTTGGTATGCCCCGCGGCGCCAAGACGGGGCATCCCGGAAGGATCATTCTTTGCATATGAATTGGGACAGATCAGAGACTCTCGCGCTCGCCAAAACTTCTTGTACGCACTGCCACGGGGAAGGAGTGCATCCCGGAAGAAGCGGAAGACCCAGCCCTTGCAATTGTGTGCTGCGATCGATCTTCCGCGCTTGTTACGCCCGCTTTCGTTACTGCGCGACTAAGGAAAAGTATATGAGCAAAGTAACTCTCACTTTGTGCGCCGGTAAAGACCGAAAGCTGACGTGGGTGCGAAAGGATGAGGATTATGTGGCGGACTTCTGCCTGGTCAGCCGCCGGACACTAGATGATTTCGAACACAGAGTATTTCGTTTTCACTTTCTGCTGGGGGCCGACTGGCGGCTCTGCTGCCGGCAAATGCGAATAGATCGCGGAACGTTCTTCCATGCGGTGTACCGCATCCAGCAGAAATTGGGCCGCGTATTTCGCGAACTGACTCCCTACAGCCTGTACCCGTTGGATGAGTACTTCGGCGGCACGGTGCGCAAAGGTCCTTCTCCCCAGACGCCAAGCATCACCGAAATGCCGAAGCCGTACGTTGTGCCGGAGCTTCTCAGGACGGCGTAACGTAGTACGCGTTGCAATCCTCGCTCCGCGGTCACCGACCGGCCGTGAGGGCGGGGGTTGCGAGGCGGCCGAGGTCGCCTAGAATAGGGAAATGCTTTCTCGCCGCAAAAGTGTTTTCATTGCATACCTCGCTGTCGCATTCGCACCGCTTTCTTCCGCTGCATGGGTCAATCTGCTGAACGGAAAAAATATTGAAGGCTGGGAAATCGTGGGCGAAGGATTCTGGAACGTGATGAGCGACGGAACGCTCGTAGGGCAGCGGGATCCCGCCAAGTCGACCGAACGCCAGTGTTGGCTTTACACGAAGAAGGATTATGGCGAGTACGATCTGCACCTCGAGTTCTGGCTGCGGTGGGGAGGGAACAGCGGGGTCTCCATCCGCGACACGTCGCGTGCGCAGTTCGCGCAGGGGGCAAAGTGGGACCCCAAACGGACACCGTCCCATATCGGGTACGAGATTCAGATTGCCAACGACGGGGACGAGTACGGTACGGGCAGCGTCTACCTGTTTTCGAAGGCCAAGACCGGCGTTCAGCATGATTTCGACTGGAACTCGCTGGATATCGAATCGCGCAGTGATCACATCCGTGTAAAGCTGAATGGCCAGCTTGTAGCGGAATCTGATGGCGACCCCAAGCGCTCCAAAACCGGCCCCATCGGGCTGCAACTGCACGATAACAAAGCCGTAGCCATGTTCCGGAATATCCGGATCCAGGAATGGACCGGGAAGTAGAATCGCCGGCGGACCTGTAGTCTCCCTGTGATAAAATCCTCGGCCATCATGCCATTGAAAAGGGTACTGGCCCTGGCAGCGGCCGGTGCCGGCTTGTGCATCGCGCAGGTGGAGGAGCCGTCGTGGGCTCCCAAACCGGTGGAGCTCACGAAATACGTTCCGCCGCACAAACCGGTCACGCGGCTGGCTGACCTGAAGAAGAGGCATGCCGGCGAGGCCAACTGGCGCGAAGTCATCGTGGATGACAGTACTCTGCATGGAGAATACATCCAGTCGGCCCCCGGATCCGTAGTTTCACGCCGGTTTCATCCGGATACGCGGGAGTTCTGGGCGGTGCAGGAAGGCGAATTGCGCTTTACGATTGAAGGCGAGGCTCCGTTCACGGCCACGCATGGGTCGCTCGTGCAGGTCCCGCCGCAAACCATTTATTCGATTGAAACGATCGGGGCCAAGCCCGCTCTGCGGTATGAGGTGAATGTTCCGCATGCGCATACGCTGTATCCGATCGATGTCAAGCCCCCGGAACTGCCGGGCGTGAACTGGATTCAGACCAAGCTCAACCGACAACCGGGTGTCTATGGTCCCGGCAACCTGCCCCACGTCAACTTATTCGAGTTGACGAAAGATCCGAAGGTGCGTGAGCGCGCCTTTGTGACCGACGCGAGGCTGTTCGCCAACATCATTTATGGCTACGAACGCGAACTGCCGCCGATCAACCCAAAAGATCCGGGCCATTATCATCCGGAATCGTCCGAATCGTGGCTCATTATGCTGGGGCAGATTCGCTACCCGATTGAAGGACAGGGCGTGATCATCGCCGATGAAGGCGACATCGTTTACGTTCCGCCGTTCACTTTTCACGCGCCGCGCTGGCACGGTAATCCATCGTGCAGGCTGGCAATGAACGGATACCCGACCATCGCGCACGTGCGGCACGCAACGTTACCCGATTAGCCGGCGCGTGGAGAACGTCACTCATTCCCTGACGGGCATCATGCTGGCGCGCGCCGGACTGGACCGGTTCACGCCGCAGGCCACATGGATTCTGCTGCTCGCGGCCAACGCTCCCGACATCGACATTGTTACGGCATTCGGCGGATCGCTGAACTATTTGCACTATCACAGGCACTTGACCCACTCGCTGCTGGTGATGCCGCTGCTGCCCCTCCTGTGCGTTGGGCTGGTACGCCTGGTTTCGCGAAAACCGGTGAGCTGGAAGGGAGGATACTTTATCGGGCTGATCGGTGTGGCCAGCCACCTGCTTCTCGACTGGACCAACATTTACGGGATTCGCATGTTGCTGCCGTTTTCCGAGAGATGGCTGCGGCTGGACATCACGGGAGTGGTGGATCTCTGGATTCTGGCCACGTTATTGTTCGCGCTGATTGCACCCATGCTAGCGCGCCTCGTGAACGCAGAGATCGGAGCCACTGGGAAACAGAGTGGTGGAGCGAAACGCGGCTTCGCTATTTTCGCCCTTTGTTTTTTGGTGTTCTACGACGGGGCGCGGTTCTTCGCGCATGCCCGGGCGGTGGATCTGCTCGACGCGCACATTTATTCCGGGTCTTCTCCGCAGAGGGTGGCCGCGTTTCCTACCGCCAATATTCTGCATTGGAACGGCCTGGTGGAAACAGCCGACGCGTTCAGTTTCCAGGACGTAAATCTTCTGGCCGATTTCGAGCCTGTCGACCGGCCGCTCTACAAGCCTGAATCCTCACCCGCGATGGAAAGTGCGCGGCGGGATCCGGTGGTGCGGGAATTTCTGCGATTTTCCCAGTTTCCTTACTGGCAGCAGACGCCGGCCGATGATCCTCAAGGCGCAACGCGCGTAGAAGTGATGGACCTGCGGTTCGGCGACCCGCAGTCGCCCGGCTTCGTGTGTACAGCGATTGTGGATGCGCGCCAACGGGTGGTGCAATCGTCATTTGAGTTCGGACGTGCGCGCCCGCGGTAAAGGGCGTGTCAACGTCACTCGCAGCTAGCCACTAACCGCCCCCGGGGTCCTTGTGTGCGCAGAGGGCGCAAGAACACACCCTGCACGGCGTTTGCCGGCTTCACATGGAGGGCGGGTCGGTCTTGGCGGCGGGCGCCTGTACTTTGCTACGCGGGGCAGGATCGGGCTTGCGCACCGGGAGCTTCCGAACCTGCTCGAAGTATTGCTGGACGTACTGTTGAAGAATTTCGGGCACCTCATCGCGGCTGAGGTCACCGCCGGCGTCGGAGTGGGTGGCGCTCGACTGCGAATACGGAGTTTGCAGCTTTTGCTGGGTGGACGGAACTTCGACGGTGATCTCGCCAGTCATGCTGGCGGAACGCTTGCCGATGATCTCGCTGATTTTGCCCATGGCCGCAGCCTGCTCCGCGAGTTTGACGTCCTTGTCGCCATCCTGACGTCCGATGCCGCTACCAGGCTGGTTGGAGCCCTTCTGGTCGGCACTGTGGCTGCCTGCCTGCGCCTGCGCGGATTTGCCGTCCTTTCCTTCAGCGCCTGCCTGCTGGCTTTCGGCGTCAGCCGATTCCTGCCCGTTATTCTGCTGCCCTTCGCCCGGGGTGCCGTTCTGCCGCTGACCGCTCTGCTTTTGTCCGGACTTTTGCGCGTTTTGTCCGGCCTTGGCTTGTTGCTGCGAACCGCTTCCGGTCTGCTGATGCATCTTGGACAGCAAGTTGGACATCGCGTCGCGCAGTTTGGACATCAGGCTGGAGTTGCTGTCGGTGCTGGCGCTTTCAGGTTTCCCCCCTTTCGGGGCTTCGGAAGGTTTGCCGTCGGCGCCCTGGGGGCCGCTGGACTGGTTGTCGGCTGAGCTGGCGTCGGCGCCGTCGGAGCTCTCTGAATCGCCCTGTTCTCCATCGGCCTTTTCGTTACCCGAGGATTCCGTCTTGGCCTTGCCTTGCGCCTGGTTCTTGGACAGAGGATCGTTCACTGCGTCGGGCACACCCACGGTATCGAGCGCGTTTTCGGGCGCCGGATCCAGAGCCGGTGGAGAAGCCTGCTCTCCCTCAGGTATAGTCAGCCCGACGGGCTGAGGGCCCTCCGATTTGGTTTTGTGAGTTCCCTTGCGCAGCGCGGCTTCCTCGGATGCAGATCCGGCGAGATTCTGCAGCAGGATGCGGGTGAGCGGAGCTTGCAAATCGAGCGTGCGGGTAAATCCATAGCGCAGCGCAAACAGGCCTGATGCAACCAAACTCAACGCGGCGAGGGCATAAATGGCTCGCGGCATGGCGAAGGGGAGAGCGCGCTCCAGGTCGATCGTCCCGGCAGCGCATTCGGCCTGCTCCAACTGGCGGAGGCGCATGCCCTCGGAGACCGGTTTTGAGGTGCTTGAAAAAAACAACGCTGTAGAAAGGCAATCGGCAAGCGCCAGCCGGCGATCTACAATTTGTGCGATGACGTACGGAGAGGGCGCGCCGTGAAAGACACGGTAGCCGCCCCAGGCGAGCGTAAAGGCGGGGATCGCAACCAGCACGGGCCAATTGAGAATCTGCGTGCCTGCAATTAAGAGCAGAATAACTCCGGCCATTCCGGCGCTCGCCGCGAGCGCACCTTGGGCCAGCAGCTGGTTGCCGAAATAACGGCGTCGCGCGCGACGGATAAGACCTTCGATCATAGGCTGCTCTGAACAGCGGCAAGGCGCGACGCGGCTACCCGCCCGCTGGTTCTATTATCCCTCACTACTCAGGCGTCAATGTGCGCTGCGGCAAGCCGGACCGGGATACGCTGTATACATGTCCACTCATCCCTCAGCGGGCCAACCGGCAAGTGCACGGGATCTCGTCAATGTTCCGCTTTTGATCACGGCGTACTATACAGAACGGCCGGATGCCGGGATTCCCGGGCAGCGCGTCTCTTTCGGAACATCGGGGCACCGCGGTTCGTCATTGGAAGTCGCTTTCAACGAGTGGCACATTCTGGCGATTACCCAGGCCATCTGTCTTTATCGCAAACAGGCTGGGATCGACGGACCTCTGTTTATCGGCGCGGACACGCATGCTCTGGCGGAGCCCGCATTTGCCAGCGCGATCGAGGTGCTGGCAGCGAACGGTGTGAGTGTCAGGATTTCCAAGGGGCGTGAGTACACGCCCACGCCTGCAGTGTCGCTCGCCATCTTGAACCACAACCGAGGGCGAAAGAGCGGAATGGCGGACGGAATCGTGATTACGCCATCGCACAATCCTCCGCAGGATGGGGGTTTCAAGTACAACCCGCCGAGCGGCGGTCCGGCCAGCAGCCAGATCACCGCATTTGTGCAAGATAGGGCAAACGAGTTTCTGGCGAATGGGCTTTCGGGCGTTAACCGCACTCTATTTGCGCGCGCGCTGAAGGCGAACTTAATTGAAGAGCACGATTACCTGACGGAGTACGTGGAGCACGTTGGCCGCGTCATCGACATGGAGGCAATTCGGACAGGCGGACTTCGCATCGGCGTCGACCCGCTGGGCGGGGCGGGGGTCCACTACTGGGGTCCGATAGCGGAACGATATGGGATCAACCTCACGGTGGTGAATGATGCCGTCGATCCAACTTTCCGCTTCATGACGCTCGACTGGGATGGAAAAATCCGTATGGACCCATCCTCGCCGTATGCCATGCAGAGGCTCATCGGCCTTAAAGACCAATTCGACATCGCGGTCGCTTGCGACACGGACCACGACCGGCACGGAATTGTAACGAAGAGTGTCGGCCTGCTTCCACCGAATCATTTTTTGTCGGTCTGCATCCACTATCTTTATCAGCGGCGGGCGAAGTGGCGGACGGACGCCGCCGTAGGGAAAACGGTGGTGAGCAGCAGCATGATCGACCGAGTGACGAAAAAACTGGGCCGCCGGCTTCACGAGGTGCCGGTAGGATTCAAGTGGTTTGTCGAAGGACTGCTGGACGGGACTTTGGGTTTCACGGGCGAGGAGAGTGCGGGCGCCTCATTTCTACGAGCGGACGGAACCGTTTGGACGACCGACAAGGACGGACTGATTGCGGCGCTTCTAGCGGCGGAAATTACGGGACGCGAGGGGCGTGATCCGGGGGAGATCTACCGGGGGCTGACCCATGAGTTCGGCGACCCGGTTTACGAGAGAATCGACGCGCCGGCCAATGCAAAGCAAAAGGCCGCGTTGCAGAATCTTTCGCCGGAACATATTCAAGCAAAGATGCTGGCAGGCGAGCCGATCCGGGATGTGTTGACCAAGGCGCCGGGCGACGGCAACGCCATTGGCGGCGTAAAAGTGATCTCGGAAGGCGGCTGGTTTGCGGCCCGCCCTTCGGGCACGGAAGAGATCTATAAGATCTACGCAGAGAGCTTCCGCGGCCCGGAGCATTTGAAGCAGATTCAGGCAGAGGCCCAGCAGATCGTTGGCGACGCGTTCCGGAGCGCTGCGGCGGTGGCTTAATAACGTGAGCTTATGAGGGATTCCATGAGAACAGATATCGGCGCCTCGACTTCCCCGGCATTGGAAGAGCTGGCCCTGAACCTCCGTTGGTCGTGGAGGCGTTCCTCGGATGAACTGTGGGGCAAGCTGGATCCCGAGCTATGGGAGCTCACGGAGAATCCCTGGGTAGTGCTGCAGACCGTATCCAAGGAGAAGCTGCAGGCCGCCGTTAACGATCCATCGTTCCGCGCCCGAGTGGACGAGCTTTTGCGGGAACAACGCGAGGAGTTGAAATCGAGTGCATGGTTTCAGGAAAAGCATCCTGAGGCAAAACTGAAACTGGCGGCGTATTTCAGCATGGAGTACATGCTGAGCGAGAGTCTGCCAATCTATTCGGGCGGCCTTGGCAACGTCGCCGGAGATCAGCTCAAGGCCGCGAGCGATTTGGGGGTGCCCATCGCGGCCGTGGGTCTACTGTACCAGCGAGGATACTTTCGCCAGGAAATCGACTCGACGGGCGCACAGCAAGCTCTTTATCCGTTCAACGATCCGGGACAACTGCCCATCTCCCCGCTGCGGGAGGCGAATGGCGAATGGGTTCGTCTGCCGATCGCGCTTCCGGGTTTAAAGCTCTGGATTCGTGCATGGGAAGTGCAGGTGTGCCGGACGAAGTTGTATCTCCTGGATTCGAACGATCCGGCGAATCCGCCGGCATATCGCGGAATCACGAGCGAACTTTACGGAGGCGGGTCGGAGCTGCGCCTGAAGCAGGAAATCATTTTGGGGATTGCGGGATGGCGCCTGCTGCGGAGGCTTGGGCTGCGCCCGGAAGTTTGCCACCTAAATGAGGGACATGCAGCGTTCGCCGTGTTGGAACGAGCGCGCTCGTACATGAAGGATTCCGGACAGTCATTTCCCGCGGCACTGGCGGTGACGCGGGCCGGCAACTTGTTCACTACGCATACTCCAGTGGAAGCCGGATTTGACCGGTTTGCGCCCGAGCTCATGGAGCAGTACTTGACGCACTACGCGCAAGATCTGCTGGGGATTTCCGTGCATGACCTTTTGGCGCTGGGGCGCCGTAATCCCGACGACGGGTCGGAGCCGTTCAATATGGCGTACCTGGCAGTAAGGGGCAGCGGAGCCATTAACGGGGTGAGCCAATTGCATGGCGAAGTGAGCCGCAAGATTTTCCAGGTTTTGTTTCCGCGGTGGGCGGAGCGCGACGTGCCCGTGAGCCATGTGACGAACGGTGTTCATGTCCCGACGTGGGAGTCGCCAGAGGCGGAAGCTCTATGGGCGGGCGTATGCGGAGAACAGCGGTGGATGGGCGAAACGGCGTGCCTGGAATCGGATTTTCGTAAGTTGACCGATTCGCAGTTGTGGCAGCTTCGCATGAGCTCAACCAAAGGACTGATCGAGTACGCTCGCACGCGGCTGGCACGGCAGCGAGCCACCCAAGGAGCGACGGAAGCAGAAATTGCCGAGGCTGCACGCATTTTTGACATCAATACTTTAACGCTCGGTTTTGCCCGCCGCTTCGCAACATACAAACGGCCCAATCTGCTCCTCCAGGATCCCGACCGGCTGATCCGCATTCTGACGAACCAACAGCGGCCGGTGCAATTGATCCTGGCCGGCAAGGCGCATCCGCAGGACGCGGGCGGACAGGCAATGATCCGGCAGTGGAGCGAGTTTATTCGGCGGCCGGAAGTTCGTTGCCGCGTGGCTTTTCTCAGCGATTACGACATGTTGCTGACGCAGCAATTGGTGCAGGGAGTGGACGTCTGGATCAATACTCCGCGCCGGCCGTGGGAGGCCAGCGGCACCAGCGGCATGAAAGTACTGGTTAACGGCGGCCTGAATCTCTCTGAACTGGATGGCTGGTGGGCGGAGGCCTACGCCCCGGAATTGGGGTGGGCTCTTGGGGATGGAAGGGAGCGCCCCGAGGACCCGGCTTGGGACAGGGCTGAAGCGGAGGCGCTTTACGACCTTCTGGAACGGGATGTGGTTCCCGCCTTCTATCAGCGTGACGAACAAGGCATCGCGCGCCGATGGGTAGCGAAGATGCGCGAGAGTATGGCGCGGCTGACGCCTCAGTTTTCCGCTAACCGCACGGTTCGCGAGTACGCGGAGAAGCATTATCTTCCTGCGGCCGAGGCGTATGGCAGGCGCGCGTCGGAAAAAGGCAAATTCGGGGCGGAGGTGCTGGAGTGGCAGCGCGAGCTGGCGGCGCATTGGGACAACCTTCGGTTCGGCGAAGTGAAGGTGGAGTCGCGCGACCAGGCGCACAACTTCGAGGTACAGGTTTATCTGGATGAGCTCAACCCGTCAACCGTGCAGGTGGAACTTTACGCCGACGCACGTAATTCGGAGCAGCCCGTGCGAATCCCGATGGCGCGCGGGCAGGCGCTGGTCGGTTCGATGGGAGGGTTCCTTTACTCAGCGGCCGTCCCGGCTACACGCCCCGCGAGCGACTATACCGCGCGTCTGGTTCCGTTTAAAGACGGCGCTCTCGTTCCGCTTGAAGCAGGCCAGATTTTATGGCAGCGTTGACCGTCAACTAAATATGTTCCCCGCCTGACGCCCAGCGCAGGCCGACGCCTATTGTCGGTTTGTAAAATTCACGCTGATTGTTCCAAGTGGGACTGCCGTAATAGAAGCCGAAGACTTCGTTAGTCAGGTTCAATCCGTAAACCACGACAGTGAACCCCTTGTTGAGCCGGTAGCTGCCCTGCACGTCCACTTGCAGGTGCGTGTAAAACCAGTGATCGCCGTTGGGGCCGGTGACGCCCATGGGCGCGCCGTCCGTATAGTTGTAGGAGTCGATAAATGCCTGGTTGTAGGCGACGCCCAGCCGCATGGAGAGACGGCCACGATCGAACGTCGGGCTGAGGTTCCAGGTGTTTGGCGCCTGGCGGATCAGCCGCGGATTGTCCGTACGCCCAGGCACACCATTCGCCTGAGATGCCGTATAGCTGTAATTGGCCGAGATGCCAATACCGCTCAACAGGCCCGGCAGAAACCCGAGACGCTGTTGATAGGCTGTCTCGAATCCATACAACCACGCGCTCGAACCGTTCTGGTCCTGGTTCTGCAAGTACCCTTGCGTCGAGAAAGGCGGTATGGTCGCCTTCGACTGGATTGGATAGATGGGATCGGTGATCCGCTTGTAGAAGAAGCCTCCCTGGATCAAACCAATGGGCTTTAGGTATTGCTCAAAGAGCACATCGAAGTTATCCGCGTGTGTGGCTTTCAGGTCTGGATTACCCAGACTGATCCTCTTTTTGGTGTCGTCGATCGTTAAAGACGCAGCTAAGCTGCCGAAGCCGGGGCGCGCGACTCCGCGTCCGTAGGCGAAGCGGACATCGGAATCGGAGGTGACCCGGTAACGGAGCTCGGCACTCGGGAGGGGATCCACTCTCGTCGAGTTCACTTTTCGCGGTGTAACACCGGCCAGATTTCCGTTATCCAGCAACACCTGGTTACCCAGCGCATATTCTGTGGTGGTTTCGAACCGGACACCTGTATTCAGGCGCCAGCGGTCGAAATTGATCGTATTCATGATGTACCCGGCGCCCACGCGCTCCACCAGGTCCGTGTTGCGTTCAAGTTGCCTCAATGGTTGCGTGTCCACTTGAAAATTGCTCGGATTGCCCAGAACCGTAGACAGGACCTGATTGTAATTGATTAATGGAGGGGCTTGGTACAATCCGCCGATATAGTAGTGATGATTCTGGAGGCTTACCGGAAAGCTGCTCAGCGGATACATCGTGGGATCGATGGTGTTGTATACCGGGTCCTTGAATTCTTCAAACTTGTGAGCAGTCCGCAGCTTTCCGCCAACCTCGAAGGTTCCATAGCGGCCACCGAGATGGTACTGTTTGGCAAAGGATGCCGCTCCGTTGATGTTGACCTGCGGGCTGTAGCTCTTACCAATGTCTAGATCCGTCAAAAAATACTGGGTGGTGTCGTAAATGTTGACCCCGTTTTGTGGAATAAACCGCGGATACATGGGCTGGCTTAGGTTGACAGCGAAAGGGATGTTGTTGAGAGGAGAGTTGGGATCGACCGGCGCGAAATCAGCACTTGAGTAGCCGTGGTCCTCCGAGGATGAACGTGATACCGAAAACTCCCAGATCAGCCAGGCAGCACCGAAGTCGCGCCGCCCTCCGGTAGCCAAGCTGCCGATCACCTGGACGGGGCGGCGGATTTGTGCGTTGAAGGTCGTGTTGCCGTCCGGCCCCCCCTGCAGCGGAGACGTCGTAAAGGAATTGATATTCGGAGTGATTACCGACCGGTCTCCGAAGTTATCGAAGTGGGAGTACAGGCCACGAATCCAGATACTGGCGTTGTCGCTAAACTTGTAATCGATGCTGCCGGTATACCCGAAACGGCTGCGATAGTAGCGGTATTCGCGAATATCGTATGTGTTATAGGTCCCGACGTACGGCGCGTTAGCGCTAGGCGAGCCGCAGTTACCCGGATCGCATTGAATAGCCGTAGGGCCAGGTTCGACATCGTCGATACCGCGGCCGTTCCAGTCGTATGCAAAACCGAACAGTGTGCCCAGTTTCTTTTCGCGTCCCCAGCGTTTTCCGATTGTCGCCCCGCTCTGGTAGGCGTTGCGCCCGTTGAGGATTGGCGTATGCCCTCCAATACCGAACAGGGAGATTGTCGGCTGTTCGCCGGCCGTCTTGGTTCTGAGATTCACCGAACCGCCGATGCCATCGCCATCCATGTTGGCCAGCAGCGTCTTGTTGATTTCAACGGACTCAACCAGGTCCGACGGAATAATGTCGAGCTTGATCTGGCGTGCGCCGCTCTCTGGCGCCGGAACATTGACGCCGTCGATGGTGACGTTGGTATAACGCGGTTCAGTGCCGCGAACTTGTACGTATTTGCCTTCTCCCTCATCACGCTCGAGGGTTACGCTGGGCAGACGTCCGATGGCATCTGCGACATTGGCGTTCGGCAGGCTGACAATCACATCGTGGGGCAGAACTTGCAAAATATTCTCGGCCGTGCGCTCACGATTGATGGCCTCCGCTTCGCCATGCGGACGTTCGGCGGTGACTGTGATACTGTCGGCCTGAGTCGCAATTTTGAGCTCGGCGTCGATGCGCGTAGTCTGTCCGGCGGTCAGAGTAATTTTCTGTGAAAAGGGTTCGAGGCCAAGGTAGGTAACGGTCAGCAGATACTCGCCAGGTGCCAGGCCGGCGATCGTAAACTGGCCCAGGTTGTCGGTTACGCTCTGCTTTCCTGACGGCTGAACATCCACGGTGGCACCCTTAAGGACACCTTTACCGCTGTCGGTTACCGTTCCGCTAACGGAGCCGTTTTGCGCCAATGCAGATGTCATGCTCAATACGACAAGCATCAGAACCCGCAAAGTAGTCGAGGACATTTCAGACATGGTTCGACCCTCCACAATTTAGTGAATGTTGGGATGGCGGACAAAAATTTGCCGCGCCGTGTTGACCGGTGCCTTTCGGACTCCGGCCGATTAGCTAAGAAATTCAGGAATCAAGAATGGGTAGGCTAACAGAAGTGAATGAAGATGCCGTGACGAACAAGTGACAAATTGATGAATTGATCCAGAAGAAAAATCGGCAAACCACGATAGTTCTTTGATTTATTCATCGTGTATTCATGTTTGCAGAGTCATACTCTACGCCTGCGGCGGGTAGGTGCTTAACGGCCTTTGTAGGCGGCGTCGAGGGACACGTGGTTCTCGGAAAGAATAATGCCCGTAGCGCGCTGCAAAGCTGCCCGCGCTTTTACATATGCGCTTTTCGCGGCAACCTCTGAAGATCGGGCTTGGGCCAGAAGGCTCTCATACTGAATAACGAAAAAGCTGGTAGAAGCACCCACCTCGTATTTCGCTTGCTCCGCGTCGAGGGATTCCTTCTGGAGCAAACGGGTCTGGACGGCCGCCTCGTAGGATGCCCGAGCGCGCCGCATCGCAATGCGTGCATCTTCCACCTCCAGACGCACCTGGTTCTGCAGCTGCTGCACACGCACTTCGGACTGCCGGAGTTGGAGCTCATCGCGGGCCACATCGGCTTCCGCAATGCGGTTGCGCAGCGGCAGGACGAGCTGCACCCCTATGCCATAGGTCGGATTTTTGCGCGTAATGATCTGATTTAGAGCGTCACCGTATCCTCCGGCGAGCGGCAGGACCGGCAATGGCGACAGCGGATTTGCGACGCCGGCCAGCCCGCTGTTCTGGGCTATGCCGACCAGGTCGATCTCGGGCTTGAGTAGATTGCGGGATCCTTCCAATCCGATTTGCGAGTTCGCTACCTGAATGCGCGCCTGACCAAGATCCGGGCGATTGGATATAGCCGCTTTCAAATCTTCTTGAATCGTACCGCTCTCATCCTTCTCGGGAACATTCAGGGTGTCTGTGGGAATGATGCGTGCGGTGGCCACTTCGGGATCCTCGTTGCCCCGGCGGGTAAGAACGGTCTTTAGGATGGCTTCCTGTTCCTCCAGTAGTCCGGATGAATTGATCAGGTCCTGGCGGCTGGCGGATACCTGGGCTTTGGCCCGCGTCATTTCCACGGGGGCCAGTGTCCCCTCCTCCACCTGTGCCTTGGTGTCTTCAAACAGCTTCTCGGCCAGCGTAACCGTTTCCTGCTTCACCTTCACGTCCTCGCTGAGGGCCACTAAGTCGGTATAGAGCCGGATTACACCGTACACGGTCTCCATCAACTGCTGCTGGAACAACAGGGTCGCTATTTTTTGTTCGTTGTTCGCAATGCGAATAAAACGCCGGTTGAGATTGATTCCAAAACCTCGCCAAAGAGGCTGCGTAACAGTCAGTCCCAGAGACGACGTCGTGAAAGGGTTGTAAGTCTGACTGGTGGAGTTCAGGTCGGTCCGGTTGTTATCGAAATTGACGTTGACCTGGGTTCCCGTGCTGAAGGCCTGTTGATATCCGGCATTCACGTTCGTGGTGTTGGCGACCAAAGCGTTGGCGTCGAAACTAGAGAAATTCGCTTCGGGTGTGGTCTGGTGAGTCCAATTCACAAGCCCCGTCAACTGCGGGTCAAATGCTGGAGGTGGGGTTCCCGTTGATTGCGGAATTGTCCCCTGCATGGAGAGGTTGGTTTGTGCTTCGCCCAATACACCGAGTTCCAGCGCGTTGCTGGCCACCGAGCTGCCGGGCGTGGCCGAGGTCGAGGTCGCGCTGTTCGTGACCAGGGGACTCAATGGTCCGCCGACGCCGGCCGGTGCATTAGACAAAGTGAATAGCTGACCGCGAAGCGTTCCACCGCCTTTCGCGCGCTGCACCTCGGATTCAGCGATGGGCAGCGAGTAGCGGTCCAGCTCGATGTCCAAATTGTTTTCGAGCGCGAGCGCCAGGGCGTCAGACAGCGAAAGGTAGAGATTGCCCGCCCGCAACAGGTCATGAAAGCGCGCGGAGTTGGCGAAGTCGGTGCGGTAGCGGCGTCCCGGATAGCCCGTTCCCTCCTCAGAAGATGCCGGCGCCGCTGGCGGGCCGGGTACTTGCGCACTTGCCGCCAGATTCGGGCCCGCCGCTATCACAGCTGCAAGAAGACTGCTCAGTGTCGATCGAACCATCGGTTTGTCTCTAGCTAGTTTAGTGTCCCGCGAGCTTCGGTGCGGTTGCCGGGGCAGCCTGTGCCTGTTCCTTTAACGGCACAGCGCTCACCCGTACTCCGTCTCGCACTGCATCTCCCGGATTCACGACTACATGCTGGCCCGCCTGGAGACCGGCTACGACCTCGATCTGGTCACCATAATCGCGGCCCAATGAGATGCGCTGGAAGTGAACCGTCTGACCGTCGCCCACCAAGGCTACCTGCGGTCCGTCCGGCCGAACCACCAAAGTGTCGCCCGGAATCAGCAGAGACGGATTCGCGCGCGGCCCGGTCAGGTTCACCTGGCAATACATGCCGGGCAACAGCGTGCCGTCCGGGTTTGGAACCTGCACTTCCGTAAGCAATGTCCGGCTGGCCGGATCGAGCGCGCTCGCCGTGCGCGTCACGGTTCCCCGGAATCGCCGGCCCGGAAGATCCGGGATCGTGAGCTCGGCCGATTGCCCTACTTTTACGGCATCGGCATCAGACTGCGGCACGCTGAGGTATGTGCGTAAGACGTTGGTCTGCGCGATCCGGAACAGGAGAGTATTCCCGCTGGTTACCAGTGCGCCGACATCGATATTTCTCACCGTGATGACGCCACTAAAGGGAGCGCGGACTTTTTCGTAACCTTGCAGTTCGACCAGACGGGCCAGGTTGGCTTCGGCTCCAGCGACGCTATTGCGCGCCGCGGATACGGCTTTTTGTAATGACTGGACAGCCGCGGATTGCGCTTTGAACTGCGCCTGATACTGATCGTTCTCCTGTCGCGAGACCGCGCCTTTTTCCACCAGCTTATTCCACCGGGTGGCGGTGACGCGTGCCAGCTCTTCGTTACTCTTTCCTTGCTCGAGGTTGGCATTTGCCGCCTCTACTTCCGACCGGGCCTGCTCCAGACTCGCCTTGGCCTGCTGCACCTGCTGGTCGAGCTCCGGCGCTTCCAGCTCCGCCAACAGCTGCCCCGCTTGCACGCGGTCACCGATATCCGCCGAGCGCTTCTTAATGTACCCGTCAGCGCGGGCCAGTACCGGCGCCTCGGTGACGGCCTGGATATTTCCAGGAAGCAAGATGTCTACCTGGCCGGGAGAACGGACGACTGTGGCTACGGTCACTTTAGGATGAGCGGTGCTCTCGGCGTTGGTTTCTGCTGCGAGGCCCTGCTCCCGCTTCTGGCGCGGCACATAACCCGCAGTGAAGGCAACCAGGATCGCGATGCATCCCACCAGAGAGAGCGCTCCAAGCGTGATGCGCGATGGGGGTTGCGGCTGGTTGTTGACGGCCGAGTGTTGCTGTTGCTCCAATTGCCGCTTCAGGTCGGCAATCTCCGCGCGCAATTGCTGCTCCGTGCTGAGTTCCTTTTCCATCTGGCTCATAGTGATCTTCAGGTCAGCTCCAGCAGTTCCGCGATGGTCTGGTTTTCTTCCTCTTCGATCTCCTTTTCATGATCAACCGGCGGCTTGCCGCGGAGCAAGCTGTAAACCAGCGGAACGATGAACAGGGTAGTGACCGTGGCCAGCAGCAGGCCGCCGATCACGGCACGTCCCAGCGGTGCGTTCTGCTCGCCGCCTTCTCCCAGTCCGAGTGCCATGGGGAGCATGCCGATAATCATAGCGAGCGCGGTCATGGTGACCGGCCGTATGCGCGTGTAGCCGGCTGCCAGCGCGGCGGCCCGCGGTCCCATGCCTTCCACTCGCTGATCGTTCGCAAAGACCACGAGCAGGATGCTGTTGGCCGTGGCCACACCGATACTCATAATGCTGCCCATCAGCGAGGGAACGCTGAACGTTGTTTGCGTCACAAACAGCATCCACACAATTCCAGCGAGCGCGCCGGGCAGGGCCATCAGAATTATGAACGGATCCACCCACGACTGAAAATTCACGGCCATCAGCAGGTAAACGAGAACTATGGCGAAGATCAGACCTAATTCCAGCCGCAGGAACGAAGTCCGCATGGTTTGCACTTGTCCGCGCAAAGCCAGCGTCGTGCCCCGCGGCAGGTGTTTGGAGATATCGGCCATGATCTTCTCGACTTCGGAGCCCACGCCGCCCAGGTCCCTCCGGTCCACGTTCGCGTAGACGTCAAATACCGGCTGCACATTGTAGTGGTTGACGATTTCATTCGATACGCCGCGCTCGACAGTGGCCAGGTTCTTGAGCAACTGCGCAGCGGCCGGGGCTGCACCCGGGTTGCCGAAAGCCTGGGACGCCTGGTTGGGAGCGCTGCCGAGTGAAGAGACCGACCCGCTGGATACGCCGGCGAGCGAAAACGGCGTGGTGGAGTTCACCGCGTTTAGAGTGGGCGTAATGGGCGTTCGCATGACAGCCCCGAGCGAATCCAGCCTGTACTGCGGCGTCTGCACGGCCACCCCGTAAGTAACTCCGTTGGCCCAGTTCAGCCATTCGGTGGGGGCTACCTGCCCGCTCGACGCCAGCGAGATCAGCAGGCTGTTGCTGACGTCGCGCTGCGTGAGGCCTACCTGGCCTGCCTTGGTGCGGTCAACATTCACTCGCAGCTCCGGATAGTTGACCACCTGGTGAATGTGAACGTCGGCGGCGCCGGGGATTCTTGCGATACGGCTCTCGATTTCCCGGCAGGTGCGATAACTCAGCGCGGCGTCGCGTCCCACAACCTGCACATCGATCGGAGCCGGTAAGCCAAAGTTCAGAATCTGGTTGGTGATATTGGCGGCCTCGAAAAAAATCGTGACATCGGGAAATTTCTCGTGCAGGCGCTTTCGCAGCTTCTCCACATATTCCGGTGTAGGTCCATGTTTCTCGCTTTTCAGCGAAATCAGTATGTCGCCGTCGTCGGTCCCGATTGTGGTGTTGTCACCCCATGCCAGATTGAATCCGCCGAACGGGATGCCGATGTTATCGATGATCGTGTCAATCTCATCCGGAGGGATCACCTGCCGGATCTGGTCGTCGATCTGGGAGAAAATCATTTCCGTTTTCTCAATGCGTGTCCCCACCGGCGCCCGGGCGTGCAATCGCAGTTGGCCCGAGTCCACCGTGGGAAAGAAATCCTGGCCCACGAACGGAACCAGGCAAAGAGATCCGACGACAAATATTCCGAAGATCACCAGTACCCGCCCGCGGTGCTCGAGCGCCCAGTCGAGCAAGCCCGAGTAGGCTGTCCGCATCCGCTCGAACCGGCGGTTGAACGCGTGATGCATGTGCCAGATGATCCCGCTTCCTCCCGCGGCCTCCCCATGCTGGCCCAGAAGATATAGCCGCAGTTCCGGCTTCAACAGGTAATGCACCATGGTAGGAATGAGCGTTCGCGACAGCAGATAAGACGCCAGCATGGCGAAAACCACGGCTAGGGCCAGCGGCGTAAACAAATACTTGGCCGCGCCGGTCAGCAGGATCACCGGGACGAACACAATGCAGATCGCCAGCGTGGAAACGAACGCGGGCACCGCGATCTGCTGGGCACCATCCAGCACCGCGCGCACCAGGGGCTTCTTCATGGCCATGTTGCGGTGCGTGTTCTCGATTTCCACCGTGGCGTCGTCCACCAAAATGCCGACTGCCAGCGCCATGCCGCCCAGCGTCATGACGTTGATGGTGTGGCCCATTAAATCCAGGACGATCAGGGACGTGAGGATGGAGAGCGGAATCGAAATGCAGACGATGATGGTGCTGCGCCAGCTACCCAGAAACAACAGAATCATCAGGCCGGTCAAGAACGCCGCGATGCCGGCCTCGCGAATCACTCCAGCGATGGTGGCCCGCACGAATACCGATTGATCAAAAAACTCGCGTACCGTAAGCTCCGGCGTAAGGCCGGCCAGGATTTTGGGCAACGCCGCCTTGACCTTCTTCACGATATCCAGCGTCGAGGCCTTGCCGTTACGCAGAACCGTCGCTAAAGCGCCGCGAGTACCGTTGGTGCGGACGATGCTGGTTTGCACCGCGTAGCCGTCGCGCACCTGCGCTACGTCGCGCATGTACACGGTGGCGCCGTTGACAGTCTTAATGGGCAGGTCGTTCAGTTGATCGAGAATGATCGGACTGTTATTGAGCTTCACCTGGTAATCGATGTCGCCGATTTTTGCGTCGCCGGCGGGCAGAATCAAACTCTGCTGCGCAAGGGCATTTGATACATCGGTGGGGGAAAGCTGCTTGGCGTACAAGGCATCGGGATTCAGGTCGACCATCACCTGGCGGAACTTGCCGCCAAACGGCAACGGGACCGACGCCCCCTGCACGGTCGCGAGCTGCGTGCGAATGAAATTCAGAGTTAAATCGAAAATCTGCTGTTCGCTGAGTGTCTTGCTTTCAAGTCCCAACTGCAAAATCGGTACGCTGGAGGCGTCGTACTTGACGATGCTCGGCGGGAAGGTTCCCGGCGGAAAGATTCGCAGCAGGGTTTGTGCGATTGCCGTCACCTGCGCCATCGCCATCTCGATGCTCACGTTGGGCTGAAAGTAGACGCGCGTCACGGAAACGCCGCTGTACGCCTGCGTTTCGATGTGCTCGATGTCGTTCACTGTGGTGGTCATCGATCGTTCGAAGATCGTATCGATGCGCTTTTCCATCTCGTCCGGCGACATGCCCGAGTAGCTCCAAATCACGCTGATCACCGGTATGTCGATGTACGGAAATATGTCCACCGGCATGGTCACAATGGCGACGCCGCCGAGAATGGCAATCAGCAGCGCCATCACCACGAAGGTATAGGGGCGACGTAAGGCAAGTCGAACGATCCACATTGTGCGTTAAGAGTACCGAAAGGGGTTAACGTCCATTATCAAACGAAGGCGCCCTTATTCGATGATCCGAATGGCTGATCGGTCACCAGCCATTCGGCATATGGTGTTCTAGGCCAAAAGCCTGGAGGATTGTTTCCGCGCGGCGATCGCCGATCGGATTTTGAATGGGCTACGGCAGCCCGAAAGAAATGATATTGGACCCTATGGATACCGCGACGTATTGCTTCCCATCGACTGCATACGTCATGGGGGACGAGTGCCAGGATTCACTTGTGTGAAAATGCCAGAGTTCTCTTCCGGACGCGGCGTCGACCGCGGCGAACGCACCGCTGTCGTCGCCGTAGAAGACCAGCCCGCCGCCCGTGGTTAATACCCCTGATAAGCCGAAGCCGGCGGCTCGCTGTGGAACTTCCCAGGCGATCTTTCCCGTCTGGAGCTCGATCGCGCGCAAGAATTTCTCGCCGGCTTCTCCTGGAACCCGCCGTGTTCCGCCGCCATAGAACGATTTTCCCGGCTCCCACCATGCCGATGACTTCGTATAGATGGCGCACGATTCGAGCGCCATCACGTAGAACAGTCCGGTTGCCGGATTGTAGGCCGTCGAATTCCAGTTCGTCGCTCCGATAACCGAGGGGCAGACCTTCGTTCCTTGCAGGCTAGGCTCGGAATCGGGCAGAACCTTCGGGCGGCCCTTCTCGTCCAGACCACTGGCCCACGTCAGCTTGTGGATGAACGGCTCGCCCAGTAAGAATTCCCCAGTCTCGCGATCAAGGACATAAAAGAACCCATTGCGATTTGCCTGCGCCAGCAACTTCCGCCGGCGGCCGCGAAACTGCGCGTCGAGCAGCATGGGCGTTTCGGCGGCGTCCCAATCGTGGAGGTCGTGCGGCGTGAATTGAAAATACCAGCGCAGCTTTCCGGTCTTGGCGTCAAGCGCCACCACCGAGCTCGAATAGAGGTTGTCCCCTTTTCGCTCATCGCCGTTGTAATCCGGGCACGGATTGCCCGTGGGCCAGTAAACCAGGCCGGTGGAAGGGTCATGCGTCCCTGTGAGCCAGCCGGTTACACACCCGTGCTCAATGGCTTTTCCTACCCAGGTCTCGGAACCCGGTTCGCCCGGCGCCGGCATGGTCCAGAATTGCCAGGCCCGTTTTCCGGTAGCCGCCTCGAAGGCCGCCACGAATCCGCGCGCACCTTCGTCGCCACCCGACGTACCGGTGAGGACCAGGTCTTGCACCACCAATGGCGCCGATGTCGCCCCGTACCCTTTATGAAAGTCGGCGACTTCGGTGTCCCATAGCAGATGGCCTGTTGTTCGATCAAGCGCAATCAAATGCGCATTGTCCGTAGCCAGAAAGACGCGCGTACCCAGCACGGCCACGCCCCGGTTAATCGCGGAAGCGGCGTCACCGATCACACCCTTGGTGAGAGGGCGCGAGTAATGCCAGATCTGTCTTCCCGAGCGGGCGTCCAGGGCATATACTTCGTTCGCGGCTGTCACGAACATTACCCCGCCCGCAACCACCGGCGTGACTTCCAGTCGCTTGGAATTGGCAATGGGGAACATCCACTTGGCCGCGAGATGCTCCACGTTACTCTTGTTAATTTCGCGTAAGGGACTAAGTCGATTGCCGCTCAGATTCCCGTGATAAGTGGGCCATTCGCCCGGTCTGGGATCGGCAATCGCGGCAAAAGCCCCCGGGTCTTCGCCGCTGGGTGCCCCAGTCAGTACACTGCTCCCGGAGTTGTCGGCCGAGAGCCGGCTCAGGTAGGCCAGAACGTCGCGGATCTCTTCTTCGCTCCCCTTGGCCGGCGGCATCAAAGACCCCGCTTCCCGTGTTTCCTCCGCAATTTTTGCGCGATCCAGTAATTGCAGTTGGCCGTCCAGGGTCTGCAACTGCAAATCGTAGTTACTCTCATTCTTCACGATGCCGCGGAGCTTCGAACCGTCGTGCAGCCGTACAGAAACGACGCCATAGCCCGCAGCCTGGTTCGCTGCCGGATTTCGCAGCGCCTGAGCGATTTCGGAAACCCTCCTCTGCCGCCCGATATTGGAAAGGTCCGGTCCAAGACCTCCGCCGCGCCCCTGCACCGAGTGGCAGCTCGAACAATTTCCCGCGCCGAAGAAGTATCGCTCGCCTGCCGCGGCATCCCCCGAAGCCGGATGCTCCGCCGCCGGAGCTCGCAGCGAGCGCACGAAAGCCACAAGAGCGCTGATATCCTTTTCCGGCAGCGGAAACGCCGGCATGCCGGAGTCCTCAATGCCGTTCTTGATTACCTCGGCAATATCGCGCCCGGACCGCTGCCCGAACCGCCGCATGTCCACGATGTTGGGACCGTATTCGCCGCCACCCCCATCTACGCCATGACATCCTGCGCATAGGGCGGCGAATTGCTTTTTTCCGGATTCAACGTCCTGCGCGCACGCGAAAGATGCCGCTAGCATTACGAATAGAATTTGCTTCATTTCGTAAAGATCAGGGTACCGAAGTTCTCCGGCACGTGATTCGGGTCGCGGTTTACCACACACGTGGGCTGCCAGCAGAGAAAGTGCCGCTGTGGGTCGGCGCCCTGTCCGTCGATGCGGTACAGGTTCATTCGCCAGCGCGTTCCCGCCTTCACCGCCTGCTCGCTCACGGATTGCAGAGGGATCTGCGCGGCGGCATACCACACGTGCTTCGCTTCGTCGATACGCGCCGTGACATGCCAGCCCGACCGCCACCCGCGGTTCGCTCCACGATGGTCCAGGTCTATGGCCAAATCGATCCAGTCAGCCGTCGGCGCGATTTCATACTCGCGGTAGTGGCGGATATTCTGCCAGTCGTCGCCCAGAAACATCTCCACCACGTCGCGATCCCAGAGTCCTCGGCGCGGCGTATCCGGTTGCGGCGGCAGAAATAAATTCAAGGTTTCGTAGGGGCAGATGAAAAGCAGGTAGAGATCGCGATCGCTCCAGAACCCGCGAATCTCGGTCTTGAGATTCGGGTAGTCCAGCGTCTTCGAGCACTCTTTGCTCATCCAGACCGATTTCGATTTCGCCCAGGTTTTGGATTTCGGATCCGTGTTCAGCTCGCGCGGCTTCTTCACATGTGGGACGGACATGCTGGCCGTTGGCTGCGTGACCGAGCAAGGCTTCGGCTCTTCCTCTGCCACAGCAGCAATCGCCGGCAGAGCAATCAGCAAAAATTTAAGCGAAGTGGCGATGTCTGCTCAGCCTTGCCTGCCGCGTCCGAACGCGTGCCGTGTAGCCGTCCATTTGGCCTTCAGATACTCTTCCATGTCCAGGTTGCCCGACATGCTGTCGCCGCTAACGGTTCCTGAGAACTTGAACGTGAGCGCTGCGCCGTGTTGCTCTCCCACGCGGCTCGTCATCTCGACCCGATCGCCGCTGATCGAGCCTGCCAGTTCACGCGCGGTGTAATCGCCTTGATGCGTCCCCTCAATCCGCCCGCCTTCCTGGCGGATGAAGATCGTGTGCGTAGAGCTGGCCGCGGCGAAATCGATCCGGACGTCCCATTGCCCGCTCAGATCGGCTGCCGGGGGCTTGGTCTCTTTCACCAGCTTGGTTTTGGGCGCTGTCGACAGTACTTGATGTAATCGATCGCCGACGATTTTTGCGTCGCCCGGCTGCATCATGTATGCCAGAATCGATACGCCGGTTTCTGTCGCCGCGCCATTGCCGTTGCCCCGGCCGCCTCCGCCGCCCGCTACGGTAATCCGCGACTCGGTTGTGAAGAGCGTATGAGACACCTGCTCGCCGCTGATCCCTATCTTGTCCGTGTCCCAGCGGATGGAAAGGCCCGGGCTGTGGTTGCTGAGCTCCTCCGGCTCGTGTACTGTCGCTTTCACGCCGTCGATTTCCGACACTCGCTTGCCGATCTGATCCATCCACGCCATCCACTGCTTGTATTCCGCATCGTGGTCGCGCTTGACCCACATCTCCACGGCCATCAGCATACCCATGGCTTCTTCTTTGCCGACCTTCATGCTGCGTCCATAGCCATGGTGCGGTGCGCTGTGAACCCATGCCGCCTGGATCAAGTCCTTCCGCCCCAGCAGCAGCCCCGCGCATTGCGGTCCGCGAATGCACTTGCCTCCGCTGTAACCCACCAGCGTCGCTCCCTTCTGCAGGTGAACATTGGGAATCGTCAGCATTTCCGCCGCAGCGTCCACTAACACCGGAATATTGCGCTGCTTGGCTAAGCGGATGATGTCGGCGTATGATGGCGGTCCGTCGTCCGCCCGTGGACCCGCCAGAATGTAAACCATGGCCACGCGAGGCCCCAGCGCTGCCTCCAGTTCTTCGGTCGTTCCGACTTCTACGATCCGCACGCCCACCGACCGTACCGCGGCATCGTAGACGTTCCGCGAGTGCTTTGGAATTACTACCTCGTCCTTGGGAAATCCCGAAAGGTCCGGAATCCTCACGTGACGGTCCGGATTGCCGCCCGCCACGCAGGCCGCCGTCGAATGCGCGAGCGCAGCCGCGCAGCCTGACGTCACCACGCCCCATTCGGCGCCTGTCAATTCCGCCAGCCGCGCGCCGATCCCCGCCATCATCTCGTCCAACTGCACATAGTGCGCCGCCGCTGCTTCCTTCGCTTGCCGCACTTCCGGCAGTTCGAGCGAGCCACCAACAATGGTGAATGTGCCTCGGCAATTGATGATGGGGCGAATGCCGATTGACTCATAAATGTCGGGTCCGATTTTGAGGCCCGGCGATATCGATGCCGGTGCAGGAGCTGCCTTCGCGTTTCGCAGCCACGCAGGTAGCGCCAAAAGGCCTCCCGTGCGGAACAGGTCGCGCCGGCTTATTCTCGCGCAACGCTCAAGCAGGTTTGTGAATGAATTCGGCATAAGGCGCCTCCCGAACTTAAATGCATTGTACCCCTGGCTACAGCGTCAGGCTCCGCTTCGCACTTGGGCTTCGAGCGTCCCCACACCCTCGATGCGGGCACGGACACGGTCCCCCGGCCGGATGCGTGCGCCTTTCGGGCATCCCGTCGAGATCAGGTCGCCGGGCTGAAGTGTCATGTAGTCGCTGTGGAAGCGCACCAGTTCGTGAGGCCTTGTCCGCATGTTGCGCACGAAGTCGCGTGAGCAGATTCCGCCGTTGTGTTCAGTGATCACCTCGAGCGCGTCCACGTCGGTGATTTCGTCTGCCGTTACCACCACCGGCCCAAAACTGAAGAACGTGTCAAAACTCTTGGATCGAGTCAGGTAGCGCGGGTTCTTGCGAAGAACGTCCAGTGCAGTCAGATCGAGCGTCGTCGTGTACCCGAAAATCACGTCGCGAACGGAATCCGCCGGCACGAACCGGCAGGTCTTCCCGAGAATCACACCCAGCTCCCCTTCTGCGTCCACGTCATTCGAAAGATGTGGCGGCGGAAGCGTGATGTCTTCCCCGGGTTGGAACATGCACGATGCCGGCTTCATAAAACTGCCCGGCTCTTCCGGCTGCACCGCCTGAATGTCTTCCGCGTGCGATCGGTAGTTGAGCCCGATACACCAGATCTTGGGCGGCACCGCGTAGGGGAGTCGCGGCGTCACCTCGGCGAAAGGCAGCGACGCCACGTCCGATGCATCGATCTCGGCCTGCGTACCCGTCTGGATGATGGCAAGCAAATCATCCGGCACACGCGTCCCGCGCCGCGCATTGATTTCGCAGATCGGCACCACCCCGCCGGCCGTCAGTACGCCGGCGTGAGTCGTCCCCTGATGAAGAAACGTCAGCAGCTTCACGGCCTATGAGTTTATCGCGTGCAGTACGTCCACCAGGTCGATGAAAACCCCATAAGCCGTTTGATCGACGCCCGGAGAAATGGAAACCGTTCCCACCGTGCCCATGAGATCCGTGTGCAACAGCAGGGCGTTTGACGTGCCATGCAAGGCAGCAAGAACGTCGGTCCGGTCCAGCACCTCGGCACGCACCCGGAGAGAGAGTCCGCTCGGCGTTCGCTTCGCCCGGCTGACAATGCGCACCGTTTTGCCGTCGCGCCTCAAGTTCTGCATCCGCTCCGGTGTGAGCCGCGTGATGCCCCGCGTCGAAATAGCTTGCGGATTCGTTCTCGCGTCCATCAGAACATTGGCCAGCGCGGCGGTTTTGGCGGCCGAGTCCCAACCCTCCACGTCGTAGCTGGCGTCCGCCTCCGCGATCCCCATTCGCCGGGCAGCGTCAAGGCCGTCCTCGAATGTCCCTCCCTCTTCCATGGTTTCGATCACGATCTTCGACGTGGAATTCAAAACGCCCGTAAAGCCAAGGACCTTCACTCCCGGAAAATTGTTTCGCACCTGGTTGAATACCGGTGCCCCGTCCATAACGGATGCCTCGAACCGAAACATCAGGCCGCGCCGTTGAGCTTCCTCTTGCAACGCGGCATACGCATGCGCAATCGGTCCCTTGTTCGCTGTGACCGCGTGCATGCCGCGGGCAAATGCCGCGCGTATGTGATCGATAGCTGGTTGACCGGTCACTGGATTAAGAGTTGTCAATTCGACCGCGGTCTCAGCACGCGCAGCAGCGAGAAATTGCTCCACCGACTCCATGGCCGGCCCGAATTTGGGCTCCAGCGGCAGCCCGCGTATGCCCACCGCCGTGCCGTGGCGTGCCGTGTGGATTCCTGTGATCACGAAGGGAAATTCCGAGTGTTTTCGGCGGATGAGACGGGCGAGCGCACGGCCGACGTTCCCGTATCCGATCAGAGCGAGGCGCAAAGCGTTATTGTCGCACTCCTGCGTAACTCCGAACGCCCTTGAAGCGAAAACGCTTTATAGTGGATCGAAATGGTATGAGGCCCTGGCTCCCACTTCTGCTCTTTCCCGTGCTTACGTGCGCCGCTGATGCCGGCCAGCCAGCGCGCACGCCCGTGCTCGTCGAACTGTTCACCTCCGAGGGTTGTTCGAGTTGTCCTCCTGCGGACGCACTCCTGATGAAACTCGATGAGTCACAGCCGTTGCCGGGTGCCCAAGTGATTGCGCTCGAAGAGCATGTGGACTATTGGGATCGTCTGGGCTGGCGCGATCCCTTCTCGTCCGCTATTCTCACCGCTCGCCAGCGGCGCTATGCCGGCGCTCTCGAGCTCGACTCCGCCTACACGCCGGAGATGGTGATCGACGGCCGAAAAGAGTTCGTCGGCAATGACTCGCGAACGGCATTTGTTGAAATCGAGAGAGCCGCGCAGCATCCCAAGATGCCACTGCACCTGGCGTGGCACGAAAAATCCGCTGGCCGCGCCGCACTGGCGGTCGAGATCGGCGCCGTACAATCGTCCGCCCAAGTGATCTTGGCGTTGACCGAGCGAAAACTGGCCAGTGACGTCTCACGTGGCGAAAATGCCGGCCGCAACCTTCGGCATGCTGCAATCGTCCGGCAGCTCACGGTCATCGGGAAAACGAAGCCGGGCAAACCGTTTGCAGCGCGCACCGAGATTAACCTATCTGTCGATTGGAAGCCGGGCAACGTAAGCGCCGTGGTGTTCGTTCAGGACCCCGCCGCTGGACGGGTGCTGGCCGTGGCCGAGATCCCCTTGGCCGATTGATTTCACTGGCATTACAGGCTTTCCACGCCCCGCTGTGCCAAAATGAAGGGACCACCTCTTTTCTGAAGGATCTCTGTGACAGGTAACGAAATACGCCGTCAGTTTCTCGATTTCTTCGCTGCCCGCGGGCATCGTATTGTGCCCAGTTCGTCGTTGGTCCCCGCCAATGACCCGACGTTGCTTTTCGCCAACGCCGGCATGAACCAGTTTAAAGAAACCTTTTTGGGCCTGGAAAAGCGCGACTACAAACGCGCCACAACGTCGCAGAAATGCGTCCGCGCGGGCGGCAAGCACAATGACCTGGAGAATGTCGGCTACACCCGCCGCCACCACACGTTTTTCGAGATGCTCGGCAACTTCTCGTTTGGCGACTATTTCAAGGCTGAGGCCATCGAGTTTGCCTGGGATCTGATCACCAAAGACTGGGCTTTGCCCAAGGACCGCCTGTACGTCACCGTCTTTCGTGAGGATGACGATGCTGAAAAACTCTGGCAGTCCGTCGCCGGTGTTCCTAAGGACCGTATTTTCCGGCTAGACGAAAAAGATAACTTCTGGCAAATGGGTGAAACCGGCCCCTGCGGCCCTTGCTCCGAAATTCATTACGATCTGGGCCTCGAGGCCGCTGAACCCGGCCGTGAGAACGAGGCATTTCCGAGCGACGCGGGTGGCCGCTACGTCGAGATCTGGAACCTCGTCTTTATGCAATTTGATCGCGACGCTGCCGGGAAATTGACCCCGCTTCCCCGTCCCTCCATCGATACGGGTATGGGCCTCGAGAGAGTCGCGGCTGTTCTTCAAGGCAAACTCTCCAATTACGACACCGATCTGTTGCTGCCAATAATCCATCGCGGTGCGGAATTGTTCGGCAATGTGGCGTTCGGAACCGATCCCAGGGTCGATACCGCATTGCGTATCGCCGCCGACCACGCGCGTGCCACCACGTTCCTGATTCACGATGGAGTTTTGCCTTCCAATGAAGGCCGGGGATACGTGCTGCGCAAGATTATGCGCCGCGCCATGCGCAACGCACGTATTGTAGGCGTCGAGCACCCTTTCTTATATGAATTGACCGGCTTCGTCGCCGAACTGATGCGCCCCGGTTATCCCGAGCTCATGGGCACCGTGCAGCAGGTGGCGCGTGTGGTCAAGGATGAAGAGCACCGCTACGCCACCACATTCCTGGTGGCGGAAAAAGAATTTAACGACGCGGTGAAATCTCTGCCTGATAGCGTTCTTCCCGGCACCGTGGCGTTCAAGCTTTATGACACTTACGGTCTGGCGCTTGATGAGCAGGAGGATATGGCCCGCGAGCGCGGCCTGGTTATCGATCGCGAGGGCTTCGAACGCGAAATGGACGAGCAGCGAAAGCGCGCCCGCGCCAGCTGGAAAGGCGCGGAAAAGGGCGCAATTGCCCCCGCCTACCAGGAGCTGCTGCAAAAGGGCCGGACGCGCTTCGTCGGCTACGACCACTTGGAATCGCACGCCCGTGTGGCCGGCCTGTTGATCGATCAGCAACCCGTCGATCATGTCGAGCCTGGAACGCGCGTCGAGCTGGTTCTCGATGAAACCCCGTTCTACGCCGAGACCGGCGGCCAGGTTGGCGATCAAGGTAGCTTATTTTCCGAAACGGGCGAAAAGCTGGTGGATGTGGAGACCACCTATCCGGCCATTCCTGGTCTTTCGGTTCATCGCGTTGTGGTGCACGCGCCGATTCGTGTTGGCGATGAAGTCTGGGCTCGCGTAAACGATCCCGTCCGCCACGCCACGATGCGCAACCACACGGCGACTCACTTGTTGCACGCCGCGCTGCGCAAAGTTCTCGGAACCCACGTGAAGCAGGCTGGTAGCATCGTGGCGCCCGATCGCCTGCGGTTCGATTTCACCCACTACACGGCCATGGACCAGGCCGAAATCGAGGAAGTGGAGCGGCTGATGAACCACGAAATCCTCGAGAACATCGCCGTGGATACCGAAGTCATGCCGCTTGAGGCCGCTCTGGGCACGGGTGCAATGGCTCTGTTCGGCGAAAAATATGGCGACCGCGTCCGTGTGGTTTCCATACCCGATTTCAGCAAAGAGCTGTGCGGCGGCACACACGTGTCCCGCACCGGCGATATCGGCGTGTGCAAGGTTGTTTATGAGAGCAGCATTTCCGCCGGTGTCCGCCGCATCGAGGCCGTGACCGGTGAACGCGCCGTGGAACGTTATCAGCAGACGAATGACTCCCTCAAGCGCTTGGCTGAGTTGATGAAAGTTTCGGAGCCCGAGCTGGTCGAGCACGTGGAAAAGCTCATCACGCGCGAACATGCGCTCGAAAAGCAGATCGACCAGCTCAAGAGCAAGCTGGCCCAATCCGCTGCGGGCGAGCTGGAGGGGCAGGCGCGCACGATTAAGAATGCCCGCGTTTTGGCTGCCAGTGTAGACGGTATGGATCGCGCGCAGCTCCGTGCGCTGGCGGATTCACTGCGTAACAAGTGGAAAAGTGCCGTGCTCGTGCTGGCATCGGCTGAAGATTCGACGGTCTCCATCGTATCCGCCGTCACCAAGGATTTAACAAGCAAGGTGCAAGCCGGAAAGCTGGTGAGTGCCGTTGCCCAGGCGGTCGGCGGCAAAGGTGGCGGCCGTCCAGACATGGCGGAGGGCGGCGGCAAAGATCCCGCGGCGCTGCCGGCGGCGCTGGAGCGCGTCTATTCCGAGGTCGAATCCAAGCTGTGAGCGATCTGGATGTCGTCATAGTGGGCGCCGGGCCTACCGGTCTGGCCTGCGGTATTGAGCTCAAGCGCCTTGGTGTCAACACTATTCTGATCGAGAAGGGCTGCCTCACAAACTCGCTCTACCACTATCCGACGAATATGGTGTTTTTCACCACGCCGGAGCTGCTGGAAATCGGCGATATCCCGATGACCAGCCTTAACGAGAAGCCTAACCGCATAGAAGCTCTCAAGTATTACCGGCGCGTGGCCGACCATTACAAGCTGGATATCCACCAATACGAAAAAGTAGATAACATTGCCGGTGCCGACGGGGCATTTGCCGTTCACACCACCGATCGTTACGCCTGCCGGCATACGTACCGGCCTCGAAAACTGATTCTCGCCACCGGGTACTACGATGTCCCGAATTTACTTAACGTGCCTGGCGAGGATCTGCCCAAGGTCATCCACTATTACAAAGAGGCGCATCCCTTTTACAACCAAGATGTTGCCGTGATCGGCGCCAAAAACTCCGCTGCCATTGCGTCACTGGAGCTCTTTTGGACCGGTGCGCGTGTCACGCTCATTCATCGAGGCGGGCAAATATCCGAGAAAGTGAAATATTGGATTCGGCCCAATATAGAAAATAGAATCAAAAACGGTGAGATCGCCGCATACTTTCATTCAACAGTTTTGGAAATTCGTCCCGAGTCGATAGTACTGGGTACCCCGAAAGGTGAAGTTTTGTTAAAGAACGATTTTGTATTTGCTTTAACCGGCTACAGTCCTGACTTACAATTCCTGAATTCGGTGGGAGTTACCCTCGACCCCGCCACCCAGCGCCCGCGCACCCACCCGGAAACACTGGAAAGTGAAACTCCCGGTATCTACCTGGCGGGTGTCATTGTGGCCGGAATGCACACCAACGAGATTTTCATTGAAAACGGACGATTTCACGGCCGGCAGATTGCCGCGGATATCGCCGCAAAACTACACATCTGAAACGGACCAGCCTTTCGTAGCACTAGAGGTAATGGAACTAGCCCGCTAGGCCGGTGTATTCCATTGAGTCACAGGCATTTACTTTTTTGTAAATGTCGCGATTCACACAACTTTGCGGCCAGTACGTCCTAATTAACCATTCCGATGAAACTGCCTGCGGATAAAATGTATCTAAGTATAGTAAGGAAAGGATGTCACATGTTAGGCTCGCTGCTGAATTCGTTGTTCGGTTGTGCTCACCAACGAACTACATTTCCGCTCACACCGGGCGCCAAGATGGCTTCGACTACGCATCGGCACGGAACCTACGTTGTGTGTCTCGACTGCGGAAAAGAATTCCGTTACGACTGGAAACAGATGCGGCTCGGTGAACCGGTCTCCGTGCGCGCCTCGACGCCGCCGACGGCCTCACTTTCGCCAGCAAACCGGTAACGATCTCCTCCAACCGCGAAAAACTCCTGCGGCTGTATAATGCCCAGGATCGAGTGGCAACAGCTACTGCGTTGAGTCCCGCCTCCACCGCACAGAACAGGGCGCTTTTGTGCGCCTGCGCCATCGGTTTTGCATTTTCTGCCAACTATACGAATCATGCCCCTCTCGCCGGCACGTTGGCGCGGGAATTTGGGTTCAATCAGGCTCTCGCCGGTTTGCTCACCACCGGAATTTTTGCAACGCACGCCGCGATGCAAATCCCCGGCGGCCAGCTTGTCGATCGTTTCGGTTCACGCAGGATCTTGACCGCCGCTCTGGCCTGGGTAGTCGTCGGCAACCTCGGTATTGCATTCGCCACCGCCTATTGGCAGCTTCTTCTTTGGAAAATCTTCACAGGCATCGGTACCGGCACGTGTTTCGTAGCGGGTGCACGGTACACCCATGAATCTGTTGCCGGACCGCGGCTCCATCTGGCCCAGGGTCTGTACGGCGGATCCATTCTTCTTGGTTCCGGGTTCGTGATTCTGATGGTTCCGCGCCTTTATTTCTTTTTGGGATGGCGCGGCGCGTTTCTCACGAGTGCAGCCGTGGCGGCGCTCGCCTGGATCGTCTGGATTACCGCGTCGCCACACGTTGTGCAGAAGGCTCATTTGCCTACGCCGCTCGGGCCGATGCTGCGATCCCGCCAGCTCTGGCTTTTAGGATTCATGCAAATGGCGTCATTCGGTGTTGCGATTGTGGTGGGATCATGGATCGTCTCCTTGCTGGGGTCGGGATTCGGTATGAAACTCACGCAAGCGGGCACAGTTGGATCTCTGGTGCTGCTGCTGGGTATTGGGACCCGCCCCTTAGGCGGCGCACTGCGAGCGAAAATATCTCCGCGCACGTTACTCCTGGCCTCTTTTGTCATGAACGCTGCCGGATGCCTCCTGCTCGCGACGCGCCATTCGCCCGATTTCGCTGTGATTGCCGTACTGCTGCTGGGAGTGGGTTGCGGTCTACCCTACGCAGCACTGTTCACGCATGCGGCTTCGCTCTATCCGGGTCGTGCCGCAGCCGCCATGGGCCTTGTGAACATGCTGGGCATTGTGATGATTCTTGGAGGCGCACCGCTGGCGGGGCGCCTCGCAGACTGGAGCGGGGGTTTGCAGTCCAGCTTTCTGGCGCTGGGCGCATTCTCGCTAGCTGCTGCCGGCTCTGTGTTCCTGGTCAGTCCTGATGAACCTACTCCAACTGTTTAACCTGTCGCTCGTCGGCCGTCGTAATCACCACGCACTCGATTTTCTGGCCTGCGACGGGAAGCGCGAAACACGTACCTTTGGCGAAATCGATGACGCAAGCAACCGATTGGCGGTGGTGCTTACAGCCAGAGGATTTACACAAGGCGACCGCCTCTGCGTCCACCTCGCCAACTGTGTTGAATTCATCGAGCTATTTCTGGCGTGTGTCAAGCTGGGCGTGATCTTTGTGCCGGTTAATATCCTCTATCGCGACAGGGAAATGGATCACATCGTCAGGGATGCCCAGCCCCGGGCCGTCATTACCAGCCGCGAGTTAAATGAACTAGTCTCAGCCGCGGCCAGTGCGGATTCAGAAATCGCCCCCATCGCACTCGACGGCGATGCGCCCGCAGCGATTGTTTACACATCGGGCACGACCGGAGTTTCCAAAGGCGCCGTGCTCACGCACAATAACTTTGCCGCGAATGCCGCGAACCTGGTGGCCTGCTGGCAGATGACGGAGGCCGATCGCCTGCTCCTGCCGTTACCGCTCTTCCATGTGCATGGTCTTGGAAACGGGTTACACACATGGCTCGTCAGCGGGTGCCGTCTTCACCTGCTGGAGCGCTTCGAGCATGACAAAGCCCCGGCAATTCTTACCGATTTCCGTCCGACTGTGTTCTTCGGCGTGCCAACGATTTACGTCCGGCTACTCGAGACGGCTCCGGTACTCGCAAAAAACGTGGGCGCGGGGATGCGCCTGTTCGTTTCGGGCTCAGCGCCGCTCCCGGCACAGGTGCTGGAAGATTTCCGCGCGCTGTTTGGCCACACGATCCTCGAGCGCTACGGGATGAGCGAAACACTCATGAACTTCAGCAATCCCTATGCCGGTGAACGGCGGCCAGGCACTGTCGGGTTCCCACTTCCCGGTGTCTCCGCGCGGCTCGTTAACGCGGATGGTGGCGACGTCGCAGAGGGTGACACCGGCGAGATCCACCTGCGTGGTCCGAATGTATTTGCCGGCTATTGGAATCGTCCGGATGCCACAAGATCCGCATTCATAGATGGTTGGTTCCGGACCGGAGATCTGGCCACTCGCTCCCCGGATGGATATTACACTCTCGTTGGGCGGCGCAGCGACCTGATCATCTCGGGCGGGTTCAACATTTATCCGCGCGAAATCGAAGAATTTCTTTCCGAACAGCCGGAGGTGGCGGAGGCCGCGGTAATCGGGGTGCCCGATCGCGTGCGCGGTGAAGTTCCGGTTGCGTACGTCGTGACGCGTTCAGCCGTCGATGCTGCAGAACTTGAAAGCCGCTGCCGCGCTCACCTGGCATCCTTTAAGGCGCCGCGTGCCTTTGTCAACGTGGAAAAGCTGCCACGGAATGCCATGGGAAAAATTCAAAAACACCTGCTGCCGCCCATCGATCAACGGTAATAACGAATGATCCACTCGGCGACGAGCGCAGGCTTATCGGAGCCCTCGATGTCCATGGTCACCAGCCAAACGACCTGGGTACCGGCCTCGATATCTTCGACAGACTGCACCCCGAACCGTGCACGGATGCGTGAGCCTTCACGTACCGGCGCAGGAAAGCGCAGCCGGTTGAGCCCGTAGTTGATACGCATTGGGAAATCCCCCGTTACCTCAACCGCTTCATGGCTCAACCTGCTTAAAAGCGACAGCGTCAGAAATCCGTGCGCAATGGTGCGGCCGAAACGGGATTCCGTTTCCGCTCGTTTCGGATCGGTGTGGATCCACTGGTGATCGCCGCTAACCTGGGCAAAGGCGTCAATCCGGGCCTGATCGATAACGACCCAGCCGCTGGCGCCGGCTTCCTTTCCTATGAGTGATCGGACCTGATCCATGCTCAGGCTGACAGGCATTATCGGAACGTCCTCAAGTTTGGTTCCGCCAGGTGAGGAGTGGTGTTGAAACTGAACAACGCTAAATCATCCTCGCGCGCGCGGATGGTCGTCAGGGCGCTATTGAACGTAGCTCCGGCCAGCCGCAGAACGTGTCGAGGGCCCAATTCCAGGGCTAACCCGATCCATACGGCAATGGGGGTGGCGGATGAGAATATCGCCACCGCTTCTTCAGCCGGCCTCCGGCTCAATAGCGTGAGTGGCTTTGAAACCCGCTGGCTGAACGCTTCCCACGACTCGGCGGCGACGTCATACCGGCCTTCCACCCAAGCTCTTACGACCAGCGTGTCCGATCGCGTCCAGGTGCGATGCACGTGCGAGTCTTGTTCCTCCAGCATACGTCGAAGCTTCTCATGCTCCGCGCGGAAATCAGCATCCTCATCCGCGAGGAGGGGAGCAATGGACTGATACACCGCGTCGAGATCGAACTCATTCCAATGCTCATCGATCTGAAGCTCCGGCGTCTCGATTCCAGCAGCGGCCATGGCGCAAAGCACCTCGCTCGCGGTCTCCCGCTGCCGGTTCAGGGCTCCCGCATACGCGGCGGAAAAGCGCACCCCCTGCGCCGCCAGATACTGGCCTAATAGCCTTGCCTGTGTGCGGCCAACGGCGGAGAGGGTATCGTAATCGTGGCGCAGGCCGGCCTGCCCGTGCCGGATCATGTAAAGCAGGCTCAATCGAGGCGCTCCGAAAGCGCCTGTGCCGCGGTCAATAGGCCGCGCACGCGCAGGTGGAAATCGCGGAAGCGTTGGTCGCGGGTCTGCCCGCGATGATAACGGTAATAAATCTGCTGCAACACAACGCCGAGTTTAAAGAGGCCAAACACTTCGTAGTAACCCAGGTTAGTAATGTCAGCCCCGGTCTTTTCCACGTAGCGCTGCACAAGCTCGGCACGGGTGAGCCATCCCGGCTGCGCAGTAATCGTGCTGAGCGCTGCCCGGCGCATGGCGGAATCGCCAGCCTCCACCCAGTAACAAAGGGTGCAGCCAAGATCCACGAGTGGATCTCCTACGGTCGCCATTTCCCAATCCAGTACGGCTTCGACCCGGCCCGTCTCTCGAGGATGGAGCATGATGTTATCGAGCTTGAAGTCATTATGAACCAGAGTAGGCCGCGGCGAAGCCGGACGCCGCCTGGTCAGCCAATTGAGCAAGCGATCCATTCCATCGATCTCATCCGTTCTGGCCCGCTCCCAGCGCTCCGACCAGCCGCGCACCTGGCGCTCGAGAAAACCATCTGCGCGTCCCAGCGTTTCCAAACCGTTCGCGGTGAGATCAATGGAATGTAGTTCTGCCAGGCAGTCAATAAAACCGCGCCCGATTTTTCTTGGAGATTCAGGATCTCGCGCAAAGCAGGCGGGAATTTCGTCGCGCAGAACCAAGCCGTGCCGCCGTTCCATGAGAAAAAATGTGGCGCCGATCACTGCTGGTTCTTCGCAAAGCAAAAAGACCTTTGGAGCGGGAGCAAACAGAGGATGCACAGCCGCCAGAACACGGAACTCGCGCGCCATGTCATGCGCCCGGGGAGCGACCGGCCCCAGTGGAGCCCTGCGAAGAACGTATTCGCAGTTGCCTGCACGAATCAGGTAAGTCAGGTTGGAGTGGCCGCCTGGAAACTGTTCGATGACCACCCCGTGCTCGGCGCCTTCCACTTTTCCTCGCAGGTACGCGCCAAGTGAGACCGCATCGATTTCCTCGCCGTGCCGTGTCGGGGCAACTTCGGGAAGCATCAGAAGTCGAGGGTAACAGAATTTCTGAAGGGCCAAAAGCCGTTTTTCTATCTACGCAGTAAACTAGAAGTAGAGTGCACTCTCATCACCACGGCGGTGGAACGGGACGGGTTCTTTGGTGGTCCCTGATAGCTACCGGTACGTTTGTTGTTATCGAGTTCATCGCCGGCATTCAGGCCCATAGCCTCGCGCTACTTTCCGACGCGGGCCATAACTTTACCGACGCCCTGGCTTTGCTGCTCGCCTGGTTCGGGTTCTATTTGCAGGCCAAGCCGGCAAACGAGACGAAGACCTTTGGGTATCATCGCGCGGGCGTACTGGCGGCATTTGTTAATGCGTTGACGCTGGGGGCGCTTTCAGCCTGGATCTTTTGGGAGGGATACCAGAGGCTACATCGCCCCGAACCGGTACACGAAACGGTAATGATCATTGTGGCCGCCGGAGGACTCATTCTAAACGGCGGCATCATGTGGGGCCTGCGAATCGCCCAGCGCCACGACATCAATATCCGCAGTGCTTTCGTCCACATGCTAGGCGATTTGCTGGGATCGATTGGCATCGTAATCGGCGCCCTCGCCATCAAGTACACCGGCTGGCAGCAAATTGACCCGCTGCTTTCGATTTTGATTGGTGCGCTCATCGTTTGGACAGCGTGGGACATCATTCAGGAATCGCTGAACATCCTGCTGGAGGGCCTACCGCGCGGTCTCGACCTGCAGTCCGTCAGCGCTGCCATGGGGGAAGTGGATGGCGTGCTGAACGTTCATGACCTGCACATCTGGAGCCTGGGTTCGAGCACTCGCGCCCTAAGCTGCCACGTGCTGATCGAAGACCTGCCGCCTTCGGCAAGCGAATGCATTCTGAAATGCCTGAATGATGTCCTGTCGGAACGGTTCCAGATTTGCCATACCACTGTGCAGTTCGAGCACGTGGGCTGTGCGGTTGCTGAAAGCGGCTGCGTGATTCCCGTGGACGCGGAGGCCGGCCACGAGCACCACCACCATCACTAACTAGCGCGGTTTCGTCCGGACGATTTGATCGAGCTTTTCAATCGCCGGCTCAAGACGCTGCGGATTTTTGAGAACGGGCTCGAACAGGTCGCCCGTGCGGGCAAAGCGATCGAGGGCATTCCGCAGATGAAATTGCGACGGCAGCAGGCCGGGTGTGACCTCGCGCCACGCGAGCGGGGTGGCTACGGGAGCCCCGGGATACGCGCGCACCACGTATGGCGCGGCAATCGTTTTGGATTCGCCGATCTGCAAATAATCGAAATAAACCTTGCCCGCTTCGCGGCGCACGACCGGCCTCGGCGTCGTGAAAAGATCCGGGCGCTCCGTGGCGACCACCCGCGCGATGATCTCCGCGAATGACCGCACTTGTTCGTAGGAGTAAACCGGCTCAACCGGCACGTAAATGTGCATGCCATCGCCGCCCGTGGTTTTGGGATAGCCTTCGAGGCCCACAAAGTCCAGCTTCTTGCGCACCAGCTGCGCGGCCTCAATGATGCGATCGAACTCGCAGCCCTGGGGGTCGAGGTCGATCAGCATGAAGTCCGGGCATTCGAGCGATCCCACGCGGCTCATCCACGGGTTCTGATCGATGCAGCCGAGATTAGTCAGATACAGCAACGCCGCACGATCCTCGGCAAGAACGAAGCGGGTCGGCGCTTTCTTATGTTCTGAGTAGATAGGCTCGACGCGAATCCAAGGCGGCACACGATCGTGCGTATCTTTTTGAAAGAAAAACTCCCCCGCAATACCGTCCGGATAACGCTTGAGAGATAGCGGGCGATCGCGGAGGTAGGGCAGAAGTAAGTCGGCTATCGCATCGTAATAGTTGAGTAAGTCGCGCTTTGTGTAACCTTCCCCCGGATAATAGACCTTGTTCAGATGCGTGAATTTCAGGCGTTGGTTACCTACGGCAAGCACCACCTCTTCGCCTTTTCCCGAGAGTAGCGGCGGCCGGATCTCGGAGGTAGATTCGCCCTCGTCGGCAGCGGTTTCACGAACGCACTCTGTGGCCTCAACATCCAGGCGCAATCCCAGAAATACCGGTGCGCGCAACCGTCCTTCTTCCGTCCAGCTGGCAAACTTCACCGCACACACAAGCTCCGGACGCACCCAGATTGCTTCCCTCAGCATCTGAGGCGCGCTGGCAAACGGGGACTTCGTCGTAGTGAGGGGCTCGATGCGCCGGTAAATCGATTCCAAAAGCTGCTGGTCGAAACCAGTGCCGACGTTCCCGACGTACACGAGCTTTCCCTTCTCGTAAAGGCCCAGCACCAGCGAGCTGAAATAGTCGCGGTCGCCGGTCGTGTAACCACAAATCACGAACTCCTGTTGGCTGACGATCTTTATCTTGAGCCAATCACGACTCCGCTTGGATTCGTACTTGCTCTGCGCACGCTTGGCGAGGATGCCCTCGAGACCCGTGGCACGCGCCGCCTGTAACATTTCCTCTCCCTGGTTCACGAAGTGTTCGGAGAAGCGCATCACGGTGGAGGGCTTGAGTATCGCCTGTAAGGCTTTCTTGCGTTCGATTAGAGGAACATTGCGCAAATCGTAGCCGTCCAGATAAAGCAAATCAAACACGAACAAAGTGACAGGAGTGCGTCTCGCCAGATGCGAAATTACATTTGGGTCAGATACCGCAATACGCGGCTGGATCAGGCTGAAACGAGAGACGCCGTTTTGGTCCAGAACCGCAATTTCGCCATCCAGCACCGCATGTTTCGCGCTGACTTGGTGGCCCACCACGCTGAGCTCCGGATACTGCCGTTCGCAGGAGTGCCCTGTGCGCGAGGCCATGCGCACCGATTTTTCATCGATATAGCAAATTGCGCGCACGCCGTCCCACTTGATTTCGAACAGCCAGTCGTCACCTTTGGGCGGCCGTTCAGCAAGAAACGACTTCATGGGCGTGATGGCGGTGGGCATGGGTGCCCGCACTGCCCCGGGAAGAGCGGAGGGATCAAGGACCGGTTCGGCCGCTACCGCGCCGTGCGAAGTTTTTTTTTGGGCGTCGCCGCGGCCTGCAGATGCCCCGGCATGTCCTTGGCGATTTCCTGTTGCGTGCGGCCGGTGGACACGCTGTATGCGTATTGCTCGACGTCCCACCCGGGCCGGGCCTCGGCATCTTTCTTCTTCAGAAGTAGCCACTCGTTTCCTTTGCCGCGGCCTTTCATCTGAACAATGGCAAACTCTCCCTTCAGCTTCTCGCCGTGTAACTTGAATTTAAAGTCACCGCGCGCAAGCTGCTCCAAAGGTGTCTTATCGCCTAAGATTTCGTACGTGCCCCGGTCCCAGAGCATCACGCTTCCCCCGCCGTAGTTACCTTTGGGTATATTGCCTTCAAAGCTTCCGTACTCGAGGGGGTGGTCTTCTACCATCGCTGCCAGGCGCTTCGCAGAAGGGTCGAGCGTTGGACCTTTGGGTACTGCCCAAGACTTCAGCGCGCCGTCCACTTCCAGCCGGAAATCATAGTGAAGCCGCGTCGCGTCATGCCGCTGGACGCAAAATGAGTTACCGTCGCCCTCCGGCCCTTGCCCCGAAGGCGCAGGCTCGGGTGTGGATTGAAATGCCCTTTTTCGTGAGTACTCGTCTAAAGACATGGGTAAAATCTTGAAAACTTCACTTCTATCATGATATCGGTGTAAGAGGGCATTTTAGCCCATTGTTGCTGCGGAAGTGAGGTTGCATACATGGCAAGCAGCGTTTGGAAGGGACATCTTACATTCGGTCTTGTATCTTTTCCTGTGCGGCTATTCAGTGCCGCGCGCGGCGAGACCATTAGTTTCAACATGCTTCACAAGACCGATCATTCACGCATCAAGCAAATGATCTATTGCCAGGCGGAAGACAAACCCGTTCCCCGCAGCGAACTGGTAAAAGGCTACGAGTACGAAAAGGACCGCTACGTCGAGATCGATGACGAGGACATCAAGAAGGTCGCCCCCAAAACCGCCAAGGTAATGGAAATCCTCGAATTCGTCAAAGCCGACGACGTAGATCCGATTTACCTCGAGAGCTCTTACTATATGGCGCCCGACGAAGGCGGCGAGAAGCCCTACGCGCTGCTGTTCCAGGCTCTACGCGAGTCCAAATATTACGGCATCGCAAAAATCGCGATGCACAATCGCGAGCACATTGTGATTCTGCGGCCCGGTAGCAAGGGTGTTTTATTGCACACCATGTATTACGCGGACGAAATTCGTCAGGTGGAGGAGTTTCGCACCGATACCAGCCAGGTTAAAGAAAAAGAATTAGCCTTGGCCAAGATGCTGATTGAATCACTTATTGCGGAGTTTGAGCCTGGTAAGTACGTCGATAACTATCGCCTGAACTTGCAAAAGATGATCGAGGCGAAGTTAGAAGGCCATAAAGTCGTGGAGACGCCGACGCCACACATCGCACCGGTGATCGACATTATGGAAGCTCTGAAGAAGAGCCTGGCTGAGCAGAAGAAGCCGGTGCACTCGGCAACGGCGGCCGCCGGTGAAGAAGAGGCTGCGGTGGAGGAAGCCGTCCAGCCTGTCGCAAAGAAGCGCAAGAGATCATAGAGCCGCTATTTCCTCTGCATAAAGAGCTCCTTCCGGAGTTTCTTCGTGCTTGAAGAATAGATATAGATCTTTGCCTTGTGCCAATAACTCTTTAGCGCGTTCGGCTATCGATTTTCTTTCGTCTTCACTATATTCCGCTTTTCTTAGCCGATAATACACGAAATCTGCCGTAATCACTTCCGGTATCTCGAGCCTGTCGGATTCCGCCACGCACAAAGAGACATTGTGCTCGCGGAGTGAGTGATAGACATCTTCTGCAAGCCAGGATGCGTGCCGGAATTCCATACTAAATCGCATATCACCGGGAAGAAGCGCAAGAAAGTCGTTGAGCAAGGCTAAGTCGCACTTAACGGTAGGCGGCAGTTGAAAGAGAACGGGTCCCAGCCGCCGCGCCGTACGTAACGGATCGATCATCCGCAGAAACAACTCCAAAGCGGCGCCGGCATCCTTCAAGCGCAGGATATGCGTAATACGTTGGTTCGCTTTGCAAGCGAAGCAAAAGCCCAGTGGTGTGGCCCGCACCCAGTTTTCCAGCGTGGTGGGCGACGGTAAGCGTCGAAACGTGTAATTGACCTCTACGCAATTCAGCCGGCTTGCGTAATGTTCCAGGAACTTCTTGTCGGGCAGTTTCTCCGGATAAAATCGCGGGCGCCAGCTCGGATATGCGAAGCCGGACGTGCCGGTATAGAGTTTCGCCATACTGTACAATCGAAAACCATGCGCCATCTGCTCGTCAACTGGCTCATCAACGCAGTGAGCCTCATGATTGTGGCCGCCATCGTCCCCGGAATTGAAATTGCCGGATTCGGCACGGCGCTCATAGCGGCCGTGGTGATCGGGCTGGTTAACGCCACGCTTGGGCTTTTCCTCAAAATCATCACGTTTCCGTTGACTCTAATCACACTGGGCGCCTTCCTCTTCGTCATCAACGCCCTGATGCTGAAAGTCGCCTCCGCCGTTCTGTCCGGATTCCGCGTAAAAGGTTTCGTGCCCGCCCTGCTGGGCGCGATTCTCCTGAGCCTTGTGCACATCGGTTTGCGCTGGTTGTTCTAGGCTAAAAAAGCTTCGGGCGGAGATACTTTTTGGGATTCTCGCGCAACGCATGCATCATATCTTGAAGGCTTTTCATTCCACCCTCCAGCATTTCGTATGTGCTTGTGTTTAGCATGTACTGCCCGAGCGTACCTTCGCCGGAATTGATGGCGTCAATTTGAAGGTTCAGGTCTTCCACAATCTGGTTCAACTGCCGGTACAGCTCGTCGTCTTTCAATAATTGCCCGCCCGCGCCTTTCCCGGCGTTCAGGTCCTTCAGAGTGCGGTTTAGATCCTGCACCGACTTGCGCAGCCGGTTATACATGCCGGGATCCTTCAACAGGCTACCCGCCGGTCCTTTGCCTGCTTCGATATCCGCCAATGTCTGATCCAGCTTCTTGACGGGCGCCTCGAGTTTTCCGTAATAATCCTCGTCGAAGAGTAGCCGGCCGGTGAGCGTATTCTTGTTCTCTACGGCATGAACGGTCCGCTGGAATTGACTCACCTTGTTGAGCATGCTCGTATAGATTTCATCCCCGCGCACCAGGCCTCCCACGCTGCCGTTACCGGTTTCCATTTCGTGAACCACTGCATCCAATTGCGCCAGAATTTTTCGCCCCCCGACAAGTATGTCTGCGGGATTAATCGCTGCCGGAGGCGTAGGCTGGAGCTCTGTTCCGGACACCAGATGCTGTGTGCTCTTGCCCTCATTGAGGTTCACAAATTCATCATCGAGCACATTGAGCGCCGTAACCTGGGCTGTGGAGTCCAACGGAATAGCAGACAAATAGCGGTTTTGGATCGCCATGTCTACCCGCACTGCCTTGTTTGGATCCTTCAACCCCGATAGGGCGACATTCGACACTTCACCGACGTGTATTCCGTTGAATTGCACACTCGAATTCCTCTCGAGACCGGCCAGATCCTTTAGGTACACAAACACATTCGCCGCCGGCTGAAAGGCGTCCTCACCACCCATCAACAGATAAATGAGCACGGAAAGGATGCCCATCGCGCAGCCCACCATGGCGCCGACTCGAAATTTCGCCCACGATACTTCTTCAGGAGAAGGCATCAGCCTATACCGCGATCATTCTGGCTCATTCCGGCCCGCGCGATATCTAACTCGGCGCTTCGGCTCCCAGGCTGTCCAGCGCCGCCTCTACCGAATGGCTGAGCGGAAGCACGCCGTCCAGCCGCGTGATTTGCAGTAAGTGCAGCACCTTGCCATTTGCGCCCGCAATACGCAAAGCTCCGTTGCCCCGGTTCACCGTTCCGTAACAGTACGCCAGAATGCCGATTCCCGTGCTGTCCAGGTGGTCCACCCGGCTGATATCCAGCACGATCTTCTTTTCATTCTGGCGCAGCAAATCCTGCACCAGAGTTTCAATCCTCTTGCTTTCCCGTCCCAGCAAAATCTTCCCGCTCAGCTCAAGCACGGTGATGTCGGGCTGAACCTGACGGGTTTCGATCTGCAGCATGGGTCGAGATTCAGGATACACTAAACCACGGGCGCAAATTTCCGGTTGCCAGCCTGATGCCGCTATGAACGCAGCACTCGCCGTCGATCGCTTTCAATTCGCCTTCACCGTTACTTTTCACTACATTTTTCCCCAATTAACCATGGGGCTGGCTCTTTTGCTCGTTGTGCTCAAAACGATGGCGCTGCGCACGGGCGACCCGCACTACAACCGTTGCGCCCGCTTTTGGATCAAGATCTTCGCCATCAATTTCGCCATGGGAGTTGTGACCGGTATCCCCATGGAGTTTCAGTTTGGCACCAACTGGGCGAAGTTCTCCAGGGCGGCGGGCGGAGTCATTGGCCAGACGCTCGCTATGGAGGGCGTGTATTCTTTCTTTCTGGAATCCACGTTCCTCGGCCTGCTCATTTTTGGTGAAAAACGCTTGAGCCCGTTCCTGCACTGGCTCGCGGCCACAATGGTTTTTCTGGGGTCCTGGCTTTCCGGGTTCTTCATCATCGCCACCGACGCCTGGATGCAGAACCCCGTCGGCTACACCTTGGGTCCCACAGGCGATATTCTGCTGCGTAGTTTTCGCGAACTGATCTTTAACCCCTGGACCTTTTGGCAGTATCTGCATAACATGATCGCCGCCGTGGTGACGGCCAGCTTCGTTATGGCCGCCGTGGGCGCGTTTTATTTGCTGGCCGATACCCACGATCTCTACGGCCGCACGTTTGTGCGCGTAGGCGTGACGGCCGGCTTCATCGCCACCATCCTCATGCTTTTTCCTACCGGCGATGGCCAGGGCAAGATGGTGGCTCTGCATCAACCGGTTACCCTCGCCGCCATGGAAGGATTGTTTGAGACCGCCGACGGTGCTCCGCTGGCACTGATCGGTCAGCCTGACGTGGAAAACCGCAGGCTCGACAATCCTCTCGTTATTCCGCGCGCCCTTAGCTTTCTCACGTACCGTCGCTGGCGTGCCACCGTGAAAGGTCTGAACGCGTTCCCGCCGGATCTTTGGCCCGATAACATCCCGCTGCTCTACTTCAGCTATCACATTATGGTCGGGCTCGGTACCGCCTTCATCGCGGTGATGTCGCTCGCCATGCTCCAGCTGGTTCGCGCGAAGCTGTACGAGACGCGCTGGCTGCTCTGGACCCTGATGTTGACCTTCCCGTTCCCGTACATCGCCACCACCGCCGGTTGGATCACCGCCGAGGTCGGCCGCCAGCCCTGGTTGATTTACGGTCTGATGCGAACTTCTGCCGGACCATCGCCGCGCGTGTCGGCAGGCAACGGTCTGTTTACTCTTCTCGGTTTCATGGGAATGTACGGGCTGCTCGCGATTCTTTTCCTGTTCCTGGTTTACCGCGAAATCGAACATGGCCCGGAAACGGTCGCTGAGGCCTGAGGGTATGCTGGAAACCCTTTGGTTTTCGCTCGTTGCCTTGATGGTTGCCGCTTATGTGGTTCTCGACGGCTACGACCTGGGCGCGGGAATCGTGCATCTATTGGTTGCTCACTCCGATGAAGAGCGCCGCCAGGTGCTGCAGTCGATCGGGCCGTTCTGGGATGGCAATGAGGTCTGGCTGCTGGCCGGAGGCGGCACGCTTTACTTCGCTTTTCCCGCTTTGTACGCCGCCAGCTTCAGCGGTTTTTATCTGCCGCTGATCATCGTCCTTTGGCTGCTGATGCTCCGCGGTATCTCCATCGAATTCCGCAGCCACGTCGAGAGCCCGGTCTGGCGCCCGCTGTGGGACACCGTATTCGGAGGCGCCAGCGCTCTGCTCGCCATCTTCTTCGGTGCCGCACTTGGCAATGTCGTGCGCGGCGTGCCCATCGATTCTTCCGGCTTCTTCTTTCTTCCACTTTGGACGAACTTCGGAGTCTCCGGCCCCCTCGGGATTCTCGATTGGTACACCGTTGTCATTGGTCTCGCTGCGTTCGGCACCCTGATGCTGCACGGCGCCCTCTGGGTTGCTTTAAAAACTGACGGCGCCCTCGAGGACCGTTGCCGCAAGCTCGCCTCAAAGGTTTGGTGGGCCGTCGCCGCGCTGACCGTCCTCATCACCACCCTCAGCTTCAACGTGCAAAAGCAGCTTGCCGCAAGTTTTTCGGCGCATTCCTGGGGTTATGTTTTTCCCGCCTGCGCGGTCGTTGCCTTTTTGCTCATCCGTTTGTGGATTTCCCGCCGCACCGCGGCCTCGTTCCTGGCATCCTCCGCCTTTATTGCCGCTATGCTCCTCAGCGCGGCTTTCGGGCTTTATCCTTACGTGCTGCCTTCCAGCATCGGCCCTCAGTTCGGGCTTACGATTTCCAACGCCGCGGCTGCCGGATACGGCCTCCGCATCGGCCTATGGTGGTTCATTCCGGGCGTGGCCCTCGCCGTTGCCTACTTCGTGTTCACCCACCGCCGCTTCGCCGGAAAAATTCGGTCTACCCAGGAAGGCTACTGATCCAGCCGCAGGTCCACTTTTACCGTGGCATCGTCCGGATCGTACTTGAGCTGGAATCCCAGCCTCTCGCAGACGCGCTGCATCGTGCGGTTCTCGCCCAGAATGTCCGCTGTGATGCGCGCGATCTTTTCCTGCTTCGCCACCTTGATCAGCTGCGCGATCAGTTCCGTCCCCAACCCCCGGCCCTGAAAATCGTCGCTCACAAGCACCGCCATTTCCGCTTCGTCGGTGCCGTGCACACGCGTCAATCTGCCGATCCCCAGCAACTCATGCGCCCCGCCGGCGTTCTCGCGCTCCGCCACCAGCGCCATGCCGCGGTCGTAATCGATAAAACACATGCGCGTCAGCCGCTCGTGTGCTGTACGCTGGCTTAAATTCAGCAGGTGGAAATAGCGGAAGTACACGCTGCGCTCGGAAAGCCGCTGATGAAAATCCACCATCATGGGCTCGTCTTCGGGCCGAATGGGGCGTATGTTGATGCGCGCCCCCTCTTTCGAAGTCCACGTGGTCGCGTACTGCACCGGGTACGGCCGGATGGCGGTGCGCGGCAGATCCTTCTCCTGCTTTTCTTTCTCGAACACAATCACGCGCGCGTCCAGTGCCAGCAACCGCTCCGGCGACGCCACCAGCGGATTGATGTCGATCTCCTTGATCCACGGCTGTTCCACCACCAACCGGCTGAACCGCACCATCAGCTGATCCAAATCCTCCAGCGGCACTGCCTTCCTGCCGCGGATGCCTTGCAGCGCCGTGAAAATCTTCGTCTGTTCCATCATCCGCCGAGCCAGCGTTGTGTTCAGCGGCGGCAGGGCGAGTGAGCGATCCTTGTACACCTCCACCATTACGCCGCCCGACCCGAACAGCAGCACCGGCCCGAATTGCGCGTCGATGCTGCTCCCGATAATCAGCTCGTACCCGTCGCGCGAAACCATCGGCTGCACCGTCACGCCTTGAAAATGGCCAGGTCCCGCCTTTTCCCGCACGCCCGTCTCGATCGCCATCCACGCTCTTCGTACCGCGGTCTCGTCGGCTAGGTTCAGTTGCACGCCGCCCACGTCCGTCTTGTGCGTAATGGTTTCCGAATGCAGCTTCAGCACCACCGGGTACCCGATCTGCCCCGCGAATTTCACCGCTTCGTCCGGCGTTCGCGCGACCAGCGTCTGCACGGTCGGAATCCCATAAAGCGAGAGCAACTGCTTCGATTCCGCTTCGGTCAGAATCGTCCGTCCGGATTGCCTCACGCTCGCGATCAGCGCCGCGGCCTGCGTCCGCGCGGCCGAATCCGCTTCCGCGGCCAGTACCGGTGTTTCGTACAGTCCGCGCAGATTGTACGTGTAATGCCACATGTATTCGAACACTTTCACTGCCGTGTCCGGGTATGGAAACGTCGGGATGCCTGCGTTGTTCAGAATGTCTTCGCCGCCTGACGCTTCCACCCCTCCCATCCAGCTCGCCAGGATTGGCTTGCCGTCCAGCTTCGCGTACGGCCTCAGTTTCTCCGCAATCTGCGTCGGATCCGTCATTCCCTGCGGCGTCATGATCACCAGCAGCCCGTCTGTCCCCGGGTCCTGGGCCGCTACCGCCACCGCTTTTGCATAACGCTCCGGATCTGCGTCACCGAGTATGTCGATCGGGTTTCCGTGACTCCAGGCGGCTGGAAGAAATTCATTGAGCGCTGCCGTTGTCTCCGGCGAAATCTCCGCCAACTTTCCATCCAGCGCCATCAGCGAATCCGTCGCCAGCACCCCCGGTCCGCCCGCATTCGTTAGAATCGTCAGCCGCGGTCCGGCCGGTCGCGTCTGCTTTGCGAGCACCTCCGACATGTAGAACAAATCCGAAATGTTGTTCACCCGCAGCACGCCGCAACGCCGGAATGCCGCCTCCAGCACTTCATCGCTCCCTGCGAGCGACCCCGTGTGCGATGCTGCTGCCTTTGCCGCCGCAGCACTGCGGCCTGCCTTGATCACAATGATTGGCTTACTCAATGCCACCTCTCGCGCCGCCGAGATGAACGACCGCGCGTCGCCAATCGATTCCATGTAGATGATGATGCTGCGTGTCCGGGGATCATCGCCCAGGTACTCAATCAGGTCGCCCCAGCCCACATCCAGCATCGAGCCAATCGAGAGAAACGCGCTGAAGCCTACCTGCTCGCGCAAGCTCCAATCCAGAATCGCCGTGCACAACGCCCCGCTCTGACTCACTAGCGCCACGTTGCCTGGCCGCGCGATCGCTGTGGCGAATGTCGCGTTCAATCCGCTGAGCGGGCTCATCACTCCCAGGCAGTTCGGGCCGATGATGCGCATGCGCCCGCGCCGCGCCTCTTGCAGCACTTGCTGCTCCAGTTCCGCGCCGGCCTTGCCGATCTCCTTGAATCCGGCGGAAATCACAATGGCCGCTTTCACTCCCGCGTCCACGCATTCGCGAATCACCCCCGGCACGGTTTTCGCTGGCGTCACCACGACCGCCAGATCCACTTTCTCCGGCACCGCACCAATATTCGGATACGCATGAATGCCCAGCACGTTGGGCCGCTTCGGATTGACCGGAAACACGGTCCCACCGAACGGACTGTTGATCAGGTTCCACAGAACCGTGCGACCCGCGCTCGCCGGCGTCTCGGTCGCTCCAATTACCGCCACATTGCGCGGCGAGAAAAAGACACTCAACGGGTTCTGCTGTTCCAATCCGAGAATGTCATGACCCTTCTCAGTTCCTGGACGGGTTTCTTTAACCATAAAAATTCATTGTCCGCAATTCCCGACGCTTTGGCGATTACCCCAAAATATTAGGAGGTTGTATACGATAGTCAATTTCCCCTTCTGCCTTTTGTCTCTGAATTTTTACCTGTCCGTGTCAAGCTGTTAACAACGGCAAATCATGATCGGTGACATCACCACGCTGCGGCAGGAGCTCCGTCCCATGGTTCGGCTGGCCACCCCTCTTGTTATTGCCGAGCTCGGGTGGATGGCAATGAGCATCGTCGACACCATGATGGTGGGGCGCGTCAGTGCGGAGGCGATCGGCGCCGTCAGTCTCGGCGGCGTGCTCTTCTACGCCGTCGCCGTCTTCGGCAGCGGTTTGCTCCTCGGCCTCGACACGCTGGTGCCGCAATCTTTCGGGGCGCGCCGCATCATGGACTGCCATCATTCCCTGATCAACGCCGTCTATTTCTGTGTTCCGCTCGTTCCCGCCCTCATGCTGCTCGTCTGGTCCTGGGTGCCCCTATTGACCCACTTCGGAATCAACGCTTCAATTCTTCAGCAGACCCTACCGTATCTGGCCGCCATCACGTGGAGCATGCCTCCATTGCTCCTCTACTTTGCTCTACGCCGTTATTTGCAGGCCATGAATCGCGTCGCCCCTGTCATGTTCGCCCTCATTACCGCCAACCTGGTGAACATTGCCGGCAACTGGCTGCTTGTGTATGGTCACTTCGGCTTTCGAGCCATGGGTGCTGAGGGTTCGGGCTGGGCCACGTGCATGTCACGCGTTTACATGGTTGTTGTGCTTGCCGCTTATCTGCTTTACGACGCCGCCGCCCGGCGCACCGGCCTTTACCACGCGCCACTGGCTCCAGACCTCCATCGCATCCGGGACTTGATCCGCCTCGGCCTGCCCGCCGCCACGCAGCTCTCGCTCGAGGTCGGTGTCTTTGCTGCGGCTACCGCGCTGATCGCTACGCTCGATCCGCTCTCGCTGGCCGCTCACCAGATTGCCATGAACGTCGCAACATTCACCTACATGGTCCCGCTTGGCATCAGCTCTGCCGCCGCCGTGCGGGTGGGCCAGGCCTTAGGTCGAGGTGACGTGCACGCCGCCGGGCGCGCCGGCTGGGTGGCCATGGCTCTGGGCGCCGCTTTCATGGCCTGTGCCGGCGTCGTTCTCCTCCTGTTTCCCCAATACGTCGCGCGCATTTTCACCACGGACCACGCCGTAATCCAAACAGCAGTTTCGCTATTGGCTGTGGCCGCGGCTTTCCAGCTCTTCGATGGCATTCAGACCGTCGCGACAGGAGCTCTTCGCGGCACCGGGGACACCCGCACTCCTATGATCTGCCATTTGCTTCTCTATTGGGCAATCGGTTTGCCGCTCGGTTATGGTCTGTGCTTCGGTGCGCACCGGGGGGCCGCAGGACTATGGGTCGGGCTCTGTGTCGCCCTCATCCTCATCGGTCTCGTGCTGCTCGCCGTCTGGACCCGCAAAGTCCAAGCGCTGTCTCTACCCTCCGGTGGGGGCGGCGCATGCCCGGCGTGACGCGCTGTTTCTATTGCTTCGGATTCACCGCCCGGTACGCGGTGATGAATTGATTTACCAGATCATCCACGGCATCGGTTACGGCGCGGTCGATCGTTTTCGATTGCGCGGGTGTCACGCGTTGATCGCCCCAGGTCTCCGTGATGGTTTTCGTCGTCTTGTCCCGATTCAATAAAACGATCTGATAGAAGCCCAAGTGAATCACCAGCGAGATCGGTCCCTTAGCGAGCATCATCCGCCGTGGAGGCCGTGCCGATGACACGGTGAGGCCCAGAAACTCGTTGGCTTCATGGTCGACGTTAATGCCCGCTTCCCGCAACTTCTGCTCAATCGTAATGCGCAGCCCGTCGCTCGAAACGCCTTCGCGCTCCACGTCCGCTGCCGGCGAATCCACCACCACCTTCAACGCCTTCACGCCGCGCAGCGTCGAACGGTCCATCGAAGAGTCGCTCGCCGCGCAAAGCGCTGCGCCCATCGTTAGAACGCAAACACCGGCGTATATCCTGGGCGGGATCATGGTGTTCATTCTATCGGTTCGCGCAAGGTGATCACGCGCCCGGCAGCCAGATTGCGCTCCGTCTGCCGGATCCCGCTCGGCCAAGCGATTTCGATCGTGTCCACCTTCGTCGCCGCTCCCAATCCGAAATGAAGGCGCAGATCGTTCTGCGATAAATAGCTGCCGCCGCTGCGAACCTCGTCTATTTGTGCGCGCCCCGCAGCCGTCACCCGCACGCGCGCGCCGATCGCGCTCCGATTCGATTTTTGTCCCTCCAGCTTCAGAATTACCCAGTTGCCCTCCGGCTTCCGCGCATTCTTCAGCAGGGACGGCGCTTCGTTTTGGCTATTCACCAGCACCTCTACCGAGCCATCGTTATCATAATCTCCAAACGCCGCTCCGCGCGCTGCATGCCGTTCCACAATGCCCGATCCTGCGCCCTCGGAAATGTCCAGAAACGTACCGTCGTGATGATTGCCGTACACGATCGCCCGGTCCTTATAGTGAATATCGATCTTCAGCCGCTCGACTTCGGGAAATACGTGGCCATTGACCAGCAGCAGGTCCTTCCACCCGCTGTTATCGATGTCCAGGAATCCACACCCCCAACCTACCCATCGGGTGTTGCGCGCCAGCCCGGAGCTGATCGTGGCATCGTCGAATTCAGCTCCGCCGCGATTGTGATACAGCGTCTCGCGCTCGTCGGAAAAGTTCGTTCGGAAAATATCCGGCTTGCCGTCCTGGTCGTAATCTGCCGCCGCGGCGCCCATGCCCGACATCGCCTTCCCGTTTTCATCAAAAGCCGCTCCGCGCAGCATTCCCTCCTCGCTGAACGTTCCATCTCCGCGGTTGATGTACAGCAGCGACGGTGTTTGATCGCATGCGACGAAGATGTCGGTCCGCCCGTCCTGGTTGAAATCTCCCGTCAGCACGCCCAGGCAATAGCTCTGGTTCGGTTTCGACACACCCGACGCTTCCGACACGTCCGAGAAAGTTCCGTCGCCGTTGTTGCGGTACAGAATATTGCGGTCGAACGGCAATCCTCGCGGCCCGCAGCTCACCGCCAGGTCTCGATACCAGCAATACGGATTCTCTCCCGGCTTCGGTGTCGTTTCGAAATCGAACTTTACGTAATTGGCCACGAACAGGTCAAGCCGTCCATCGTTGTCGTAATCGAGGAAAGCACATCCTGTGTTGTATCGTGCGCGGTCCTGCTTCAATCCGGCCTTCAGCGTGACATTCTCAAATCGACGCCCTCCGATGTTTCGATAGAGTGCCAGCCCTCCCCAGGACGTGACCAGAAGATCCGTGTAGCCGTCGTTATCGAAATCGCCCGCGCAAACTCCCTGGCTCCAACCGTCGCTTTTGAGACCTGTTTCTTCGGTCACATCCGTGAAACGCCCATTTCCGTCATTGCGGTACAGGCGATTCGTCCCACCTGGTCCCGAAAGCACGAAAATGTCGAGCAGCCCGTCGTTGTTGTAATCGATAAAGGCGGCTCCGCTGCCCGTGGTCTCGATAATGTATTTCTTCGATGTGCTTCCCCCGTTCGGAAAACTCGCCGTCAGACCGGCCTGCGAGGCTACGTTCCGATAATCCGGCAGATTGGGAGCGTGGGCCGCGGCCAGCGCTACGATGAGCACTACCTTCTTCACTGGTTGGGAGCTTTTTCCCCGAGTTTCTTGAGAAACTCCGTAAATTCGCCGGCTGGCGGGCGAGACAGCTTATCGATCAGCGCCTTCTCCCGCAAGGCTTCGTCGTTTCGGCCCGCATTTCGGTACGCCAGCATCAGGTTGTAATGCGCCGCTTCGTTCTCCGGCTGCAACCGGATGGCCCGTTCCAGCAATCGAATCGCCTCTTCGTACCGTTTGGCTTGCGAGTTCATCTTCGCCACGGCCATAAGCGCCTCCGCGAAATCCGGTGAAAGCGCCACCGCGCGCTCAAAATGCGTGGCGGCTTCTTGCAACCGGTTTTCGGCCTGGCAGATTTGCCCGATCTCGTATTCCGCCACGGCGTCCTCCGGGTTCAGCTTTAGCTCCGCTTCGAACTCACCCCGCGCCTGCTTCATCGCTTCGGGCGTATGCGATTGCATCAAAAGGGCCCGCGCCAGCCGGAAGTGAAGATTGATCGCCGATGGATTTTTCTCGATCGCCTTGTGGTATTCCGCCACAGCCTCGGCATAATGGCCTTCAATCTCAAAGATCTCCGCCGAGACTTGATTCACCCGGTAAGAAGCCGGCGTCTTCTGGAACATTTGGAACACTACGTCGTTCCAGGCCTTCATGTGCAGTTTCGCCGCTTCGTACAAAACATCGGCGTCATTCGGAAACTGCTTTTCCAGCTCCAGCACAATCGGCAGGGCTCGATCCAGCCGGTTGCCCGCGAGATCGCACTGTGCCAGTGCGAGTCCTGCAAGTCTTTTCAAATCGCCACTTTGACCCGTATACGCCGCCGTCAAATCGCTGGCAGCGCTTTCGCAGCCACCAGTCGCCGCCCGCGCGAGCGCCAGAAACGTGCGCGCATGCGCGTCACCCGGGTTCTTTTTCAACGCTTGTTCCAGCGTGATTTTTGCGGCTGCGTAGCGGCCTTCGCGGAACTCGTCGATTCCCTTTGCAACCGGATCCTGCGCAAAAGCGGAGATGGCGATCAAAGCGAAGACAAATTTAGTGGCCCGCATCGTCCAGAACTAAGTCCAAGTCATTGAAGCGATGGCGCATCCGTCCTTCGAAAAGCCGGAAACGAACGAGCGGCGGGGCTCCCGGCGCAAGTCTTGGCGGTGCCAGTCGTTCCGACGGCGCCGCGGCGATCTCCACCACCCGGCCGGAATCGGCAACTCGCTTGGTCAGCCGTTCCACGTCAGGAGAGGAGAGCAGCGCCAGCAGCAACAGGGGCGTCATTCAGTTCAACGATATTCTACAATGGGAGTTTACCCATGGCTGCAAAAGAGAAAGCGGCGAAAGAGCCGATGCCGCCGCTCAACGTGTGGCTGGCCCCGGTCGCGGTGGGCTGGCTGGTTCCCGGCGGCGGACATTTTCTGTTGAAGCGCCGCGGGCGTGGCGTGCTTCTGGCCGCCTCGATCACCTGTATGTTCGTGATGGGATTGCTGATGCGCGGCGCGATGTTCAAGCCGCAATCGGGCGACATCCTCACCGTGCTCATTAACTGGGGCGGCTTCGCCGGCGATATTGCGTCGGGAATGTTGTATTTTCTTACTACTTGGCTGGGCTACGCGCAGCCGGATATGGCCGGAGCCGTTCACGACTATGGCACAAAATTTTTAGTCACGGCCGGCCTCCTCAACGTCCTGGCCATGGTAGATGCTTACGAAATCGCGGGAGGGAGGAAGAGCTGATGCCCAAGATGACGCTTTCTCACTTTGAGGCTTCGTTCTTATTTGCCCTGTTCACTTCCGTGGTGTTGGGGATCGTCAGCAAGCGAACGGACCGCGAAAGGCTCAATTACGGGCTTTACGTGTTTGGGTGCTTCATTGTGGCGCTTTTCGGCATCGGCTGGCTGATGCGTATCGGCCACGGATAGTACAAAATTAGGGAGCGTACCACTCGGCCGTGCGACCCCCGTTTTGACCCTCGCTTTTCAAACGGGGCGGGTATCCGCCGAGCGCCTTTAGGCTTCTCCATTCCGGTTGCCCGGCCGGAGCTTGCTCACCAGCGCATTTCATTTCGAGCCGGACTCCCTATTTTTGACTGTTGGATCAAAAATTAGGGACCGTCACCTGCTTCGCAGAAACGCTCCGGTAACGATCTTACAATGTCGAGATATCCGGTGACAAATTAGCCCACAACCAGCGTACAATTCCCAGGGAGGTGGCGGATGCGACTAACCTGTCTGGTTCTGGTGGTTTGCGGCGCGGCGGCCCAGCAGCTGCCGGTAGTTCCGGGAGTTGAAATGCAGCCTCTGGCGGCCCAAGTCAATAGGTTGACGGAAGCTCTTCAGCTTCTGGGCGAGCCGCTGCCGCCGGAGGACGCCGCTGAGCTGAAGCGGGCGGCCACGGTTACACAAATCCAAGAAGTTCTTGACCGGCACTGCCTGGTTGGAGTCGAAATCAATCCGGAGAGCCGCGTCAAAGTGCAGGAAGGACCGGCCAAACCGGAGCTGGTGGAGCAGGGCTGGCGGACATTCCTGGTGAAAGTCATCAACCAGGCGGGTATCACTCCGGTGCTGGCAGTGGAGAGCCCCAATGCCGGAAAGCTGGCGGGCAGTGAATCTTACGCGGTCAGCCGGCGGTGGCTCGATATCAGGATGTTTGATAAACAGCCGATGCGGCAGCGGCTTTCGGGTCTCGAGGTGGAGTATCGCGTTCTGCAGCTTTTCTCGCGAGATGCCGGGAAACGCGAAGCGCGGCTGGAATTCAATGTGGGGCAGGGGACCCAGGATCTGGGATTCCGCAGCCAGGTGGATCTGCTTTTTCAGGCCAAACCGGCCACGAAAGTAACGCTGCGGGTTTTTGACTCCAACGACCAACCGACGACGGCATCGTTTCTCGTGCGTGATACGGCGGATCGCGTTTATCCCTCCCAGGCGAAGCGTCTGGCGCCCGATCTTGCGTTTCAGCCGCAGGTGTACCGGGCGAACGGAGATTTCCTTTCACTGCCGCCGGGGGATTATTCGATCGAGTACACGCGCGGCCCGGAGTACCGCAAGAAAATACAACGCGTTCACGTGGGTGCGGAGCCGATGGAACTGGTCTTTCGCCTGGAGCGCTGGATCGATCCGGCCAAGCAGGGCTGGTATTCGGGCGACCACCATATCCATGCCGCCGGCTGCGCACATTACGAGAAGCCGACGGAGGGCGTTTATCCGGCGGACATGATGCGCTACATCCTGGGCGAGGATTTAAAAACGGGCAGCGTGCTGAGTTGGGGACCGGGATGGTATTTCCAAAAAACGTTTTTTGAGGGCAAAGACAACAAGCTGTCGACGGGCGAGAACCTGATGCGATATGACGTCGAAGTCAGCGGTTTTCCCTCGAGTCACACCGGTCATATCGTGCTGCTCGGCCTGACCCAGCAGGATTATCCCGGGACCAAGCGCATCGAAGACTGGCCAAGCTGGGGTATCCCGATTTTCCGCTGGGCAAAAGCCCAGAACGCCGTGGCGGGCTTTGCGCATTCCGGATGGGGCCTGGCGCTGAAAAGCGACAAACTGCCGACGGATGAGATTCCACCCTTCGACGGAATCGGCGCGAACGAATACATCGTGGGTGTCACGCAGAACCTGGTGGACTTCATTTCGACCGTGGATACGCCATCCATCTGGGAGCTGAACATCTGGTACCACACGCTGAATGTGGGCTATCGCGCGCGGATCAGCGGCGAGACGGATTTCCCTTGCATCTACGGCGAACGCGTTGGACTGGGGCGGAGCTATGTGCGCCAGCGCGACAGGCACGACTATCGCGACTGGGTGGACGGCGTACGGGACGGCCGCAATTACGTGTCAGACGGCAAAAGTCACCTGATCGATTTCCGGGTCAATGATGTGGAAGTCGGATCAAGCGACGTGAAGCTTGCGTCACCCGGCGTGCTGCACGTGACAGCGAAAGTTGCCGCGCTGCTGGACCAGCAACCTGACGCGAACATCCGCAAGGTTCCGTATGACGAGAAGCCGTATTGGGACCTGGAGCGGGCCCGGATCGGCGACACGCGCAAGGTTCCGCTCGAGCTGGTGGTGAACGGGGAATCCGTGGCACGAAGGGAAATCGACGCGGACGGCGTCCAGCGGCCCGTCACGTTCGATTACAAAATCGACCGCAGCAGTTGGGTAGCTCTGCGGATTCTACCTTCTTCGCACACGAATCCGATTTTCGTGACGGTAGGCGACAGGCCCATACGGGCCTCGCGAAAGAGCGCGGAGTGGTGCCTGAAGGCCGTGGACCAATGCTGGGCGCAAAAGGGCCCGCATATCCGGTTGGAGGAACGCGGAGAAGCGGAGCGGACGTACGAGGCAGCGCGCGAAGCTTACCGGGAGAGATTCAAAGAGACAGCGGCGAATGAATAGTTGGTGCCGGTTGCGGCCAGCCAGCCGGCATTACAATGAACCTGGACTGGCATGAGGAAGAAATGGGCGGCCATTATAGGCGCGGCGGTGGTGGTGTGTGCCGTAGCCTATTTGCTTGTTCGGCAGCGTGCACAGGTTCAGACGGATCCCGCACTCCAGGTGTCACTGACTAACATCCTGACGCATTACCGCAAGATCATCGTCCTGATGGACGGGCAGGACGGACTCGACGAGCAGACGCGCGAGCGGTGCCTGTTCGCGGGGCGCAAGCTTTTCCACGAGAAGCAGGAAGCACTGCAGGAGGTGGCGCAGAAGCTCACCGCAGATTATGCGCAGAAGAACCCGGGCGGCTTGCTCCAACTCACGCGGTACCTGTCGGAAGACAAGTCGCTGCACGATGCCGACAAGCTGGCCTTTCTGGACCTGATTGACGAGCTGAACGCCATGACCCCGGCAGGCGCCCAGGATGCCTCGGCGCGTTCGATTCGCACTGCGTTCGACAACCTGCAATCCATCCAACTGACGTACCGCGAGGAAGTAACGCGCATCTTTTCGCAGTTTGAAACGAGAGGGGCATCGGGCTCGCGGGAGAAATGGGAGAGTTACATTCGCTTTCTCAACACGCAGACCACGCGGGAGAAGGTGCTGGCGGATTCAGGGGACGGGATTCCGGCGGCACCGGAGGCAACCACGCGCGGGGCGGCGCGGAATGAGACGTTCGGGACGGATTTCCCGGCAAAGAGTGTGGCCCTTACCTTCGACGACGGCCCGCATCGCAAGTACACGGAAGAAATCCTCGCACTGCTGCGCAAGTACGGCATTCGCGCATGCTTTTTCGAGCTGGGTAAAAATCTCGGCCAAGTGGACAGTGCCAACCAAGTGAGGCTGGTGCCGACGGCGGCGGTGGCTCGCAAAGTGCTGGATTCCGGACATGTCATCGCGAACCACAGCTATTCGCATCCGGAGCTTCCCAAGCTGCCGGAAGCAGACCGGGTGCAGGAAATCGAGCGGACGAACCTGGTGCTGAACAAAGTAATCGGGCAGAAGCCCGCCCTGTTCCGGCCGCCATACGGCGCGCGCAACCAGGCGATTCTGGACGAAGTAAACGGCGACGGATTGAAATCGGTGATGTGGAACGTGGATTCGCTGGATTGGGCGGATCCCATTCCCGAATCGATCGCCATGCGGGTTTTACACGAGTTGAACAAGACACAGCGCGGCATCATCTTGTTCCATGACATTCACCGGCAGAGCGTGGCCGCGCTGCCGCAGGTGATTGAGGAGCTGATCCGGCAGAACTACACATTCCTGAGCTATGAACAGGGAAAGTTCGTGAAATCGGCGCCACCCATCGGCGAGGACCGCGCGATTGCCGAAGCGCCGGCAGCACCTGCGGGCGTGCAGACGCCGAGCCCACTCTATCGCGAAAGCTGGGCGGTAATCGTCGGGATCAACGATTATCAACAATGGCCGAAGCTACGCTACTGCGTCAACGATGCCAACGCCATCGAGCGCGTGCTCACTACCAAGTTCGGGTTCAAGAAAGAGAACATCCGGAAGCTGGTGGATGGCGAGGCGACGCGGCAGCGTATCCTGGCGATTCTCGGCGACGAGTTTGCCAACGCCAAGCAGGTGCAAAGAGAAGACCGCGTCTTTTTCTTCTTCGCGGGCCACGGGGCGACGCGAATCGTGGGAGACAATCGCGACATCGGATTCATCATTCCGGTGGACGCGGACCGGTCCAATTACTATTCGACGGCGATCAGCATGAACTCGCTGCGGGATGCGTGCGACTTAATCGCCGCCAAACATATCTATTTCGTGATGGACTCGTGCTATAGCGGCCTGGCGCTGACGCGCGGAGCAGGAGCCTTCTCGCAGGACCATAGTTACCTGGAAGAGATCACGCGACGCGTTTCGCGCCAGATTCTCACCGCGGGCGGTGCGGAGCAGCAGGTGGCGGACGACGGGCCGGACGGGCATTCCGTTTTCACATGGGCGGTGCTGCAGGGACTTGCGGGGCAGGCAGACCTGGATGGCAACGGTTTCATCACGGCGTCCGAACTGGGCGCATATGTGAGCCCCATCGTATCGAAGTTCTCGCGGCAAACGCCGGCAGTGGGGAACCTCGTGGGCAGCGAAGGGGGCGAATTTGTTTTCGAGCTGACGCCTGAGCCGTTGAGTTCCACCAGCCAGCAGTTCGATTCAAAAGCCATGCAGCTCAACGGACAGTTGGAAAATCTGCAAAGAGAGATCGCCGCCAAGCAGGCGGAACTATTGAAGCTGCAGCAGAGCGTGCAGGCGGAATCGGCCAAGCTGGCGAAACTCGATGCGGTACAGAGCACGCCGGCCTCCCCGAAGTCTGCTGCAGCGCGCGCCTACGAGCTCGACCGGCAGGGACAGCAGTTTTATCGCGAGAAGAAGTATGACCAGGCTCTGGCGGCGTTCCAGCAGGCGGTGCAGTTGAAGCCCAATGATCCGGTGTTGTTGAACAACCTGGGCTTCATCTATTCCAAGATGGACCGGTATGACGACGCGCTGACATGGCTTCAAAAAACGCTGGAAGCGGACCCGAAGCGCAAGGAAGCGCATGGCAATATTGCGGAGCTTTACCTGAAGATGGGCAAGCGGGCGGAAGCGAAGGAACATTACGAACAGTACCTGGCGTTGTGGCCGAATTCTCCGAAGGCTGCAGAGGTGCGAGAGATCCTCAAGAAGCTGAACTAGGTTGCCTCACCGCCCGCTGGTGACGCGTGATGACCGCGGAGCTCACGAACGGTTCTGAATCTGGCGGATGGCGTTCTGGGCGGCGCGTGAAAGGTCGAGCGGTGGGACAAGGCCGAAGCCTCGACCGGCGGCAGCAACGGATTCTGCCTTGGCAGCCAACCGGCGCAAGGAGGGAAGATCGGACGTATCGCCGAGATCGCCGATGGCACGCAGCGCGGCCAGACGCAAAGGGACGTCCTTCGAAGCCATCAGACGGCGAGCTACGGCGAGGACGCTGGGATCCGCGAACTGTACCGCTCGACTGAGCGACATCGCCCCGACCAAGCCGCCGGACTCCGAGAGAGCCAGCAGATACGGCAGCACCGCGCGATCCTGATAGTAGCTCAAGCCCTGGAACGCATTGGTTGCCACGGTCAGGTTCGGATCACGGGCCGCATCGGCCAGCAAGTCGATGAACTCTGGTTTCGCGAGCGATCCAAGCTCCAACGCGGCGACAGCGCGGATTTCAGGATCCCCACCGGAAAGCGCAGCCTTGAGTTGATCCACGGCTCCCGCATTACGCAGATTGCGCGCGGCGCAGGCGCGGATCTCGGGGCTTTCGAGCGCGCGTCTGAACGCAGCGAGAGCTTCCGGCGTCGCCACATCACGCAGAGCATAACAGGCGTCGTTACGCTGCGAGACGTTCAGCTTCGAATCGAGCATGCGGATGATGTTCGCATCCTGAGCCTGCAATGCAAAGGAGCAGATGGCGAAGACAGAGAAGAATCGTTTCATGAAGTAGCCTCCAAAAAATGGGGCGACGGGGATGTCGCCCCTGAGTGAAGCGGGATTAAAACGTCGGCATCCCCTGACCGTTGGTGCCTTCCTCCTGGCTATGCGCAAAGCCGGCGTGCGGCGGCGCGTGGAAGGGGAAGCGGTCGAGATACGGGACGTCGTTGGAGTTCACACCGTCGCCGAGTTCATTATTCGGCGCCACGTTGAACCCGTGCACCAGCACACCAGCCAGTGCCCGGAAGCCGATGTCCACGACGTCATCACCGGGACGGCGTCCCCCGAAGGGCCAGCCGGCGTTATCGCCGCCCAACGGCCCAAGCCGGTTCTGCGCAGCGGCGGGAGTCGGCGGAATCGTGAGATCGATGCGCGTGATGTCGGGCACATAGACCGACAGGATATCGGCGCGGGGCGCAGACGGCACGTTCAATCCGAACACGCCATGCAGAACGGCAGAGGAAAAGACGGGGTCGCCGATGAAGGACGCGAATTGTTGGTCATTGGCGGGCTGGCTGCGATTCCACTTGTCTTTGAGGGGCAGAGGAATCAGCGCTTCCACGGTCAGCGGATTGCCGACGCGGTCAACTTGTACCCATTCGCCGAGGCCCGCGGGATCGTTGGTGCCGGCGCGGATGGTCAGGGCCTGGCGATAGGTGGACGCCCAGCCGGCGATCTTCGCATTGGATGCCTTGGGATTGGTGGGGACAGTGCTATCGGAGGTCAGCATTCCGATGGGAGCCTCGACCGCGATCAAGCTGATGTTGTACCCGGCAAAGCCGTCCACTGCTTTCGGAAAAGCGGCGCCGGGAGCAGTATCGGCAGAGCCGGCCAGGACGGGCGCTGGTGCGCGGAAGTTTAGGAAATCAAAGGTGGCGCCGCTGTCGAAATAAAAGGCGTCGTCGCGAGGGCCGGCAAAGACGCGCATGCCATTGGCCAGAGTAAAGACGGACGGCATGCCGAGGGCCGTTTCGTAGTTGGGAGTGGCTTTGGGGCCCTGGTTCGGAGGCGCTACGGAAAGCGCATGCCCATTAACGTCGGTGGTGTAGGTGTTTTCAAAGCCCCGGCGCAAATCGCGAACCGTGACCGTGTACGTTTGGTAAAGCAGAATGCCGGGGCTGTCGATGGAATCGATCACACCGAAGTACGACAGAAAAGTCTGGTTGGGGCGCAACGTGGTGTGAAAGCGGAAATCCACCTGGATATCGGGATTGCCGTCGAGACCGCGTGCATTATTGACGTTGAACCGGTAGAGGACGCTGTCGGAGAACTTGTAGTAGCTGGGGCCGTTATCGGGATTCTGAAAGCCCTGCGCGCTCATGCTCATGACGACATCGTTGGTGTGGCCCGTTTCCCAACTGCGGAAAATGTAAAAGTCGTTGAGGTTCGCCGTCTGGTCTTCGAGCAGCAGGGGCCCGTTGCGATGACTGGCGGCAAAGGCGCTGACGCCCGCTACCACGGCAACGGCGCAAAAGCGTAGAAATCGTTGATGCACGTTCATCTCCTTTAAGTGTGGACTTCAACCCCAATACGGGAGGGAGGAACGTTTGGATGTAGAGAACGGTAAAAAAAGCGGCGCGTTACAAATCTTAACGGTCGTGCCGAGCCGTTACTTTACTTTGCCGTCCCGGCACGGCGGGAGTCCCGTCACAACGCCATCTTGGGACGCAGATGGAGTTTTGACCTCGGGCATGTTCCGGTCGACATTCGGGTTCACCGGAGCGGAAAGCAAAGGGACCACGCAAGTAGCGGTGCGCGGTTCCGTCTTCAGAGCGAGGAGGGTCTGCGTCTTGGGCCGGAGTGCCTGCCATGCGAAGTTTTTGGGGTCCGTGAACCGCCCCCATTCGGGATCTTTCACGATCCCGAAGCTGCCGGGCTGCGCCGTTTGCAGTTTCCCATCGAAAGCTTGAGGCGTCTGTAGCGCAACAGACGGTGCGGCCATTTGTTGCTGGTCCTGACCTTCGCATAAAGACGACGCCGCCAGAACGAGGTATAAACAGCTTCGCATTGCGAGAAGATGATGGCACAAAGCAAATCCGAGGGGAATGGGGTGGGTGAACAGAATAAAACGCGCGGCAAATCCTGGTAATCCGCTTCTATTCGTGACTTTAAGTACGAAAGTCAACCATTATTGACCAAATAGCCGCTTGATCAACGTGCAAAAAAAGGCATACTGAAACCCTCGGCATTTGGAGCATTTCGCTCAACAGGAGGAGAGAAATGGGAACACCGCAAACCGCACATCATCACCTGCGCGGGTCGCAGAAATTACTGGAGGGACTGGCCAAAAATCAGGAAGCCCCTTCGATTGAGGAAATCCGGAAGGCCATCGCGCTTCCGGTGGATTACAAAGTTTTGAACTGGCTGATTCGCGGCACGCCGCCTGCCTACCTGGAATGGGAGACTACGCTACAGGTGAGCACCACGAATTTGGCGACGCTGGTGAATCATTTCGTGGCCTTGAATGACAGCACCATCGGACTTCGCATCTTAATTAACGGCATTCCGATTCCCGAAATAGCCAACGTGACGATCACGAATAGCGGACCCGTCGAGTAGAGACCAGGGAAAAGGACAGCAATGGACGCAGCGTGTTGCGGACAGCCCATCATCCAGATCCATCCCACGCGGCGCTGTAATTTGCGCTGCCTCCATTGCTATTCCTGGTCCGCTCCGGAGGAGCGCGATCAACTGAGTGCGGAGGTATTGACCGGGGCTATCGAAGACGCGGCTGCCCTGGGATATCGGGTGGCCAGTTTTTCGGGAGGCGAGCCGGTTCTATACCGCGACTTGGGGACGCTGCTCGCGCGGGCCAAGTCTCACGGGCTGCGAACCACGGTCACGACCAACGGGATGCTGCTGGATGAGAAGCGGATGGCAATGCTCGCCGGTCACACCGATGTTCTGGCGATCAGCCTGGATGGCATCCCGGAATCGCACAACCGCATGCGGGCATCGAATGAGGCTTTCGAGCGGATGCAGGCCAATCTCGAACGCGTGCGCGAGAGCGGCATCACGTTTGGCTTCATCTTCACACTGACGCTCTACAATGTCGACGAGATCGACTGGGCCGCCCGCTTCGCCGTGGAGCAGGGGGCGCGGTTGCTGCAGATTCATCCGCTCGAGGAAGTCGGCCGGGCGGGCGAGTTGCTGGCGGGCTCGCGGCCGGATGCGACGGAATCGGCATTCGCGTTTTTGGTGGCGGAACGGCTGCGCCAGAAGTACGGCGAACGGCTATTTGTGCAGCTTGACATTTTTCACCGCGACCTGGTGCAGCGCTTCCCATCCAGATTCTACGCCGATCAAGCGTGGTCCCAAGACGCGCTGCTGGCCGACCTGGTCACGCCGCTCGTGGTGGAAGCCGACGGCTACGTGGCGCCCCTGGGATATGGGTTCGGCCGCGATTTTGGCCTGGGGTCCATCGCCGAGCGGCGGTTAAAAGATCTTGCGCCTGCCTGGATCAGCCGGCGATACGCAGAGTTTCGTCGACTTTGCCGTGACGTCTATGCGGAGGCATGCGCCCCAGGCGAACTGCCGTTTCTTAACTGGTACGAGATGATGGGCGCGCGCTCAGGGGAGCGGCCCGCGCTGCAAAGTACCGCGGCTAGTAAGTAACCAGGTTCTCGAAATCGAGATTGCCGCCGGACAGAATAACGCCAACCGAGCGGATCCCTTTAGGCAGCTTGTGATACAGCACGGCGGCCGCGGCGATGACGCCGCTCGGTTCCACAAGCAGCTTCATGCGGAGGAGCAGAAACTTGACGGCATCGCGCAATTGCTGGTCGCTCACCAGCACAACCTGCTCCACGTGGCGCTTGAGAACGGGAAAGGTCAGCTCACCCGGTTGCGGCGAGCGAAGACCGTCGGCAATGGTGTCATCGGGCTGGACGGCCACCCGCGTGCCGGCCTTGAGGGAAAGGTAGGTGTCATTAGATTTCTCGGGCTCGGCGCCGAAAATGCGGATCTCCGGATTCAGGGCTTTGGCAATGGTCGCGCACCCTGCCAGCAGGCCGCCGCCGCCAATGGGGGCTATCAACGCATCGAGGTGCGGCACCACCTCAAGCAATTCCAGCGCCGCCGTTCCCTGGCCCGCCATAATCATGGGGTGATCGAATGGCGGAATCAAGGTTGCACCGCTCTCTTCCAATACTTTTGCCGCGATCTTTTCCCGGCTTTCCGTCTTGCGGTCGTAAGTAATGATTCGCGCGCCCTGATTTCGAGTCGGCTCCATCTTGACGCGCGGGGCGTCGGCTGGCATGACAATGGTGGCAGGAGCCTTCACGTGATGGGCGGCGATGGCGACCGCTTGGGCGTGATTGCCTGAGGAATACGCCACAACGCCGCGTGCGAGGTCTTTCTCGGGAAGCGACAGAATCAGGTTGCTCGCGCCGCGAATCTTGAACGAGCCGCCGCGCTGCAGGTTCTCGCATTTGAAATGCACGTCGAGGCCCGCCACCTCGTTGATGCTGGTTGAGGAAAAAACCGGCGTGTGCCGCGCTAGCGGGTGGATGCGCAAGCTCGCCTCGCGCACCATGACAGGTGAAATCTCTGGCTCCATATCCGGGTTCGATTATCGCGCGGTTTCCAGCTTGAATGCGCGCTGCTCGCGAAGCCAGCGCAGCCGGCCCTGGTGTTCCTGGTAAAGCGTGGCAAATGCCGCCCAATAATAACCGGCAACGAATAAGGAAAGGAACGGTATGGCGAACCAGTTATAAGTATCGATCGCGAAAAAAATCATGTAGAAGAAATATGATCCGGCCGCTATTTCGATGTATGGCAGGAAACCGCTCTTGCGCCGGTATTTCTTGTGCTCCAGGCTCACCGGAGCCCCTTCAATGGCGTATTTCGGCGTGCGCACAAAAGCCGAACGAATCCCAAGCAGGGCTTCCATCACCGCGCGCGTGTTTACTACGGTTAGCGCAATGCCCACCGCCATCAGCATGGGCATCAGGAACACGGAGCGTTTCCAGTGCTTGGGAAACAATTCGCGGTAGGCAACAATGTAGAATGCGGAAATCGACCAGAAAGACGCGATGATCAGCGGCAGGTCGATGAACACCATCTGGAACGGGCCCATGTAGAACCGCACGATCATGACCGGCAGCATGAGCGCCGACATCACCAGCATCAGCGGGTAGGAGATGTTGGGTGTCAGGTGAAGAAAAGCTTCGGCCTTTACACGAAAGGGGAGATCGGCGCGCCAGATGTGCGGCAGAATCTTCTTGGCCACCTGCGTCAGCCCTTTTGCCCATCGCGATTGCTGCACCTGGAAACCATGCATTTCGACGGGAAGCTCCGACGCGCATTCCAAACCCGGGAGATAAACGAATCGCCAGCCCTTCAGCTGCGCGCGATAGCTCAGGTCGGAATCTTCGGTGAGGGTATCGGCTTGCCATCCGCCGGCATCGTCAATCATCCGGCGGCGCAGAATCCCGGCCGTTCCGTTGAAATTGAAAAAGTAGCCGGCCGTGGAGCGCGCGCCGTGCTCCAGAATGAAGTGACCATCCAGCAGCATGGCTTCCACTTCCGTCAGGAAGTTGTAGTCGCGGTTCAGGTAGCTCCAGCGCGTCTGCACCACACCCACTTTGGGATCGGCGAAATGGGGGACCGTTTTCATCAGGAAGTCGGCGGGTGGAATGAAGTCGGCATCAAAGATCGCCACAAATTCGCCGGTGGCCGTTTGGAGACCTTCCGCCAGCGCGCCCGCCTTGAAGCCTGCGCGGTTGGTGCGGTGATGATACTCGATCGGGAATCCCAGCATCCGGTATCGCTCGCACAATGCTTCGGCGAACGGGTGCGTATCGTCGGTCGAATCGTCAAGCACCTGGATTTGCAGAAGTTCCTTCGGATACTCCACCTTGGTGGTTTCGTCGATCAGCCGTTCGATCACGTACCGTTCGTTATAGATCGGCAACTGAATCGTTACGCGTGGCAGTTCCTCAAAACGCGCCGCCGCTTCCCGGGTTGCGTTCTTGCGGTATTTGAAATACGTACGAATCACGTCATAGCGATGCAGTCCATAAACAGACAGTACGAGCAGCACGCCAAAATAAGGAATGAGCAGCGAGTAGTCGAACCAGCTCAGTTGATGAATGCCCGAGAACGGATTGTCCAATATGCTGCGCGCCAGCCTCGTGGTGAGGCCGGGAGTGGCCAACAGCATGGCAAAAGATGGCGTCATCGAAGGCGGAAGCAGTTCGACCTCATGCGGTCTCACGAAAACGCATGGCGCGGCACGCGGCTCACGTTACAAGATTTAAAAGACTATTGTATCTCGTTCTTTGGGGCGATTTGTGAGCGGATCGTTACCGGCCGGTAGCCGAGTGCGTGCCGCAAACCTGTTCATAATAACCCTCATAGAGCGGAATAATGCTCTCGGTGGAGAACCGGTTTACAGCGGTCTGGCGCGCCGCGGCGGCCATCCGCCCGTGCAGGCCGTCGCCGGTCAATAATGCAACGGCGCGCGCCGCCTGTGCATCCACATCCCCCGCGGCCTCTAAAAAACCGTCCACACCGTTCGTGATGAGTTCCGGCACCCCGCCCCCGTTAGTGCCGATGGGGGGGACGCCGCACGCCATGGCTTCGAGAGCCGCCAGCCCGAACGCCTCCACTTCGCTCGGCATCAACAGCAGGTGCGCCAGCGGAATCAGCCGCTCCACATGATCCTGCTTTCCCAGGAAGCTCACGTGATCCTGGATTCCCAAGTCGCGTGCCAGCATTTCCGCCGGGCCGCGATCCGGCCCATCACCCACCATCAACAAGTGTGCGGGCGTGGACCGCAGCACCCGTGCCAGAATTTGGATGCAATCCCATACGCGCTTCACGGGCCGGAAATTGGAAAGATGAATGAGTAGCTTCTCCCCATTGGGCGAAAGCCGGTGTGCGCCTCTCTTTTCGGGGTCCGGCTTGTACGTCTCGATATTTACGAAGTTCGGAATGACATGCACGCGGTCGACGCCAAAGACTTCGGCTGTGCGGCGGCGTATAAATTCGCTGATGCCCGTGATGCCGTCCGATTGCTCGATCGAGAACTTAGTGATGGGGAAATACGAGCGGTCCGTGCCCACCAGCGTAATGTCCGTTCCGTGCAGAGTCGTGATGAACGGCAGCCGCCGCGCGGGCGCCAGCATCTGCTGCGCCAGCAGAGCGGAAATCGAATGTGGGATGGCGTAATGCACGTGCAGCAGATCGAGCGCATAACATTCCGCAACCTCCGCCATACGCGAGGCCAGCGCCAGGCAGTAAGGCGGATACTGGAACAGCGGGTAATTGGAAACTTCCACTTCGTGATAATGAATGCGCGGAATTCCGGGATCGAGCCGGATGGGATTGGCGTACGTGACGAAGTGAACGTCGTGGCCGCGGTTGGCCAGTTCCAGGCCAAGTTCCGTGGCCACTATGCCGCTACCGCCGTAGGTGGGGTAGCACGTGATGCCGATCTTCACCCTTTCAACGTATCACTGCCGCAGCAGTTACTCGTAGCGGAGGGCCGTTGTCGGATCGACAAGCGATGCCCGCCGCGCCGGTAGATAGGCCGCAACGCCGGCCACCACGAGCAGAATGCCGATGGCCGCGGCAACCGCCACGACATCCAGCTTGGCCAGCCCGTACAACATATCGGAAATGGTGCGCTCTCCCGCAATCGCCAGCGGTACACCGATCGCCAACCCCACGGCCACGAGTGTCAGAACATCCCGCATCACCAGCCAGAGCACGGTTGCGCGCGGAGCGCCCAGCGCCATCCGCAGCCCCACTTCATTCGTGCGCCGCGCCACGGCGTAGGACAGCACGCCGTAGATTCCAATCGACGCCAGCAGCAGCGCCAGCAGCCCGAAGAAGCTCGAAAGGCGCGCCAGGAGTTTGTCACTCACCAGCGTGTCATCGACGTGCTTCGCCAGACTGCGTACTTCGGTGATTGCCAGGTTCCGGTTGGCCCCGGCAAGAGTGTGGCGGATCTGCGGCATGAGGTCATGTGCGTCGCCGGAGTAGCGAATGACCAGCTGCCCCAGAAACCCAGGCCGCTGCACATAAGGATAAAACGCCATGGGCGTGGGATCTTCGCGCAGATTCTCGTATTTTGCGTCCTTCACCACGCCGACGACCTCGACGTCGTTGCTATGCTGCGGTGACGTGCCGAAACGCCGGCCTATCGGTGAGCCGCCCGGAAAGTAATTCCGTGCCATGGTTTCATTGATCACCGCCACTTTGGGCGATGTGGCCGTGTCGCTCGCGCTGAACCCCCGGCCCATCACTATCGGCAGGCCCATGGCAGTGAAGAAATCCGGGCCCATCACGTTCTGGTGGATTTCCTTCTGCGGCGTTCCGGGCTCCCGCCCTTGCACAAAGACCGGTTCGGTCCACGAGCCCGGATCGAACGTGAAGAACGAAAATGCCGCCGCCCGGATTCCCGGCAGCTCGCGCACACGATCTTCCACCTGGCGATACACGCCCGCCAGGCGCGGATCCTCGTCTTTGTATCCCAGCGACGGAGCATCCACTCCCACAACCAGAACGCCCTGCGTATTGAATCCAGTGTTGACGTGGCGCAGGTTCGCCAGACTGCGTACAAACAGGCCCGCGCCGATGAGAAGGATGACGCTAAACGCCACCTGCGAAACGATCAGAGCCTTCGCCAGCACGTTCCTGGAGCGCACCGATATGCCGCCGCGCCCTTCCTTCAGCGAGGAACTGAGTTCCACCCGAGTTGCGCGCAGCGCCGGCACCAGGCCGAACAGAATAGCGGTGGCTACGCTCAAAAGCGCGGTAAACGTAAGGACACGCGCGTCCGGCGCCACACGCAATGGCAGCACATCTTCGCCCGTCGAAACCATCCAGGTGAGAAACCGCGCAGCAACCGCGGAAAACGTTATTCCCGCGACGCCCCCCATCGCCGCCAGCAAAATGCTCTCCGTCAGCATCTGCCGGATGAGCCGCAACCGGCTCGCGCCAATCGAAAGCCGCACGGCGATTTCCCTTCGCCGGCTTGCTGCCCTGGCTAACAGCAGGTTCGCGATGTTCGCGCATGCGATCAGCAGCACTACACCCACCGCGCCCATGAGAATCTGAAGCGACGTGGAAAACTGCCGGCGGACCTGGGACAGGCCGCGCCCGCCCGGCGTCAGGTCGATGCGCGCATGCTCGATGGCGGTCCGATCCTTCGGGCTGAGATTGGCTCCCGCACGCCCCCGAAGGCTCTGTTTGAAGATTAAGTTCACCTGTGCGTCCGCCTGCCGGCTGCTTACACCATCCTTGAGCCGTGCCAGTATATACAGGCACTGAAACGATTCATCGGACCTCGCCTTATCGCCGCCCCACGCCGGCGGCAGTTGCGCGTTCATCGCGAGGGGAATCCACAAATTCGGTGATTCTCCCACTGAGGTGCCAAAAAACTGCGGCGGCGCCACTCCGATGATCTTGTAATCCGTCGATCCGATCGTGATCGACCGGCCCACCACCGCAGGATCGCGCCCGAACCGCCGCTGCCACCACGAGTAGCTGATTACGGCTACGGGATCGGCCCCCGGCGTCTGATCTTCGGCGTCGGTAAACACGCGCCCGGCAATCGGCTTCACACCTAAAACGGAAAAGTACGTGCCGGAGACCAGCCGCGTGCTGATGGGCTCCGTCGCCTTCGAGCCTTCCACCAGTCCGCGGACGTCGTTGCCCAGGCTCATCATCGCCGTTACGCCGGAAAACACCTGGTTTTCCTTCTGTACCTGTCGATAAAACGGATACGCAAACAGCTGCCAGCTCCGGCTGGGAAAATCACCAATAATTCCGCCCCAGTGCCCTTCGCCGAACAGCACCAACCGGTCCGGCTGCTCCACGGGCAGCATGCGCAGCATCACCGCATCCATCAGGCTGAAAATTGCCGTGTTGCCTCCGATTCCTAATGCCAGCGACAGCACCGCTACCGCCGTGAAACCCGGACTCTTCACCATCATGCGAAAGGCGTACCGGAGGTCCTGGCCAAGTCGCCCCAACGATGCCCATCCCCACATTTCGCGCGTGACCTCCTTAATGAGCGCTGTATTGCCCAACGCCCGCCGCGCCGCGTAGGCCGCTTCTTCGGGTGTCACTCCGGCATTACGCTGCTCCTCTTCTTCAAGTTCCATGTGAGAGCGAATTTCCCGCTCCAGATCGCGTTCCCGGTCCTCGCGCCGCATCTTCCGCCCTCCTCACGCCGGACGCATGACCCGTGCAATCGCCCGCGCCAGGTGCTGCCATTTCGATTCCTCAATCGTCAGCTGTTTCTTGCCCGCGGCGGTCAGCCGGTAAAACTTCATCTCCCGCCCCCGCTCCGTCGTTTCCCATTTCGCGGCGATCCATCCTTGCCGCTCCAGCCGGTGCAACGCCGGATAGAGCGACCCATGCTCCACCTGCAGCGCCTCGTCCGACGTTCGCTGAATGTGTTTTGCGATGCCGTGCCCATGCATCGGCGCAAACCGTAACGTTCGCAAAATCAACATGTCCAAGGTGCCTTGGAGCAGTTCCACGCGATTGGGTTCTTTGGCCATGAGTAATGGTAGAGATTCTACCAAACTAGTAGACGCTCTACTATCAAACCGGTTAGCCGAGCCGCAACCAGAGGGAGCGGTCTTTACCTGCGGTACAGGTACAGCGTATGGCTGCGGCCTTCGCCGTCGTCTTCAATCGACACTTCCTTCACCGGTGTCCAATCCCGGAAAGGAAAGTCGTGAGAAACGATGCGTGTCCCCTTTTTGAGCTGTTTCTCCAAAAGTGGCCGCAGTTTGCTGTTGGAAACCGGCAGCAGGTAGACCGTAATCATGTCCGCCACGCCGTAATCCTGCTTGAAAATGTCGCCATGGATAATCCGCGCTGTTTTGTCCAGCCCCAGCGTGCGGATCTTCTGCAGGCTCTGCCGGTAGAGATCGTCATCCATCTCCACTCCCGTAGCATCCGCCTTGTACTTCTGCGCCGCCATAACGACGATCCGTCCGTCACCCGAGCCCAGATCGTACATTTTTTCGCCGGGCTTCAATTCGCCTAAGTCCAGCATCTTTTCGACGATCGTAAGCGGCGTCGGATAATAGGGGGCCAGCTTTTCTGCTTGTTGCGAGAAGGCTGCGCTAGAGAACACCAGTGCGAGGTACGAAACCGCCCCACGGCCCACCATAACTGCCAGTGTAGCTCTAGTCCGTGATCGACTTCCAGCCGCGCCGCGAAAGATCCCAATAGATCACAGCGCCCGCCGCCAGTCCCACCGCCAGAAAGGTCAGGCCCGTGCCGTACTCCTCGAGCACCAGTTTGCCGATTCCAAACAACAGGCCGTAAATCATCACGCTACCGCTAACCCAATCCAGCAGATTGTAGGCCATGTCGCGTGTCGGCGGAATTTCCGGTGCCAGCTTCGCGACCGGCGCCCACCCCGCCGTCCATGGGTGGACCTTGCGGTAGAAGGACAGCAGCTTGTCCATCGGCTCAGGCGCCGTCATGAACGTAACCACGAGCCAGACGACCGTAGTGAATCCGACCGTGTAAAGCATAATGTAAGCGAAACCGATCGGATCGTCGCTCGAATACCCGAATCCCAGTTGCAGAGTCAACGAAGCCGCGAATGCTGCCGCCATGGCCGACACTTCGCTCCAGGCATTAATCCGCCACCAATACCACCGCAGGATCAGCACCGTGCCCGTCCCCGCTCCCGTGACAATCAGGAGCTTCCACGCTCCCGCTATCGAGTCCATGTAGTACGTGACCACTGCGGAAACCAGCGTGAGAAACACCGTGGCTACCTGTGACATCACAACATAGTGCCCTTCGGTCGCCTCCTTGCGTACGAAGCGCCGGTAAAAATCATTCACCAGGTAACTGGCTCCCCAGTTGAGATTCGTCCCGATCGTAGACATGAACGCCGCCGCGAAACCCGCCAGCATCAGCCCTCGCAGCGCCGCCGGCAGATAGTTCACCATCACCAGCACATATCCCGATTCCTTGTCTTGCAGGTTCGGGTACAAAATGATCGACGCCAGCCCGACGAGAATCCACGGCCATGGCCGCAATCCGTAGTGCGCGATGTTGAACCACAACGTCGCCAGCAGCGAGTTCTTCTCGTCTTTGGCGCAGAACATCCGCTGTGCTACGAAGCCTCCGCCGCCCGGTTCCGAGCCCGGATACCATACCGCCCACCAGTTCACCGAAATGTAAACCAGGAACGTGATCATCGGCATCCACGCCGAGTTCAGATCCGGCACGAAGCTCAGCGCCGAGCCCGCGCGATGAATCTCGGACAGCTTGACCTTCATCAGGTCGATACCCCCAACCGCGCGTACCGCAGCAATGGCCAGGATGATGATCATGGTCATCTTGAGCACGAACTGAAACAGATCCGTCACCAGCACGCCCCACAAGCCGGCCAGCGCCGAAATAAACGACGTAAGGGCGATGATGGCCAGCACGATCAGAAGCGCCTGCGCCTTCGTCACCCCCAGCGTCAGCGTCAGGATCTTGACCATCGCCAGGTTCACCCACCCAAGAATGATGCAGTTGATCGGCACTCCCAGGTAGAGCGCGCGAAAGCCTCGCAGAAATGCTGCCGGCGCACCCGAATAACGGATCTCCGCAAACTCCACATCGGTCATCACGCCCGATCGCCGCCACAACCGGGCAAACAAGAAAACCGTCAGCATGCCGCTGGCTACGAAGTTCCACCACAGCCAGTTGCCGGCAATGCCGTTGCGCGCGACTAGTCCCGTAACCACCAGCGGCGTATCCGCGGCGAACGTTGTCGCCACCATCGAGGTCCCGGCAAGCCACCACGGCACATTGCGGCCGGAAAGAAAAAACTCGCTGACGTTCTTGCCCGCTCGTGCCTTATAGTAGAAGCCGATTCCTAAGTTGAATAGGAAATATAAGGCCACTACGGCCCAGTCCACGTATGTGAGCTTCACCCGTTCCCCCTCCCCGGATTTCAACCGCGCTGTGGAAAAACCTGTGCATAACCTACACCGAAATGCATAAATCCCCGTCCAGAAACGCTTTTGTAACAGAATGCACTGTTATTCAGCACCCGCTTTGCGAACTTGTAAGTTTATCCTATCGAGACGATTAGCATTGGTTATCAGTTAATTTTTTGCGTTTCTCCGGCGCAACGTTAATCCACCGATCACGGGTGGTGCGGATATGCCTTCCGCTGTCCGTGCACGAAGGATCCTCCCTGCAGTCGCCACCCGCTTCCGACAAAACATCTATAACCGCTTTAAGATGAGAAGCAAACTTGGCGCCCAGCGTGCCCGTTGACATGCGCAGCTTATGAATGCCTCACCTGCCAGATCCGTTTCTCCCTGCGGTTGTTGACTCGCAACCCCCTCTTTGCGGTGGTCGCCATCGGCACATTGGCGCTTGGCATCGCTGCGAACACCGCGGTTCTCCCCGCTGTCGACGCCCTCTTGCCACACCCTCTTCACTTCCAGCACCCCGAACAGCTTGTCCTCGTCACCAAAAACCTGCCCACCTTCGACCTGTCGAAATCCGTCGCCTCGCCGCTCGATTTCCTGGACTACCGCCGCGATAGCAAGTCGTTCTCCGGGATGGCCGCTTTCGACAGCCGTAGCGTCAACTTTGCGGGCGGCGAGAAACCTTTGCGCGTCTCCGGTCTCCGCACCACAGCCGCCATGTTCCCGATGCTCGGCGCTGAAACCGCTGGTGGGCCGATTCTTCACCGAGCATGAGGGGCGCCCGGGCCGCAACCATGAGGTCGTCTTGGGAACGGATCTGTGGAAACCACGATTCGGCGCCGATCCAGGTGTCCTCGGAAAGCAGATCCAACCTCTCCGCGATTCGTGAAATCGCCGCCGGCGATTCAAATTCGCCTGGACGCGCGTTCATTCGCGGCCACCTGGGCGGTTCTACTGCCCCACGAGCGGCAACACCACGCGGTCGAGTTCCGCATCGGTCCACTCGCGAATGTGCACGTTCTTGTGCAATGTCCAGCGCTCGATATGCTCCACCGAAGCCCCTGGTGCGAGCTTGGTCATCGGCCCGAGCGTCTCCTGCTCCAGAAAATCCGCGTTAGTGAAGGTCTCGAACGACGCGCCCATGTCCGGGTATTTCTTTGTCGGGTCCGCCTCCACATGCTTGATGAAAAGATCCGAGCCCAGCAGATACGCCGACCACGTGTGCCGGTTGAAGCTCCCCAGCTTCTGCGGCTGTCCGTGATTATTCGGATCTTGTTTCAGGATCAGGTATTTCTTTGTGTACTGCCACCGTTTGTCCGAAAGATCCGTGAAAGCGAACATCACCAGCGGATTCGTTGGCGCCAGCATTTCCGGGTGCGTTCCCCGTGGCGGAAAACCGTGAATGCCCACGCCGCCCTGCGCCATCATCGATAGCGCCCACGGCGCCAGTTCGAAGGGCGTCTTGTTGGTGTTGCGAATGCGATGGAGCACTTCCACGTGCGATCCGCTGGATGCCAGCTTCACGGTAATTTGTTTTTCGAGCCCGGTTAGCGGCTCTACCGGCTGCGTCGCAACCAGCACGTCACCCTTAACGGAAATGTGCACTGGTCCGTTATCCGGCGCGTAGGTTTTCACTGCATCCTCCGGAGCAATCCAGATGCGATGGCCTCCGCGCAGCACCCACTTTTCCTCGCCCGACTTGCCTAATGTCTCGGTGAACTCTTTGAAGACATTCTGGCCGCCCGGAAACGCGTAGCGCATGATTCGCGGACCGATGTCGCTCGTGATCACCAGCTCCACGTCTCCATTCGAGATGCGGTAGCTGTTCGGCCAGCCTTTGAACTCGGTCTTCTCAATCTTTACGGCGCCCATAGCGAGAAAAGAAAAAGCCAGTCCTGTCGCAATTGTTTTGCACATTGACTGGCTATTATGCCGCAGTTCTTGCGGGCGTGCTGCTATTTGTTGGATGAGAGCACTACGGTGCCCATGTCCCGTTCGGAGGTCTGAATCGTCAATCCCGTGTCCTGCACTGGAGGCTTTGGCGGAGCGGGTTGAGACGCCTGTGCCCCATTCTGCAGACGCGCCATTTGCTCCTCGTATGTCTTCTTCAATTGTGCGCTCGTGACCGTGAAACCGATTCGAACTGTTTTGGCTTCCGCCGTCAACTGAAGTTTGCTCAGGTCCAGCGAGGACGAAGCCTTCTGGCTGGCCGCCGCCATGCTGATCAAAAACTGCAGCGAGTCTCGCAGTTTCTGGGCCTCCGCCGGGCTGTGCGTGGTGAGCTCCACTCCAAGATCGAGATTTTCGGTGAACTTCAACCCCCCGCTCACCTGGTCGACCGCCTTCACCAGATCGCTTGCCTGCTTCATCGGGGAGCCGGAAATCTGCTCCGCCATCTTGCTTACCGACGCCGCCGACACCACCCATATGTCGTAGCGGTCGCTAATCGCCGCCACACGCGCAGCGAGCTGGGCCGGCAGGGTGGTCGGGTGGGATCGCCGGCGGATGGCCGCTTGTACCTGGTCGAGATCCCCGCCCACGGCAATGCTGCCGTCGAGAAATGCGAACGCACCTTTGGTCTCCGATGGATTGTCGAGAATCTGCACGCCCTGGTACGTCTCCACCTTGCGCCCTGTGCCGGCCACCGCCGCCCGGATCTTCTCTGCATCGAACGATCCCCGTACTACCACCAGCGCCGGTCCATTCTGACCTTTTCCCGTAGCCGCGATCACCACTTCTTTGATGTCGTGCACCGGATCAAGCCCTGTTTTCTGGACGACTTGCTGTAAATCCGGGAGCTTCCCCTGAAGTTGCGAACCAATCTCCTTGCCTAGTGGCGAATTGACGATATGCTCCACGTTCGCTCCGAACAGCACTTGCGCGTCCGGCATCACGAGATTGAGGAGGGAAGAGTCGGCGGCAAAGGCGCTTGCGCCGGCGAAAAGAGTAACAACGAAGAGCGTCCGCAAAGTAGCCACGAGATCTCCTTAAATTAGGAAAGGGGCTGGTCTTCTACCTGCCGCCCCTGACTCTGGTATCGCTCTCGCAGCAGGCTCCCGCAATACTGAATAAAGTTAATCTGCTGATTTTGAAAGGCTTAAATGATTTCTGCTAGCGCTCAAGAACAACGCCCCGGCCCGCTGCCCTGGTCTTGGGCTTCCCCCCGGATTGCAGGCTGGAACGAAGCGACTCGACAAATGACAGCAGTTGCTCCGCAGTCTCTATGCAGGAATGGCAAACGAGCAGATGTTCTTCCACGTGCTCGATATCTTGCTCCGATAAAGAGCCGAATAAGTACCGCTCAATGATTTCCTCGCTAGGATGTCGTTCGATCTCCATTTTCCGTTCTTACCCTTTCCCCTCCACCCCCCAAATGCGGGAGCGCGAAGCCTCATTTCGAGAAGGCGGGGTCCATATTTTTCTGACTTTGGAGTGGCGGCAAAGGGGGGAGGTTCTCAAAAAAAGTTTATAAGTATGCGAAAACAATATCTTTAGGCAACCTGCACCTGGTGCGTTTTCGTACGAAATTCCGTTCGTGCCTTCGCCCGGATGGCGCGGAACTGGTCCGGCGTCATCCGGATGGTGTCCAAAAACGATTCAGGCGCCTGCCCCTCTACATAACAGCGCTTCAAGGCATCCTGCTCGACCGGTGAAAGAGACTTAAGAATCCCAGTTGCAACGTTTACGGACGGACGGTCGCTGTCGTTCCGGCCGGGCTGCATTTTTGCCGGGATACTCTCCGCGAGCGTCCTCCGAACGAGGCTCGGCAGGCTGCTGCCGTCGATGGAATGATCGTCGCATATCCTTAAGACAACTTTGTCCAGCACCAACTGAACTTCGGCATCCACATCCGAATGTCCTGCCCGACGGCGCGCCAGAAAGCAGGCTCCGCGGTAGAAGATCTCATGCAAACCGTTTTTTGCATCCGGCGCGCCTTCGCGAACCGATTTCACTAGTTCAGCCAGTCGTGCCTCGTCGGGCACATCCTGATCTGTCACACGCTCCATAACTGGGTGGAGTGTCCTTCTTTTGTGATGAGACTGGTTAGTGGAGCGAGTTGGAAGATTCTCTCATTTTTTTCCGAGGCCGGCGAGCCCCGGGATGCCGCCGAGCGTGGAGGCGTTGCGAACCGCCGAAATGATCGACTTCGCGACTGCTTCGGCAGCAGCAACTCCGAGCGTATTGAGATCGGCACTTTCGTTTCCCAGCGAAAGCGCAAAGCACAAGTCGCCATCATAGGCCGTGTGCACGGGAAAGATCGTGCGGGCCATACCCAGATTCGCCATTTCGGCCAGGCGGCCGGCGCCGACCTTGGAAAGCTTGGCATTGGTTGCCACGACGGCGAGGGTTGTGTTTGCACGTCCGAAGCCGCCGCGCGCGCCGCGCTTCATTTCGGCTTCAGTATCAGCGAGTTCCGAACTATCACGAGCACGACGGGCGCCCGCGATCAGTTTTCCGGTTGCGGGATCGCGAATATCGCCAAACGCGTTGACGGCCACCAGCGCCGAGACCTGCACACTATCGCCCAAATTGACCGTACAGGAGCCGATGCCCGACTTCATCGCCTGCCCCATGCCGAAGATTTTGCCGACCGTTGCCCCGGTACCAGCGCCGACAGCTCCCTGAGTTACCGCACCATCTGTCGCGGCGGCAGCTGCGGATTCGCCCATTTCGCGATTTGGCCGCACATGGGCTTTTCCAATCGCCAGATCGTACAGAATGGCGCAGGGAACGATAGGAACGACGGCGACCCCGGTCTGAAAACCGACGCCGCGATGTTCGAGATGACGGCGTACACCGGAGGCGGCTTCGAGTCCATATGCACTGCCGCCGGCGAGGACTATTCCATGGACTCGATCGGTGATATGCGCAGGCCGCAGGACATCAATTTCTTCCGTACCCGTGGCGGCGCCGCGTATATCGATACCTCCAACGGCGCCGGATTCGCAGAGAATCACAGTGCATCCGGTGAGGGCGTCATAGTCGGACGCGTGCCCTACGCGAATGCCTGCGATGTCGGTAAGTCCTTTCGTAGTTGTATGGTAGCATCGAGAGCGAGGTGCACTCGGATTGCCTGGTTTCCTAGTCAGAATCATTCTGGCGGTGCAGGATTTCTACAAACTGGCGTGGTCGGCAATCCGTAACATCTTTCGCCAGCCGCATTATTCCGACGACATCATTTTGCAGATGGATACCATCGGTGTGGGCAGCATGCCGATCGTGGTGTTGACGGGCTTTTTCAGCGGCGTAGTGATGGCCCTCCAACTCGCACGCGCCCTGGCCAGGTGGGGGCAGCAAGGGCAAGTGGGGACGGCGGTTGCCATCACGCTGGTCCGCGAGTTAGGTCCCGTGCTTACATCGCTGATGGTGGCCGGGCGAAATGCATCGGGCATGGCCAGCGAGATCGGCTCCATGAAGGTCACTGAGCAAATCGATGCCATGCGCGCTCTGGGTACCGATCCCATCCAGAAGCTGGTGACGCCGCGGTTGATCGCGACATGCACCGTGCTGCCGCTGCTCACGGTCATCTCCGATTTTATTGGAATTTTTGGCGGTTACGCGGTAGCGGCCGGATTATTGGACCTCAACGGTCCGCGTTACTGGCAAACGGCCTGGCAGGCGCTGCAGTGGAATGACCTGGCGCAGGGCCTTCTGAAACCCTTTGTCTTTGCTTTCATCATCGCCTTGGTGGGCTGTTACTACGGATTGCGCGCCAGCGGCGGAACGCAGGGCGTCGGCCGGGCCACGACTCAGGCTATGGTGTTGGCGTCGGTGCTCATCTTCGTTCTGACGGCCTTCCTCACGCGCATCTTTACCAGCCAGCTGGTTTCCGATTCGTCCTAGATGGCAACTCCCGGCGTTAAGTCAATTGTTCGATTCGAGCACGTAACGGTAGCGTTCGACGGTGTGCCTGCGCTCGATGACGTTTCCTTCGATGTGCCGGAGGGGGAGACACGCATCATTTTAGGCGCGGCGAGCAGCGGCAAGACGGTACTCCTGAAGACGGCTCTCGGACTGCTCCGGCCCGACTCGGGCTCCGTCTACCTGTTCGGGCAAAACATCACACACATGACGGAACGCGAGCTTTTTCCTCTTCGCAGCAAGGTTGGAATGCTGTTTCAGGAGAGCGCGCTGTTCGATTCCTTGACCATTAAGGAAAACGTGGCGTATCCGCTGGTGAACCAGAAAGCCATTGAGTGCCCCGCGGAGGACATCGAACGGCGGGTGAAAGAAGCGCTGCACTTCGTGGAACTCGATCAAACCCTGGCGCGTTTTCCCAGCGAGCTCTCAGGCGGCATGCGACGCCGGGCGGCGATTGCGCGGGCCGTGGTGACGGAGCCGCCGCTGGTTCTCTACGATTCGCCTACGGCCGGGCTCGATCCTATAACGGCCTATACCATCATGGCGCTGCTCATCAAGGAGCGAGACCTGGCGAACACGACGACGCTCATTGTGACGCACAGGTTTCAGGACGGGCTGTTGACGGCAAATTTTCGATACAATCCGGAAAGTGGAAAACTGGTCCCACAGCACGAGAACGGCAATTCCCAGCACCTCACCAAGTTCATTGTGATGTATGAAGGGAAAATCGTCTTTTTGGGACCGCAGACTGAGCTCGAGGCGGCGACCGATCCTTACATATCAAAATTCCGGAGGCAGGGCGGCGGATAGCGCATGGCCAATCCCCAAAAAGTAAGCTTTGCACAGATGCGGGTGGGCATCCTGGCGCTGGCCGCCATGTTGATTGTCGCAGTCCTCATTTTTCTGCTCACCGGTCAACAGAATTTTTTCACGCGGACGTTCATATTGCGTACGTTTATGGCGGACTCTTCGGGTACGGCGCAAGGCTCAGCGGTGCGCCTGAACGGAATCCCGGTCGGCATGGTGGAGCAATTGAAGCTCACCAACTCAAAAGACCCTCAGCGCATCGTGGAAGTAGATATGTCGATCAAGATGGAATTTCTAGCGCAGATTCCGAAGGATTCGCTGGCGGGAATCTCCGCCGCCAACCTGCTGGGAGACAAGTTCATCAATATTAACAAGGGCTCGTCACCCGATCATGTGCAGCCGAATGACGAGATTCGCAGCGCGCCAAATCAGGATATTCCGGAGTTGATGGCACAGAGCGCCGGGTTGCTGGCGCAGTTCCAAAGTCTGCTCACGCGGGTCAATAACATTCTGACGTACGTCGAATCCGGGCACGGCAACATCGGCAAGTTCCTCAAGGACGAAGAGCTGTTCGCGCGATTGAACGCGACGGTGGCCGAGACGCAGCAGCTTCTGAGCGCCGTACGAACGGGCAAGGGCACTCTGAGCCGCCTGCTGAACGAAGATGGCCTGTATCAAACTCTCAATGGATCGCTGGACAAGATGAACGGCATTCTTAGCGATCTGCAGCAAGGGCATGGGACGGCGGGCAAGCTGCTTAAAGACGAAGCGCTGTTCAATGATCTGAAGCAAACCACCGCGCAGGCGAATCAGCTGCTCGCCGATCTGCAGGCGGGGCGCGGCACCATGGGCAAACTGCTAAAGGATGACTCGCTGCACAAAAATCTGATGCAGTTTCTGACCAAGGTGGATACGACGGTGGACAGGCTGAACGCAGGGCAAGGAACACTCGGTCAACTGCTTGTGAATCCGCAGCTTTACGACACCATCAACGGCACCACCAACGAAATGCGCCTGCTGCTGCAGCAGGTGCGCGCCAATCCCAAAAAGTTCGTGCAGCTCAAGTTCGCGATCTTTTGAGCAAGCGTAAACAACTGGTGGTGAACGCGGACGATTTCGGCTTCACGCGCGACGTGAACCAGGGAATCATCGACGCGCACCAGCGCGGAATCCTGACCGCCACGACGCTCATGGCGAACGGGGACGCATTCGACGACGCGGTCCGGCTGGCCGGCGAGCATCCCTCGCTCGATATCGGGGCTCACCTGGTGCTGATTGGCGGGCGCGCGCTGGCTTCAGGAGAGCCGCTGCCATCGAGCATTCCGCACCTGCTGGCGCAGATCGCGCTCCGGCGTTTGGCTATTTATGATGAGCTGGCGGCGCAGGTGCGGCGCATTATGGAAACGGGCATTCGCCTCACCCATCTGGACACCCACAAGCACACGCACCTGGCTCCGCCGGTTCTGGATGCAGTGACGCGCATTGCGGAAGAGTTCGGCATTCCTTGGGTGCGGCGCCCGTTCGACCTGCCCGTTACGGCGGCCCGGGCCACCGCGGCGCGATCGAAAAGGGCGACCAGCAGCGGGCTCACGCTGGTACGGAGGAGATTCGAGCGGATGCTGGCGAAGCGGCACTGCAAAACGACCGATCATTTCGCGGGATTCCAGATTACCGGCCGATTTCGCACCGGGGAGCTGGTGAAGCTCATTCAATCTCTGCCGGACGGCTCAACCGAGCTGATGTGTCATCCGGGAAGGTACACCAGTGAATTGCAGTCAGCCAAGACGAGACTCAAGGAAAGCCGCGAGCAGGAACTCGTCGCGCTGACGGCTCCGGAGACGAGGCAGGCAGTCGCGGACGCGAGTATCGAACTGGTGAACTATCGCATACTGGAAAGCGCATGAGCGGCACGCTCTACCTGGTGGCCACGCCCATCGGAAATCTGGAAGACATCACGTATCGGGCGGTTCGGCTTTTGCGGGAAGCGGATGTGATTGCGTGCGAGGACACGCGGCAGACGCGCAAGCTGCTGGATCATTACGGGATTACCAAGCCGCTCGTGAGCTATCACGAGCACAATGAGGCTGCGCGATCGGAAGAGCTGGTGGCAAGGATGCAGTCCGGAGAAAACGTAGCGCTGGTATCGGACGCCGGAATGCCGCTGGTGTCAGATCCGGGATACCGCGCAGTGCATGCCGCGATCGATGCAGGGATACAGGTGGTGCCGGTTCCGGGCGCTTCGGCGCTCATCGCGGCGCTCGCGGCGTCGGGTCTGGCGACGGATGCGTTCAAATTCGCCGGATTTCTGCCGGCGAAATCGGGACAAAGGACGCGGTTACTGGAGAGCCTGCGGGAAGAGACGGCAACGTTGATCTTCTACGAAGCGCCGCATCGGATTTTGGAAGCGCTGGCGGACATAGAGAATGTTCTGGGAGCGCGGCCGGTAGTGGTGGCGCGGGAACTGACGAAGGTGCACGAAGAATTGCTGCGTGGAACGGCGAACGAGGTGCGGGCGGCGCTTGAGGCGCGAGCGGCTATAAAAGGCGAGATCACACTGCTCATAGGCAAAGCGACCGGAGAGACTGTGGACGAAACACCGATTGAAGACGCCGTCGAAGCATATGTGCGTGACGGGATGGGGCGAATGGAGGCGGTGAAGAGAGTGGCCCGGGAGCGTCATATTCCGAAGCGGGACGTGTATCGAAAGACGCAGATCGAGAAGGGGTGAGGGCGATGCGAACGCCCCGCTTGCTCCGCGCGCGGGTCAGGCAGCGGTCTCTGGTTTCAGAACTCCATTTTTTCGATCAGCGAATTCAGTTCGGATTGTAGAGTGGACTTCTTGCGGTCGAGCTCGCTCTGGCGGTCGCGGAGGGTGGCGAGTTGGGCTTCCTGGTCGGCCAACTGTTTCGCGTACTTCTGCACCTGGTCCTGCTGGCCGGCTACGTGATTCAGGCTGTTGATGTTCTGGCGAATACGGTCCTGATCGTGCACCACGGTGTTGATCTGTTCGGTGACGCGCTGTCTTTCGCTGTCGGCTGAGGCGATCTGGCGCTTCTTATCGACGATGTCGGCGAGCTGCTTGCGTCCGGAGTCGCTCAGACTCTTGTTCGCGATGTAGATGACCAGCGTTTCCGGAGCCAAGCTGCTCACAGCCGTTGTGTTATTAAAAACGTTCTCCTCGGTAACCGGGAATTTCTCCGTCCCGTTAGCCGCTAGCTTCACTTCGAAGCGGTAGGCATTGGCGGTCTTCTCGGTGGGCTTGCGTTCGAGCAGTGTATAGCCACGGCGCGCAGGATGCTCGATAATCAGCGTCTTGGCTTTCTGGTCGACGTTGCGGATGGTGTATGTCTTCGTCTCGACAACAGCGCTCTTGGTGGTGAGTGTGCCGCGGTTGACGTGAATTTCGCGGACAACGGCTGCTTTGGAATCGAACTCGGTGGTGATGCGCGTGCCCAAATCGACGGCGTAACTGAGCAGCCGCTTGTCGCCGGTCTTCACGGTTTCCATGAGGGCCTCGCCGCCATAGGTGCCGGCATCGAAGACGGTGATGGGGCCGCCATCGAGGGTCTTGCCGGTGGAGTTGGTGATTTCGGCTGCGTTGAGAGGGTGGATCGAGTCCTCGTCTGAATCCGAATAGATGAGCAGCTTGCGGGCGGTGATCTTGTCTTGCAGGAAGGGCAGCATGGCGGACTCGCTCTTGCGGATAGTAACGGGATTGGAGATGCGGTATTCGAAGAGCTCACCGAGCTCCTGGGCGGCGGCGGTTTGAGCGATCGAACTGGGGGCGGCAGCCTCTACCTGAACAGATTGTGCCACGCCGCCGAAGACGCCACGCCCGGATCCGATGGCTGCAGGTGCAGCTTTTGCAGGGGGAGGAGGGGGTCCAGCCTTTTTCATCATCGCGAAGGCCGGTCTAGGCCGATTCGTATCTTTTTCTTCGTCCAGGGCGCCGGTGTCGACGAGTGGTCTCAGGCCCGCCTGCTCAGGCAATTCCGCCTCCTCGCGATCCACGAATCTTGGTTCGTAGAGCTGGCTGATGAACGAAATCGGACGGCCGGAAACGAGAGAGAGGCGGACGTTGGTCCAGTCGTCACCGGTGGTGTTGTCGACGATGGCCCAGCCTTCGAGAGTCGGCTGTCCGCCCTCGCCGAAGATCAGGCGGTAGCTCGATTTCCACACCGGCGAAGGAATCATATAGCTGGCCTGCACGTCGCGAGCGCCGGAATCGTTGGAATCGATGTAGACGCTGCGCTTGTCTCTGGAGCGGGATTGGTTGAGAGCCGCGAGATAATCCTTGAATTGCGTTTGGAGCTTGGGATCGCTGAAGCGGAGCGACGTAACCGCGCCGAGGTCGACGTTGCGCAGGTCGCCGGATTCGAGCAGCAGCGTTGCCTGCTCATGCTCGGGCTGGTTTTGAACACCGGCCAGACGCCGCGCGCTGACGATCTCGCCGGCGATGGTTTCGGACCCGAACTTCAATTCGACGCGCGCGCCTTTCAACTGATCGAGCACGGCGCTCAGGGGCTGCTGGTCGCCGATGGCAAACGGAAACTCTCCCAACTTTTTGGCGAGGGGCTCGCTCGAATCGTAGCGGACGCCGGAGATTTTCCCCCCGCCTTTTTCTTCGATCGTCAGAGATTTCAAAACGTCGTTCATCTCATCGGCTTTAAAATCGAGCCGTGCCGATTCGCCCGCGGCCAGACGGCCGGAGCGTGCGAAATAGCCGACACCGTGCTTGAACAGCACTACATTGCGCACGGGCAGATCCGCGGCGGAAAGCGTAACGGTAAACGACAGCAAGCAAGCTAGTTGGCGCATCATGCCTCCTTGGACGGCATTTCCAAACGACAAGTTCCTGGCTTCGAACATCTGAGCTCAGAACATCTCACTCGCCCATGACTTTAATGATGACGCGTTTAGGGCGCTGACCGTCGAACTCGGCGTAATATATCTGCTGCCACGGCCCAAAATCCAGCTTTCCCGCGGTCACGGGCACGATCACCTGGTGATGGACCAAGAGACTTTTCAAGTGCGAATCGCCGTTGGTTTCACCTGTGCGATGGTGCCGGTAGTCCTGCTTGAACGGCGCCAGGTGCTCGAGCCACTCGTCTATGTCGGCGATCAGTCCGTCCTCGGCGTCATTGACCCAAACACCGGCGGTTATGTGCATGGCGGAGACGAGGATCATGCCTTCGCGGATGCCGCTTTTCGTGAGCGCGCTTTCCACCTGAGGCTGTGATGTTGACGTATTCGCGATGTTTTTTCGTGCGAAAGGTCAGGTGTTCGGTGTGGAAGGTCATAGCTCCGATCATAGACGGCGTTGCCGGATGTTGGACAAGGCGCGTATTCAACTTTGTTGCAGTCTGATAAAATCGCGCACTTCATGGCACTACGGGGGGTCAGGATTCTGGTGGTGGAGGACGATGCCGCGTTGCTGGAGAGCCTGGAATCGTTTCTATCGCGACGGGGCCATAAGGTGAAGGCGTTTCGCAGCGCGACCGAGGCATGGGATAGCTTGGTGGCGGAGGACAGCTCGCCGGCGGTGATCATCGCCGACCTGACGCTCCAGGGAATGTCCGGACAGGAGTTTATCCGGAGGGTTATGAAACGGGATCCAACCGTTGCCGTGATCGCCACCAGTGGATATCCTATGTTGCTCGCGAGCCTGGGGTTACCTAAAGAGGCTCGAGTCGCCCTGCTCCAGAAGCCGTTCTCGCCGCGGATGCTGACAGAGGCGTTGGATGGGCTGTTCGGCAGATCGCCCGTATGACGGCGTAGCGTTTGGTGCGTGAGCTTACTTTATAGCCAAGGGCTTTGGCCGCCGGAACGAAACTGCCGTTGTGTTGCCTCCGCAGACGACTACGCCGACCCGTTCATCCGGCTGCGGTTTATAGGTCCCGGACAGAATTGCCGCCAATGCAGCTGCGCCTCCCGGTTCTGCGACGATCCGCAGCGCATTCCAAAGAGTCTCCTGCGCCCCCTCGATGGCGCCATCACTGACCAAAACGACCCGTTTGACGAGGGATTGCGCGATAGAAAATGCGAGTTCTCCCACGCGCTTGGGAGCCAGAGAGTCGGCGGCGATCCCGCCCGCCGGAGCATCTACGGGCCGGCCCGCGGCCAGAGCATGCGTCAAGGTCGGCGCTTGCTCCGGCTCGACACCGACGACCTGCAAATTGCCCTGGTACCACGCGGCCATGCCGCCGATCAGTCCGCCGCCCCCCACGGCGACCAGGAGGGTATCGAGGTTGGGAGCCTGCTGCTCAATTTCCAGCCCCACTGTGGCCTGGCCCAACAGCGTCTCGACATCGTTGTAGGCGTGAATGGGCAGCGCGCCTGATTCTCTGGTCCAGGCTTCCGATGCCGCCAGCGCCTCGGCATAGTTGTTGCCCACGATGGACAGACTCGCGCCGTACCGGCGAATCAGGTCGATTTTCCAGGGAGAAGCCACGGTAGGAACGAAGATAGACGCCGGTACGCGGAGCGTGTGCGCCGCAAAGGCCACGGCCACGCCGTGATTCCCGCCCGACGCCGCGACAACTCCAGCGGCGGGTAGGGGCCGGCTCAGAAGATTGCAGAAAGCTCCTCGCGCCTTAAAAGATCCGGTGTGCTGGAGCAGCTCCAGCTTCAGGGTCAGGCTGGCGACATGCAGACCGAAATCCGCGCCATTTACCTCGACGACCGGCGTGCGGCGAATCCAGGGTCTTATCGTTTGCTCGGTCTGCGCGATGCGGCGCCGGTCGATCCCGGCAAAGGAAGTGTCCAAGAGTTTTCTGGCGCGCCCGGAGAGACTCGAACTCCCGACCTACTGGTTCGAAGCCAGCCGCTCTATCCACCTGAGCTACGGGCGCGCTACCGCCATTATAACGGCGGCAGCCCGGAGGGACGCGGCCGCACGCGCCGTTACCCAGAGGTTGTGGCACGAGGCTCTTGCGATAAGCTATTCCAAATGTTCGTTAAGAGGCGAAACGCTCTCATACCGCTGCTGGCCGCGCTTCCGGTCGTAGCGCTTTGCCAGTCCCTGCCGCTTGCCAGGCATGCGGAAGATGTCGGCTTCTCCACGGCCCGCCTCGAACGCATCCGCAGCCGGATGCAGGCTGACGTGGAGTCTCACCGTATTCCGGGCGCTGTCCTGTTGATCGCACGCGAGGGTAAGGTGGCCTCGCTCCTGACGCTGGGCTTCCGCGAACGTAAAACCAGCTCGCCGATGACCGCCGACTCGATCTTTCGCATTGCCTCCATGAGCAAACCGATCACGTCGGTGGCAGTGATGATGCTAGCCGAACAGGGCAAGCTGGACATCGGCGCTCCGGTGGCCCAGTATCTGCCCGAGTTCAAGGATGTGCAGGTCGGCGTGGAAAAGGCCGCCCCGCGGCGTGCCATGACCGTGCAGGACCTGCTGCGTCACACCTCCGGGCTCACATACGGATTTTTCGGCAACTCGCCGGTGGACGAAATGTACCGTAACGCCAACCTGCTGGGAAGCAATTCGCTGGCTGAAATGGTCACCGCGCTGTCGCGACTGCCGCTGTTGCATCAGCCCGGCGAGGTATGGGAATACAGCATGTCGACCGATGTTCTAGGCCGCATCGTCGAGGTGGTTAGCGGCAAAGACCTGGACGCATTCATCGCCGAGAACATCACGCACCCGCTACACATGAGCGATACCGGCTTCTCTTTGAGCCCACAACAGGCGGCGCGCATCGCGCGTCCGGATTCCGTCATTTTCATGGCGCCCATCGATCCAACGGCCCGGCCGCGGCTGTTGTCGGGCGGCGGCGGCATGCTTTCCACAGCGGGCGATTATGCACGCTTCTGTCAAATGCTGCTGAATGGCGGAGAACTCGACGGCGTGCGCATCCTGGCTCCCAAAACCGTCGCATTGATGACCGCTGATCAAGTCCCGCCGGCCACCGAACGTCATTCGCCTGTGGCGATAACCTTGGATGCTTTCGGCCCGACTCCCGAGATGGGGATCAGTTTCGGTCTCGGCTTCGCGGTTCGCACGGAACCGGGACGCAATCCGGTTGCTGGATCGGTCGGCGATTTCTCGTGGGCGGGCATCGCCGGCACCTATTTCTGGGTTGATCCGAGAGAGAAACTCGTTGCCGTTCTGATGATGCAGGTCCCGCAGGACGTGAACGTGCCCTACTGGCGGCAGACCCGGACTCTTGTCTATCAGGCGTTGACAGCGCCCTAGCCTCTAGTTCGCGTCGTGGATGGCCTGCATTAACTGTTCGCTGAGTACAGTCGGCGCCCAATACTTCTCGATGTGCTCGATAACAAGCTCCGTGCCGGCCGGGTGGGAGACGAACGGCCGAGCCTTGGGATTGTACATGGCATCTGTCAAATCGCGCACCAGAATGCACCGCTCGCCCCAGTTCGTCATTTGCTTAATAGCGAAGGTCCGGTTGAGCACGCACATGTTGGTATGCACGCCCATGATGAGCAGGTTTTCGATGCCGCGGCTCTTCAGGAAGCTGTAAATCTCGCCGCCATTGTCGGAAATGACATCTTCCGGAGCGATGCGCAGCCCAGCATTCTCGCGCGTCCATGCCGTATAGAACTGGTCGGCGGTGTCGCAGCCGCCATCGGAATCGTCGATGGGCAGCGCGGGGTCGGTCAGGCCAAGCGGGGCCGGCGGATTTGCCGGCGCGAGGGCCAGAATACGCAGCCTTTGCGGCGCGTCTTTATAAAACTGCATGGTTTCCGACGGCGCGTGGATGATCTGCACGCCTGCCGCTCTTGCCTTCTCCAGCACGGGGTTCATGCGCGCAGCCAGCTCGTCGACGCGGTGGCTTGCCCCGGAACACCAGTGCTTGTCCCACATGTCGCAGATCACAATTGCCGTGCGCGAAACCGGCAGGACCTGCTCCACGTGCACTTCGCGCCACTCTGAGCTGCCCTTGAAGGGCTGTACGCGCGTCCGCAGGTCCAGGCGCAATTGACCGGTTTCGCCCGCGGCAGCACCGGCGCATGTCACCAACAATGTGAACAGGATCCGATGTCTCATTTTTCGACAGTCGCTTTCTTGATGTAGTCCAGATTCGGAAATTCCTTCATGAAGTAGGCATTTCCTTCCTTTTCCCCGCGCCCTTCGTCCGGGCCTGGGCCCATGGGAGCGATCTCACCGTACCCGCTGTAGAATCGCCGCACCACGTCCATGCCGTCCGTAACCTCGCCGAATGGTGCGAAACCTCGAGCATCGAGCCGGGAATTGTCCGCCAGGTTGATAAACACCTGCGCGCTTCGCGTGTTTGGATTTTGCTCGGCTGCGTAGGCGATCGTCCCTGGGTGGTTGCTCTGCACAACCGGATCGTCGTGGAGATTCGCGTCGCGCCAGCGGGCGTTCACTTCCGGATCCCCAGCAATACCGAACTGCACGACAAACTGGGGCACCATCCGAAAGAACCGGGCGCCATCGAAGAAGCCGCTCTTGACCAGCGTATAAAAGCGGTCCGCGCCAATCGGCGCCCACTGGCGTGTGACAGTTACTGTGAAGTCACCCTTGCTCGTCTCGAATTTGGCTTTATAAGAATCGGGCGAGTGCTCATCCGCCGGCGGTCGCGACGGCTGCTTCGAACATCCAGCCAGCGCCAGCGCGGCCATTGCTGCCAGCGCGCTTCTCACGCGACACCGTGCTTTCGGAACCACTGCTGCAAGCGGCTCCAGCCATCCTGGGCTGCTGCCTTGTCGTAGGTCGGCCGGTAGTCGGCATGGAAAGCGTGTCCGGCCTGAGGATAGACGTGGATTTCCGACGTTCCGCCCGCGGCCTGAAGAGCCGCTCGCATCCTCTCCACCGTTTCCATCGGGATGCTCTGATCCCGGCCGCCATACAGTCCCAGTACCGGCGCCTTCAATGAACCGGCAACATCGATAGGATGCTTGGGCTGCAGCGCGGCCGACTGCCCCACCAGCCTTCCATACCAAGCCACCCCGGCTTTGAGATTTGCGTTGCGCGAGGCATAGAGCCAGGTAATCCGCCCGCCCCAGCAAAAGCCCGTGATTCCCAGCCGCCGCACGTCTGCCTTACCCGACCTTGCCGCCCATTGAACCGCCGCATCCAGGTCGGACATCACTTGCGCATCGGGTACCTGGCTCACGATCTGCGAAACGAGCTGCGCGATGTCCGTAAACTTGGATGCGTCACCCTGGCGGGCATACAACTCCGGCGCGATCGCCAGGTAGCCCAGCTTGGCCAATCTCCGGCAAACATCTTTGATGTGCTCATGGACACCAAAGATTTCCTGTACCACCAGTACCACCGGAAATGATTTTCCGATTTTCGGCATGGCGCGATAGCCAGGAATCTCGCCGTCGGCCGACGCAATGGAGACCTCGCCGGCTTCCAAGTCTTCCGCGTCGGTCGTGATCGTTTGCGCCGAGACGGGAATAGCCGCTATGGCGAAGCCAGCGGGAAGGCTGCTCGAGTTGCCGCTGCTCGAAGCGGCTGGTGACAGCATAGACGGATTCTATCGCATGCTTTCGTGGCGATAGGCGGCGTATATTAGATGCGAAGGCAGATCTGTGAAGCGAAGATCATTCTTGGGTGTGATGGGAGGAATGGGAATGCTGGCAGCCGCTCGCCCCGCTGGTGCCACCGGTGACAAACGAACGGGTTTCTATGTGATGGAGACTTTCCTTTTGCAGCAGGGTTCGCAAATGGACCGCATGCGCGAGTATTTCAGTAAACTCGCGCTGCCCGCTTTGCAAAAGGCTCAACACAACGGCCCCGCGATTGTTCTCGAATCGCTGGTCGCCCCGCATATGCCGCAAATGGTCGCCCTTTACGGTTTCCAATCGCTCGATCACATGTGGGCTGTGCATACCCGTATCCACCAGGATGCCGATCTCATGAAAGCATTCGAGCAGTGGGATTCGGGCGACCCCGCCTTCGATCAGCAGTCCAGCACCATCCTTCAGGCGGCCGACTACAGCCCTGAAATCGTCACGCCCGCAGAGCCTGCAAAGACGTCGCGCGTTTTTGAGCTGCGTGTTTACCACTCCCCCACATGGCGCCAGCTCAAAGCCCTGCATGAGCGCTTCGCCGGACCGGAAATCCAGATCTTCCATCGCGTCGGCGTGCATCCCCTTCTTTACACGTCCACGATGTTCGGTCCCAACATGCCCAACCTGACTTACCTGATTCCCTTCGAAAACCTCGCCGCGCGCGAAAAAGCTTGGGACGCCTTCGCCGCCGACCCCGAATGGATCAAGGTCCGCAAAGAATCTATCGACAAGTACGGCCAGGTGTCGGCGGTAATTCAGATCTCGCTGTTCAAATCCGCGGCATTCTCGCCGATCCGTTGATAGCCGCTGCATCCATGCTCTTGCTCAACTAATATGGAAGAGGATAGTGACGCGACGTGACTTGCGCGAGTTAGCCCTGCTCAGGCTAACCGAGGCCAAAGCCCTGTTAAGGAGCGGCCACTACGATGGCTCATACTATTTGAGCGGTTACTGTATCGAATGCGCATTAAAGGCATGCATTGCAAGGAAAACACAGAAACATGAGTTTCCCGACAAAAAGACTGCGGACGCCAGCCATACTCATCGCCTCGAAGATCTGTTGAAGGTAGCGCAGCTAATGGATTTTCATCGGGCGCAGACCCGTGCAAGTTTGATTTTCGAGGCTAATTGGAATTTGGTGAGAGACTGGTCTGAGCAGAGCCGCTACCGAAAACACTCTCGGGAAGCGGCTGAAGAGATCCTATTGGCGATATCTGATCGGAAGCACGGAGTACTGCGATGGATAAAGCAACATTGGTAAACATCGATATCGCCGGTGGCGAACGAGTTCTGCAAATACTGGATCAGGCCGGCTTCAAAGTCAACATCGCGCTGTGGCTTTACTCGTCCGAGTTTGAAGCGTGGCGTCTGTATCTCGCGTCACCGGTGGTCGATGTGAATGGTCCCAAAAAAGCATACGTGCAACTGCTTTCTGCGATTCGATCTTACGATCCTGATCTTACGAGCGCAATTACCATCACCCTTGTGAGCCCACGACATCCGCTCATGCGTGCTCTAAAGCGCAGTTTTGGAGAAACCGCGAGCGTTCATGGGATGCGTCTGGGCGGTAACGTGATCGGCGGAATTTTCGTCGAACAGGCGTATGTTTATCGCGTCAAGTAAGGTTGTTAACCTCAATCTTGGCTCGAAAATATATCCGATAACGCGCTCAAGGGGCTATGCTGGTCGTCTTGGATCTTGTTCGGCGCCAGTTCTCTCCGGAGTTTATTGATGGTCATGCTTTGCACGATCACCCGTCCCGGCCCGGTCATTCTGGCCAGAAACAGACCTTCGCCGCCAAACAACGCCGTCTTGATGCCGCCCACCAGTTCGATATCGTAATCCACGGATTCATCGAACGCGACGATATTTCCCGCGTCCACGTGCAGCACTTCTCCTTCGGCCAGTTGGAATTCCACGAAATCGCCGCCGGCGTGAATGAAGACTGCGCCCGGTCCCGTCAGTTTCTCCAGGATGAATCCCTCGCCGCCGAAGAACCCCGCACCCAGTTTCTTCACGAAGGCGATATTGAACTGTACGCTGGTCTGCGCAAAGCTGCGCCAGGATGCTCTGCCCCGCCACCAGATCGAATAGTTGAATTTTGCCGGGATAACTTCCGGCAAAACCAACCTCGCCCGCTTCCTCGGAGCGAAAGTATGTCAGGAACAGGGACTCGCCCGTAATGGTCCGGCGCAGCGCGCCCAGGATTTTGTCGCCCAGCGTCTCGCCGCTCATGCGCGTTTCCCAGCCGACGTTAGCGGTCTTGTAGACCATCTTGCCAGCTTCGGCGTAGACCTCTTGTCCGGGCTTCAAATAAATGCGCGCGATTTGCAGGTTGTCGCCTTGTATCTCATATTCGAGTGGCTCCACGACCTGCGCCGGAACCGCTTCGTCGCCGCCCACCTGGTTTCCGCAACTGGAACAGAAACGCGCCGTGTCGCCAAGTTTGGCACCGCACTTTACGCAAAATGGCATAGAGACGAGTATAGGAACTCGCGCGCTAAAGACCAAACTGTCGCAGAATGGAGGTATGCTTCGCGATCCTGCGCTCATTCCGCTGTCGCAGCAGCACCATAACGGGCTCGCGCTGTGCGTGCTGACCGAGCGCGCCTTGCAAGCCGGTCCGTCCGACACCGCAATTCGCCGGCTGGCCGCCAAGGCCGTCGATCGTTATGAAATCGAGCTTGCCAATCACTTCGCCATTGAGGAGCAGGTGCTTTTCCCTGTGATCCAACGGGAACTCGGCAAAATGTCTATCATCGCGGAACTCATCCGCGATCACCGGAAGCTCGAAGCCATGGTCGATGAGCTCCGCGCGTCGCCCTCGGTGGGACTTCTAAAGGATTTTTGCGATCTGCTCCGCCGCCACATCCGCCGCGAAGAGAACGAACTGTTCCAGGATGCCCAGCAGCGGTTGCCGGCAGAATTGCTGAGCGCGGCCGGAAAGGAAATTGACGCCCGCGCTATTCGCGTCTGCCTCTGAACCCATGCGCATTGCCTTGATTCAGATGAACAGCCGCACCGCGGCCCGCGACGAAAATGTGAACCGCGCATGCGATTTCATCGCGGAGGCGGCGTCTTCCAAGGCCGACCTCGTGGTGCTGCCGGAATTTTTCAACACCGAATACTTTCCGCAGTACCGCGATTACCGTTACATGGATTACGCCGAGACGGACGGCGGCTACACCCAAACGCGCATCAAGGCGGAGGCCAGGCGCCACCGCATCCACATTGTCTCCACGATCTTTGAACTGGATCGTCCCGGCCTGTACTACGACACCGCCATGCTCATTAGTCCAAAGGGGGAAATCACTGCGAAGTACCGCAAGGTGCACCCGGCTGCCCTGTTAAGCCTGGAGAAAATCTACTTTCGCGGCGGGGCCTCTTTCCCGGTGTTCCCGCTTGGAGAATGGACCATCGGGTTCTCCATCTGCTACGACAATCTGTTTCCGGAGTCCTGCCGCTCGCTTGCTTTGCGCGGCGCCGAAATCATCATCGCTCCGTATGCAACGCCGGTCGCCGATCCCTGGGAGAACTTCCTCACCACTCGTGCACTCGAAAACGGTGTTTTTCTTGCCGCCTGCAATCACGTCGGCCGTGAGGGCGACTGGCAGATGTCCGGCAAAAGCATGATCATCGATCCGCTCGGGAAGATCATCGCCAAGGCCGGCGATACGAGCGAAGAAATCATATCGGCCGAGTTTACCCGCGAGCAGGTCATCCAAGCACGCCGACGTTTCCCCCTCTTCCGCGACCGGCGTCCCGACACCTACGGTGCGATCACCCACGCACCGGAAGATCTTCACCGCTAGCCGCGTTTGCCTTTGATGATTTTTCCCAGTATGATTTTGTGTGCCCCCGAGTAAAATTTGAAGGTAGAGTGGAATCCATTCAAAACCCCATCATTCTAGAAACCAGCTTCGACGGCATCGAGCGCTTCTCCCGCGGTAAGGTTCGCGATGTTTACAAGCTCGGCGATGAGCTTCTGATCGTCGCCACCGACCGTCTGTCCGCATTCGATGTCGTGCTTCCAACCGGCATCCCCGATAAGGGCCGCGTTCTTACGCAATTGTCGATCTTCTGGTTCGACCTCCTCCGCGCCACCACGGATACTCATTTCCTGACATCGAATATCGATGAGTATCCCGCTGCATTGCGCCCGTTCCGCGCGCAACTCGAAGGCCGCTCGATGCTTGTGAAGCGCGCCGATATGGTACCCATCGAGTGCGTGGCGCGTGGCTATCTCGCAGGCTCCGGATGGAAAGAATATCGGTCGAACGGCACCGTCTGCGGCATTCCGCTGCCCAAAGGGTTGCAGGAAAGCAGCAAACTTCCAGAGCCGATTTTCACGCCGTCCACCAAGGCCCAAACCGGGCACGACGAAAATATTTCATTCGAGACCATGACCGATGTCGTGGGCGCCGACACGGCCCGTCAACTGCGCTACCTCACGCTGGCCATTTACACCCGCGCCGCCTCTTATGCCGAAACCCGCGGCATCATCATCGCCGATACCAAGTTCGAGTTCGGGTTCATTAACGGCAAACTCGTGCTTGGCGACGAAGTTCTGACGCCCGATTCCTCACGATTCTGGCCCGTCGATTCCTATAAAGCCGGCCAGGCGCAGAACTCCTACGACAAACAATACGTAAGAGATTATTTGGAGGAGATTCGCTGGAATAAGCAGCCGCCTGCGCCCGCGCTTCCCTCTGACGTAGTGCAGCGGACCAGCGAAAAGTACCGCGAGGCGTACCGGCTCCTCACCGGCAAACAGCTATGAACTGGTTGGACTGGGTTCTGATCTTGCTGCTCGGCTTTTCCATCTTCGCCAGTTTTCGCAAAGGTTTCTCGCGGGAGCTGATCGAGTTGATCTCGGTGGTCGTCGCGCTGTTCTGCGGTCTGTGGTTTTACGGTTCGGCCGGCGCGTTCCTCGAGCCCTACGTCAAATCGCCCGGTGTCGCTCATTTCTGCGGATTTCTGATCGTCTTTCTCGGTGTCCTGATTCTTGGCGGCTTGATTGGCATGGCGTTCGGGCGCCTGGTCAAAGCGGCCGGTCTTACGTTTTTCGACCGCATCCTCGGCGCCGGTTTTGGCGCGGTTCGCGGACTCCTCATGTCCGTGGCGCTGATCGTCGCCATTGTGGCTTTTACGCCATCCAACGGTGATGCCGCTCCCAATGCCGTGGTCCGCTCGCGTCTCGCACCCTACGTGATCGATACCGCCCACGTGTTCGCTTCGGTTGCGCCCCGCGAATTGAAAGACAGTTTTCGTAAGCATTACGGCCAGGTAAAGACTATCTGGCAGGACACCATAAAGAACGGTGTCCACCGCCTCCCCGATTCCGACGCATAAAACAACTGTGAAATGAAGGAAACATTCGAATCACTCGTCGATCACCTTCTGAATCATGGATTCTTTATGGAGGAAGCCGTCGAGATTCTCGAGAAGACGCTGATTGCGCGCGCCGTTGAGCGCACGGGCGGCAACCGCTGCGCCGCCAGCAAACTTCTTGGGATCCACCGAAACACCCTGCAGCGCAAGATGCTCGATTACAAGATTGGAGAGCCGCGCAGAAAGCCCATGCGTCGCGCGCAGGCCCCACGCCGCCGCGTCAAAGCCGGTTGACCCTCCGCCGTCCGACCGCAATGGATCTGGTGATCTTCGACCTGGACGGCACCCTCATCGATTCCAGTCTCGATCTGGCCAATTCCGTCAATGCCACGCGTGCACATCTTGGATTGCCGCCGCTCGAGCATGATACGGTCTACTCCTACGTGGGCAATGGTGCGCCGGTCCTCATTCGCCGCGCGCTCGGCCCCGGCTACTCCGAAGATGACGTTCAGTCCGCCCTGCTCTATTTTCTTGGCTATTATCGCGATCATATGCTCGAGCACACTCATCTCTACCCGGGTGTCCGCGAGTTCCTCGATCGCTTTCGCGAAGCCGGCGTTCCAATGGCCGTTCTGACCAATAAGCCCGTTCGCTTCAGTCAGGCTATCGTCGACGGCCTGGGCCTCTCGCGGCACTTCTTTCGTGTCTACGGCGGCAACAGCTTCGAACAGAAGAAGCCTCATCCGGTCGGCATCGAAACATTGCTCGCCGAGTGCAACGCCTCCCGGGAGAGCACGCTCATGGTGGGCGACAGCTCCGTCGACGTGGAAACCGCTCGTAATGCCCAAATCGCCGTATGCGGGGTCACCTGGGGCTTTCAGCCCGAAACCTTTGCGGCGTGTCCCCCCGATTTCCTCATCCACCACCCGGACGAGCTGGCCGTGCACGTGATCGGTCATGCCTGATTGCCTCTTCTGTAAGATCGCAGCTCGGGCTGTTGCCGCCCCGGTCGTTTACGAAGACGAGGCCACCCTTGGCTTCCTGGACCACCGCCCTGTTTTCCCCGGCCATACGCTGCTCATACCCAAGCAGCATTTCGAAACGTTGACCGATCTCCCGGCTGCCCTGATTCAGCCGTTCTTCAGCCCTGTCCAGCTTCTGGCCCGCGCCGTAGAATCGGCCCTGGCCGCCGACGGAACCTTTGTCGCCATAAACAACCGCGTCAGCCAGAGCGTCCCCCATCTGCATGTCCACATCGTGCCGCGGCGGAAGAAAGACGGCCTCCGCGGCTTTTTTTGGCCTCGCCAGGCCTACAAATCCGCCGATGAAACAGAGCTTGTCAGAAAAACCATCGCCGATGCTGTCGAGCGCCTGCGCGCCGGTGCATAATAGTCCCCTATGTGGCCGCAGAACTACACGCCCGTAGGCGGCAGCCTATGGCTCTCCTCACTCGTAGCGGCAGTTCCCGTTTTTGTTCTTTTGGTCTTGTTAGGTGCGCTGCGCAAGCCCGCGTGGTTGGCGTCGCTGTGTGGCCTGGGCGCTGCGGCCATTGTCGCTTTCGGTGTCTATGGGATGCACGCCGGCAAACTCGTCAGCGCTGTCGGCTATGGCGCGGCCTTTGGACTCTTCCCCATCGGCTGGGTAGTGTTCACCGCCATCCTCCTTTACAACATCACCGTCAGCACCGGCCGCTTTCAGCTCGTTAAGGATTCCGTCGGCAGCCTCACCGATGATCGCCGGCTCCAGGCCCTGCTCATCGCTTTCGCTTTTGGAGCTTTCATCGAGGGCGCCGCCGGATTCGGTACTCCCGTGGCCGTTGCCGCCGCCATGCTCACCGGCCTTGGATTTTCCCCATTCTTCGCCGGCGGCATCTGCCTGCTCGCCAACACCGCTCCCGTCGCTTTCGGCTCTATCGCCACGCCCATCCTGACACTCGCCGGCATCACCAGCCTTCCCCTCGACCGTCTCAGCGCCGGCGTCGGCCGCATCTGCGCGCCCGTGTCGCTCATCGTCCCGGCCTATTTGATTCTCGTCATGGGCGGTTGGCGTGCTCTCCGCGGCGTCCTCCCCGCTGCCGCCGTCTGCGGCATCGCCTTCGGTGGCACGCAGTTGGTTGTTTCCAACTTGATCGGCCCTCAGATCACCGACATCCTCAGCTCGCTCGCGGCCATCGGCTCACTTGTCGTCTTTCTCAAAATCTGGAAACCTCGTGACGACTTCCAGTTCGACAAGCACAGCACTGCCCATGTTGCGCCCCCGCGCCACCCCGCGGGCGACCTGCTGCGCGCCTGGGGACCTTATATCCTGCTCGTGATCTTCGTCCTGCTCTGGGGATACAAGCCGCTCCAGACGAGCCTCAATTCCGTCTCGCTCACCATTCCCTGGCCCGGCCTGCATAACACCATCCTGCGCATGCCGCCCGTTCTCAACAAACCCGCTCCCTATGCCGCCGTCTATGCCTTCAACTGGCTTTCGGCTCCCGGGACCGCCTGCCTCTTCGCTGCGATTCTCTCCGCCATTCTCCTCGGCATGCCGCCCTCAAAATTTTTCCGTGTGCTGTTCGACACCGCCAAACAGCTACTCCTCGCCGAATTGACAATCGCCGCTGTCCTGGCGCTTGCCTTCCTCATGAACTACTCGGGCGCCACCGCCACGCTCGGCCTGGCCTTCTCCGCCACCGGTGCCCTGTTCCCGTTCTTCAGCGCACTACTCGGCTGGCTGGGCGTGTTCCTTACGGGGAGCGACACCGCAGCCAACGCCTTGTTCGGCAATCTTCAGGTCATCACCGCTGGAAAACTTCACATGAACGCCGTGCTCATGGCCGCGTCCAATTCCGCCGGCGGCGTGATGGGCAAAATGATCAGCCTGCAGAGCATCGCCGTGGCATCGGCTGCCACCGCCATGAAAACCGAGGACGAAGGCCGCCTGTTCCGTTTCACCCTGCGTCACAGCATCCTGCTGGCCTCAGTGACAGGCCTGATCGTGGTGTTCTACGCTTATGTGGCGCCCCAGTTAGCGCCATAAGGCCGGCTACGCGTCATCCGACCTCGGCTCCGCGCTCGAGTAACAGCTTTTTCAGCACCGACCGATGACATCGCTCTTCGTTTTCGCAATAACATCCCACCGAAAAGTTCGTCTGATGCGATAGCGCCGCCAGTAGATCCAGCAACCGCGCGGCGTCCGGCTGGCTCATCTCCGCACGAAACTTGCGCTCGAATGCCTTCCACGATTTCTCATCCCGGGCGCGCAGCGCAAACGTCACTAGTTCCTGGCTGGGCGACAGGTTCGGCAGCCATACGTCGTAATAATCGCGTTTCGCGAACTGCGATTTCGGTACTCCCCGCGGCGGCCGCCGCACCGTACCTACTCGTAACCCTTCGCCCGCACTCCGCGGAGTTCCAAGCCTTACAATCGCCACTGCCACGTGCGCACCGCCTTCCCATGCTATCCTCATCCCAGCGTCGGGAACGCATCCGGTCCGCGGAAAGGGTAGAAGCCCATCCCACTGCCGTTCGTTAAAGCGAAACTTCTTTCGGCCCTACCTGCGGACTACGGGCGATTCGATGAAAGGAGTTCGCCATGTCGAACCATTCCCAGGACGTTCCCCGCCCGCTCCCCGAACGTCCCAATCTCCGCCATCTGAAGGATCAAGCCAGGGATCTGCTCAAGTCGGGCGGCGCCCGTTCCCTGAGCCATGCGCAGTTTGAAATCGCGCGGCTTTACGGTTTTCCGAGCTGGCCCAGGCTCAAAGCGCACGTCGATTCACTCAACGACATCGGCCGGCTCAAAGAGGCCATCGACACCAATAACTTCGATCGCGTTCGCGATCTCATGACCCGAAATCCCGCCCTGCATCGCGCTCCGCTCGGCTATGGGAAGAATGGCCCCCTCACCTGGGTCGCCGAGTGTCGCATCCCGTGGGGTCCGCCATCGCCCGAGCGTCTGGCCATGGCTCGCTGGATGATCGAAAACGGATCCGACGTCCATCAGGGCGGAGACGGTCCGTTGATGCGCGCCGCTCTCCGCGGCGAGCGTATTCCCATGATGGAACTCCTTGTCGCCTACGGTGCCGACGTGAACGCCGAGTGGAACGGCGATTTCCCCATCGTCTTCGCGCCCTGCGAATCCGTCAATCCGGATGCGCTCCGATGGCTTCTGGACCACGGCGCCAATCCGAACTGCTCGAGGCCTGGCCGGCGCGACACAGCGCTCGACTACCTGATTTGTACCTACGGCCGCTCTCCTGATATGTCCACTTGCATCGATCTGTTGCGCGACGCCGGGGCTGCCACACGATTCGATTTGCCTGGCGTACTGGAAACCATTCAGAATCGCGCAGACCTGCTCGCCGAACTGATCGATCGCGACCCTGCGCTCGTTCATCGCCGTTTTCCCGAACTCGATTGCGGAAGCAGCGGCGGCCGTCGCCTGTTGCTCAACGGTTCGACACTTCTACACGTCGCGGCCGAGTTTGGCTGTGTGCAGGCCGCACGCCTTCTTGTCGAACGCGGCGCGGATGTTAATGCTCCCGCAGCCTTGGACCCGGGCGGCATCGGCGGACAGACGCCGATTTTTCACGCTGTCACCCAGTACCACGATTTCGGTTTGGCGGTGGTGCGCCTGCTCCTTGACCACGGTGCCGTCCTGTCACTGCGCGTTCGCCTCCCCGGCCATTACGAACGCCCGGGCGAAGTGGTGGATTGCACTCCGCTTGGCTATGCCGCGCTCTTTCCGGGCGATGAACTTCCCGCTGCCAATCAGGAAACATTGCGTCTCCTCATTCAACACGGGGCCGTTAAATAGTTCGGAACGTTCGGTGATGCCTAGCACGGTTGCAGCGCGCTGGTGTCCGGTAATGGCCATCAGTCTGCTCCGCATTTCAGTGGAGGCGGCGATATTGGAACTTTGCTTGCTGCTTGTGCGACACAACGGGCCGGCTTGGATTCCGTTCGTCGCAATCCCTAGTGTGCTCGCCGGAATCGTGGTTGCGCTGGGACTCATCGTTTCTGGCTTCAAAGGCGCTGTTTCCGGCCCCCGAACCGCATCCAGGGCCGGCCGTCCCGCATCGCCCGATCGCGTCGTTCAATGGTTGTCCCATCGAACACTCGTACGCGGTGGCCACCGCCGCGCTTCTTAACACTTTCAACATCGCTTCGCGTCCGTATCCATCAGTCACACGCCGTGCCGTCAGTACCACAGGAGAAAGCAGGCGGCCGTCTATACCCCGGTACAATCTGTCTATGCCCCGACTAGTAGCCGTCGCGTGCGCTGCCCTTTTGGCCATCCCCGCCACCGCCCAGAAAAAGCCCGTTACCATCGATGCCGTCGTCGCTGAACGAAAAGTCACTGGCTTCGAGCCCGTCCAATGGTCTCCGGACGGCCAGCGCTTCGCCTGGCTCCACGAAAAAGAGCTTTGGCTCTACGACGTCCCCACCGGCTTCCGCAAGCTCCTGGTCAATCTCGCCGATCTCGAAGCTAAAGCTGTCAAGCCGGCCCCGTCCGACACTCATGAGTGGCAAGACGCCGGCGTCGCCGAACAGGTCTTCTCCTGGGCTGATTCCGGCAAAGAAATGTTGATTGTCGCCGCCGGCGATCTTTTCCTTTTTCACGTCGATTCCGGAAAATGGGACCAGCTTACCGCAACCGCTGAAGCCGAGCGCGACGCCAAGCTCTCGCCCGGGGGGCGCTTCGTTTCCTTCCGGCGCGAACACGATCTGTACACGCTCGAAATCGCCTCCGGCAAAGTCACCCGGCTGACTCACGACGGTTCTTCCACTCTCCTGAATGGTGAGCTCGACTGGGTTTATCCCGAAGAGCTGTACCTGGGCACCGCCTACTGGTGGTCGCCCGACGGCAATTCCATCGCTTTTATGCAGATGGATGTCCGACATGAGCCGCTTTATCCGCAGGTCGACGCGCTCGCCTTGCGCGCTCGCTTCGAGCCGGAACGTTATCCCCATGCCGGAGATCCCAATGCCGACGTGCGCGTCGGTGTCGTTCCCGCATCCGGTGGCGAAACACGCTGGCTGGATCTCGGCGAACCCCGCAACAACCTGCTCGCCCGCGTGGTATGGCTTTCCGATAGCAGCGCCGTCGCCGTCGAAAAACTCAACCGCATCCAGAACCGGCTTGACCTCTTCATCGCCGGCGCCGCCGATGGTTCTTCCCACATCGTTCTTCATGAAGAGGACCCTTATTGGATCAACGTCAACAACGATCTCCACTTTCTCAAGGGCGGCAAGCGGTTTCTATGGGGCAGTGAGCGCGATGGCTTCCACCATCTCTACCTCTACTCCATCGCCGGTACCATGCTGCACCAGCTAACGCGCGGCGACTGGGAGGTAACCGCCGTCGCGGGCATCGATGAAGCCGCCGGCCACGTTTATTTCATGTCCTCCGAACTGAGCCCGCTCCAACGGCAACTCTATGTGGTCGACCTCGATGGAAAGCACCGCCGCCGCGTCACCATCGAGGAGGGAACGCACGACGTCTCGCTCAGCCCCGATTCCAGCATCTATCTTGATACCGCCTCGAGCCTTGCGTCCCCGCCGCGGCGAACGATTCATCGCATAGACGGGTCCCAGACTGCCGTCTTCCAGGACACCGACAACTCGCAAGCCGGCGAATTCGAAATCCTGCCCACGGAAATCCATAAGGTGAAGACAGCCGGCGGAGAGGTCCTCTATGCGCGCATGATTAAGCCGGCTGGATTCGTCCCCGGCAAAAAATATCCGGTGATCGTCATCGTCTATGGCGGTCCCGGTATTCAGACCGTCCTCGATACGTGGCCGGGAATGCCGTGGGATCAGGTGCTCGCCCGTCGCGGATTTCTTGTCTGGCAGCTCGACAATCGAGGTTCCCTGGGGCGCGGCCACGCGTGGGAATCCGTCATTTTTCGCGATATGGGAGAACATGAACTCGAAGACCAGCGCCAAGGCATTCGCTATCTGGAGTCGCTCGGCTTCGCCGACACGTCTCACATGGGCCTGTTCGGCTGGAGCTATGGCGGCTACATGACCTTCTATACGCTCACGCATGCGCCGGGTTTGTTTCGAGCAGGAATTTCCGGTGCTCCCGTCACGCACTGGCGCAATTACGACACCATTTACACCGAACGCTACATGGGATTGCCCTTGGAGAATGCCGGGGCCTACGAGCGCGCTTCCGCCATCACGCATGCCGCCGCCCTGAAGGACAAATTGCTGTTAGTGCACAACCTGGAAGACGACAACGTGCACGTGCAGAACACCATCCAGCTAGTGGATGCGCTCCAGCACGCCGGCCGTCCCTTCCAGCTTATGCTTTACACGCAGAAGACTCATCACGTCTCCGGTCCCGTGCAAAAACACCTCTACGAAACCTTGACCGGCTTCTTCGAAGACAATGTGAAGTGAATTCTACTTGTGGCCGCTGCCACCGCCCGCATGCCCACTCATACTGATGCTGCTGGCGCTGTGCGCGGATGACACGGAACTGGCGCTCACTGAACCGCCTCCGCCGTGACTGAAGCCGCCTGCACTCGCCTCGGCGCGGCCGGCGTGATTCGATGCGACCAGAGCCTGCCGTGCCGTTGTAGCCGGCGTCACCGCCCTCGGAATTCGCGTTGGCGGATTCGCTACGTGAGTTCCGCCGCCGCCGCGATGCCCGGCGACCGGTGGGTACGGCGTGTAGTAATACGGCAGCGTGTTGATGAAACCGTAAACGTTATACGGACTCCAGAAGGTGTACCCAAACGGGTTGTAATAGCCCATCCCGTACCCCATGCCGTATCCAAAGCCCGGCAGGAACGTATACATGTTGTAGTACGGGTTAAAGTACCAGCTGCTCGCGCCCCAGTAAGATCCCGAGTCCGCCACCGTCTTCGCCGCCGAAACATTTGCCATCGAAATATACTCGGACCGGTGTGCGCCCCAAAGGTACAGCTCATCGACATCCTTTTTCTTGTCGAAGGATGCCATCTGCATCGCGCCGCTCATGGTCAGCTCGCGCCCGTCCTTCACTTCCTGGTCTTTCTCGCCGCCCTGCACCAGCGCCATCCCGTCATACACCCGCAGCCTGGCCGAATCCGCGTCGAACCGGTAAACGCCCTTCTTCTCGAGTCCCACCGAGTAGTCTTTGTACACGATCGTCACGGCGTTGTCTTTTAAAATCTCATCCGCCTCGACCAGTGCTTCGCCCGCAAGAAAGTCCACGCGCGTATCGATGAGCCGGTTTGTGATCATGCGGATCGCGCTATGCTCCCCAAGGCGCAGAAAAACCCCCGGCGTGAGCAGAATCTCCACCCGCCCCTCTTCTGTCCTTACCTGCTGGTTTTCCTTGATGTCGGGAAATTCGCCGAACTTGCTTTCCACCAGTTGATCGTTCAGGAAAACCCGTCCTTCTACGTAGTGTATGATTCCAGATTTCGCCGAGATGACCGATTGAGCCGAAGCCACGAACCCGGTCGCGGACGCCAGAACGGAGACACTCAAAGCCAGCCGCACCAACGATTTCATGAGGTTACCTCACCTTCGATAATGCGCTTATATTACGGTACTGTCAATGGCGTCGGCAAGGCTTAACGCTTTTGAACGCGGGCACCTGTAAACCGGCGCCCCATCAGCGGCTCGACGGTTGGGGAGTCAACAGTTCGCGTACTTTAGCCGCTAATGCGTCTCGCGTAAATGGCTTGGGAAGCAGGGGCTGCTCGTAGAGTTGCCGGACCACGCTGAGATCATTGGCACAACCCGACATGAATAGAATGCGAATCCCCGGCCAGCGTTGCGAGATCTGCTGCGCCAGCTCGAAACCGTCCATCCCCGGCATCGAGACATCGGTCACCACCAGTTGTACGTCGCCGCCGCTTTTTTCGCAAACGGTCAAAGCTTCAACTGCGCTGGATGCCTTAAGAACAGTGAACCCGCTGTTCCCGAGCATCTTTTCCATCATTCGCCGGATGGCTTCTTCATCGTCAACCACCAGAATGGTGGCACGTTCGGTCCCGCTTAGGGCCGTAAACGTACCGCTTATCGTCATAATTCGCTCTGTGCTTGCTGGTCGCCGGCCGTTTATTTATTGTTTTTGTAGACATACTAAGCCGGTCAGATCGTAGGATTTTTGGGCGCGATAGAGAGAATCTCCAACAGATTAACAGCTTTCTATGGCGGAGAAAAATAAATTCGACGAGATTAATGTACATCCCATCGACGATGCCGCGTGAGGAAAAGGTTACGTAGGATCTTGCTACAGTCGGACGATCTTGGCCGAGGAGATCCCCTTGAACGCGTTGCGTGTATCCACGATCAGCTTGGCTTCATCGGCGATTTGCCGGTAATCAAATGCCGAATGATCGGTCACCACAACGGTGCAGTCTGCCGATGCCGCCAGTTTCACGTCCTCAGACTGCAGCTGCTCCCCCTCGAGCTCGAGCTTCGGCACGTGCGGGTCACTGAATGTCAGCCGCGCGCCTCGCCGCTTCAGCAGCAGCATAATATCCAGCGCCGGCGATTCACGTACATCTTCGATATTTTTCTTATACGCTACGCCCAGCACATGAATGTGCGAGCCTTTGACGGCTTTGCCGTGGTCATTCAACGCATTCTGGACTTTATCGACCACGAAATGCGGCATCTGCCCGTTGATATAACCTGCCAGTTCGATGAAACGCGCTTCAATGCCGGCCTGCTTCGTTTTCCAGGAAAGATAAAACGGATCAATCGGGATACAGTGCCCACCCAAACCCGGTCCAGGGAAGAAAGGCATGAAACCAAAGGGTTTGGTAGCAGCCGCTTCAATCACTTCCCACACATTGATCCCCATGCGGTCGCACATCAGCGCCATCTCGTTCGCCAGCCCGATGTTGATCATGCGGAAGGTGTTTTCCAGCAATTTCACCATTTCCGCGACTTGAGTCGAACTGACGGCCACTACATGCTGTAGCGCCTGCGCATAAAAGAGCCTGCCCATCTCCGAACACGCCGCCGTTACGCCGCCTACCACCTTGGGAATATTGGATGTGTTGTATTTTGGATTCCCCGGATCCACCCTTTCCGGGGAAAAACAAAGGAAGAAATCCCGCCCGGCCTTCAATCCGCCCTGCTCCAGCATGGGCAAAACCAACTCGTCGGTCGTCCCGGGATATGTTGTTGATTCCAAGATGACCAGCATTCCCGGATGGAAAAACTTGGCAATTTCCCCGCACGCCGAAACGATAAAGCTCATGTCGGGGTCTTTGGTTTTTCGCAAAGGCGTGGGAACGCAGATGTTGACCGTGTCGAGATCGCGAATCGCTGAAAAATCCGTCGTGGCCTTCACTTTTCCGGCTTTGACCAGTGGGGCGAGCGTCGAAGTCGACACATCGCCCACATACGAATCGCCCGCATTGATTCGGTTGACTTTAGAGTCGCTGAGATCGATTCCAGTAACGTCGAATCCGGCTTTTGCGAACTCCACCGCCAGCGGCAGTCCAACATAACCCAGCCCGGCGATCCCCACCTTCGCCGTGCGGTTCCGGATCTTTTCTTCCAGTAGACGTGTCGTGTCCAGTGCTTCAGTATGTGCGGTGCTCATTGGTGCCTATTCTCCCAGATAGAACTCGCCTGCCGCTATGATCTCAGCCGGGCCCACCAGGAACAAATCGGGATTTCCCCGGATCTTGAGCGGTCCGGCGAGGGTGTTCACCGTAACCGGGCTTTCAACCAGACCACGTGCCATGGCGGCGGCTACAGCTCCGGTCGATCCCGTTCCGGAACTGTAGGTCTCACCCGCACCTCTCTCAAAAAAAAGAACTTCTAGCGTATGACGATCTATCGGCCGAAAGAATGATACGTTGGTGCGGTTGGGAAAATGGGGATGTGACTCGATCTCGGCGCCCATTTTCCTCCAGTCGAAATCGAAGTTTTCCACAGGCACGGCGCACTGCGGATTTCCGACCCATACGAGTGTGACCTGACGTACACCTGCTGCCAGTTGGAGCGGAAAATCCAGGGCCTGGATCTCCGGGGTTCCCATATTCATTTCGAAGGTGAAATGAAGTCCGGCGTGGTCCACGAGCCGCAGATGCTTGGTTCCTGCGCCGGTTCGAATTCGGATATCTGAGCTCTTTAGTCCGTGGTGGATCAGAAACGCTGCCGCGCAGCGGGTTCCGTTGCCGGATATTTCTGCCACGCTGCCATCCGCGTTATATAAGACGATCTCGCCGTCCGACTCCGTGTCTCCGGGCCCGACGTGCAGCCACCCGTCCGCGCCGATGCCGGTATGGCGGTCGCAAATCGCTCGGGCGAGGTCCGGCATGTCGGTGCCTCGCGGGACGGCGTCGACGCGGCTCAGCAGGAAATCGTTCTTAGCTCCGTGGGCTTTCAGGTAAGGGATTTTCATCTCGGCAATGGCGGTACAGGCAAGGAAACTCCGATGCTGGCATAGGATCGGGGGGCTGCACAACGGCCGAAGGATCCTTGTCGGGGGCGGTGTGGCGCTCCCAGATCTCGATTACGGGAGCGTAGGGCACAATAATCCGCTGCATGAGCTCGTAGTTGGTGCCGCGGCGGCGGGCGTGATTGAGAGTAGTCTGCACCTGATCGCCGCCCATGACCACCGCCCATTCTTCCCACAAAGCAAGTTCCGGCCGCAAGTGCGCAGCGTCAAACTCAAGGCCATTGTCGCCCGTTAACGTGTCGGCCAGCGGAATTCCAGCCTGGCGATAGATCGATGTTATGTCGCCAAACGACGTGAATACACCCTCGCCAGCATGATAATGGGCCGCCAGATAGGCTGCCGCCTGCTTCGACCATGCCCGCCGCGCGACGGAATTGTATTGCGATTCCTTCCACGTGATCCAGGTATCGGGACGGGGACTTAGAATCCATGGCGCGGTACATAACGCGAGTACGGCGACAGCGCCGATCCACCTCCAGCGACCGATGGTTGCGAGGGCAGCGCCACCTAGGGCCAGCAGCGGTAGTGTCGCGATTCCATACCGCGAGTTGTAAATGCCATGGGGCGGCAGGTTAAAGAGATGAATGGGCGTGTCGCTCGAATGCACCGACCACACATAAAACAGTGGCGGAAGCGCCAGGAGCAGAACGGGCCAGAGTGCGCGTTTCCAGAGGGCAACGGTCACGCCCGCTGCTCCCAGGAAAAAGAGCGGGGCGCCCGCACAAGCGCGCACGGCCCAGCCATAGTACAGCGCGGCAACCTGCCAATCGCCTTTCCCCGGATAAGGCAACCCGCGCTGGATCGCCTTGGCGGACGCCGCGCCGTTATAAAACTCGAGAACGTTGTCGTAGACCCACCAGTTGAACCATAGCCACAGGAGCGGCCCTACCGAGGCGAGTACACCAAATACAAGCGCCGCTCTAAACCGGCGCTGCGCCGTGAATAGAAAGTACACGGCGACGAACGGAATCAGAAACCATCCATCGTACCGGGTGAACGCGCCAAAACTCGCGGCCGCACCTGCGCCTGCCGCACTCCAAAGGGACTGCGTCTCGCTGAATCGAACGGTGAAGTAGAGGACAGTCGCGAGCGCCGCGAAAAAAACGACCTCTGTCATGGGGATGGATTGCAGATAGAGCGTGTTGGGGTTCAGGGCGTAGAGCGCGGCGCCCACCGCTCCTGCCCAGGCGCTGGCATAAACCCGCCGCAACGCGGCAAAGAAAAATGTCACCCCGGCAACGAAGCAGACAGAAACGGGAACGGCACCCGCCAGACCGTTGTGCCATAGCCAATCGCGGCTGACGAGCGGCAGCATCAGGATGTGCAGCATGGGGAGCCATGACGTACCAAGCTGCCGGTACCCGGGCGTACGCGATTCCACTACGCGCCGCCCGATATTGAGGTGGGCTTCGGCGTCACCGTAATAGAGCGTCCACCCTTCACGCCACACGAACCAAACGGCCAGGGCGCTGATCAACGTTGCCAGAACCCCGGCCACGACAACGGGGAGCGAACTCCGTGAGGCGGCCGGCGCTTCCGTATCAGAACTCGGTGAAGGTTTTGAACTCTCGATAACGGGCATCGATTTCCGGACGGGTCAGATCGCGGAACCGGTTGGGGCCGAACTTTTCACAGCAGAAGCTCCCCATGACGGAACCATAGATCACGGCGCGCCGCAGTTCGCGATGTTCCATCTTGTGACGCGGATCGATTCCGCTTTGGGCCAGGTAACCCATGAAGCCGCCGGCAAAGCAATCGCCCGCGCCGGTCGGGTCGAACACGTCTTCCAGCAGGAACCCCGGGACGATGAAATGCTCGCTGCCTTGAAACAGGATGGCTCCGTATTCGCCGCGCTTGATCACCAGGGTGTGCGGTCCCATGGCCATAATCTTTGCCGCCGCGCGCCGCAGGTTGTGTTCACCGGCCAGCATGCGCGCTTCGCTATCGTTGATGAGGAGGAAATCCCATTCGCGAATGGTGGCCAGCAACGGATCGCGAAAGTCGCGAATCCAGTAATTCATGGTGTCGCCGCCCACGAAGCGGACACCGTTCATCTGCGCGCGGACGCTGCGCTGCAGCTCGGGCTGAATGTTGCCCAAGAGAAGATAGGGCGTCGAGCGGTAGGACTCCGGCAGCTTGGGTTTGAAATCTGCGAACACGTTGAGGTCGGTCACGAGCGTCGTGCGGTCATTCATATCCGCCGAGTAGACGCCCGACCAGAAAAACGTCTTTCCGGGAACGCGCTCGAGCCCTTCCAGATCGACGCCCCGGCTTTTCAAAAATTCGAAATCTTTGGCCTCGAAATCATCGCCGACGACGCCGACAATTTTCGCCTCCGTAAAATAGCTGGCCGCGAGAGCTATGTAGGTGCACGAACCGCCCAGAATGCGGTCCACTTTTCCATGCGGCGTTTCCAATCCGTCATACGCGACGGAACCAACCACGACAAGTGACATCAAGATGATTGTAGAGGGTTGGGGAGGCAGGTGTCAGGTGTTCGGCTTCAGGGGTCAGGATGTGGCAACGGGAAAAACGGCTCCACCCCTAATAACATTTGTATTTTCCTGACTGGGCATCCATGCCATTTATACAGACGGCTGATCAGGTGCAGAAGGACTGGCGGTTTCTCCCGTCGGCCCGGCGGTGCGCGAAGACGATGGACGACGTTGCCTGGCCCGGCGCGATGGCGCGAGGACTGCGCACGTAGTGGTTTAAAAGGTTGGATTTATTGGGCCGCTTGGGGGGCGGGAGCGGCGCTGACAACTTTAAGCGCGTTTACGGGCGGCCTGTTTGAATATAGAAGCGCGATGAAGAAGGGTTCTCCTGAAGGCTACAATGCCGAGACCCGCTTAGCAGAGCCGATGGACCTTCTCCGTGGAATGAATCACCTCGACAGCATCATCTTGATCTGCTCTTCTAACTGATCGGCTTCGAGTTTCCGCTTCATTCTTCTCAGCATTCGGGCGTAGGCTTGAAGATCCGCCAGTATATCTTCGTTCATGGCCGAAGGCCGTTGCGCTAAGATTCGGAGGACTTGCCCGTAAAGCGGTTCGGCCTTAGCATATCGGCCGTCCCGCAGATAAGCCTCCGCGAGCTGCGTGAGCGCCACGGCGAGGGTCCTCTCATCCCTATCGCCAGCCTTTTCAAGCACAGGTATCGCCTTCTCAAGTAGTAATTCCGCCTCGGTGTTGCGATGTTGGGCGAGGTACAGCTTAGCTATTGCCACGTCCAAAAGTGCCGCACCGACCGGTGCTTGTCCAAGATTGTTTTCGAGAATTGCGTGTGCGCGCCCGTATAGGGCATCTGCCTGGGCATCATAACCCTGCTTGTGTTTGAGCATCGCAATCCGAGCAATTGTGAATCCAACGCCAACGTCCTCTCGTCCGAAAAGCTTCTCTAGAATCCTAAGGGACTCCTGGAGAGCTTCAAGAGCTAGGAGGTAATTGTTCTCCGAGGCGCGGAGATCGCCCAGGCAAGTGAATATCGTAGCGACTTCAGAACTCTCCGGTCCGACCCGCCGCTTTGCGTCATCGAGGGCCACCAAATATGCTTTCGCCATCTCGGCTCGGTTAGTTTCGCCGACCCACCGCTGACAATACGTCAGCTGCGCGTTCGCGGGCGACTCGAATTGTTCGATTAACAGAAGTATAGGAAGGAACCAGCACATACATTTCGGATTTCCTTCTGTGCGGTTTATCGACCGCCAGAGCTTTGGTTTTGGAGGCAGGGTTCCGTGGCAAAAGTGGCGGGACCTGCTGTGCCTCAGTCCATCGTGAGCGTGTGCATGTTCAGCGGCAGCAAGTGTTTCAATGAGGCGCTAACAGGGCAATTATGCACTTTGCATATATAGGAGTAAAGGGCCTTTTGTACTCTGACTGTCGAGGTACATCGGCGACCATGAAGCCTCATCACCGCCGTCGCCGGTGCGGGCCAAGCCTGAACGTGAAGAACGAAGGAAGAACGAAGGAAGAACGAAGTGACAGACTGCATGTTACCAACGAGGTCTTTCGGATAACACGCGGTGTGTCCCTGAATTTCGCCCGAATTTCAAGACCGATTACCATTTGCCGGACCCACGGGGGCGCAGACTAAAATCAATCCTGTAAAAACGATGCCGGCACTCTATCGGGCCCCAGTGGCCGATTTCTACGAGCACGCTGCGGATTTCATAATCGGTCGCTTATCGAAGCTTGCGCAAGCGGGTCGTACGGAATTGACGGCGGAACAATTGGAAGCGTGGCGCGAGCAGTTAACCATTCTTCAGTCGGCGCTCATCGGGCTCTCGCGTGAATCGCATCTGTTGCTGGAATACCCTATCCCCAGGCGAGGAAAGAGAATCGACGCCGTGGTTATTGTCGAAAATCTGATTTTCGTCATCGAATTCAAGTGCGGCGCCAGAACATACAACCGTTCGGCTCAGATTCAAGTGGAGGACTACTGTTTGGACCTGAGGGATTTTCATGGCGGAAGCCGTCAGTGCCTGCTTATTCCATTTCTCGTTAGCACTCGGGCCGCAAATCATCCTGCTCCGAATTGTCAGCGCCGGTGCAAAAATTCCCATAGTACCGGTTGAAAAGTTGCCCACCCGTGACAAGGGCTAAACCCGGCACCGACTCTGGAGTAGGAGGTGCCGGGATGTGTTACGGGGGAGAGA